>JAEEGL016554183.1_pt1 | contig 13333 bp, 32 predicted proteins | sample 9134231 | NCBI WGS metagenome assembly JAEEGL01 (sample SAMN16246548, study PRJNA631951) | gut metagenome | biome: gut microbiome; feature: rumen; material: fiber-attached | host: Bos | place: Iran: Karaj | collected 2018-10 | reverse complement strand
TCTATGCCTACGGTTTCAACCTTGTCGAATTCACTCCTCTTGTGCCTCGTGGACGTAGCCTTCACGTTGTCGAAGATGGACACCTTCTTGATCTCTCCGTCTCCGGTGTTGAGGTGGAGGATGTCGGACGCCTTGATGTCGTCGATGGTGGCGCACCTTCTCTCAAAGGACTCCGCATACCCGTTCTCCTCGACGAATTTCTTTGCCTCATCAATCTGCCTCTGGGTGATAGGCGCCTTCGCCTTCATGTAGTTGGCCGGGTCAACCCTGATGTTCCAGGCCCTGCATGCCTCGTTGAGCTCCTTACCCTCCGCGAGTTCCGTGCATAGGACCCCGATGAGTTCGTTCTTGAACTTCGCGTACTTGAATTTGTAGGAGTTCACCCAGCACCAGATGTCCCTCTTCTCGGCTGGAACATTCTGGTATGCCTCGACCATCGGCTTGATTCCGTCGAGCTTATGGAGGTGGGCATCCCCGTCAAGCAGGGAGCCCTGGGCGATAAGGTCCTTCACCAGCATGACGGTATCCAGCGGAATCTCCTCCATGGTCCTCTTGAACACGTCGTGGTCAGCCTTAAACTCGGCCTTGACAGACTCGGTACTCCAGTCTGAGAAGTTGATGAACTCCCTCGGGATGGCTACGCTCATGTGATAGAACGTGTAGGTCTCGTTTGGCTTCACGACGCCGAACTTCTCAGCCTCCTCCCTGGTGTACCGCTTGACGTTCTTCTCAATGCCGAGCTTGTACACTTTCTGGGAAGGGGAGATGGGGCGCTCGTAGCAGAGTTTCGTCGAGAGCATCTCGAAGGACTCAACGAAGACACCGGCGATCGGTGCATTGTGAAGAAGGCCCGACATCAGCCTGAACGACTCCATGTATTCATCATCGACTTCGACGTCGAAGATCGTCATGATGTCCAGATTCTCGTCAACTGCGACAATGTTTCCGTACCGGTGCAGGAAGTTTTTGCACATGTTGCAGTTGTGAACGGAGCTCTGCGGGTCCCTGAAAATTGGGTCCTCACCGAAGCCATTCAGGTAGGCATCGATGATCTCGTTACCAGAGACCGAGCTCTGGAAAAGCTTTCCGGTGGCACACATTCTATCGAACTGTGCCTGGATTAGTGGTAATACTTGCTTCATTATGAAATAAATGGTTGTTTAAAAAAAATACGTATTAGTTTCCCTCCCTTGCGTATTACTGCTTTCATATCTCAATCAATTAGTTCCGCACCACCATAATATGCGGGTTCATATTCGTAATATGGCTCTTGCATATCTCTATCATTTAGGTCCGTAATCATTCAACCTCAACGCTGTACCGCTCCGGCGCATCGGTAGCACCGTCGCCATCCTTCGGCTCGCAAAAGTGGTAGTCCAGAATCTCCGGCTCGTCGCCCTCGTCCTCCCATACCGACAACGGATAGGGGTTGTAGTAGAGGGTATCACAAGTGTTCGTGTAGTCGCGGTTCAACTTTTCGTAGTCCTTATAGACCATCGCCACCGCGTCTTCCATATTCTCTGCGGCCACCTTGAATGTCGCCTCCTGCCAACAGTCCACTTCCACATCGGAGCAACCGCTTTTGTCATAGAGATTGATTTTCGTATAAGCGCCGATAGCCAGCACTTCGATTTCGTAGATCCCCATTTCTATTCGCCCTCTAAAAATTCAACATTGTAGTTCGGATACTTCAGTAGCATATCCGTGTAATAGTCTCTCGCTTTCTTCTCGTCCTTAAACGACAGCGAGGAAATAGTGTAGTCGCCACCCATGTGCTTTCCGCGACCGGGGCGGGTTACGGTTACTGTGTAGGTCATAGATACAGCTGTATCTTGGTTAGTTCCGGCCATCCGCAAATCCGAAAAACTCTTTCTGCCTCATCCGAACAACCCTGGTTGCAAAGGCGTACCCACACAAACCTGCGGAACGAATGTTCAGGGAACTCCGGATGTCTCTTACGAAACAACTGATACCCGTTCTCGATCTGCTTGTAATCGATGTACTGAAACTTTCCGTCCTGTGCGTCAAGTTTTGCATTGTATGCCTCAAAGTGGGCGGTGGTTAACTTTCCACCTTGCTCAATGAGGACTTTTTCGTAAATCTCGTCAGTAAACATTTTAACCGTTCTATTTTATTTGCTTTCCGTCTTTGTACTTAATGATCCGACCATCTACGAAGTACCAGTTCTCATCACTCGTGCCTAACTCCGCGAACTGAGGATATAGCTCCGGGGCCTTCGTATAGAGGCGTCGCTTGTGCTGGTCGCAAAAGGAATCGGTGAGGAAAGGGGGGCGATGTGCGTCGGCTAATTCGCTGAGTCCTTGAACCCAATAGTCACAACCATTTTGAAAGGCCCATAAAGTATCTGAATATGCGGCCAGGAATTGAATATATGGCCTATACATATTCACTACCGGATGATTAGCCCAAGCCTTCGATTCCCCGTATATTGCTTTGAGAATCTGATTACACTCAATGATCTGTTTCCGAAGCCTACGCTTGTCGAGGCACTTCGCCACGTCAATAGGCGACTGATATGGTACGAATACTTGCATGTTTTATCTAATTAGTCGGCGCTTATTTCCCTTGCCCATCTCGACAGTGTACCCTCGCAGAGCGGCTTACCGTTCCTGGTACCATAGAGCGCCGGGTTCTTCTCGTACAGCTCGATGGCTTCTGCAACGATGGCCTTTCTCGACTTTCCCTTGAGAAGCTGGTTCGTCACCCAGAGGTACAAGGCCGACCCGTCCCTCCAGTTCTCGGCCTTCCTCGAATGGGTAAGACCTGCGGCAGCACCTGCTGCTGACGTGTCGGCTCCCTTCTCTCGGCCAAGTCTCTTGATGTATCGGCCAGTCCTTGAAACGTGCCCACCGTTCTTTTCTATGTCATCCTTGATCGCTTCAAGGGCGCCTTTAGTGCGCTGAACTATGAGCTCCCTTTCATATTGGGCGACTGACGCGAACACACCGAGGATCATGGTATTCATGACGGGCATGTCAACAAACCTGATCTGGATTCCGGTGCCGATCACCTTGAATGTGAATTCGACGTCGCGGGCCAGGCGGTCGAGCTTGGCTATGACAAGCGTACATCCATATACCTTGCAGTAGTCGATGGCCTTCCAAAGCCCAGGGCGCGTACGGGACTTACCAGACTCCACGTCCTGGAACTCCTTGGCCACGACTCCGTTCTCCCTTTCGATTAGGTCAGTGCACATCTTCCGCTGCGCGTCCAGACCGAGACCGCTGGAACCCTGCCTCTTCGTGGACACACGGAGGTATATTACGTATTTCTGCTTGTCCATTTCTTACTTGCTATCGCTTCTCCTTTAGCACCTCAGGAACGAAGGCGAGTGCGCACAGGATATAAATGATTACAAACATGGCTACAGGGTGTGTACGTAAGCGACGAGAGAGACGAGGGCGGCCTGGACCTCCTCCTCGGTATCGCCGGAGCTGAATTCGAAATTTTTGACTAAGGTGTGACCCTCGAAGACTATCACGTCGAAGGAGATGTACGTGTCGCTAGGGTCCCAGAAACCTTCGTGAACGAGTGCATCGATGTGGGCAGAACGGCCAGACTTAAGAATGTCGACCTGCAACGGCTGGACCTTGCTGAGGATGTCCAGCATGAATTCGTCAGAGAGATGTGTCATGTTTTTGCTTGTTTTTTTTGTCAGTGTATTACTTGCAAGAAACGTGCCTATTCTTTCATTGTCGACACGTATTCCTTACTTTTCTTTTCGGTGAAGTCCTGGACCTCCAACACATAGTCGTGGTCGTCAATCCCTTGATTACTTGATGTAAGACTTTCCGGATACCACCTTCGGATGTACAGTCTTCCACAGCGGTTCGTTGAGCTCGAGGAAGGCGACAACCTGGCATAGCTCGAAGAAGTATTCCCACGGGAACGCTCGTCCTTTCTTGATGATAGTGTATCCATTCATATAAATGGGTAACATCCAGAAACGCCATTCGTTTACGTCCGGGCAGTAGCGGAACTCAAATAACGCAAACTCCTTGACCTTAGCAACGAGGTTGTCGTAACTGGTTTTTTTGATTCTGATTGACAACATACTCATTTCGCTTTCTTCTGTGATTTGACTATCGTGACCTTCTTGCCAGCCTCGGCAAGAATCTTGACGGCCTTCCAGATGTCAGCGTCCATCTGATCCGCGAAGAAGTGGAAGTCATCGGCGCCGTGATAGCAGTCATCTTTCATTGCGCGCTTGAGGTGGCCAAGGTCGCACCAGAAGCCGATGAGCTGCACCCGTTTCTCGCCTTTCTTGAGTTTCGAACCGAACTCCTCGTGATCTTCCTTTACGGTGTAGAAGTACATGTCGGCCCACAGGTCAACATTTGCGTGACACATCCAGTTCTTGAACTTTCGGTCCGGCTCGTCCGGCCATTTCTCGGTCTTCGTGTAGTAACCGATGCGATCCTTGTAACTTACTCTGAGTGGCATAATGTGTTTGTGTTTTACGTTTTAGTATACCAGATATGCTTCGTCTTTTTCGGAGATGGCATCTATAATGCGCCTGCAGACCTCCCTGTACTTCTTGGTGGTCCTGCACTGCTTACTCGTGGAGAAGTAGCGCAGGGCCATCTCAAGAACGTCCAGCTCGTAGGTATACAGCTCCATCCACTGCTTTTCCATGGCTACAGCGCAGCTATGCCGAGGAAGTCGGTGACGGTGAAGCAGCGCCACATACCCTTGTCGAGGTCGAAGTAGCGGATCACGCTGTCTGGCTCCGGCTTGCTCTCGCCCTTCGGTTCCCAGAGCGTACCGTCAGCCTGCTTCATGCGCTCACGGACCAGCGTCCCGAACGCGTCACGGACCGTGCCGTCCTTCTTCTTGAACATGAATCGGACGGCCTGCTCCATCATCTTTGACTGGAGGAGCATGATTTCGTCGGCCTTGAACTCTTCGAGGCCAAGCTTGATGAGTTGATCTTTCGTTTTCATTGTCTTTGCTTTGTGATTGTTTTACTTCGTGGTGTTGAGGATCCGCAGCTGCTCCTCGAGGTCGCGGATGTGCAGCCGGATGGTTTCCGGACTCTCGTATACCCGCCACCCGTTGATGACGCCGTTGTACAGCGCGGCCCGCTGCATGTTGGCGAAGTTGGTCCCGGCAAAGCAGGACGCGGCGTAGATGCTGTCGAAGTCGGCCCTTTCGCCGGTGCGTTCGTTGATGAGGACAAGTGCTTTCTTGTTGTACTTTCGTTTCATGATTTACCCTTTATTAAGTTGATGTACTGTACCCACTGGGATGCCGTGTCGAACAGGATAACATTCCCGTCGATGTCGGACCTGTACCCGCCTCCCTGGCGGTCGTAGAGGATGTATCCCTCGTATCTCAAGATAGCCATGTCAAATCAACTCCTCCAGATAATCGATGGCCTCCTGCAGGGATCCGTCCGCATTATCCATGGCGTCGATGGCTTCCTCCATGGAGTCACCGCGCTCGCTGGACTGGATGCCCTCAGGAAGGTTGTCGTACGCCTCCTCCTCGTCGTTTCGAACCCACGCCAGGTCCGCCTGGATTTCGTTGAGCTTGTCGACGATACGCTCAATGCTTTTTCTTCTTTCTTTGTTCATTGCTTTTGCTTTTAATGATTATACATACGAGTACCGCCACGCTCATGAGCAGCGGGAACTCAAAACTTCTCCATGCATTGTGGATGGCGACCAGACCGATGAACGGAGCCACCGCTATGATGTACTTCATTCCTCGACCCTCCACAGATAGATTTCTTGGTCGTCGGCATCGGACTCGTCCGGGTTGTCGCGAGTGAACGTGACGTCCGGCTCGTTGTGCGCCTTGAACGGAAGGTCCAGCGCGTCGAACTGCCAAGCCGTCAGATAGTAACCGGGTAGCATGACTCCCTCCTTGATGTGATAGTCTCCGAAGATGCGCTTGATCCAGGAGGTTACAGTGTCGTCCTCGCCGAACTTCCAGATGCTGGAACTCTCAGCGAGCTCCGGATCGAAGCACATCGCGTCGATAATGTCAATCGCTTTCATGGTTTTTGCTTTTGTTTTTATTGTATCAAAAATCGTGCCTAACTGAAAAGCAGTCAAATTGTCATTCGCAATCGGGCGAATCGGAAAACTCCACACCACCAACTGACATGCGGATCATATGCCTTGTCTTGTCATGCCACACATATGTGACATTCTCAAGACGACCGTTCTCGTCCTCTACGTAGATAGGGACTTCATGGTCTTTACTTTTTGCAATTGCGACATTGAGCATGTCGATCAGCTCAGTGGCTGTACCTTTCTTGATTTCCATGGCTATCGTATTCTTTCTGTCATTACGTTCCACTTGAACTCGGCGTCCTCGATGAAGTCAAGGACGCACTTCTGAGCAAACCGGATGGCCGAATCCTTGCTGGTCCTCGTGCCCTGAAGGTTCGTGATCACCTCTCCGGCATAGATGTAGTATTTCCCGTCCCTCCGGTCAACGGAAGCGACCAGTCGACCGCTCCCCTTGACCGTGAACTTCGTGTACTTGCAGATCGGAGAAATAACCTCCGTCATGATGATCCTTGTCCGTTCCATATCAGTGTGCTTCAAATAAAACTGTCTGTCCACCCTTCGCAGCCCAGCATCCAGCCCACGCCTCGGCGCACTCCTCACAGGACCCTGGACACATGAACGCATCGTCCGTGCAGTGCGGACCCTTCGTGCCGTCCGGCCAGATAGGGCTGCTCACCGGCAGGTTGTACGGGTTATCGAACTCCGCACCACGCCAGTCGCTGAAGATGATGTGCAGGTTCTTCGGGAACTGTCCGTTCCGGTCGATCCAGCTGTTCACGATGTCGTACTGCTTCGTGAACGCCAGGAACTCGCATGTCGGAGTCTCCAGGGCGATATTGACCATCCCCTTCAGGTAGTCGGTGTCCTTGATGTCTCCGCCGACATGCCACCGGAAGAACCGGAGGAACTTCACGTGGTTCTTAATCTCAGACATATATCTGACCGGGTCGGCCATCCAGATCGCGCTGTTGTTGGCCCGGCTCTTCTGGACCGTCTTCTGGAAGCAGACATTACGGACGTCGTAACAACCCTTCGCGCAGATAGCGCAGTTGCCACAATCGGCCACCGGGATGAGAGAGACGGACGGAACCAAGGCGCCTGTCTTTCTGTTCCCGTAGCTAAGCTTGACATGAGACTCTTCCACGTTCACTTCGTCGCGGAAGGCGAGCATGGACTGGATGCGTCTGCGGACGGCGTCCGCGCCGAACTCCTTGTAGGAGTGCTTGAATTGTGTTGCCATAGTTGTCACACTTTCTTGATTTCTTGTGCAAGGACCTCCGTAACGGTACGCTCAAAACCGGTCGAATCAGTGAACCGGTTCGTGCGAAGACGACCGGACACATAGATTCCGTTCCCGCGTTCAATCGTTTTGAAGTCAGGCATCCGGTCATTCTGAAACGCCGTCACCATGTGCCAGGTTGTCTCAACGATAGCCTCGCCGGACCGGTTCTCGAATGCATAATCGGTTGCCATTGAGAACCTGATCATCTGGGTGTCTCCGATGTTCTGGACGCGGACGTTACCCACGATTCCGCGCAATTCGACTTTGTTTAACTGTTCCATGATTACTCGTCTATTGTTCTTGTTGATACGTAGTACATTCTCTTGAACCCGAACGGACCGGTCACATAGAACGATCCGTCCGGCACACTTCGTACCTCGAAGTCCTTGCTCTCGAAGTGCTCTTTGATTGCTTGCATATGCTTGTACGCTCCATCAAAGGTGGCATGAAGCGTCTGCAGCGTTTCGTGACCGCCCTGGCCGTCACTCAGATGCTTGCAGAAAAGCAGATAGATTGCGTATCCTACCATGACTCAAAAGCATAAGATGTCCATCAGATAGTCCGGCTCGATCCCGAGATAACTCTCGATATCGTCGAACGGATTCAGCGTCCCATTCAGGACGTCTTCGCGGAAGCTCTCGATTTCCTTCTTGGCTTCACTCTTGCTGAGGCCACAGTTCCTTGCGACCAAGTCTACTACTTTGCTCATATCCATTCAATGTTATGTGTTTTCTTGATATCATCCCATTCGGCCAGGCATCTCTTGTCGTTTTTCCAAACAGCTCCACAAAGGATCCTGCCGGAACGTTTGGTGTAAAGGCCGATGTATGATCCGTTGTCCCGTGCGAATACCGTACTGCTCATATCTATTCTTGCCATATGATTCCGTTGTCTCCTTCGATGAACTCGTCCCAGTCCATGTCGTTTTCGATGCTTATCTCCTGGTCGTCGAACCATTCGCATGCGGCATCGATGATTTCTCCGTACAGGTCGCGGTCCGCCATCTTGAGCGGGCACCTCGACCGGTCCATCTTGTTCAGGGCCAGCTGCAGCCGGTCCTCGTAGAACTCCACGTTGTTCCGCACAAAGGCGGCGACCTCATTGATTTGACTCATGGTTATCTTTTCGTTTTCTCCTCGCTCGCAAAGCTGTAATACTCTTCGTCTGCGATAATGATGTGGTCCAGAAGGTCTATGCCGAACAAGTCGAGCGCCTTCTTTATGTCTCCGGTCTCCTTGATGTCGGACCGGCTCGGCATGCAGTTGCCGCTCGGGTGATTGTGCACGATGATAATCGCGTCTGCCAGCTGGTCCACCGCCACCTTCGCGACAATCTTCTTGTCAAACATCGTGGCGTTCGTCCCGCCGACGCTCAGTAGGAAATGACCGGTTATCTCGTGTCCGGCGTTCAAGGTCAGGACCCAGGACTGCTCGCGCCATTGATCCTCCTTCGGCTGGCAGTTCTTCTCGACATACTTGATCACGTCGCTGGCGGTCACAACCTTGAAAGGAGCGCCCTCCTTGAGAACGCTCCTCGTTAACTTCAGTTCGTACATATCTTACTCGCTCTTCTTCACGACCTCGTACTTTCCGCCGGTCATGTCGCGGACGATCGCGTTGATGTCGATGATCCAGGCGCCCTCGTCGTCGTACCCCATGACGACCGCCAGCACCTTTCCGACCTCCACCTTCTCCGCGTGCTTCTGCTTCCAGTCGCCGTACGACTTCATGTACGCCACCTGCTGGATGGTCTTCACCTCGTCCTCGTTCTTGGGCGCCACGACGAACGTATGGTTCTCGTCACACCCGCAGCCACCGAACACGTCGCACTCGCTCCCCTCGAACAGGGCAATCTTGTGCATGCGACCCTTCAGGACGCCCAGGGCGCTCTTCTCGTACGCCTCGCACTCGTTCGGGTCGTTGAACTCCGTTCCGTCGACGGCCACGTAGACGTTCACGTACTCCTTCTTGATGATCTCGTTCTTCTTGGTTTCCATAACTGTTGTTTGCCGACTCTCACGGCGGGCTCCTTTACACCCGTTTTATGATTTGAAATTAGTTTTCCTTTGAGTCAGTCGTCTGCATGAACCATGTCAGCAGGAACGCAAATACTACAACGTATCCCATCACTCGCCCTCCTCGATCATGTCCTCCAGCGCGACGTTCATCGCCTCCTCCATCTTCTCCTCGCTGTCCAGCTCGATCGTCACGCCGTTACGCATCAGCTCCATGGCGGCATAGTCCAGCACCGCCAGTTCGACCGCGACCACTCCCAGCAGCCCGGCCAAAACCTTCTGTCCCTTGTTCATCGATCAGTCCTCCCACTCAAGCTTATCGGTCGGGATGCTGATGTGAAGGACACGGCGGTCCTCACCGATCACCTCATGGTAAAACCAGCTCACGCCGATCGTCCGGTTCGCCTCGATCAAGGCGTTCATGTCAACCATGTCGGTCGGCACGTTGTCAAACACGCTGCTGATGCAGGTCTGCTGCTCCAGGTACTCCACGGGCAGGCCAATGATGACGTCGCCCACAATTGCTTTTGCTTTCATTGTTCGTTTTGTTCGGTTGCTCCCCGTCCCCGGCTTTACATGTTGATCATTGCTTTGTACATCTCGATACTCTCGCGGCCAGATACCACCTTGTACCAGCCTCCAAATTTTACCCAGAACTCACCGGCCTTCTTGGCCCGTTCCATCGTCGGTCGCTCCTCAACTCGGACAATTATGTTCATCCGGTTGTAGATAACTGCTGCGTACTCGTACTCCATGACTACCTCCCCGCCAGCTTGATGGCCTCACGAGGGCCGATTTCACTCAGAGTCTTGAGCATTTCCTTCTCGTCATCGCTCAGCCAAACAGTACCGTCTTCCTTGACACTCCCGACAATAGAAGCACACATTCCGGCGACCTTCGCCCAGAACCAAACGTCGTTCAATTCGTTCATGATCTTGTTTTTTATGGATTTTGTGGACGCACCGGGTAACGCTCCCGGCTCGTCCTGCCGTCCACGATGCCAAATACCTACGCCCAGGACTTTCCCGGGTTGTTAAATAACTGCACGATATTCACCCATCGTCAATTTCTCATGTCGCTCGCCTCGTGTCCCTTTCGGGACTGCACTTGTTCTTCGGTAGCTTGCACCTCACCCGTTTTTCGTACAACGGGACGTGTGTCGTCGCTGCTCTTACGCATCTGCAACACAAACGTATTTCTCGTTCAAAAATGGGTATTCCATACGTGGGCATGGTCAGCACAGCCGACTATTTGCTATCCACCCATGGCAACCCCAGTAGGCTCGCTCAGGCTTTCACGCTACTGTCTTCACGCTATTCACCCGCTCGCCCCTTGTTTGCTACGCGCTTTCGATCACTCGCTCTCTCACCTATTGCGACTACGCCTTGCCATCGGCCCGTCGCAATAGTTCGTCCAGATTTCGGGTCTTCGAGGTCTCCTCCGCAACCCCTTTCAGGATCGCTCGGGCTCCATTCCTCTCGCCGACTTCAGCAGTGTCTGGCCACTCTCATTTGTATAGCGCCTTCGTCTAACCCAGTACTCGCATACCTTCAGCCGTTCAATGATCACTCGCTCAACGGCATAGACGCAACCGTATCGTTCGCGTCGTTCGCAATCCGTGCCACCCCTGTGGCTGGTACGAGGTAGGCCACACCTACGCAACCCCTCGCATGTTCACGGAGTCACTTATGCTAACTTTCCCAAGCTCGCTTTCTGCGCTCATTCAGTCGTGGCGGTTTTGGATCACGGCCACATCGTAGCCGTCCGCGGTCATCACCACATCGTGGTGTGCCTGTCACGTGTTGTCGCCACGTGGCGTGCGGTTATGTCCATGGGCAGGGCGCTGGGTCACGAACCCACGCAGCCTACGCTGTGCGCCCCGCTGTGCCTATGCGTCCAGGCCCCACGTGAGCGTGACCGTGCGCTGGTAGTCACTCCGGCTGGCCCCAAGGGCTGCTTTCTTCGCGTTTTTGACCGCGGTCTTGAGGGCCGACATCCAGCCGGCGACCGTCGCGCTCAGGGGCGCATATCCGCTCTCGTGCTCTCCCGTGAGCGGGTTCTTGCGGGTGGTGCGACGTGCACACAGGGCGACTTCGCCGTCAATCTCGACAACATAGTCGGCATACTTGAGGACCATGTCCTCAAGCGAGCATCCAGCGCTTTCGTACACGGCACGGGCCCACATACGCCCCTGGGTGCTCTCGTCACGCAGGAGGCCGTTCCATGCGTCGCGAGCGACGGCCTCACCATCACTGAGACGGTCCCGGACTGACTTCGCGTCATCCGCGATGGCTTGCACACGGGCCTTCACGCTCGCCTTTGCCTGTGCGAGGATCTCCTTCGCGACGGCAGGGCCGAAACGGTCCGCGAGGTCAGCGTAACGCGCGCTCGCCTCCTTGCATGTGTGTACCTGCTGGGCGATTCCAAGCGCCATCGCTTTCAGCGCTTCGCGCGTGAGCGTCTCGTACGTGCGGGCCTGGGTCTGAGTCTTCGCCACCGTGGCGGTCTTGATGTTGTCTTGAGTTTTCATTGTTTCAAAATTTTTAAAAACCTTTGGACCGGACCGCCACCGTGGCGACCGTTTCCAAGGGCAAAGGTATGGCGAGTTTTAATACTATCAAAACATTGAGACACAACAAACATTTTCTGTGAAACGATAAATAAATATCGAAAAACATTTATAAAATATCGCGACACAATATCGCAAGCATCAACATGCAGATTTATCAAAAATTGAATAAAAAAGTTGTAACTTATTGAAAATCAATTAGTTGCGTTTTTTTCGCAGCCTGTCAAAAATCGAAGTCCCGCCAGATCCTCCCACGACGCGTATTTTCCATTAGCAAACGCAGCTGCACCCGCGTAAAATCTCCATGACGCGCACGGGCGGGTGGGCGCCGACCTTGTGCCGAACCATGGCACAAGCTCCCCAGCGTCTAATTTAGAACTATTCCAAATTGCGAAAAGGTGTCCGACGTCTTGATTTTGTAAGTGTTTGATAATCACAATATTACGAAGTAATATTGACGCTATGCCCGCAGAAAAGCCCCTGGGCCGTTTCAAGTTTCAAAGGGTACCGAGGGATCCCAGGCCGACCGAAGGCGCACGCCGGAGTGCGATTCTGAAATTTTTTTTTTGAATTTTTTTTGAGTTGCAGAATCGAAACGTATGGCGTTTTCGGCAAAATGTGCCTTGCAGTGCCCTGGGAGGCCGTTTGTGTAGCAAAATGAAGTCAAAAAACGTTGATTTTACCTACAAGCATGGTGTTTTTCATTCTGCAAGTATATGTATATAAGGTAGTTACATAACTTTGTGTAGGTTGTGTAGATAGGTATATAATATTCGCACAGTTATGTTTTGAGATATGTTTTGATACCATAGGATTTCATAAATATAGGGATTTACCCTACACACCCTACACTAAATTTTCACAACTCTCGGAATTTCAGCGAGTTGCACGATGTAGGGTAAAAGTTTCTACCCTACATTATCCTACATTTTTTTTGCGAAGTCGAAAAATTGACTTTATATTTGCTTCCGACAAATGAGAATTTTCCAATGGGTAAAACAGCTATCATCGCGAAAAATGCGGTCTCGGGACTCCGCAGCGTGTTCCGGACCATTGACAACGCGTCAGAGGTGCTCGGCGTGTCGGCTGCAAGCATCTCCGCGGCAAGCATCGACCTGAGGGAGACCGGCGGATGGATCGTCCGCAGGGTCGATCGCGTGTACGCGGTCCACGTGCGCGTACATAATGAATGGTTGGTCGCCAACATGGACTCCAAGGGCGGCTACATGGAATACGGCAACCCGGAGCGGAAGATCTCGAAGAAGGAGATCGACGAGGTCCGGGACATCACCGCCGGTTGGTACCTGCAGGAGGGGGAAAAGTGATGGTGGACAGGAGCGAACTGAGGCTGGGACAGCACGTGGTCGTGCGTCTCTGCGGAGGAGAGACCGTCGGGGCGGTCGTCGACGGCCTGTGCAACGACTGGG
>JAEEGL015029636.1_pt1 | contig 13333 bp, 10 predicted proteins | sample 9134231 | NCBI WGS metagenome assembly JAEEGL01 (sample SAMN16246548, study PRJNA631951) | gut metagenome | biome: gut microbiome; feature: rumen; material: fiber-attached | host: Bos | place: Iran: Karaj | collected 2018-10 | reverse complement strand
TTTTATCATATCTGTCACCTCGCTATTTCATACTAACACCCTTGAAAATAAATATCCATATTTTTGTTTGCAACTCGTTTGAAAACACTACATGTTGTGCTATAATTTTTAAATAATATGCTAGGATTAGTGGGCAAACTTTTCCTTTCAAGTAAAAGAGGACAATGTTTTGAGAAAAAGAATCTATCGAATATCAGAGGATAAATTCGATGACTTAAAACCAAATATAGAGCTTGAAACTGAGCAAATAGAAGAGACTTGCTACATTGGGGACAGCTTTTCAGGGAGCTTTTATCTAAAAAGCACCAACGATGTAAAGATTCGTGGGGTGGTTTATTGTGACAATCCTTACGTTAAGATTGCAGAGCCTTGGTTTGATAAGGTAAATGTACGCATTGATTACACTATCGATGACTGCAATTTTAAGGTTGGAGAGACTATAACAGGCGAGTTTGTAGTTGTTGCTGTTGGAATGGAGCAGGCTATTCCATTCACTGTTACTTATGTAAAGCGCCCTTTGATTTCATCAGAAGGTGAAATCAAAGACCTTAAGGAATTCGCTTTACTTACTCAGAATCACTACAACGAAGCTATCTCATTATTCTATTCTGACAAGTTTAATGACTTTATCGCAGATTTTGACAAGAGAACCAGGCTTTTATACAGAGGCTTTAAGGCAGCGCCTATTGCAGCTGTTAATGTAGATGAATTTTTAGTTGGCTGCGGCCTGAAGCCAAAGATGACCTTTAACATTGAGGAGCGTGAGGATAAATATTTCGAGGTTAAGGAAAATATCCGTGGCGAGATAGAGCTTATTCGTTCTACCTGGGGCTATATCGATGTAAAGGTTTCCTGCGATGCAGACTTCGTTTCTGTAGAAAAAGAACATATCACATCAGACTTTTTCCTTGGCTCTATTTTTAATATGAGCTACTACATCCACAAGGAAAAGATGCATGCTGGCCTGAACTATGCCAAGATTTCCTTTGATTATCGAGATATCCATAAGGAAATCACTATAGTTGCTTCAACTGAAAAAGAGGGAGCAGTCCTTGATACTGAAAGTCATGCTAGAAATATTAAAATCCTTAAGGCTTGTAGATTATACGAGGATTTTCGTCTCAGAAGAATCACCACCAGCCAGTGGTGTACAAATACGCTTAGCCTTTTAGAGGAGATTTCTGACGAAAACGATTCTGATAATTTCCTTCTTTTGATGAAGGCTTTGATTTACGTTACTAATAATCAAAAGCAAGAGGCTCTTTGGATTATCCAGGATTTGAAGCGTACCATCGAGGATAAGGGAAGTGGCGATTGGGCATTTTTGCTTTATATTTGCACTCTTATCGAGAGAGAAGAATCCTATGTAGACCGCCTCACTGAAAATATCGAGGCTATTTACAGGGAGCATCCTGATGATGTACATATATTCTGGTTCTTAATGTTCCTTAGAAAGGAATACATTAAAAATCCTACAGCCAAGCTTAGAGATATTGCCAAATGGATTGAAGATGGTAAGGATTCCCCACTTCTTTACATTGAGGCTTACTATATTTTTGTTCAGGATCCATATTTAATTTCATCTTTTGATGATCTTACTGTAAAGATTTTAAATTGGGCCAGAAAAAAGAATGCAATTTCAAAGGATATTGCCATCCAGATGGTTCACATTCTTGAAACAGAGCGCACCTTTAATCCAAAGGTACTTCCAATTTTGGAGACCTGCTATGAAATATATCCTGATTTAGAGTTTTTGCTTGCTATAGTTTCGTACATTTTAAAGGCAAACTATATCGAACCAAAGTTTTTAAAATGGTTTAAGCTTGCAATCGCTGCAAATCTTCATGTGGCAGGTATTTTCGAGGCATATATGGAAGCTATGCCAAACTTTTCAGTAGATAAGTTTCCACAGCTTCTTACAATGTTCTTCAAATATAACAATGATTTGTCCTATGAGAAAAAGGCGCTTTTATATGCCAATATTATCCTTCATAGGACTGATGACCCTGATACGTACAAGCATTACGAGTCATCCATTGAAACCTTTGCGTTAGAACAGCTTAAAAGAGGACGCCTGGATGACAACCTGGCAGTGTGCTATCAGAGACTCTTAGAACTTGGTGTATTTGATAATGAGGTTGCCAGACTTATGTCTGAGCTGGCCTTCAAGAAAAAGATTGCTGTTATTAATCCTGAGGTAAAGAGAGTATTTTTATACCAGGAGGAATTCAAGGCTCCTACAATTGCAAATGTTCTTGATCACCGAGCATATGTAAATGTAATCGGTACGGACGGAGTAATCTTTTTAGAGGATAACGACGGCTATTTATTTGTAGATGACGAGGCTTATCTTACTGAGGATATCCTAGATACTACAGGCTACCTGGATAATCTTAAGTCTCTTACTACAAAGAACTTAGCTTATGTTCTCACAGATTTGCAAAATGCAAAGGATAGTGAAGAGGTGGATATTGATGTTGAATCAGTAAAGCTTCTTTTAGATTCAAAGCAGCTTTCTGTAGAATACCTTGGAAAGCTTTACCCTCAGATTATCAAGATCCTTAGGTTTAATGATGAGGAAGCGCTTTTAGAGAAGTATTTTATGGAGGATGCTGACCTTAAAAAGCTGGATGCATCTGTTATTGCTGCGGTGCTTGAAGTATTTATAGCTAGAAGTAAATACGAAGAAGCCTACTATATGATTAAAAACACAAACGCAACAATGCTTTCGCCTGAGGTGGCTGCAAAGCTTTGTAAGTTTATGATTAATCAGGCTCCAGATAAGACAGATGATTTCTTGATTTTAATGGCTGCTCGTCTTGTTAAAAATGGAATTACCTACGGGGATTTGATCAGATACTTAATCAAATTCTTTGTTGGTCCTACTGAAATGATGCTTACTATCTACAACAATGCTTACGAAAAGGGTGAGGACGTTGTAGAGTTTGCAGAACGTATTTTGACACAGGTCCTTTACAGGAATTTCCTATGCAAGGACATAATGAATGTATTTGATTCATATGTTTCCCGCAGAAATAATAAAATGATAGTTGAGGCATTCCTTACATACGAGGCGCATGCATATCTGGCTGGCTTAGAAGAGGTGCCACCTATTATTTTCTCTTATATCTATAACAGATATAAAAAGGGACTGCCTGTAAATGAAAGCATGAGAATAGCCCTGCTTAAATTCTTGTGCACAGAAAAGGAATCGGACGAAGAGGATATGAATATGCTTGATATACTTCTTGCAGATGCTATTCTTCGTAACCAGTACTTTGGATTTTTCGCTAATTGCAATGAAAAGCTTAAGATAAAATATCATCTTTATGACAAGCATTTTATTGAGATTAATTGTGATAAGAGAAAGTCAGTGGTTATCACATATTCAATCAACGGCAATACTCCAGTTGAGGAGGATATGATTGAAATGTATGATGGCCTTTATGTTAAGCAGTTTATTTTGTTCTATGGTGATGAGCTTAAATACGAAATCTACTGCGATGAGCTTTCAGATGAACCACTTAAGAAGGATACTATTGTTATGAGCGAAGAGCCAGATGTGAAAAATGGCCGTTTTGCCCTTATGAACAATATCAGTCGCTATAACATGTATGGTGAAACTCAGGAGCTTGCTGCAGCACTTAAGACATATCAAGGTCTTGATACTGTTACAAAGGATTTATTTACTATTATTTAAGGTTTGGTGAACTATGAGCAATTCTTCAGGAGCTTATCTTGGAATAGATATCAGCGCTAAAAGCACTGTTATCAGCATTTATAAATCGAATATGGATGAGCCTGCTACTGTAAGTACAGTTTTAGGAGAGGAAAACTATTCTATACCTACTGTGCTTGCAAAGAGAATTGGCATGGGACAGTGGTATTTTGGAGAAGAGGCTCTTTTAAAGGTTAGGCTTAAGGAAGCTGTTTTAGTTGAGGACTTATATAATCAGGCCCTTAGGAGCCAGCAGATATTTGTGGATGGTACCACCTACGAAGCTAAGGACCTTATGGTTATTTACTTTAATAAGCTGTTTTCTATTCCAGGTCCTATGGCAGCAATGGGAGACGTAGAAAAGCTTATCGTATGTGTTGAGCAGGTTAATCTTGAGGTTATGGAGCTTATGAACTATATAGCCTCTAAGCTATCCATCGAAGCTTCAAAGCTTATGATGATAGATAGAAACGAATGCTTTTACTATTATGCATTGTCCCAAAGGCCTGAGCTGTTTTTATATAGCTGCGCACTGTTTGACTACAGCGGTAACAATCTGGTTTCATGCGTTCTTACTAGAAATCAGGCTACCCGACCACAGGTTATCAATCTTGACGTTGTAAACCATGGTGAAATCGGTGATAACAGAGACGAAATTTTCGATGCTATAATAGCTGACACCTTTGGTTCAAAGCTATTTTCTTCTGTATATCTGGTCGGAGATGGCTTTGACGGAGATTGGATGAAGGCTAGTCTTGCCAGACTTTGTAAGGGCCGAAAGGTCTTTATGGGTAAGAACCTCTACTCAAAGGGCGCTTGCTATGCTGGCCTGATTAAAGAAGGCAAAAAGGATTGGCCATTTATCTACATTGGAGATAATGATTTAAAGCTTAATCTTTCTCTTAAGATATTAGACAATAATGTTATGAAGTTTTTAACTCTTATAGATGCTGGTGAAAGCTGGTATGACTGTAAGGGTGAGTGTGAGGTCATTTTAGATGGGGAGCCTGAAATAGAGTTTTATATTCAGCGCCCTGATTCAAGGGAGGCCCATACTGATGTGTTAGAGCTTGTGGATATGCCAAAGCGTGAGAACCGTACCACCCGTCTTAGAATCGAGGCTAGCCCTATTTCTGACGTGGCAGTTTCTATCGTAATTACGGATTTAGGCTTTGGCGAGATTTCTCCATCCTCTGGTAAAAGCTGGGAGCATACTATTTCCATTAAATAGTTTAAGTAGGATAATATGAGTACATTAATTTATTGCGCAAATTCAATAGCGGCTACTCCTTATTACATTGAGGAGATTTCTCTTAATGTATATTCTCTAGAAGAGCTTAGCTATTATATGTTAAATAACGTTTATTTGCTTTCTTCGAAGCTGATGAATCAGGAGCTATGCAATTGGATAGGTCGAGAGCTAAAGCAGCCGAAGCTGGCCAGTGAGCTTTTATCTATGATTCAAAATAATTCCCCCTTACATTTGTTTGTGGGACATATATTAAGCGCTAACGGCTATGCATCTCAAAAAGAGATAAAGGATGCCCTATCTATCATCGCAACCTTCGAAAACAAATCAGAGTCTGAACGAAAAAAGATTAGGGCTGATAGACTAATGGCTTCTGGCAAATACGTGGATGCCATTTATGAATACGAAACATTACTTTCTGATGCGTTGGCAAAAACAATGCCACGTACTGTAGAAGGGGATGTCTATCATAATCTTGGTTGTGCTTTCGCAAAGCTTTTCTTTTTTGAGGAGGCTAGCAAATGCTTTGATGAAGGCTATAAGAGAAATCAAAAAAAGCAGACATTATTTTGTCTTTTGTATGCAGCTAGATGCTCTAAGGACAAGGTTTCCTTTGAGGATTATGTAACTAAATACCAGGTTCCTCGTGCTGATGTAGAGGAGATACTGCAGGTTGTTTCCAGGGCCACCATCAAAGAGGATATTATAGGCTTTGATAGTGCTATCAATTCCCTTTTATATAATGGTGGCGGCGATGATGCCAAGGCTACTATTGATAATGTTATTTCTAATTGGAAGGATGAGTATATAAGGATTTGTAGAATTTAAATAATATATTGTGGGGAGATTTTTATGGGATTTTTTCAAAAGAAAAAGAACAAAAAGGAGCTTAGAGCTGCCAAAATCGACGATGCCTTTAACAGAGTCTACACTCAAATAGAAGGTATTGAAAGCTGGGAGGATCCAAAGAAGCTGGAGCATTATATTTTGGATTCCTGCGAGCAGATTATTGCTTCTACAAAGGCCATGGAGCGCCAAAAGATGGAATATCGTGTGGTTACTAGGTACTTAAATGATATTAAAGCCATCGAAAATCTTCCTAAGGAAAAGGCTAAGGATCTTAGAAGCACCGCAACACGTATATGCGAATTAGAAGAAAATCTTATAAATGCTAGAGCTATAACTAGGAATATCACCGACGAGCAGTACCAGATTATTTCTGATGAGGAAGAGGATATGCCTGCTATTATAAATCGTTTTACAGCAGACGAGATATATCAGGCAAAGCTAAAACGCAATCTTTCTTATTTGGAAGGTGAGAAAAGTCGTTGGGAGATTGAGCGAGAAGAGCTAAAGGAACAGATAAAGCTCTTTAGACACATGGCTTTTGCAATCTTAGCATCATTTTTAACCTTGGCTATTTTGCTAATGGTAATGTATCAGGCAACATCTGCTGACATTTCTCTATGGATTTACGCTGTTTTATTTATTTGTGCTGTAAGTGGATTTATTGTTTTCTTGCGACAAAATTCCATTGCAAAGGAAAGTAAAATAGCCCTTATACATTTGAATCAGGCTATTAGTATGCTTAATGTAGAGCGCATGAAATATGTGAATGTAACTAATAGTATTGAATATTCAAAGGATAAATACTCAGTAAATAATTCATCAGAGCTTCAATATGTTTGGGAGCAATATCAAGATAAGGTTAGAGACCAGCAAAGATATATTCAAAATAATGAGGATTTAGATTTTTACAATAATAAGTTAGAGCGCCTATTAGAAGGAATGGGCCTTTCTGATGATAAGATTTGGCTTAACCAGATAAATGCTCTTATTGATAGGCAGGAAATGGCTGATAAAAGGCATAGACTTGTGATGCGTCGCAAGAAAATCAGGGATAGGCTAGAGGATCATCGAAGAATTGTAAAAGAGGAACGAGATGAAATAGATAGGCTCATGACAAGTCATGAGCACTATCTACCTGAGATTCAGGAAATCATCAAGTCCGTTGATAAATTATGTGGCACTGGTGATTATTTAAGTATGAAATCCATGTAAACAGGATTGTGATCTGAGTATTTAAAGCCTGTATCAAGGACCTTTGCTTCTACTACATCTACATTGTCGGATACTACGAAGCCATCAATTGTAAGTACAAAGGAATCAGGTGTATATGGAGTGTCTGCGTTTCTGCATGATGGAACAGGATTTGCTTCATCAAGTGGACCCACCAGCTTAAAGCTATCATCCATAAGATCAATAGGGAATGGCTGAGCCCAGTTTTCTGTACTAGTTGTTCCAAAATACACTGAAGAATCACCAAGGACATCCTTGTTCATGTCGCCACCAGCGATACAGTAATTTCCCTTTTCAACTTCAGCTTTCATGTCTTCGTTGAGCATGATTACCTGATTGGTAGCTGTTGAAGGGTCTGTTGTATAGGCTGAAAGATGTACATTATAAAGTACTAACTGCTTGCCGTTTGCTACATCAATATAGTTCTTGCTGTAACATCTATCCAAATCAATAAACTTTGATAGGCCTTCCTCAATTGGAAGTGAGCGGCGGATTGCACTAGTGATTGGTGCAGGGCATACTGTAAGCTCGCCAGCTTTAGACTTTCCATGAGGCTGAGTAAATGGATACATTAAAAATGGACTATCATAGTTCATTGCAAATGTATAATTACCATTTGTGACTGCCTTTAGTCTGTCTGCAATTAAAGCTTCCTGATTCACGTGGTAGCTTCTAGTGGAATCAATGTCTACCTCCTGGAAAAGATAGAAATCAGGGTTAAGACCTTCGATAGCATCCATAGAGCCGTTAATATTTGTAATAACTGCATCCTTAGAGAAGGCCCAAGACTCTGTACCTCCATCCATAAAGAAGGAGTAGTCGTCAGAGTATGCACCAAAACCTAGGTTAGCAGAAGATATACGGTACTGTTTTTCAGTTTCTACAATAAATGAGGCTTCCTCACTATTTAAACTTTTTACTTCAAGCTGTAGGTTGTCTTCGATTCTGTGATAAGAAATGAAAACGTAAGCTACATAGGCTAAAACTATAGCAATCAATACTGCAATAATGACTAGGAGTGTTTTGATTATTTTTTTTGCCATAATTATTTCCTTTCTGTTCATTAATAAGTATTATTAATATAACACAAAAAAGCCCATTCTATGGATTATTCATATATTATTTACATATTTAAGGAGATTTTCTATGATTTACAAATTCCGCGAGTCTTTAGATTTTCGCTTGAACTGTCTGTATGTTTCACTACAAGGGTTATATTGGATGATTGTATGCTGCACTATTAGCATGGGGTCAGCATTTTTATCAAATAGAGGCTATTCTACTGTAGCTATTGGCATACTTTTTGCTATTTCTTTCTTGGTAGCCACTGCTTTACAGCAGTTCATTTCTGTTTTAGCGGATAATACAAACAGGTTTAATGTGGTAGATATACTTACATTTTTGTCAGCTGTTCTTGTGGTTAATGAGATTTTTGCAATTAGCTCCCAGGGTAAGAGCTTTGGTACAGGCTTTACATTTTTCCTTGGTGTTATGGTTGCAACGATTATTCAGCCATTTCTTAATGCGCTAAACTTTCACATTGAAGGCTATGAAATAAAAATGAATTATGGTGTAGCAAGGGCTAGTGGCTCATTTTTCTTTTTCCTTATGAGTCTTATAGTTGGAGGACTGATGAAGGTCACATCTGAAAAAGCCGCTCCTATACTTGCTTTTATTGTAGCTGTTTTATTTATCATTAATATTATTTGGATTTATGCCGAATTAAAGGATATAAGCGTTGGAAATGTCTATGATCCTTTCACCTACGAAAAAAAGGAATCTAGCTTTGATAAAAAATCAATTAGTGCATTCATAAATAGATATAGAATGTTTTTTGTCTTTTTAATTGGCGTAGTATGCTTCTTTTTTGGACATGTGCTTATTAATAATTTCCTTTATCAAATCACTGTAAATGTAGGAGGAGATGAGGCGGACCTTGGTGGCCTTTTGGCACTCCAGGCCATTGTTGAACTTCCTGCTATGATTTTCTTTAACAGGCTTCGTGATAGATTTGGTTGTAGATTTTTGCTTTCCTTGTCAGCTGTATTTTATCTGATAAAGATTTTTGCTACTACAATAGCAGCATCAGTTGGAATGCTTTATTTTAGCATGCTGTTTCAGGCTCTTGCCTTTGCAGTATTCATTCCAGCATCAGTACATTTTGTAGATGAGCTGATGCCAAAGGAGGATGCTATAAAAGGACAAGCGTTTATTACAATAGCAACGACTCTTAGCAACCTGCTTTCAAGCTTATTTGGAGGCGTTCTTATAAGATTGTTTGGAGTCCATGCTTCGCTATGGTTTGGAACCGTAGTAACTCTTTGGGGCGTAATTGTAGCAGTTTTCGGACTTGCAAAAATTAACGAAAAATAATCGACATAAAGATAGATTTTTCAGACACAAATTGCTACAATAAATTTATACAATTATTCAAAGGATTAAAATGGCTAAGTACAATATTGGTGGATACATTTTCGAAGATGAGAATAAAGCAAAGCTTGCCGCCAAGGAGCTAAGAGCTGTAGAGTATATCCTTGGCCAGCTGAAAAATGCTGACGAAAGGGGCGTGCTTACTGTCTATAAAAAGCTTCTTAATCAACGTCAATTTTCCACTGAAATTGGTATGAGCTTTTTAACCCAGCTTCGTGACAATCTTCTTCAAACAGGGGCTTTTACTGAGGATGAGATACCTCCTGTATATTCTATAGCGCAGGAGCCAATTCAGACAATTGAAGAAGAAAAAATTGAAGAGGAACCAAAGAAAGCTAAGCCTAAAAAAGCTTCTGCTAGTACAAAAGTCATCAAGCCACAGGTTAGCGATTCTTCTGAAATTAAAAGATTGAAGCTTATTAATAGGGTTTTAATTGTCCTTTGTATTACGCTTTTGTTATGTGTTATTGGAATGTTTTATGTGAACTCCACTATAAACAGTCCAACTATTCTTAACTATGAGCAGGAAATCTTAAACAAGTATGCATCCTGGGAGCAGGAGCTTACAGAACGTGAAGCTGCGGTTAAGGAGAGGGAACTTAAACAACGATAATTTTACAGATTGGGGTTGGGTGTTATGTCAAAAAACAAAATTCTTGTGGCTGATGATGAAAGCCGAATGAGAAAACTTATCAAGGACTATCTAGTACGTGAGGACTACGAGGTCATTGAGGCAGAAAACGGGGAGCAGGCTCTTGATATGTTCTATATGGACAGCGATATTTCGCTTATCATCCTGGATGTTATGATGCCAAAGGTAGATGGCTTTGCCGTTCTTAAGGAGGTTAGAGAAACTTCTTCGATTCCGGTGCTGATGCTTACAGCAAAAGGTGAGGAGAATGATGTGCTTAACGGCTTCGAGCTAGGAGCAGATGAGTACATTAATAAGCCATTCTCACCAAAGATTCTGATGGCTCGAGTTAATGCTGTTTTAAGACGCAGTACAGACGATTCTATCGGAAAGAAGGTTGTTGAGGCTGGTGGAATTCAGCTGGATGTGGATGCACATGTAGCTACAAATGATGGAAATCCAGTAGAACTTTCAGTTAAAGAGTTCGAACTTCTATATTATTTTATTAACAATGAGGGAATTGCCCTTTCTCGTGAAAAAATTCTTAATCATGTATGGGATTACGATTACTTTGGTGATGCCAGAACAATTGATACTCATGTAAAGAAGCTTCGTAGTAAGTTAGATGATAAGGGCAACTACATCAAGACTATCTGGGGCATGGGGTATAAATTTGAAGTCGACGCAAAGGTCTAGTAAAATTAATCGCCAAATGGCAGGTTTGATAATTGCTATAATTCTAGTTTCACTAGCAATTATTTCAATCATATCATCCTGCTTTTTAGGCGATTATTATATTTATAAAAAACGACAGGATATGAAGGTCCTATATGACCTAATATCTGAAAAAACAGATAAAGGGAAGCTGTATCAAGAGGGTAATTACCCTTGGGCGGTGGCTTTATTTGAAAAATATTCTGTTTCTGGTGTGGTCACCGGGACAGACGGGGAGCTTCTTTTTTCATCAAATGCAGATTCTGAATATTTACTTGATCAGCTCAATTATTCCATGTTTTCAAATGAAAACCATACTAGGACCATCAAAAAAACTGATACCTATGAGGTCTTTACTCTTTTATATCCAGACGAGACAAGCGAGTTCCTTGTGCTTAGAGGGATACTTCCTGATGGAAATTTTGTTTTTATCAGTTCTAATATTTCGGCCATGGAGCATACTAGCGCCATAACTAATGTGTTTTTTATACATATGGTTATTTGGGCTGTTATTTTCACGGCAATATCCAGTCACATTGTAATATCAATATTTAATAGACCGCTTTTTAACATTATCGATATTACGAAGCGTATTTCTAATTTTGATTTTGAAGCACAGTATGTTCCTCAAACCATCTATAATGAAATGGATGATTTAGGAGAGCATATTAATGAAATGAGCACTACGCTAAAACGTGCTATTACGCAGCTGAGAGCTGCCAATGACAACTTAAAGCATGACTTAGAGGTACGAGAAGAGACAGAAAACATGCGTAAGGAGTTCGTTTCTAATGTTTCTCACGAGTTAAAGACTCCTATTGCCTTAATTCAAGGCTATGCTGAGGGACTTCAGGAAGGCATTATTGACGATGAAAACAGTAGACAAATCTACTTGGATATCATCATTGATGAAGCTAATAAAATGAACCGCCTTGTTCGTGAGATGCTTATTCTAAATCAGCTTGAGGCTGGACAGATGAGCATGGATCTTGTTGATTTCAATATTACAGAGATGATTGACAGTGTTGTTGATTCTAACAAGATTAATTTTGAGGCTCAGAATATCACGTATTCATTTATCAATAAAGAGGAATGCTTTGTTCATGCAGATGAATTTTTGGCAGAGCAAGTTATTACAAACTTTGTTAGCAATGCAATACACTATGTAATGAATGAAAATATCATAAATATTAGATATGACTTTTTGAAAAAGGGCAAAGTTCGTATAAGCGTATTTAACTCCGGAAACAATATTGGCAAAAAGGATATTAAGCATATTTGGGAGAAGTTTTACAAGGCTGATAAAGCTAGAAGTAGAGAGTACGGTGGAAGTGGTATAGGCTTGTCTGTTGTTAAGGCCATTATGGACCTTTTACATGAAAAATTTGGCGTTGAAAATCTTCCAAATGGTGTTGAATTTTGGTTTGAATTAACACTTGCAAAAGACACAAAAATCAAAGAAAATTCATAGTTTTTTCGGATTTATACCATTGTAGTAAACACATATTAATGCTAACATACCATTAATGATTAGTTTATTTCTCTAGGAGATAACATGAAAATTAGACGTTTATTCCTTGTGAATTCAATTTTGTGTTTTTCTCTACTATTCACAGGTTGTGGGGAACCGCTTTACACCATGACCCCTGAGGAAGAGGCTATTATTACTTTATATGCTTCTAAAACTGTTTCCAAATTCAATAAAAACCAGCTAATCGGCATTGCGAATGCTAGAGTTAAGCCAGGAGAATTAGAGGAAATCGTCCAAGAGGAAGAAGAAGTAGTAGAAACTGAAGAGGAAAATCCAGAGGTTGAATTAGATCCTGAAACTGGGGAGCCTATAGCTCCTAGCGATACAGCTGAGCAGGAGCCTTTAGAGGAGGAAGCCTCTGAAGAGCCTGGGGCAGATGCAGGATATTCCTTTACCGAGGCCATAAGTATTCCTGGTATTGAATTTAGCTGCAGCGAGTTTGAAGTAACACCAGAGTACAAAACAAATAACTTTGTTTTGTCTAAGGTAAATGGTAAGCAATATTTGGTTTTGAAAGTAAATGCAACAAATACTGCCACCTCATCAGTTGATTTTTCTCAGTACAATAAAGATCGAAAGTATACTTTGTCACTTAATAATGGAGCAGAAGAGTCTACAGTTTTCACTCCTTTATCTAACGACTTAGCTATGTATAACGGCGTTCTTAAAGCCGGCGATACTAAAAATTTTATCCTGGTTTTTCTTTTCAGCAATTCGACTGTTGAAGATATATCATCACTTAAGCTATTTGTTAATAGTGATGGAACTACAAGAGGAACTACCATATAAATCATTATTGATTTAAATGAGAGGAGATTTGCATGGATACTAATATTTTATTGGAATCAGGCACTAACGAGCTCGAGGTACTTGAGTTCAAGGTTGGCAAAAATTTCTATGGAATTAACGTTGCCAAGATTAGGGAGATTTTGTTGTATCAGGCTGTTACGCCATTACCAAATGCTCACCCTTGCATCGAAG
>JAEEGL011951681.1_pt1 | contig 13333 bp, 10 predicted proteins | sample 9134231 | NCBI WGS metagenome assembly JAEEGL01 (sample SAMN16246548, study PRJNA631951) | gut metagenome | biome: gut microbiome; feature: rumen; material: fiber-attached | host: Bos | place: Iran: Karaj | collected 2018-10 | reverse complement strand
GTCGGTGATGAACATTCCGTTTTCAGCGGCGATCTCGAAACTCAGGGTCTTGACGATCCTCTCTCCTTTGAGAAGCTCCAGGATCTCGTCGCTGGTAAACTCAGGATATCCGGTGATCGCAGCTCCTTCCTGAACAAGCTTGTCGGCAACCTTCCTGACCTCTTTATTGAAGATATTGTCCATCGCCCGCATTCCTGAATCGATGTTGATGGAATAGGTCGAAGGACTAGCTTCGCTATCCTTGTCGAACGGATAATCGATGGCAATAGGAATCAGCATGAACTCAGAACATGAAACAAGTGTGGCCAATGCAAAAAGCAAGAGTGCCGACTTGATGATTTTGTCAGTGATTTTCATTTTGATCTCCATTTTTTAACAGATAGTTCTCTATAAATTCATCTAAAATTGCTTCACCGTTTAAAACAGCATCCGTGTTTCCGGTCTCGAAATCAGTGCGGTGATCCTTGACCATTTTGTAGGGCGCCAGAACATAGCTGCGGATCTGGCTGCCGAAATCGATCCCCATCTTCTGCTTCTCAGCCTCGGAAGACTCCTCGCGCTTTTTCTGAAGCTCAAGTTCGTAAAGCTTCGATTTAAGGATCTTCATCGCCGTAGCCCTGTTCATGTGCTGGCTCCTGTCGTTCTGGCACTGAACAACGATACCGGTCGGAAGGTGTGTGATGCGGATTGCTGAATCCGTCTTGTTTACGTGCTGGCCACCTGCGCCGCCGGATCTGTAAGTATCTATCTTCAGATCTTTTTCATCGATCTCTATCTCGATCGAATCATCGATTTCCGGTGTAACAAAGACGCTCGCAAATGACGTGTGGCGCCTCTTGTTGGCATCGAACGGGCTGATCCTGACAAGTCTGTGGACCCCCGTTTCAGCCTTAAGATAGCCGTATGCAAAGTCTCCTGACGCAATGAATGTTACATTTTTTATCGCCGTTGCGTCATCGCCTGTGACCTTGTCAACGACCTCGACAGAGTAACCGCGCCTCTCGCACCAGCGGGTGTACATCCGCCAGAGCATTACCGCCCAGTCCTGCGACTCGCGCCCGCCGGCACCGGCATTGATGCTGATGATGGCGTTGAGAGGATCGGTCTTGCCGCCGAGCATTTTGCGGAACTCCATCTCGTTGAGGATCTTGTCGATCTCGCTTAAAAGTTTTTCGGCCTCTGCCGCCAGAGAGTCATCGCTCTCCGAATCAGCAAGCGATTCCAGAAGTTCGTCCGCAGCCGCAAGCTCGTCGATCTTTTCCTCGAGTCCGCCGAAAAGCGAAATATCGTTTTCGAGAAGACGTTTTTCCTTATTCAGGTTTGCCATTTTTGCAGTATCCGACCAGAGTTCCGGCGAATTTATCTGAGCGTTGAGCTCTTCAAGCCTCGACCTCTTTTCAACAATGGAAAAAGAGCGCCGAAGAAGCTCCGACCTCTCTTTCAATTCTAAAAGTTTAGAGTGAATTTCCTTTGAACTTACAGGCACTTACCTCTCCCAATTCAAATTATTCACGTTTATTTTTGCACCGTATTCGGACATCATGCCGTTTTGGTATTCATCCCACTTTTCTCCGCCACGCCGGGCAATAAGCTCCTCGACGATCAGCGGTCCCGCGAGATTCAGGCTCAGATGTCTTTTGTAGGCAAAACCCGCTATTTCGATTATCGTGTAAAAGTTATCACTGTCAAGGTAGGGACCAAGTATTTCTCCCGGCAGACCGGCCATCACATCAGCCTTCCACGGCTCGTGCATCACATCGGGACTGAAGAGCTCCCATTCGCCGTTGTCACGCGCAAGTCTGTCGACCTCGGAAAACCTCGCCGACATCATACGGATGCTGTTTCCCTCTTCACGCAGCTGGGCAGCAAGTTCATCCGCCCGTTTTTTGCTTGAAACCTTGACGGCATAAAGCCTGTAGAGCTTGTCGCGCAAAAACTTGTCCTTGTTGTCGACATAGTAGGAACGGATCGCCTCGTCATCGATCTTGTAGAGCTCCTCCTTCAGCTTTTTTTCCATATATTCGACAACAGTCTTGCGCTTGTAGTTTTCAATTTTCTGCCATATTTCCGGGATGTTGTCGACACCCTCGTTTTTTCCTTTGTCGTACAGCAGCTGACCTGTCAGCTCGATAAAAAGGTAATTTTTGCGCATCTCGAGAGAGTCTGGAAGGTTGTTCTGCCTGAGCCAGAGATTGTATTTCAGCTTGAAATCGGGCACCGATACGACCTCGCCTTTAAAAATATAGACAACGTCGTCCTTTTTTATCTCGTTGCATGAAAGAGATAAAACAAGAATAAAAATGGTGCACCAGAATCTGTACATTCAGCCGACCTAACCGCCGTTTACCGGAGAAAAAATATCGACCGAATCGCCGTCGGCTACCGGTTCGTTTTCGCGCTCGGAACGCGGTACGATCCTGCCGTTTTTTACGACTGCGACCCGCTCCGGTTTAACATCCAAAACCGAAAGAAGAGCGCCGAGAGTCGCAACATCGAGCTCTTTTTCATCGCCGTTTACCTTGATTTTAACCATTTCAGTCTCCGCTTATTTTGTATCCAGCCTTTCTGACCGCACCGAAGACAAGCTGCTGGACAGCCTTCATTTCATCGCTCGTCAAAGTTCTGTCATGTGCGTTCAAAACAACTCTGAAGGTGACGCTGATAAAGCCCTCGGGAATCGGTGTCCCTTTGAAGCGGTCAACGACCTTCGTCTCCATGAATATCTTTGGATCGACAGCTTTCTTAATAATTCCGAGAAGTTGAGCGACTTCTGTCTTCTCCGGGATAATCGCTGTAACATCAAATCCCGTTGAGGGGAACTTGAGAAGCGGAGTGAACTTCACGCCCTTTTCCGGCTGAGCAAAGAGAAGTTCCTGCTCGAACTCCATGTAGACGACAGGAGTGTGGATATCGCATTTTTTAAGGACTGCAGGGTGGACCTCGCCGAAGATGCCGACGACATCCTTGCCGATAAGCATCGCCGCCGATTTGTTCGGGTGAAGTATCTCCTCTCCGCAGAGAGTGTTGTCCTTAAGCCTTTCAAAGCGCGGCTGCGGAGTCGCAAGCTCCTTTGCTATCGAAACAGCAATTTCTTTAGCAAAATCAAAAGTTTCACGTCTTCCTACAGCAATGATCCCCAACCTCTTCTTCTCTCCGTCGGCAGAGAAGACCCTGCCGAATTCAAAAAGGGTGAACTGTTTGAAATTCTTAATATTTTCATGGACATTACGGATCAAGCCCTGGAAAAGCGAATATCTCAGATAGGGCGTGTCTCTGTCGGCGACAGTCTCAACAAGCTTCTCCTTCGGGAAGGGGACCGTGTCAAGGTCGTCGTTGCCGTAGAAAATGTAGTTCATGACTTCGTTTGCCGAGAAGCCCTTTACCATCAAGTCTCTGATCTTACGAGACTTTTCAAGGTCGATATTGCGTGCCGGACGAATCATTCCGAAGTTCGGGTTTTCAGGTTTGATGTTGTTGAAACCGTAAAGTCTGCCGACCTCTTCCACGATATCCTCTGCAATCGAGACATCCTTGCTTCTTCTGTGCACCGGAACTTCGATCGTGAGTTTTCCGCCTTCGTTCTTGATGCCGAAATCGAGGTAGGTAAGCATCGAAACGATTTTTTCGTCGCTGAGATCTGCAGCGGGAATGCCGAGAAGCGAACGGATCCTGTCAGTTGTGATGACGATGTTTCCTTTGAAGCCGTAGCCCTCGCTGTTGTCTGCCGTTGCAAGTTCCGATGTGACGATCGCGCCCGGAATTATCTCTTTGATGAGAGTGACTGTCCTCTCCATCGCAAGGTAGCAGTTCTCGACCCAGAGCGATTTTTCGTATCTGTTGACCGCATCGGTCCTGAGGTCGAGCCTGTTGGCTGTCCTTCTGACACTTGCCGGAGCAAAGAGCGCCGATTCGATGAAAATTTCAGTCGTATCATCCTTGATTTCGCTGTTGAGACCGCCCATGACGCCAGCGATCGCAAGACTTCTCGACTCGTCGGCGATCACGGCATCCGTTGACTTCAAAACACGCGAAACGTTATCCAGAGTTACAAACGGTTCGCCCTCGAAGGCGTCGCGGATCACGATTTTGTTACCGGTGATATCACGTCTGTCGAAGGTATGGAGCGGATGACCGACTTCGTACATGACATAGTTCGAAATATCGACGATGTTGTTGATCGGCCGCAAACCGACATTTTCAAGCCTTTTGCGCATCCACTCGGGAGACGGAGCGGTCTTAAGATTGCTGACCTTAAGTCCGAGATAGTGCAGGCAGCGCGGAGTCTTAATCTCGATCTCAAACTTTTCATCGACCTTGTCCGCCTTGATCCCGTGATAGGTCAGCTCGCGTTTCCACGGAAGCTCGAAAATTGCGCGAAGCTCCCTTGCAATACCGTAATGACCCCAGAGATCAGGTCTGTGGTTGATGGTTTTGTTCTCGATTTCGATGACAAAATCCTGACGGTCGAAAATCTCTCCGAGCTTTACGCCGATCTTTGTGTCCGCCGGAAGAACCATGATCCCGGCATGGTCGTCGCTGAGTCCGAGCTCATCCTCGGCACAGATCATTCCGCAGCTCTCGACACCTCTGATTTTTGCAGGCTTGATCTCAAAATTACCAGGCAAAACCGTTCCGAGCGGAGCAAATGCTACGATCTGACCCTCTGCGATGTTAGGCGCACCGCAGACGACCGTCTGTTCGCCCTTTCCGTCAAAAATCGTCGCAAGGTGCAGGTGGTCGGAATTCGGATGTTCGACAACTTTAACGACCTTGGCAGTCACAACCTGATTAAAATGAGGAAAAACTTTAACAAAATCCTCAACTTCTGCAGATTTCATCGTCAGCTGGCGAGCGACCTCCTCAGGTTCGATATTCGAAAGATCAACGTAATCATTAAGCCAATCTAAAGACAGTTTCATAAAATCCCCCTATTAATTTTTACACAAAATTGTATTGTTATAGTCAACCGGCTTTGAAATGCAAAAAGAGAACGAAAAAAAACGCACCTATTTTTCCGGCGCCAGCTTTGCCAGAATCGCCCTGCAGCCAGCCGAAACATCCTGCCAGGTCGCCTCGAAGTCTCCAGTGTACCACGGATCGGAGACATCGCGCCCGAAACCGGCGAGATCCAGAAGCCGGACGATCCTGCCGTCAGGGTCGCCGCCGCTGATCCGCTTCATGTTGCGGATATTCGCTTCGTCCATCCCGACCAGAAGGTCGAACCGTGAATAATCCGAAGAGTCCATCTGCCTAGCCCTCTTGCCTTCGCATGAAATTCCGTGTTCCGCAAGCTTGCGTCTGGCAGGCGGATAGACTGGGTTTCCTATCTCCTCCGTGCTTGTCGCGGCAGATTCGACAAGGAAGCGATTCGACAAACCCGCCTTCGCGACCAGCTCCTTCATCACAAATTCAGCCATCGGACTACGGCAGATATTGCCGTGACAGACAAAAAGTATCTTGAATTTCTCCATTTTTAGCCCTGACAAATTATTAAAATTGAAATTGATTTCCGGTTGCCTATAATGTCGCCCGCGTGGGGCAATAGCTCAGTTGGGAGAGCGCGTGCTTCGCATGTACGAGGTCGCCGGTTCGATTCCGGTTTGCTCCACCACTTCTATTTCGGCAAGTTCTTGAACATCTCCTGAATTGATCCGACGGATCCAAGGATCCCGCTCGCTTCGTACGGCATGTAGACGATCTTGTTCTCCTTGCCGGATGTCATTGCAGTGAGCGCCTCGATATATTTGAGCGCGATCTGGTACTGTGCCGGATCCATTTTTGTATCCTTGATCGCCTCAGCGACAAGTCTGACAGACTCCGCTTCGGCGTTAGCGACCTTGATCTTAGCCTCTGCGATACCCTCTGCCTCAAGGATCCTGGATGCTCTCATACCCTCGGCGAAGTTGATATTCTTCTGTTTTTCACCCTCTGATTCAAGGATCTTGGACTGCTTGTCCGCCTCGGCGGTAAGGATCGCGGCTCTCTTGTCGCGCTCAGCACGCATCTGCTTCTCCATCGCGTTTTTGATATCCTGTGGCGGGTTGATGTCCTGAATTTCGACACGCGTGACCTTTACGCCCCACTTGTCGGTCGCATCGTCAAGAATTTCCGTCATCTGCTTGTTGATGCTGTCACGGCTTGAAAGCGTATGGTCGAGATCCATGTTTCCGATGATGTTTCTGAGCGTTGTCTTGGCAAGCTTTTCAATTGCATCGGAGAGGCTCGAAATTTCATACATCGCCTTGAAGGGATCCGTAATCTGATAGTAAAGGATCGCGTCGATCTCGATCACGACGTTATCCTTGGTGATAACATTCTGCTTCGGGAAATCGTGGACCGTCTCGCGGAGGTCGATCTTGTCGACAGCCAGACTCATTGCGATCTTGCGCCCGTCGTAAAGCTGCTTCTGGACTCTGGTCTCCATCTTGCGCGGCTCGTCCAGGATCGGGATTATGATGTTGAAACCGCTCTGAAGAGTCTTGTGATACTTTCCGAGACGCTCGATGATCATAACCTTAGCCTGCGGAACGATTTTTACACCCTTGCGAATTATGACGATCGCAAGAACAACAAGGAACCCGATAAAAACGTAAGTAAATCCGCTCATGACAACCTCCTGATTTAACTATGTTTTTTTACTAAGAGCTTTGCGCCCTCGACTTGCACTACTTCAACCGTCTCGCCCTCTCCGACCGGCTCGGCCCCCTCTTCGAGAAGCGCCGTCCAGAGCTCGCTCCCGAGTTTGACCCTGCCGGGTTCATCGGCAGAAATCGCCGAAATCACCTTGCATTTCCTGCCTATCATTGCATCTACGTTTGATGTCTTGTTCTCCGAGGATTTGGTGAGATAGCGGAGGACAATGGGTCTGAAGAAAAACCAAAAGACGATAGAAACAACAACAAATACAAGAACTTGAATCAGCAGATTGAATTCGCCGTAGTAGGCGGTCATAAAGCTGGCGAAGGCCCCTATTCCGAATATCGCCAGATAAAACCCGGGCACGAACATTTCGGCGATAAAGCAGAAAACCGAAACGATGAGCCACACATTCCATGCCTCGAAAACAAAATCCTCCATTTCACACCTCACTCAAGAGTTGTAATCACCACATTTACCAACGGTTTTGTGTCGGTAATATCCTTCAAATACCTTCTGATCAGGATCCTGAGATCCTCCTCGACCTCTTCCCAAGCAGGTTCGTCCGGCAGGTCGTGCTTAAAATAATCATCAATAATATCGCAGACCTCCCGTTCGATCTTGTTAATTTTCGAGGCTCCTGCGATACCGACGGAGAGGATCTTCGGAGCAGAGAGAAGCGCATCGCCGAACATGTCGACAACGAGCATTACCGTCATGAAGCCGGCTCTGGCTACCCGCTTGCGGTCGTGGATATTGTCAAAGTCGATAAAACCGACCTCGCCGTGGGATACGATTTTTGTGGCGGCATCGTAAGTGTGGATCACTGCCGGCATCCTGTCTTTGCGGAAGCTGAGCATCTCGCCGTCGGTGATGACAACCGACGAGTAGCCGTTCTGCTCGGCAAGTTCGGCACTCAGCTCGAGGAAACGGCGGTGTCCGTGGACCGGAACGACGAAACGCGGATTTACATCCTTGAAGGCCTGAACGATATCGTTCCTGAAAGCATGACCCGAAACATGGATCTTGTCGGTGTTTTCATAGTAGACCTTCGCGCCCTTCGCCACCAGATTGTCGATCATCCTCCCTATCGAAAGCTCGTTTCCCGGGATATTTTTCGAGCTGAAGAAAATGGTATCGCCGCTCCTCACGGAGACAGATTTCATCATATCCTGGCTCAACCTGCGCATGACGCTTCTCGGCTCGGCCTGGGAACCTGTAACGATCAGCGTTATCCTGTTTTCCGGAATGCGGTTGATTGCCGATTTATCCGTGATTATCGAAGGAGGAAGTCTGAGATGACCTAGCGCCGACGCGATCTGCATGTAAGAATTGACGCTCCTGCCCAAAAGACCGATCGTTCTCCCCTTCTGCTGCGAGATGTTGATGATATTGCTGATCCTTTCTGTATTGGAAGAAAAAGCCGTAGCAATTACACGGCCTTGCGCATTTTCGATAATCTCGGCTATATTGTCGAGGATCAGCTCTTCACCCTCGGAATATCCCGTTCTCTCTATGTTGGTGCTGTCGCTTAAAAGCACGTCGACATTTTCCGGCACTTTGCCTGAAAACGGCGAGCTTTCACCGTTTTCATACTTGAAATCACCGGTATGGACGATCGTAAAATCACCGACCCGGATGATAAGAGCCTTCGCCTCCGGGATAGAGTGCGGCACGTCGATCATGTCGATACGGAAATCCCCGAGTGTTATCGTCGGAACGTTTCTGTAATCAAAAGCCTTGATATTATTCTTGAATTTTGCATAGGTGTTGATCCTCTCGTTAAGGACCATCATCGGGAACCTGGTCATATAAACCGGCACATCGAACTGCTGCAGAAGGTATGGTACCGCGCCGATATGGTCCTCGTGACCGTGAGTGATCACACAGCCCAGAAGCTCGATCCCGAGTTCGTCGATGATATCGAAATCGGGGATAAAGTAGTCATCCTCCATCAAATCGTCACTTCCGGGGAACCCCATCCCGCAGTCTATCATAACCGCCTGATCCCCGTACTTCACAAGCATACAGTTTTTGCCGATATCCCGTAGCCCTCCGAGCGGCAAAATTTCAACCGAACTGGTCATAAAACCCTCCTTAAAAATTTTACGGAAGTATACTTGTCAGGGAGATCTTGTCACGTTTAAAACGTTTCAGAAATTTTTTTGAGCAGTCAGTTTAGAAAAACAATTAAATCAAAGCCGCTGAGCAGCCGGAAGATGCCTTTTTTAGACCTGAATGGTCGGCCGGAGAATCGTCCGTGCCTGCATCGGAATCGTTATCAGTCGCAGGAACACCAGAATCCGATGAAGAGTCACCGGTATCAGACGACGGATCGCCTGAATCGGAAGAATCACCGGTGTCAGGAGCCGGATCACCTGTATCGGACATCGAATCGCCGGTGTCCGGTGCAGTATCGCCGCTGTCAGAGGATGAGTCTCCAGAGTCACCGGCATCCCCCGAATCGGAAGAATCGCCTGAATCTCCGGTATCTACCGGGTCTTCACCTTCGATAAACTTCCAGAATCCGCCCTCTATCCTGACACATGAGCCGCCCGCCACAGGAGTCGATGTGTAATCGTTTGCGATAGTGACCTCCACAAGCTTTGCGGAGAAGACGCCGTTTGTGTTGAGATCCTCGTCGACCTTCACGATTTTAAGCGTTCCGCTCTCCTGGAAATAGTCGGCAATAACGCCGTTTCCTGCACTGTTGATGTGATAAAGGCGCAGACATTGGGTGCATGTCTTGTAATTTTTGTTGATGTCGCTTCCGAGATCGTAGGTGCCGAGAGCCCGCCAGTCGCCATCGGTGTAGAAGCCTATCGAGAACTCGCCGGATTCGCCGTCATTGAAGATCGCGCCGGTCACATCCGTAGTCTCAAGAATGTTGTCCCTCTCTTCGGAGAGCGCTATCCCGCTGACCGAAATGCCGGTGCAGCCGTCAGTATCGCCGCTGTCTGAGGTATCGCCGCTGTCGCCGGAATCTCCGGTATCTGAAGTATCGCCGGAATCTCCGCTGTCCCCTGGATCGACGATCGTTCCGCCGCAGTTCGCCTGAGATACGTTCCTGCCGGCCATCTTCAGCGCTCTTTTGACAGCTTCACAGGCGTTCAGTCTGCCGTATCCGTAGTAGTTGTTGAAGTTGTTCGTATATTCCACACCACCTACCTGGTCACTGGTATTCTTAAAGATGTCATATACCTGGTCACGCGTAAGGTCGGGGTTTGCATACAAAACAAGCCCGGCGATCCCCGCCGCAAGCGGACAAGCCGAAGATGTTCCGCTGAAATCGTTGGTATAGTTACCCTTTGAATCGCCCAGAGAGGACTTTCCGCTGTTGTAGCCGTCTTTTCCGGAATTGTCTGTCGTCCAGATCCCGTCATACTGCTTTGTGTAGTTTTGGTTGTAGTCGCTGCTCGGAGCCATGAAATCGAGCGATGTTCCGAAGTCAGAGTAGATACAGCGCTTTCCGTCGGCGCGCGTCGCTCCGATGGCAAAGACATTGGCGTTGCTTGCAAAACCGTCAGTCTCTATCGATTCATTGCCGTTGCCGGCGGCAAAAGTGATGATGATCCCCTTGCCGTTCCTGCCCTCCGACGAAGTAAGTCTGGCGATCATATTTTTGAGAGTCGATCCCATCGGATAGGAACCGCCTTTATCTTCCGGCCCCCAGCTGTTGGAGATGATGTCGGCACCGTTGTCCGCCGCAAACTCAAAGGCGTCGATACCCATCGAATCGAGATCATCGTTGTAAAAATCCAGACGGATCGGGATTATCTTGCAGTTCGGGCAGGCACCGGCGACTCCCTTGCCGTTGTCCGCTTTGGCTGCTGCGACACCTGCGCACGCCGTTCCGTGCTTATCCTGGTGGCTCGCAACATAGCTCGGATTGCTGTCGTTACCGCAGAAGTCGTAACCGCTCAGGAACTGACCGTTCAGATCCTCATGGCTGAGGTCGAAACCGTCGTCCGGGATAGCGATCTTTATTCCGGTACCGCCGATATCGCCTTTGAAAACCTTCAGCATCTCCCACGCCTCCGCGACGTGAGCGTGATCCGAACCGGTAAGGCTGCTGCCGCCGTTGTTCTGAAGATGCCACTGTTTCGAAAAAAGAGTGTCGTTCGGCGTATACGAACGAAGCCTCAGCGGCAGGAAGAAGCTAGGTTCCGCGTTAACCGCCCAGCCTTTTTCAACGATCTCGGCAGACATTTTGATCGGGTTTTCAGCTCCAGTCGAAGCAAGCACCCAGTCATCGGTATACTTATATTTTTTGATGAATTTCAGTCCGTGCTTTCCGCACCATTTCTCGGCCTCCTCAACAGAAAGCCCGGGAAGCTGGACGTAAATATTGCCGCTGATATTGATCTTTGTTCCGTCAGCCCTGCGGTAAGCCGGAAAGAGGATACCGTTTTTGACGAGAAGCGGTCTCGAGGAGTCATCAACGTTTTCAAGAATAAAGATCCCCATCTTCGACTGTCTGATCCTGACGGAGGAAGGGATATCGAAGGTCGTCTTCACAGCCGCATGTTTTATGAATGTGTAGCTTGAGAAATCCTCGGAAAGCTCGACCTTTTTGCCTTCCGAATAGTAATAGAGCGTCTCTCCGAACGCCAGAAACGGCGTAAAAATCAAAAACAGAAAAAGAAACCTCATAGTAATCACCCGTTATAAAAAAACATTAAACAGCAGCACAAGCATAACGATATATTGTAGTCAAAGGTCCAGGAATTAAAAATGATATGAAGAACAAAGTCTCAACTACTCGATTTTATTGGCTTTATTCTCCTCGAGCTCTTTGAACTTCCCGCGCATGGTAGGATTGTTGCGCGTAAGCTTTTTGATTGTCAGATCCTCAGCCTTTGAATTGGCAAGCCTGAGGTTGTTGACGGACGAAAGAAGCGCATCCTTTGTTTTCTGAAGGTGCGTAATCGTCTTATCTATTTCATCGATCGCAGTACGGAATTTGTCGCTCGCAAGCTGGTAGTTGCGTGAAAATTTATCCTTGAACTCCATAAGCTCGTTCTCGAAGTTGGTGATATCAAGGTTTTGAGCCCTGATCTGCGCAAGCTCTCTTCTCGCCTCAACAGTTTTCAACGCAGAATTCCTCAAAATCGTGATAAGCGGAACAAAAAACTGAGGCCGTATGACGTACATCTTTTCATATCTGAAGGAGACATCGACGATTCCTGAGTTGTAAAGCTCGCTCTCGGACTCCAGCATAGTGACAAGAACAGCATATTCGCACCCCTTCTGGCGGCGGTCCTTGTCAAGCTCCTTGAAGAAGTCTTCATTCTTATGCTTGGTTGCCGTCGTATCCATCTCGTTTTTCATCTCGAACATGATAGAGATGATTTCGACCCCTTCCGGCGTTGTCTCCCGGTATATAAAATCACCCTTGCTGCCGCCCGTTGCGTCGTTATCCTTTCCGAAGCAGACATTCTGAGGCAGATGGGGACGAAGCAGCATCTCAAATTCATCTCGGCAGTGCTGTTCGAGAGTCTCGCCTACCATCTTTGTCGAGAGGCTTTTTTTGAAGCTCTTGAGTTCCTTGATCTCTTCGTTAAGAAGCTCGATCTGACGTCTGTGATAATCCTTGAGCTCCTGTTCACGCTGCCCGCTGCTGTCCCTTTCATGCTGCAAATCAGACTGGAGCCTGACGATCTCGAGCTCTTTTTTTTGAGAAGCGATCGTCACCTCGGTCGCAATCTTACTGCGCTCTTCGTTCAAAAGATTACGCAGCATAGTTATTTCATTATCTTTTTTTACCAATTCAACATCGTTTTTTGCCTTCAGCGAATTTTCAAGAGACCTAGCCTCCTCCTTCAGACGCGCGATCTCCTCCTGCTTTTCGGCAATTTCACGGTCTTTCTTCTTTTCTACATCCGAAACCGCAATTTTTACGGCGCTCTCCCTCTCATGCAGAAAAGCCGACTCCCGCGCCTTTATCTCCCGCTCGAACTGACCGTCCCGGACCTGCTTTAATATTGCCGCGAATCCAGCCTCATCGACCTGAAAAACAGAACCGCAATGCGGACATTTAATCTCATTCATATCGCCTCCTGATCAAACTTTTTAAAGACAAACGGCGCAGTAACACCAAATGAAGCAGCCATTACTACACATGAAATCAAGCCGAAACGCAAAAAAACACTCATCTCTGAAAAGAGCCTTGCGCACATACAACTTGTAACAACAGCAGTTGCCAGACCTAGGCTCCAAACAGGTACAAGTCGCGTAACGGACTGGAATCTGTCAATATATTTCATTCTGCATGCGCTTATAATATTCAAAACCGAAGAAATAAAAATACCGATGCTTGATGCCAGAGTTACCCCGAAAAGCCCTAGTTTGCGGTAGAGTAAAAATGAAAAAAGGATATTGAAAAGAATACCGGAAACAGTATTTATCATCGGACTCTTCGTATTCCCATAGGCATAGTGAAGCTGACTCAGCATACTGTTTATGACAAACGGCACAAACAAGAATGCGTAACCTGCCAAAGCCTTTGATGTTTTTAGGGTCGCTGCCCTGTCAAAAGCCCCGCGTTCAAAAACTATTGCTGCAATTTCGTTTGAAAAAAGAAACGAAATGACTGTTACAGGAATAAAAAAAGAGACCAATATCGAAATTGTACGAATCACTACCGCTGACGCCTCGCCCCTCCTGCCGTCTACAATTTTACCTGAGATTTCCGTGT
>JAEEGL011883544.1_pt1 | contig 13333 bp, 14 predicted proteins | sample 9134231 | NCBI WGS metagenome assembly JAEEGL01 (sample SAMN16246548, study PRJNA631951) | gut metagenome | biome: gut microbiome; feature: rumen; material: fiber-attached | host: Bos | place: Iran: Karaj | collected 2018-10 | reverse complement strand
GTCAGGGGCGGATGCGCCGCGGCGACGGACTCCGCCGCCAGCGCGCGCGTCACCGTCCCGCTGTGGCAGCTGTCGGCCACCACCACGACGCGTATGTCGCGGTTGAAGATTTTGAGGTCGCCGGCGAATTCGTCGTCCGTGTAGGGGCGGCCGGTCAGGACGATGGCCTCGTCGTAGCCGTCCGGCTCGTCGCCGTCGGCGTCCGGGACGCGGGTCCCGTGTCCGGAGTACGTGATGGCCACCGTGTCGCCCGCCACCGCCTGCTCCGCGATCCGCGAGAGCGCGCCGCGCAGCCCCTGGGGCGTCGCCGCGGCGTCGAGCAGCAGGTGCGCGCAGGAAAAGCCGTAGCAGTCCAGCAGCAGGTCCATCCACTCCCGCGCGTCCGCCACGCACCCGCGCAGGGATGCCGTCGGCGAGAGCCAGCTGTAGTCGTTGATTCCGAGGCAGATTGCGTATTTCTTCATGGCGTCCTCACTTGTCCCCACCATCCGGCCAATTCCCCCGCGTGCGCGATGGCCACGCACCCCACGACCCCCACCGCGATCCAGAAGAGCGCGGAAAGGACCATGCCGAGCTTGCCCTGGGCCCTGAAGCCGAGAACCTTCCCGACGGTCAGCTCCACCTTGTTCTCCTCCGGCGGCTTCGCGGGGGTCTGCGCCTGCGCCTGCGGCGTGGACGTTTTGCGGGCATTGGCGCAGCTGTCGGAGTGGACGGAGATGCTTTCCTTGACGATTTCGCGGACTTCGGAGCGGACGGGGATCGCCCCGAGACGCTTGACGATGTGCTCCATCGTTTTTCCCTGCGCCTCCTGCGTCTGCATGATCTTCGAGAGGGCGAGGGATTGCTTTTCCATGCTGTTGCCGCCCCCGTTTTCGAGGTCCCGGCAGAGGTTCATGTCGCACATGGCGCGGCCCTCCTTCCGTTCACGCCGCCGGCGCGGCGGGGATGGAGTCATCCTTGCCGGTGCCCTCGCGGTATTTGTAGACGGTGTAGGCGGTTTGGAGGACCGTTTCGAGGATGGCCGTGCCAAGCTGCCACCCCTTTGCCTCCGCGATGCCCTTGAAGTGCTGCCAGGCGATGTTCCAGCGCTCCTCCGCCGTAAGGCCGGACTGCGCCGCCATGCGGACCGCCTGGAGGGCGATTTCCTGGAGGTCGGGGTTGTTCAGGATGTCGGCCAACTCCTTCTTCGAGGCGGTCCACACCACGAAAAACAACTGCTTCGTGCCCGCCAGCAGCGAACGGAAGGCGTTTTTGAGTTTGTTCCAGAGTGTTTTCATTGTGTTCCTTTCATTCTTGGATGTTCAAATCGGCGGGGAGGCGTCCCAGTATTCTCCCGGTGTTCGGTTCGACCTGGACCGTGCGGTCATCGACGAGCCAGAGCATCAAGTGGTCTTTCTGGTGTGTTATTTCCGGCACGAAGCCAAGGTGGTACTGACACCACTCCTGAACGAACTCAAGGGCGGTCCATTCCGGCTTTAAAAGCCAGGGACGTTTCCCTGGATCGCGAATCGTCCAATTGTTTTCGATGAATGGATTGGGTTTGGTTTCGGGCTGTTCGCGCGGGGCAACCCGCGCCGTCACGATCTTGACGCACATACCCTTGCGATGGAGGGCCCGAATCAACTCGACCATGGGTCTGATTTCGCCGCCTATGTCGTCGATGCCCTGCCACCCCCTGTATATGGCCAACGTCCCATCAAGGTCGAAGCCAATCCAAGGCTTTCCAGAGACGCCGTGCGTGTCTTGTGGTTTGTCGGAAGTCATTTTGCGTCCTTTCGTGTTTGACAACCATCGCAGGGCAGGTCACCCAGCTCGAAGGCGCCGATGGCGTGGCACCAGTCGCCCAGAATCCCGTTGCGGACCTCCTTGCGGCGGAACCGACACGGCTTGCGCGCCCGGCCGCCGCGCCCGTCGCGGCAGTAGTTACACAGTGGCCACGAATCGTGGCTCCCGTGCGCGGCGGTGCAGTAGTCGTGCGTCACGTTGTCGCGCTTGCGCGTCGTGCGGTACGGGCAGGGACGGTGGATGCGCTTGCTCACGGCAACCTCTCGATGGCCATCCCGATGACGAGCCCGAACGCGGCGGCCGCGATGTGCGTGGCGATGATGACCACCGCCAGCTGTTCCCGGGCCGTCAGATGGTCAAAAATCCCCATTCGCGGCCTCCATGGCCTCCTCGCGGAGCTTGAGCCGGGCCTGTTCGGCGACGTAGGCCGCGGTGAGGTCGGCGAACTGGCCCTCTGGAACGAACCAGCCAGTCACCCCGTTCATCTCCATTCGCACGCACGCCCGGTCCGCGGAGAGGACGAGCGGCCTGCGCTGCGGGAGGGCGCATCCCTGGAGCAGCACGCTCCCGGCCAGCGCCAGCGCCGCCAGGGCCACCGATACGGCCTTGCCGCCGTGCGTCAGGTTCAACCGGGCACTCTCCAGCATCTGGTTCACCTTCGCCTCGTCCCCGGTCGCCACCGCGTGGCGGATGTCCTCCGCTGCCTTGACCGGCGCCTCCGCGTCCGCGCGGGCCTCCTGTTTGGCCTTCTTGCGCGCCCGGAGGGTGACGATTTCCAGCACGCTCGACGCGATGCGGATGATGGGTCCGAAGATTTTCGACATGATGCCTCCTCCTTTCATCACCGGTAGCTCCCGGCGCCCGTGTTCTCGTTGGACCCGTAGCGGATGTTGACGGTGTTGCCTTCGCCATGCACCCCCACGGACAAATGCTCGCTGCTGTCGTGGTCGTGCGACCCGTCGTTGGTCGCCTCGATGACGGCCCATGTCGCCAGCGCCGCCACGGCCACGCACCCGACGACCAACGCTGCCTTTCCGTACCACGGCCATCCCTGCGCCGCTCGCTCCGCCGCCGCCACGTCCACGCCCACGCGCGTCTCGGCGCCGCTCGCGCTTTGGATCGTCAGCGGCGGCAGGGGCGCGGCGGGGGTCGCCTCGAACCCCTCCTCCCGCGGCGACGTTTGCACCTGGTACAGCATCGCCAGGTCCCCGCCGGCGTGCGCCGTGACGAATTCCATGTCCTCGGGCCCCCCTGCGGCATAGTCTGGGGCGACGTCGGGCACTTCGACGGTCTGCGCCCACGCGGGCGAGAGCCCGCATTGCGCGAGGGCGAGGCACAGGATGATGGTCAGGGTTTTCATGGGGTGTCCTTTCTTGTTCGTGTTCGTGTTCACATCGCTCCTCCGTTGCTTTCCCAGACGCGGACGTAGGCGCCGGAGGTGGATCCGGAGACGATGGTCCAGACCTCGATGTCCAGCGGGGCGTCGGTGCCGTTGGTCCATTCCAGGGTACCGTTGGTCCAGCGACGAGCGAGCTGGCCGGATTCCTCGATGTCCTCGATTTCCTGACGGGTGGGGCCGGAGTGGGTCCACGAAGCAAGGGCGATGGAGAGGCAGATTTCAGTTGCGGCGGCCGCTTTCACGGCCGTGTCCCTGATGGGGGCTATCCCGGCGGGGAGGATGAGGACGCGGATGTTTTCGTCCTGGTTGAGCCAGCAGCGGACGTTCAGCCGCAGGCGGGTACCGGCGGGGAGACGGCGGGTCTCGCTCAGCCAGACAGGGAAGTCGGCGGAGTTGGGGGCGAAGTACCACATGTTGCCGAGGTCGGTATCCACCGGCAGGGCGTGGCGGCTGACCAGGGTGGCAGTGCCGCCGTAAACGATGTGGAACTCCGGCAGGTCTTCGGTAATGCCGTATCCATTGAAAATACGGCAGTTCCGAATGTGCACGTCAATGCCATGTCCGGGGGCGGACACGGTTGGGGCGTGGAACTCGACGCCTTCGATGCAAACCTTGGATATGGCACTCCCGCCGGAAGCGTCGCAGGCCGTCCGGCCGATGCCTCCGCCGATGGAGACGCGGCCATTGCCGTTCGTACCGACGAGTATCCGACTCGTCGCATAAATGGTTCCGACAAACAGGCCTGCGCCATTGCCGTTTGCAAGATAAGAATCCTGGAAAAGCAACGCTTCCTCAATCCGCCCCAATGTTGATGTGATAATTTTGGTATCGAATAAGACGACGCGGTCAGCGGATACGACTGCTAAGGAAATGGACGAGGACAATGCGAGGGTTCCCCGCGCGAGGACGGCCCCCGTCATATTCACTGCTTTGACGTAAACACCGCCACCGGCGGCGAACCACCAGACCCCGACGTTCTTGGGGGTGGATTGATAGTTGATGTTCGTGGTGGTGGTGGCCGTGAAGGTCTCCGCATCGTATGCTGAAACCGTCCAGATGCCAGAGGACATGCAAGTGGAGATGCTGTCGCCAGCGACGAGGCCCAGGTCGCGATCGAACTGGACCTTGTTGGTGGCTGGGTAGGAGGCGGCGCGCGCGGCGGCGGGATAGCCGCGGGGGGCGGTGTGGAACTCGCAGCGCCCCTCGATTGAAAAGTTGCCGTTGCTCCAGAGGACGGCGGAGGCGTTGTGGGGGTAGCCGTGGGCGGTGGAGTAGGCAGGGAGGGGGCTTTCGGCGGTGCCAGCGGTGACGGCGATGGTGGAGGGGATGGCGGCATTGTACCACAGGCGACTGCCGGCGAGCAGGTCGATGCGCCCGGGGCCAAGGGGGATGATGCCCTTGTTGATGCCGTCGGCGTCAACGGAGAGGGTGTAGCCGCTGAACATGACGCTGTCGCCGTTGGCGAGGCCCGCGGCGAGCAGGGCGGCCAGGGAGGTGTCCCCGGTGAGGGTCCAGATGGTTCCGCTTTTGGTCCAGGTGTCCGCCATGGCCTAGCCCTCCCCTCCGTTGGAATCTTCTTCGCCGAGCATCCGGCGGAGATTTTCGATGGCACTGGCGGTTCCTTCAGCGCTGGAACACCAGAGGGCCGTGAGCTCGCCGTCCACCCGGACCCAGAGCAGGCCGGTGACGGGGTTCCATGGAATCGCGATTTCGATGGTGTGCTGCGCTGCCATGCCGGCCTCCTGTCAGTATGCCTGCCTGTAGAACCATTTACCTTTTTGCAGAAGCCAGTCGAAGGCGACAGCGGCGCCATCTCCCTGCAAAAGCCATTCGCTCTCCCCGTGCCGGATAATGGTGGGGTAGTCGTTGCCGAGATGGCGGACGACGATGGTCTGGGCATCGTTCGTCATGTTCGGCAACGTCAGCACCTGGTTGGTCCCCGCCGCCTCGGAGTCCATCCAGATGAGGTAGTCGCTGTACGCCACCTCGTTGCTGGCACCGGTGAGGAGGCGGCTGTTCATGGACCAGGTGCCGACTCCGCCGCCCGTCGCGGAGAGGGTGATGGCGGAGCCGGACTGGTTGATGGTGATGCCGCCGCCGCTGGCGATGGTGACCTCACCCGCCGCCCCGTTGACGGAGGCCACCCCGCCGGAACTCCCGCCCGTCGGCCAGGCGTTGCGTTCGACGCCGCCGAGGGTGAGGGTCTGGAAGTCGTGGGCTTCGACGGCGGCGACGGCGGCGGCGACGATGGCGTTGGTGTCGGCGCTGCCACCCCCGCCCCCTCCCCCGCCGCCGCCGGTGGCGGAGATGGTGATGGTGCCGGTGGCCGTGTCCGTCTCGATGGAGACGTTGTCGCCGGCGACGATGCGGACGGGGCCCTCGGCGCCGTTGAGGCTCTCGACACCGGTCTCGACGGTGAATTCCACGCCGTCCGCGTAGGTGGCGAGTTCGGCCCAGGAGCGGATGGTTTCGCCGTTGAGGGTCATGGTGCCGGGGTGGGTGACGGTCGTGGTGTTGGTGGCGACGGTGCCTTCGTTGGTGGTGACGGTGGCGGTTTCCTCCGTCCAGCCGCCGACGGAGAGGTCGGCGATGTACACGCCGTCGTTGTCGAAGTTCCAGGCGACCCCGTTGGTGGGGACGCCGCTCATGTTGTCCTTGTACGCGCGGCGGGTGACCACGGGGGTCTTGGCGGCGCCGCCGCCCCTCTCGACGGCCTCCTGCACGTCCGCGAGCGTGGCCAGCCGGTTGCCGGGGACGGACGGATCGTCCAGGTAGACCGGCACGCTCGCCACCAGGAACACGTTCGTCCGGTCCGGCGTCCCGTACCCCTCGGGCACGACGATGCGGTAGAACGCCCCCTGCTCGGCACCCACAACCGTGACGGTGCCCGTCGTGCCGCTGTAGCTCCAGCTGCACATGTCCCAGGGCGCCCATTCGCTCTCCGCTTCCGCCGACAGCCATTCCAGCCGGTTCGTCGTCGCGCTCCCCCAAAACGTGATCACCGCATCCCCGAACTCGTCCACCTCGAACCCCGTGATCCGCGGGCTGTTCTCCTCCACCACCAGCACCGGCGCCAGCACGTCCTCCCCCATCGCCGTCAGCGCGTTCGGCGGCTCCGGCAGCCGGATCGCCCCGTCCGTCACCCCAAGCTGCGCCCCGGACGGCGACAGCAGCCGCAGCGCCCCCGTCGCCCCGTTGAGGCTGTCCACGGCGGGGGCGAGGGAGAGGGTGTAGCTGTAGGTGCCGCCCGGCGTCACCGTCAGGCGCGGGCTGGTGGAACCGAGGCTGAACACCGGGAGCGCCTGCGCTCCGCCGCCTCCGCCGCCGATTTCGAACAGCTTGTGCCATGCATCATTGCCCTCTTCCGCCCGTTTGATGGAGAAATATCCATCGCGGACGCCAATCTGGACATCCCCGGACCAGGAATAGGCCGGATACGTCCCGCCCAGCCCCGCCGTCGGGGAAACGTAGGTGATCTGCGTCACGCCCGCGTTCTCGACGGTGGCACCGTTGAAGGAGATGCCGCCGCCGCTGGACGTGAGCGTCACGTCCCCGCTCTGCCCGTTGAGCGTCCTCACGTAGGTGTCCGCGAAGGAGAGCTTGAGGATGGACCCATCCTGCGGATCGGGGGAAATCGACAGGGGGGACGCGGCCTGGAGGGTGACATCCCCGTCCGCATCGTTGAGCGATGCCACCCCGTGCGCGGCGATGGCGTCCGCCAGCGTGGCGTCCCCGACATAGAATCCGTCCAGCCCGCCGACGGGGTTGACGTTGAAGGTGCCGGCGCCGTGGTCCCCGTAGCGTTTGAAGTTCTGCACGGTGGCCACCCAGGAGAAGCGGTCGTTTGCCCGGTCGTGGTCGGCGTCGCCGTGGAAGACCATGGGGCACTGGAAGAAGAGCGGGGCCATTTCCTCCTCGCCGGTGAAATAGTTCCCGTCGGTCCAGTCCCCGTCCTCGTCGGTGTCGTACCAGTGGCCGTCCTCGTACCGGAAAGTCTCCGGCTGGCCGCTCGCGGCCTTCCAGCCCACGAACGTGACCGTATCGCCGTTGTTCCACCCCCGCGGCGAATCCTCGTTGTAGTCCCCCGTCCCGAGGAACCCCCCGAGGGTGGGCGTGTACGGAAGGTTGGTCGAAAGCACGAAGGGCACCCCTTCCTCCGCCTCGAACACGCGCGTGGGGAACACCTCCCAGTCCACCTCCGGCTCCGCCCCGCTCCAGGTGAACGCCCAGTCGTTCGTCGCGTCCGCCTGCCGTCCCGCCGCGACCGCCCCCCTGCCAGCCGCGACGGACCGCACCCCCTGCGCCAGCGCCGCGTCGGCGCTCCCCGCCCAATTGTTCCCCGTCGCCAGGTCCCGCCCCACCTGCAACGACGGCACCGACAGCCCGTCCTCCCCCATCTGCCACGCCGTCTGCTCCGCGATCAGGTCCGATAGCGTCCGCTGCCCAATCCAGAAGCCGTCCAGGCCGTCCACGGGGTTGATGTTGAACGTGCCTGGGCCGTGGGAGCCGTAAACGCCGCCGCTACCGCCCCACACAAACGAGTGTGCGTTTGATGCATTTGCCCTCCATCCCATGGCAATGGAATGGAGGCCGGTGGCATGGACATCGCTGCCGACCTCGAATTTGGATCCCGTAACGGACAAAGAACCATGTAATGTTCCGCCGTTGATTGGAAACATTGTTTCCCGCAAGTAGTTGGTGGCGCTCTTGAGGCTGGCGATGTCGGCGGTGATGCTGGAGAGATCCACGGAGGTCTGCCCGTCCGTGATGTCGTCGAGGGCGTCTATGGTCTCTTGGAGGCTGTCGATCCTTTCGGCAAACGTATCATAGAAGTCATCCACATCGGTTCTCAGCTCTCCCATCTGCCCGCTCACCCATGCCTGGGATGCCGCCCCGGAGACGGCGGTCCGCAGCGCGTTGCTCGCGTTGCGGATTCCGGACCACAGCGGGTCCGTCAGGTCCGTCCAGGCGTAAATCGTCCGGGACCCCATCTGGATGGAGTTTGCCACGATGTCGCCGGTAGCGGTGCCGGACCCGCCGCCGTTCGCGATGGCCTCCTGCAGCCGTTCGATATCCTGCCGGGCGAGGGTGACGCTCTCCGCCGTCGCGAAGACCTCCCAGTCGGTGACGGTGTTGGTGCCGAGGGTGAACCCCTCCGCCGCCACGTCGGCATTGGCGACGATGCCGGTGGAGGAGAGGTCCAGCGCCGCGGTCCCCTCCCCGTGCAGGAGCAGGTGGTGTCCGTATGGTTCGCCGAGGTAGTCGTACTCGGTGGTGGCCCACACGCCGGGGGTCGAGGAGAATCCGGCCTCGTAGACCGCGCGGTGGTCGATTGGGGTGATGGCCAGCCCCCGCGCCGTCCCGTTCGTGAAGGTCGCCGCGGACTGCCCGGAGAGCGCGTCCACGTCGGCCCGGAGGCCGGCGAGGGCGGTTTCGTGCTGGCTGTTGGTGGTGGAGAGTCCGGCGATGGCGGTCTCGGCGGCCGTGACGCGGCCGTCCATGGATTCGGAACCTGCTTCGAGCTGTTCAAGGCGGCCCACTTCCTCGGTGCGCCAATCGAAGGTTTCATCTTCGAGATCGCCGAGTCGTCCATCCAATCCATCGATGTCGGCGATGGCCTTGTCCAGTCGGCTCGTGACGCCGTTTTGGCCGGTGAGGATGCCGTTGATCGTGTCGATGGATTGTTTGTTCTGCTGCTCGTAGCGTTGGATCGTGGTGACGGCTGCGGACTGGTCCAGCTCCGACCACGAGGTGACGGTGCGCTCGCCGAGGGTCAGGCCCCCGGAGCGGATTGGCGCCTCCGTCCGCACCCCGCCCGGGGCATAAAGGCTGATGTATCCCTGCCCGATGCCTGCTTCCCGCCGGAGACTGATGCCGGCCACCTCATCGCCGTCGGCAACCAGGGAGAGTCCCAGCAGGTTCAGGGTCGATTCCAGCCACAGTTGCCGGGGGAGGGCCCTCGACTGGCTCTCCGCCACCCGCAGGGCGCCCGCGAACGGGGATGCCTCCAACCCGTCATCCGCATCGGCCTCCGCCCAGTCCTCCGGCATGGCGACGGCCAGCCCCTTCGCCGTCCCGTTGGTGAAGGCCGGTTCGAGGCTGGCGGCCACCGCATCCTTCTCCTCCCGCAGGGCGCCGATTTCGTCGGAGAGCGCTTCCATGTCCGCCCCGACGGCGGCGGCGAGGTTGGAAATCGCGTTTGCATTGGTGGCGGACAGGGCCGAAATGTCCCCGGAGAGCCCGCCGGTGGCGGAGTTCAGCGCCTCCCAGAGGTCGTTTGTGGCGGCGGTGTAGTCGCCATGCAGCGCATCCATCCGGTTGGAGGTGGCGACAGACAGTTGCCAGGCGTTGGTGGCCATGCCGTAGGCCTGCTGGGCGATGGCCACGTCGCCGTAGTCCACCCCGCCCCAATCCATGGGGACGGTGCCGTCCGCATCGGCGAGGGGGTTGTTCTTGACCTGGACGAGCGAGCTGCCGAGGAGCGTCCCGTTGGCGGTGTCCCACACGGCGAAGACGAGCGGGATTTCCTTGATGGCGGACATCCCCTCGAAGCGCGCCGCGAGGGCGGCGGTGGCGAGGGACATGTCGCCGACGGCGGCGGTCCCGGCCGCCCGGAATCCGTTGGTGCTGGCGGCGAGGTAGTTGCCCTCCTTGTCGCAGAGGAGGGTCCGCAGGGCGGCGGGGTCGGCCCCGCCGATGTTGCGGAGGACGAGTTCGGCGTTCTCGCCGAGGGCCATGGTGCCCCCTTCGAGCGTCTTGGAGGGGAGGTCGAAGTGGTAGGTCGCCGCGTCCGCGTCGAAACGAACGGAAAACACCGCGCACGCGACGCCTACCAAAAAGAGTTTGAAAAGCCTATTCATCGAAGAACGCCTCCGGTGCGGCCGCCACGAGCGGCCCGAACGAATTACCCGTGATTTCGCGGCGCAGCAGCCCCGACACTTCACGCGAGTATTCCCGCCGCGCGGCCAGCGCGAGGTTGGGGTTCGACCACGGGCGGCCGTGCATCTCGAGGGCGCGCGCCCTGGCCAGCCATTCCGCCGCGGGTGCGAGCGCCCCCAGCACCTCCTCGGGCACCTCCGACCAGTCCTCCTCCGGCGTCAGGACGTCCGTCCAGGCGAGCTCGTCACCCGCCTTGACGCACCCGGCCCGGTCCACCAGCACGCCCCGGTGCACGTCCGGCACGAGGGAATTTCCCCACGGGCGGTTTCCCCGCCAGGTGAGGCCGAAGATTCCGACCCGTCGCGTCCCGTCGGCCGTCTTCGGCAGCTCGATGACCGCCCCCTGGCCGTCCTCGTGCCCATCGGGCACGGTGAATCCCCGCCGGACCTTCCAGACCCCGGACTGGGTGCAAAGCTCGTCCAAAGCCCCCCGGAGGAGCTGGTTGGCCAGCCCCTCCGGGAGTCCGGGATTCACGACCAGACGGTCGATGAGCGCCTGCGCGTTCACGTTACTTCCGGCCCTTCTTGGGCTTGCCGGTCTCGACGGGGGCGTCGGAGGGGCCGTCCAGGGTTTCGGGTTCGGGGTCGTGGTACTCCGCCTTGGGCGGCTCCTCGTCCATGTCGTCGGGGATGGTGGCCGCCGATTCGGCGGGCTTGGGCCTGGCGACCAGCGGCACGCCGTCCTTCTCCGTCCACTTGTGGGACGCGGGGTCGTACTTCATGGCGACGTAGGCGCCGGGTGTGGCGGCCACGAGCGTCTCGGAATACGGCAGGAGGGCGCCGTCTTTCACGCGTTTCATTGCGATCATGGCGGCTCTCCTCAAGGCTCGTAGACGAGGATGTCGAGGAACACCGTGCCCGCCGTGAGGTCCGCGGAGGACTTCACGCCGTAGAACTCGGTGCTGTCCGTGACCGGCGACGGGTGCGAGGCGTATGCCGCCACGCCGGTAGCCGCCACCGCGAGGTTGGTGTCCACGGAGGTCGCGCAGGTGCTCGTGCTCGTCCCCTTGTAGACCGTGATCGTCGCGTTGGTGCTGAGGTCCGTCGAGCCGTGCGCGCCGACGCCCAGCACGTACGCTCCGACGGGAAGCTCCGCCAGGACGTAGGTGTTGGAGGACGCGATGGGCGCTTCGAGCCCCACGCTCACGACATGCACCTTGTTGAGGGACGCTCCGCCGAGCGCCTTGGCGCCGTCGGTCTGGTCGATGGTCGCCGCCACCGCCGCGCCCGCAAGGAGCGCGGCGATGGACAGGGCGGCGAGGAACTGCATGGTTTTCTTCATGGTTGCTTGTCTCCTTGTCTGTGGTTCGGTTCAGGTCCCGTTGAGGCTCATTCCAGGGCCACGAGCGGGCTCTTGTTGGGCTTGATGTAGCCGATGGCCAGGCCTTCCTCGCGGGCGACGCCCCAGTCGTAGATGGCGTAGCCGCGCAGCAGCGTGCCGTCGTACAGGTCGAGGTCGTCGATGACGCGCGTCTTCCGGGCCGCGATGACGGCGTTCATCGCTTCCTTGACGTTGCAGATGATCGGGAAGGCGCCGTTGTCCAGCTTCGGGAGGAGGTTGGACACGTACACGTCCCCGAGGCCGTCCAGCGGCTGGAGGTAGCGCGTCTTGAGGGAGGACTTCCCGCCGATCCGGTGGGCATCCCGGACGCCCTGGGCGCACCGGATGTAGTACGCCACGATGTCCGGGACGAGGATCGACACCACGCCCGACTCGTTGGTGACGTTCGTCTCGTTCAGGACATGCAGGAACTGCATGACGTAATCGAGGACGTTTTGGGGGTCCAGCAGGATGGGGTGGTCCAGCGAACCCAGCTGGTACGAGCCGGAGGTGCAACCGGCGCTGTTGCCCGTGTTGCACTTGGGCACGAAGCTGGGGAACTCGCCGAAGTATTCCACCTCGACGTCCCGCGCGATTGCTTCCGCCGCCGCGTCGATTGTCGCAGCGTTGAGGCCTACGACGTGCGTGCGGTTGGCGTCGTTTTCGTCGTAGTACTGCTTCCACCGGCGGCCGCGGTTGACGTACATCTCGATGGGGTCTTCGAGGTTGGAGGTGATGTCGTACGGCTTCCCGGCGACGTACGGTTCGGTCGTGATCTTCGGCTGGCGGGTGATGATCACCTTGTCGCCCTTGCGCTTGATCTGGCCGATGTACTTGCTGGAAGTCGTGCGCGGAAGGTAGGTCCGCGCGTAGAGGTTCTTGTCGATCAGGGGCGAATAAACGTCCTTGATGAACCCCTTTTGCTTGAACGAGGGATAGCCCTGTGCACGAGTGATGGCTGGCATTGTCTAGCTCCTTGTGGGGTCGTGCGGGCGTGGCGTGGGGGCGTGGCGGTTCCTTTCTCCGCCGGGTCAGTCCACGATCCTGCCCGCGTTGTACTGTTCGACGACCCAGGCCTGCGCGGCCTCGTAGGCGGCGTCGCCCTTCGCGGCGGCGGCATCGAGGTACTTGTCGATGTCGGCCTGCTTGTAGCGCTTGCCGTCCTGCTTGCCGCGCACGCCGCCGGCTCCGGCCGTCCCCCGCGCCGCCGTCGTGACGTACTGCGCGGGATCCACGGTCCTTGCCGGAGGGGTCGCCGGTTGGGGTTGGCCGCTCCGACCGTCGGAGTAGCCCTTGAGAGTGCGGGTCACGGTGTCGAGGGCGCGCCGGTATTCGTCGCCGGACGCCCCGGCCTCCACCTGGTCGATGGCCGCGCTGACGACGGCGCGGCGCGACATCGAGGTCCCGTCGAACGGGGCGTCGAGGTACGCGTCCAGGCCGTTGACCTGGCGGTTGTCGATCAGGCTCAATGCGCCGGGCAGGGCCGATTCCAGTTCCTGCTCGAAGCGGGCGACGGCGGCGTCCCGCGCGGTCTGCGCGGCCTTCTGCCGTTCCTCGTCGAGCATTCGCCGGACCACGCGCTCGGCGGCCAGTTGGCCGGCCTGCATGCGCAAGCGGACTTCCGCCTTGGCTCCGTCCTCCCCCCACTCGTCCTTCCAGTTGTCGCCCAGGACGGCCTTGCAGTCGGCCTCCGTGATCTCGCCTGGGGCGGCGGGGGCGGCGGGCGCGGCGGCGGGTTGGGCGCCGTTGCCGGCGGCCAGCTTGGCCTCCAGCTCGGCGATCCGCTGCTCGTACCGCTGCCGTTCGGACCCGTAGCGTCCGGCGGCCGTCCGTTCCCCTTCCAGGCGCGCCTGCGCGAGGCGGGCGTCGATGTCGGGGGGCGTGGCGGGG
>JAEEGL011676352.1_pt1 | contig 13333 bp, 8 predicted proteins | sample 9134231 | NCBI WGS metagenome assembly JAEEGL01 (sample SAMN16246548, study PRJNA631951) | gut metagenome | biome: gut microbiome; feature: rumen; material: fiber-attached | host: Bos | place: Iran: Karaj | collected 2018-10 | reverse complement strand
GCCTGACCTCCGTCACCATCCCCAACAGCGTGACCTCCATCGGCGATTATGCTTTCTATCAATGCAACGGCCTGACCTCCGTCACCATCCCCAACAGCGTGACCTCCATCGGCAGTTTTGCTTTCAAAGGTTGCAGCGGCCTGACCTCCGTCACCATCCCCAACAGCGTGACCTCCATCGGCTCTTATGCTTTCCAGAATTGCAGCAGTATTACGGATTTCTATTGTTTGGCAGAAACTGTACCAACAACTGTCAGTAATGCTTTTTACAATTCTAGTATTTCTAATGCCACATTACATGTGCCCGCATCTGCTGTTGAAAGCTACAGCAGCACAGTCCCGTGGGATGGCTTCAGAAACATCGTTGCCCTTGTTGCGAGTGACATTATTGAAGACGAGAACCATATTACTTTTGCAGACATGAATGTGCGGGCGCTATGCATGGCCAACTGGGACACGGACAGGAACTGGTCGTTGAGTTATGTGGAAGCGGCGGCGGTGACGGACCTCGGCGAGGTGTTCGCGGACAATACGGATATTACTTCTTTCGATGAGTTGCAATACTTTACGGGGCTGACAGCTATTGATGACAATGCTTTCATGGGCTGCAGCAACCTTGCCTCGGTGACGCTTCCCGAGAACATCTCCTCCATCGGGGCGTATGCCTTCTATGGCTGTAAGGCGCTGACAACGTTCACCATTCCGCAGGGCGTGAGTGAGGTGGGAGCCTATGCTTTCCGCGGCTGCACGGGGCTGACGGATGTGTATTGCCTGGCGCAGGACGTGCCGGTGACGGCGTCGAATGCGTTCAACAACTCGAACATCGGCAATGCCACGCTCCATGTCGTCGTGTCCTCATACAACGCCTATAAGAACGCGCTGCCTTGGAAGAACTTCAAGAACATGCTGGGCGACATTCCCGTGCCCTGCGCCGCGCCTGTCATCAGCTATAGGAACGGACAACTCGTGTTTGACTGCGATACGGAAGGTGTCACCTTCAAGTCGGACATCACATGCGAGGACATTGCTGCGCGCGAGGAAAGCACCATCGACCTCACCGTGGCCTATACCATCACGGTCTATGCCACGAAGGAAGGCTATAATCCCTCGGAAACCGTCACGGCCACGCTGTGCTGGATTGAGACGGAACCCGTTGACGCCGTAGCCACGGGAACCCTGGAGATTGTCGCCGTGCCGGTATTGGTAAAGAGCCGTGGCGGCGTGATTACCGTGGAAGGCGTGGGCAGCGGCACCACGGTGTCGGTCTATACCACCGGCGGCATGCTCGTTGGCTCGGCAACGGCCGTTGACCGCACGGCCACCGTCAGCTCCTCGCTTCCCGCCGGCACCGTCGTCGTTGTGAAGATAGGGGAGAAAGCGGTGAAAATCGTTGTACGGTAAGTTAGCATTCAACTTCTGCTTGTTTTTAGGAGTTTAGGAGTTTTCGCGGCTTAGCCGCTGGAGTTTAGACATTAGTTTTGTCGTTGTCTTGATGAAATGAGCACGACAAGACTATCGTCTAAACTCCTAAACTTCTAAACTCCTAAACTCTTAAACTCCAAAAGACAAGCGGAACTTGTATTACAAACTGAAAAAGTAAGGATAAACGATAAGGTGAATTGGTTCCTCTTTTTCGCCAATTCGTAGTTCTTGTAGTTAAAAAACGTAAATTATTCGCGGTTTGGGGTGGAGTTATTAGGTAATTTATGTAACTTTGCTCATTATTTTCAACATTCATTCACAATCAACCAAACAAGCATTTAAGATGGAAAATAAAGACAATCATCTCGTCATTATGGCCGGTGGTGTGGGCAGCCGTTTCTGGCCGATGAGTACGGAGCAAAAGCCCAAGCAGTTTATCGACGTGCTGGGTGTGGGGCAGTCGCTCATCCAGCTCACTTTCCAACGTTTCAGCGGCCTTGTGGAGCCCGAGAATGTGTGGGTGGTGACCAACCAGCGCTATGCCGACATTGTGCAGGAACAGTTGCCCGAAGTGCCGCGCCAGAACATCCTTTGCGAGCCTTGCCGCCGTAACACGGCGCCGTGCATCTGCTATGTGAGCTGGCGCATCAAGGCGCAGAACCCGAAAGCCAACGTGGTGGTGACGCCGAGCGACCACATCGTGACCAACGAGGCGGAGTTCCGCCGCGTGGTGGCACAGTGCATGAAGTTCACGAGTGAGACCGACGCCATCGTCACCCTGGGCATGAAACCCACGCGCCCCGAGACGGGCTACGGCTACATTCAGGCCGACCTGACGGCTTATAGCCAGCGATGCAAGGAGATTTACCGTGTGGAGCGTTTCCGCGAGAAACCCGACCTGGAGACGGCGCGGCAATATCTTCGCGACAAGAGTTTCTTCTGGAACGCCGGCATCTTCATTTGGAGCGTATCGACCATCGTCAACGCCTTCCGCGTTTACCAGCCCGCCATGAGCAACATTTTCGAGAAGATGCTCTCCCTCTACGGCACGCCCGCCGAGCAGGAGGAAATCAACCGCCGCTTCCCCGAGTGCGAGAGCATTTCGGTGGACTATGCCATCATGGAGAAAGCCGAGGAAATCTTCGTATGCCCGGCGGATTTCGGATGGAGCGACCTGGGCACATGGGGCTCGTTGCTTGCCCAGACTCACCACGACCTCTACGGCAACTCCGTGATGGGCGAGGGGGTCAGCCTTTACGACTCCCACAACTGCATTGTCCACACGCTGGGCATGGAACAAGTGGTTGTGCAGGGCCTCGACGGATATATCGTTGCCGAACAAGACGGGCGGCTGCTTATTTGCAAACTCTCTGAGGAACAGCGCATTAAGCAGTTTGCCGAAATTAAGTAACTCGTTTTTGGCGGATTGGTCGTTTGGCGTATGAACTTAGACCTCAGACCTCAGAACATAAATAATTATTTATCATGAATTTCAAGAAAATACTGCCCTTTGTGCTTGTCACCCTTTGCTTTGCCGCCTGGGGTTTTGCCAACGACATCACCAACCCGATGGTGAAGGCTTTTTCCAAAATTTTCCGCATGAACGTCACCGAGGGCGCCCTTGTCCAGGTGGCCTTCTATGGCGGCTATTTCGCCATGGCCTTCCCTGCTGCCCTGTTCATCCGCAAGTATTCCTACAAGGCCGGCGTGCTCATGGGGCTTGCCCTCTATGCCATTGGTGCGCTCCTGTTCTTTCCGGCCAAGACCACGGGGCTTTATTATCCTTTCCTGGTGGCCTATTTCGTGATGACCTGTGGGTTGTCGTTTCTTGAAACAACCTGCAACCCCTACATCCTTGCCATGGGCGATGAGGCCACGGCCACGCGCCGCCTGAATTTTGCTCAGTGTTTCAATCCCTGTGGCAGCATTCTCGGCATGTTTGTGGCCATGAACTTCATCCAGGCGCGGTTGTCGCCGCTCTCAACGGAGGAGCGCCTCAGCCTGTCGCCCGAGCAATTTGAGGCCGTCAAGCAGTCCGACCTTCATGTACTCATCCAGCCTTATCTTTCCATTGCCGTCATCATTCTCCTTTTGTTTGTGCTCATTGCCATTACGAAGATGCCCTCCGGCACGTCGTCTGACGGTGAGGACGGAAAATTGTCGGTGGGTGCCGGACTTCGCTCGTTGTTCCGCAAGGCTTTCTACCGCGAGGGCGTGGTGGCTCAGTTCTTCTATGTGGGGGCGCAGATATGTTGCTGGACCTTCATTATTCAGTACGGCACGCGGGTGTTTATGAACGAAGGAATGGCCGAGCAGGAGGCCGAAGTGCTGTCGCAGCGCTTCAACATTGCCGCCATGTTGTTGTTCATCATTTGCCGCTTTGTGGCCACTTTCCTTATGAAATACGTGCGTCCGGCGCGCTTGTTGGCTATTTTTGCCGCCATTGCCATTGTGCTTTCACTTGGGGTCATCTTCCTTCAGGGCCGTCTCGGATTGTATTGCTTAGTGGCCGTCAGCGGCACCATGTCGCTCATGTTCCCCACCATCTACGGCCTTGCCCTTGCTCCATTGGGCCGCGAGGCCAAGCTGGGTGCGGCACCGCTCATCATGTCCATTCTCGGCGGTTCGTTGCTTCCTCCGGTGCAGGCCATGATTATTGATTGTAAGACCGTCGGCACGTCGTTCCCCGCCGTCAATGCGTCATTCATCATTCCGCTCATTTGTTTTGCCGTCGTGCTCTGCTACGGATGGAGAATGAGAAGCGGAAAAATTGGCTTTTAAGTGTAGAGTGATTCCAAATTCCCCATTCCTAAACAACCAAAAAACATGAACCTCAAGTCATTCCTTCTTTGCAGCGCCCTTTATTGCCTGTCGGCAGGTGCCCAGCAGTCGCTTCCCGTAAGCTTTCCTGTAGAAAATACGGCTCCCGACGTGTTGCCCCCATTCCCCGACGTTGCCCATTCGCAGGCCTTGGAAACCCTTACCGACCCCTTCCTTTTTTCCGATGGCTCAGCCCGCGTGAAGACCTTTGCTCAGTGGCAGCGCCGCCGTGGCGAGATAGTTCAGGAACTGCAACATTATGAAATCGGCGTGAAGCCCGTCGTGCCGCGTGAGAACATCTCCGCCCGCCTCGACGGCAACCGCCTCAGCGTCAGCGTGTGGCATTTTGAAGACACCCTCACCCTGAACGCCACCATCCGATACCCGAAGGTCGGTAGCGGCCCCTTCCCGCTTATCATTGCCATTTCGCGCAGCACCATCCCCGACTCCTTGATGTCCACCCGTCCCGTTGCCATCTTGGAATATCAGTTCCAGCAGGTCAACAGCTATACGCAATTTGGCGGAGCAGCAGGTCGCGGCAACTATCCTTTCGACCGCCTCTATCCCTATTATCAGCAGAACGGCGCCTATAGCGAGTGGGCCTGGGGCGTAAGCCGCTTTATCGATGCCCTTCAGATTCTCGGTCCCGAAGTGACAAAAATCGACACCGGTCGCCTGGGCATTTGCGGATGCTCCTTTGCCGGGAAAATGGCCCTCTTTGCCGGTGCCCTCGACGAGCGCATCGCCCTCACTATCGCCCAGGAGTCGGGTGGGGGAGGCGTGGCCACTTGGCGCTATTCTTACCACATCAACAGCCAGAGCGAGAAACCGCAGGTGGAGGCCATCGACAACACCGACTATAACTGGTTCCTCCAGCAACTGAAGGACAACTACGGCGGCGACAGTGTGAAATTCCTGCCCTACGACCATCACGAACTGGTGACGGCCATCTGCCCCCGCGCCATCCTTGTGCTCGGAAATACCGACTATCCGTGGCTTTCCGACCCATCGGCATACGTTTCGGTGAACGCCGCCCAGAAGGTGTGGCAGCATTTCAACATTGCCGACCGCATCGGCTATTGCATAGAGGGCGGACACCCCCATTGCATGTTCACCCAGGCTCAGGCCCGGCACGTGGCGGCATACATCGACAAGTTCCTGCTCGGCAAGGACAATGTTGACACCAATGTCCACGAGGCCCCCGCCGACTATGCCAACATTCCCGTGGACCACTGGACGCAGGGCTGGAAATAACCGCCAACACCGCCCTTCGTCATCATTCCCCCCTTCGCATGCGACACGTGGCAAGGCTTTTCCTATTGGCAACGTTGTTGTTGCCCTTCGGCTTGGCCCATGCGCAGACCGACTGGGAGGAACTGATGGAAGACTACATGCAGGCTGACGAGGCAGATGAAGATCTGCCCGCCAGCCTGCATGAGCTTTTGTCGGAACTGACACAAAACCCCATCAACATCAACCAGTCGCGGCGCGAGGACTGGGAACAGGTGCCTTTCCTCTCGCCCACCGACATTGAGAATATCTGCGCTTATGTGGATCGTTATGCCCCGTTGAAAACTTTGGGCGAGTTGGCCATGATAGAGGGCTTGGACTACTATAAACAACAGTTGCTGAGGCAGTTCGTCGTCATTGGTCCCGAAGCGCCCGCCCCGAAGCAACATCTTGGCCAATGGTTGAAATACGCCCGCCACCAGTTGCTCGCCACCGCCAAGATTCCGTTTTACGAGCGCCGAGGCGACCAAAACGGCTACTTGGGCTACCCCTACAAACACAACATCAGGTACAGGCTTCAGGCCACCAATCACCTACGGGCCGGTTTTGTGGCCGCACAAGATGCCGGTGAGCCCTTTTTTGCCAACAAAAACCGCCTGGGCTACGACTTCTATTCCTTTTATCTTCAATTGAAAGACCTCGGACCCGTCGCCACGCTCATTGCGGGAAAATACAAGGCCGGCTTCGGCATGGGACTGGTGGTCAACAACGACATGGTGATGGGCAAGACCTCGCTCTTCAATGCCGCCGGCCGCACCGGCAGCGCCTTCCGTCCCCATGCCTCCACCATGTCGTATAACCATTTCCAGGGCTTGGCCGCCACGTTCCGGCTCAGCCGCCACCTACAGCTCTCACCCTTCCTTTCTTATCGCGCCCTCGACGCCACGCCGGTGAGCAATTCCGATGCCGTCACCACCCTTCTCCAGACCGGCTATCACCGCAGTGCCACCGAGATGGCGAAGAAAAACAACACCCGCCAGTTGGCCGCCGGCACACACCTCGGGTTCTCGAGCCACGGCCTTCATGCCGGGGCCACCGTCGTCTATACATCGCTCAACCGCCCCCTCAGCCCCGATACGTCGGTCATATACAGGCACTTTTACCCCGTGGGGCGGCAATTTGTGAATTTCAGTGCCGACTACGGCTACACCACCGCCCGCTTTTCGTTGCGTGGTGAAACGGCTTTCGACAAGTCTTTCAACCTGGCCACCATCCACGCCCTTCATGTGCGGCTTTCCGACGAGCTCACCCTCACCGCCCTTCAGCGGTTTTACGGCAAGCGTTACAACGCCCTCTTTGCCAAGGCGTTCAGTGAAGGCGGAAGCGTGAAAAACGAGAGTGGCCTGTGCGTGGGGGCCACATGGTCGCCGATGAGAAGTCTCACCGTGAACGCCTATAGCGACATCGCCTGGTTCCCCTGGCCCAAATATCAGGTGTCGCGAGCATCGCGGGCTTTCGACAACTGTCTGAACATCAGTTATAAAAAAGGCAATTGGACCTTGGCCACCCGCTACCGTTTCAGGACGAAGCAGAAAGACAATGCCGACAAGACGTTGCTGGCCTACAGGAAGGAACACCGCCTACGCCTTGCCGTGGAGCACCAGGCGAACCGCCTCTCACTGCGCACCCAGGCCGACCTGTCGGCCGCCGGTCAGCAAGGATGGAGCCGCGGGTGGATGCTCTCGCAACATGTGTCGGCGAACATCACGAAGGCGGTCACCGTGAGTGCCTGTTGCGGATATTTCCACACCGACGACTACGACAGTCGCATCTACACATACGAGCGCGGCATGCTCTACACCTTCAATTTTCCGGCCTTCTACGGGCAGGGGCTGCGCTATTTGTTCCTGGCCTCAGCAAAGCCCTCGTCTCGCCTTGTGCTTCAGGCGCGGCTGGCCACCATCAACTACTTCGACCGCAGCACTATGGGGTCGGGCCTCCAGCAAATCAACCATTCCTCAGCCACCGACCTCGACCTGCAGGTCAGGTGGTCATTCTGAACAACTCCGAGGTCGGAAAGCTTTTTTTCGGCATAAGGATGCTCCTTCGTGATTCCTTTTTCCCTCACTTTGGGAAGAATAGCGACATGGATAAAAAACGGTAAAAATATTTGACAAAACAGGCATTTCTTCAATGTTTTTATAAGTTGTTGAGTATCAGTAGCTTAAAAATGCAATGGGTTTTGACGGCAAATTGAGGAGGGAAAAATGCCAATTTGAGAGGAGAGATTTGCCAATTCTCTCCCCTCAATTTGCCGTCAAACTATTTGTGGAAAAAGAAAAATCCTGAAAAATCTTGACAAAACGAAGGAACAAAAAGAACGCTTCTTTTTGTTCTGCTCTCGATTTTTCGTAACTTTGGATAAGTTACTCCATCTCGGCATAAAAAAAGAACAGGTTCTTTTTGTTCTGCCCTCGATTTTTCGTAACTTTGCAGCGTGAGAAAAAAAGAGACAAAAAGGACTACATTTTATTAATATGCGATACACAGAATTAGGGCGGACGGGAATGATGGTTTCCCACGTGGGCTTCGGCGCATCGTCGCTGGGCAGCGTGTTCCGCGAGACACAGTTGGGCGAGAGCATCGCCGCCGTGGAGGCTGCCATCGACGGCGGCATCAACTTCATCGACGTGAGCCCCTACTACGGCTATTACAAGGCCGAGACGGTGCTGGGCCAGGCCTTGAAGGGCATTGCGCGCGAGAAATACTACCTCAGCACGAAGGTGGGGCGCTACGGCGAGGACGGCCACAACACCTGGGACTACTCGGCAGAGCGCGTCAGGCGCAGCGTTTATGAAAGCATGGAGCGCCTCGGCGTTGACCATATCGACCTTATCAATGTTCACGACATAGAGTTCCAGGTGTCGTTGCCCGGCGGCTTGCAGAAGGTGGCCGACGAGACGTTGCCCGCTTTGGTGGCGTTGAAAGGCGAAGGCGTGGTGAAGCATGTGGGCATCACCGACCTCCAGTTGGAGAATCTGCAGTGGATGGTGGAGCACACGGAGCCCGGCACGGTGGAAAGCGTGTTGAACTTCTGCCATTACTGCCTGTGCGACGATGCACTGGCCGACTATATGGACTTTTTCGAGGACCACGGCGTGGGCATTGTCAGCGCCTCGCCCCTGAGCATGGGACTGCTCACCCGTCGCGGCGTTCCCGCCTGGCATCCCGCTCCGAAACCGCTGGTGGAGGCCTGTGCCAAGGCTGCCGCCCATTGCACGGCGAAGGGCTACGCCATAGAGCGGCTCGCCATGCAATACAGCATGAGCAACACGCGCATTGCCACAACCCTGTTCTCGTCGGCCAATCCCGACAATGTGAGGCGAAACATTGAGTGGGGCAACGAGGAACCCGACTGGCAACTGGTGGATGAAGTGAAAAACATCATCGGGGAACAGCAGAGGGTGACGTGGGCGAATACTTAAAAGAGTGGACTCTTTTTAACGATGAGTTATGAATTATGAGTTGTTCAAGTTTCGCATTCGCTCAACTTCTGAACTCCTGAACTACATCAACTTGAGAAAGTTGATTGAGTCATAGCAGCAGCAAAACTCATAACTCATAGCTTATAACTAAAAATTTTATTTTAGAAACAATATGATTATCATCGACGCTCATAGCCATTTGTGGTACTGCCAGCAGGCCACATGGAACGGGCAGGAGATACGTCCGCTGCCCAACGGCCGGAGCATGTTCCTCGGCGAAGAGGTGCAGATGTTGCCGCCGTTTATGATTGACGGCCACAACACGGCCGAGGTGTTCCTCTCGAACATGAACTATGCGCAGGTGGCCGCCGCCGTGGTGGTGCAGGAGTTCATCGACGGCCTTCAGAACGACTACCTGCAACGGGTGAGTGAGAACCATCCCGACCGCTTCTTCGTATGCGGAATGGCCGACTACCTGAAGCCCGGCTTCCTGGGGCATGCCCGGGAACTGATATTGCGCAAGGGGTTCCGGGGCATGGCCGTGCCGGGCCACCGCCTCATCACCGACACGCAGCGCGTCTTTCTCAATAGCGACGAAATGATGGAGATGTTCCGATTGATGGAACAGCAGGGCGTATTGCTCTCGGTGACGCTGGCTGGCGGAGACCGGCAGGTGGGCGAATTGCGCGAAGTCATCGAGGAGTGCCCGCGCCTGAAGGTGGCGATAGGACATTTCGGCTTGCCCGTGGAAAAGGGGTGGGAAGAGCAGCTGCGGCTGTGCCTCCACGACAACGTCTATATGGAGAGCGGAGGCATCACATGGCTCTATAATTCAGAGTTTTACCCCTTCCCCTCGGCCATCCGCGCCATCCGGCAGGCCATCGACACCGTGGGCGTGGACAAGTTGATGTGGGGTTCCGACTATCCCCGCACCATCACGGCCATCACTTACCGCATGTCGTATGATTTCATCACAAAGAGCAGCGAACTGACCGACGGCGAGAAAGCCGCCTTCCTTGGCGAGAATGCCGTGCGCCTCTATGGCTTCAGCAATCTGCCCAGCCTGCCTTATGTGAAAAACATGAGTGAATGAATGGATTTTCGATTTGCTATTCTCCGAACATCAAATAATAAACCCTAAGAATAACTAATCTCAAAACAATGAACAAGTATCCGAAAATTGGCATCCGCCCCGTTATCGACGGTCGTCAGGGCGGTGTGCGCGAAAGTTTAGAAGAAAAGACCATGGCCCTGGCAAAGGCCGTGGCAGAGTTGATAACCGCCAACGTCTTTAACGGCGACGGCTCGCCGGTGGAGTGCGTCATCAGCGACACCACCATCGGCCGTGTGGCCGAGAGTGCCGCCTGCGCCGAGAAATTTGAGCGCGAGGGCGTGGGCAGCACCATCACCGTGACAAGCTGCTGGTGCTATGGTTCGGAAACCATGGACATGAATCCCCACTATCCCAAGGCCGTGTGGGGCTTCAACGGCACGGAGCGCCCCGGAGCCGTTTATCTGGCCGCCGTCCTGGCCGCCCATGCGCAGAAAGGCCTGCCCGCTTTCGGCATCTATGGCCACGATGTGCAAGACCTCGACGACAACACCATTCCCGCCGACGTGGCAGAGAAAATATTGCGCTTTGCACGGGCTGCCCAGGCCGTGGCCACCATGCGCGGAAAGAGCTACCTGTCAATGGGAAACACCTGCATGGGCATTGCCGGAAGCATTGTCAACGCCGATTTCCTGCAGCAGTATTTGGGCATGCGCACAGAGTATGTGTCGCTGGTCGAGATATTGAGGCGCGTGGATTTCGGCATCTACGACAAGGAAGAGTTCAAGAAGGCCATGACCTGGGTGGAGAAATATTGCAAGCCGCAGGAAGGCCACGACTATAACGAGGACCGCCCGTTGTTCCCCGGCACGCCGATGACCACCTTCAACGGAAAGGGAAAAGGCAAGAACCGCGAGGAAAAAGACCAGGACTGGGAGTTCACCGTGAAGACCATGATGATCATCCGCGACCTCATGCACGGCAATCCGCGACTGCTGGAGATGGGGTATAAGGAAGAAGCCCTGGGGCACAACGCACTCTTCGGCGGCGTGCAGGGACAGCGTCAGTGGACGGACTACAAGCCCAACTTCGACTTCCCCGAGGCCATGCTCTGCACATCGTTCGACTGGAACGGACCGCGCGAGGCCGACGTGCTGGCCACCGAGAACGATTTTCTCAACGGATTGTCGATGCTCTTCGGACATCTGCTTACCAACCGTGGCGTGATGTTCAGCGACATACGCACATATTGGAGTCCCGAAGCCGTGGAGCGAGTGGCTGGCAAACGGCCCGAAGGTGCGGCGGCCGGCGGATTCATTCACCTTATCAATAGTGGAGCAACCACCCTTGATGCCACCGGCGCCATGAACGATGCGGAAGGAAAACCGACCATGAAACCCCATTGGGCAATGACCGACGGCGACATGGAGGCCTGTCTGAAGGCCACCAACTGGATGCCCGCCGACCGCGACTATTTCCGTGGCGGTGGCTATTCAAGCCATTTCCTCACCCGTGGCGGCATGCCCATGACCATGTTGCGCGTGAACATGGTGCACGGCCTCGGACCTGTGCTCCAGTTGGCCGAAGGATGGACGGTGGACCTCGACCCCGCCACCAACGACATCCTTGACAAGCGCACCGACCCCACTTGGCCCACCACATGGTTCGCACCGCGTCTTGACGAGCGGAAAGACTGTTTCAAGGACGTCTATTCCGTCATGAACAACTGGGGAGCCAACCACGGCGCCATCGCCTACGGACATATTGGTGCCGACCTCATCACCCTTTGTTCGCTGCTCCGCATTCCGGTGTGCATGCACAACATTGCCGATCGCGACATCTTCCGCCCTGCCGCCTGGAACGCCTTCGGCATGGACAAGGAAGGTGCCGACTACCGCGCCTGCCAGGTTTTCGGACCTATTTATAAATGAAAGGGCTTTTGTCCTTCTATAAAAAGATAGAAATCAAAAATGAAAGCAATTCAAATCACCCACCAGCAGGGTGTAAACATCATCGACATTGAACAACCGCAAGCTCCCCGAGATGGCGAGGTGCTGCTGAAACTATGCTATGTGGGCTTCTGCGGCTCCGACATCAACACCTACATGGGCCGCAACTCCATGGCCCTCAATCCCGTTATTCCGGGCCATGAGGTGGGCGCCGTCATCGAGGCCGTGGGCAGCGGCGTGCCCGAAACGCTCGTTCCGGGCATGACCGTCACTTGCAATCCTTACACCAACTGTGGCAAGTGCGCCTCCTGTCGCAATCTCCGCGTCAATGCCTGCCAGCACAACGAAACCCTTGGCGTTCAGCGCGATGGTGCCATGCGCGAGTTCATCACCCTGCCGTGGCAAAAAGTCATTCCCGCCGGCACGCTCACGCCGAAGGTCTGCGCTTTGGTGGAGCCCATGAGCGTGGGCTTCCACGCCGTCAGCCGTGCACAGGTCACCGACATCGATGTTGTCATGGTCATCGGTTGCGGCATGGTGGGCATGGGGGCTGTGGTGCGTGCGGCTTTGCGCGGTGCCACCGTGGTGGCTGCCGACATCGACGACGAGAAACTGGCCGTGGCGCGCAGCATGGGTGCGGCATACACCATCAACACCCTCACGGAAGACGTTCACAGCCGCCTTGCCGACATTACCGGCGGCCTCGGGCCCGACGTGGTGATAGAGGCCGTGGGAAGTGTGCCCACCTACCAGATGGCCGTCAACGAGGTGGCCTTCACCGGACGCGTGGCCTGCATAGGCTATGCCAAGACGGAGGTGTTGTTGCAGACGAAGTATTTCGTTCAGAAAGAGCTCGACATACGGGGCTCGCGCAACGCCCTTCCGCAGGATTTCCGCGCCGTCATCAGCTATCTGGAGCGTGGCACCTGTCCCGTCAACCAGTTCATCACCAAGGTCATCCGTCCCGAAGAAACCCCCGAAACCATGCAATGGTGGAGCGAAAACCCCGGAAAGGTGTTCCGGATTTTGGTGAAGTTCTAATGCAAATCCCCTGGGATTAAAAACAAAAAGAGGTGGAAAAAGCGTACGTCGCTTTTTCCACCTTTTTCTGTTTTCACCATTTCCGTTCCTCCCCCAGGACCGGCGTGAAGTGGGGTTTATACGGGTCAGCGGATTTTCCCGGTTGGCAGAGGCCGTTTGATCAAGAATAAAGTGTTGCCAGTCTGAACATGAAGAACTTAATGTCCCCGACTCCCCTGAACTGAGTTCTGAAAGCCTTGATTTTAGCATTGAACGACTCTGCCGAAGCGTTGGTAAGCCTGTCTTCAAAGTAGTTGATGATGGTCTCGTTGTGGTTTTCAAATGTCTCGATGACCT
>JAEEGL011086686.1_pt1 | contig 13333 bp, 9 predicted proteins | sample 9134231 | NCBI WGS metagenome assembly JAEEGL01 (sample SAMN16246548, study PRJNA631951) | gut metagenome | biome: gut microbiome; feature: rumen; material: fiber-attached | host: Bos | place: Iran: Karaj | collected 2018-10 | reverse complement strand
TTCCGTGCCTTCTATAAGGTCGGAGCACTCTTTTTCGGAGGGGGCTTCCGCCATGATCCTTATCAGGGGCTCTGTGCCGCTGGCTCTTAAGAGAACCCGGGCGCTGCCCTTCAGGCCGTCATTTAAGTCCTGTACGTAGGAGAGGATACGGCTGTCTGCCATGATGCCATCCTTGTCCTTCACGGATATGTTTTTAAGCTGCTGGGGCAGTATCTTTAGGCCGGATGCTAAGGCTGACGCGATATTCTTGGTTCCCACGATCACATCCGTAAGCACTATGGCGGTAAGGCTACCGTCTCCTGTCTGGGCATGCTGGCCGAGGATTATATGTCCCGATTGCTCTCCGCCTATCATATAGCCGTTGGAGAACATCTCCTGTGCTACGTATTTGTCGCCCACATCAGTGACAGCAGTCTTTATACCGTGGTTTGTAAGGGCTTTTATAAGGCCCAGATTGGACATTACGGTGATCACCACGGTGTCTTTATCAAGAATGCCCTTTTCCTGCATATCCAGGGCCAGAATGTACATGATGCCGTCGCCGTCTATGATCCCGCCCTTCTCGTCAACCATCATGCAACGGTCGGCGTCACCGTCGAAGGCAAAGCCCGCGTCAAGGCCGTTTTCCACTACGAATTTCTGCAGAGCCTCGGGATGGGTGGAACCGCAATCCACATTGATATTTCTTCCGTCAGGCTTGTGGCCGATAAGGAAGACATCGGCTCCCAGCATGCTGAAGACATTCCTTGCGATTGCGAAGGAAGCTCCGTTGGCGCAGTCAAGACCGATCTTATATCCTCTGAAGGAATTCCGGGGAATGCCGGTGAGATAGTTAATATAGCTGTTCCTGCCTGACAGATAGTCCACGCAGTTACCGGGCTCTTCCGCATCCGGGAAGGGATTTTCACCGTCGATATAGGCTTCCAGTCCCTGAAGGAAGCTGTCCCCCATCTTTTCGCCGGCGCTGTTCAGTATCTTTATTCCGTTATCGTAATAGGGGTTGTGGCTGGCGGTGATCATGACGCCGCAGTCAAAACCGTCCTTCTTCGTGATGTAGGAGACGCTGGGAGTAGTGGTGACATGCATGAGGAAGGCATCTCCCCCTGCCGAGGTCACTCCTGCCGCAATCCCGTATTCCAGCATATAGCTGGAACGCCTGGTATCCTTTCCTATCAGGATCCGGGGGTTCTTCACCGTCCTTGAAAAGTACTTTCCGAGATATTCGCCTATCTTTACGGCATGCTCAAGTCTCAGGTTATCGTTCACCCTTCCCCTGAAGCCGTCTGTACCAAAGTATTTCATATCAAAACTCCTTTATGTACTCGATTGTAATAATATAGCATCTTCTTAATTATCAGTCAAAATATCATGTTTATTTAGCTACTTGAAAAATCACTTCTTATTTGTTATTATTGTACGGCTATTGTGTTTTTGGCAATATATTGAAGTGTGTAAATGAGGTAAGGAAATGAAATCATCTAAGAAAAACGTTTTTATTTTTTTGATCATCCTTGTGCTGCTCATTCTTTTAGCGGCTTTTGGAATAGGAGATCAGGTAAAGAAGGTTGCCGACATCCGTTTCGGTATTGATATCCGCGGTGGTGTTGAGGCAGTGTTCAAGCCCGCAACTGACGAAAAGGTATCGGACAGTGAGCTGGAATCGGCCAGAAGTATTATCGAGACAAGGCTTGATAATAAGAATATCACCGACCGTGAGATAACCATAGATAAAGACGGCAGATATATAATCGTCCGTTTCCCCTGGAAGTCGGACGAAGCGGAGTATGATCCCGAGACGGCCATTGCCGAGCTGGGAGAGACAGCACTCCTTTCATTCCGTGATCCTGAAGGAAATATCAGGGTTGAAGGTAAGAATGTTACCAGCGCCAAGGCTGAGTCCCAGAATGACAACGGCGTGACCGAATATGTGGTTTCCCTGATCTTCGACAGTGAGGGCGCCCAGCTCTTCCAGGAAGCAACCGGTTCACTGGTTGGTCAGAATATGGGAATCTACATGGATGACGCCATCATAAGCAATCCTGTAGTTCAGACCGAGATCTCCGGAGGACAGGCAGTCATCACCGGAATGGAGAATTATGAAGAGGCCAAGGAACTTGCTGATAAGATCAATGCAGGTGCCCTTCCCTTCGCACTTGAGACCAAGTCCTTCAGCACCATCAGCCCTTCACTGGGACAGAATGCGCTGCAGGTTATGATCTACGCAGGAATTATCGCATTTGTGATCGTCTGCATCTTCATGCTGGGCTTTTACAGACTGCCCGGAGCAGTTGCCTGCCTTACACTTCTTTTACAGACAGTGCTTCAGCTGCTTGCAATATCAGTACCCCAGTTCACACTTACACTGCCCGGTATCGCAGGTATCATCCTGTCGGTAGGTATGGCGGTGGACGCCAACGTTATCATATCGGAACGTATCTCAGAGGAGCTTAAGAAGGGTGAGACCGTTAAGAGTGCCGTGAGGAGAGGTTATCAGAAGGCCTTTACCGCAGTCCTTGACGGAAACATCACCACAGCCATTGTCGCTGTAGTTCTTATGATCTTCGGTTCCGGAACAATGCTTTCCTTCGGATACACCCTTCTGGTGGGAGTTATAGTAAACTGCTTCATCGGAGTTAACGTATCCCGTTTCGTACTTGCCTCTCTTGTAGAATATGACGCATTAAATAACGAGAAGTTCTTTGTACAGAAGAAAGATAAGGCAGACCTTAAGTTCTTCGAGAATAAGAAGATCTTTGCCTTCGTTACGGCTGCTCTCTTCATTGCCGGTATCGTGATCATCTGTGTCCGCGGCGTTAAGCTGGATACCCAGTTCACCGGCGGAACGGTTCTTGAATATACTGTTCAGACCCAGACCGTGGATACCGAGGCAGTTGGCTCAGCTGTTAATTCCGCTATTAACAGGAATGCTACCGTGCAGGTTTCAAACAGCCAGGCAGGTACAACAGTGGTTGTAACCCTTGCAGGCAATAACGGTCTTACACCTGAAGAGCAGGCTAAGGCCGGAGACGCCATCGGAAAGGTCCTTGGGATTGAGAACCTCGAGCCCAGCCAGACCTTCGCGGTTGAGCCCTATGTAGGAGCCAAGGCTTTAAGGAATGCATTCATAGCTATAATTATCGCCTTCGCTGGAATCCTCCTCTATGTGGGAGTGAGATTTGCGGCCCTTTCCGGACTGTCTGCAGGACTTACCGCCATCATCGCACTGCTCCATGATGTGTGCCTTGTGGTATTTGCCTTTGCACTCTTCGGAATTCCTTTAGGAAACTCCTTTGTGGCTGTGGTTCTGACCATTATCGGTTATTCCATCAACGATACCATTGTGGTTTACGACAGGATAAGGGAAAACAGGAACATGAACCCCAAGATCTCAATTCCGGAGCTTGTGGACAAGTCTGTGACACAGGTTCTGGCGAGGTCCATAAATACATCCATAACAACGCTGTTATGCGTACTGGTGATCCTTATTGCATCTGTACTTTACAGGATATCATCCATCTATCAGTTCTCACTTCCCATGATGGTGGGTCTCGTAGCAGGATGTTATTCTTCGATCTGCATAGCTGCAGCGCTCTGGGCTTCATGGAAGGGTAAGAAGGCTTAATGAATTACCTTATAGTTTTTATAATATCCATGGTTCCTCTTATAGAGCTTAGGGGAGCGGTTCCCTTCGCGGTGGGCTTCCACAACGCGGACCCTTCCTTCAATATGGTTCTTGCGTATATCCTGATAATCATAGGAAATATGCTTCCGGTGCCTTTCATCTATCTCTTTGCAAGGAAGGTACTGGAGTGGGGAAAGGATAAGCCCGTGATCGGCGGTTTCTTCACCTTCTGTCTGCAGAAGGGTGAGAAGGGCGGAAAGAAACTGGAAGAGAAGGCTAAGAACGGCCTGTACGTAGCTCTGGCGCTTTTCGTCGGGATACCTCTTCCGGGAACGGGAGCCTGGACAGGGATGCTGGCTGCCAGTATCCTGGACATGGATTTCAAAAAGAGTACTGCCGCAGTGCTGTCCGGCGTACTTTTAGCCGGTGTTATAGTCGGCATCGTGTCCTTCGGGGCTTTCGGGGCCGTGAATGCGGTGATGAATTAGAAGATGTTTATCAGTTTAAGCTATATGATCTTTCTGATAGCGGCATTGGGACTGTACTATCTCTTTCCTCCGGGAAAGAGATGGGTGGTGCTGCTGGGGTTCAGCATTTTTTTCTATTGCTCCTGCGGTGTCCGTACACTGCCGCTGTTTATTGCCATGACAGCCGTTTCATATTTCGGATCGCTGTTATTATGCCGCAATAAAAGCAGGGGATTATTCTTTATCCTCATACTGCTTCTGCTCCTTCCCATGCTTTTAACAAAAACCCTGGTGAGATTTACGGAGCTTTCCGTTTTTGCCCCGGTGGGTGTATCCTTTTTTACGCTGCAGATCATAGCGTATCTTTCCGATGTTCGGAGCAACAAAACAGCTCCCGAGAGAAATTTCCTGAAGTATCTTCTTTTTATCGGTTTTTTCCCGCAGCTGCTCCAGGGCCCCATCCCCAGGTACGGCCTTATGGAGGATCTGTATAAGGGGCATACCTTTGATGAGGATAAAGTGATAAAGGGCTTTATGCTGATAGCCTGGGGTTTCTTCCTGAAGCTTATGATCGCGGACAGAGCCGGGATATTCGTGGACATGGTGTACTCTGATATTGACAGGTACGGAGGAACCTATATCTTCATTGCGGGGATACTTTATTCCATACAGCTCTATACGGACTTTTCCTCCTGCGTCTGTATTGCGAAGGGTTCCGGGGAGATGTTCGGTATAACCCTCTCCGACAATTTCAATAGACCCTATTTTTCGGATTCGATAAAGGATTTCTGGAGGAGATGGCATATCTCCCTTTCCATGTTTTTACGGGATTACATATATATTCCCCTTGGGGGAAGCAGGGCCGGAAAGCTCAGGAAATATGTTAATATAATGATCACATTCCTTGTAAGCGGCATCTGGCACGGTGGAGGCCTTAACTACATCTTCTGGGGTATGCTTCACGGAACATATGAGATATTGCAGGAGCTTCTCGGGGGACTCTGGAAAAAGACGGGTGTGATAACCGGATTCGACGGACACAGAAGACTTGTCAGGCTGTTAAATATCCTTATCACCGGTTTTTGTGTGATGACAGCCTGGATAATCTTCAGGGCGGAAAGCCTGAGCAAGGGATTAAATATGGTCCTTTCCATGTTCACAAGGGTCAATCCCTGGATCCTTTTTAATGATTCCCTGATCCTTGATGGTTTTGAGATGGCCGACTGGAATATCCTTGCCCTGTCAGTGATGATCCTCATCATGGTGTCCATACTTCAGGAGAAGGGAGTCTCCATAAGGGACAGGATCTTAAGCTACCCTCTGCTGTTAAGGGGAGCTCTTTATATGGCTGTTATCCTCATCTGCGTTGTATTCGGAGAGTACGGGGAAGGATTTGAAACGGGGAGCTATATCTATGCAGGTTTTTAGGAGCTTTAGAGAACACAGATCCTTTGCTTTAAGGGTGGCACTGTTTGTTTTCCTGCTGGTATCAGGCCTTAACATATTGTCTCTTATACTTATGCCCAAGGAATTTATTAATTCAGGTTATCCCGGAACCTCATCCATGCTGGGTTTCTATGATCTCCCCGAGGATTCCCTGGATGTACTGATACTTGGGAGCAGTCATGCCATTACCGGTGTTGATACCCAGAAGCTTTATGATGATCACGGATACAAAAGCTATACCTTAGGCTGCAGCGAACAGAATATTGCCGTATCATATTTTTACCTCAAAGAAGCCTTGAAGACCCAGCATCCGAAGGCTGTGATACTGGAGACCCTGATGGCTTTTCCTTTCAGGGATGATAAGATACTCTATTCCTCTGCAGCATCCTCCGAGAAGGCCCTGAATTATATGAAGCCCGGGATGAACAGACTGAGAGCCGTTTATGAGATATCGAAGTATGACAGCGAGCTGGATCCCCTGGGCATGATCCTGCATTTCCTCCAATATCATGAGAGATGGGATAACCTTAGTGAAAAGGATCTTTTGATATTTGACGATTACGCTTATCTCACATTACACGGTTATAATGTAAAATACGGAAACCTCCTGAAGGAGGAGCAGAAATACCGGCCTTTTGATAAAGAGTCCGGAAGGACAGGAGAGCTTTCCCCGGTGATAAGGGGTTATCTTTCGAAGATAGTTGACCTTTGCAGGAAAAATAACATGGAGCTTATACTCCTTAAAACCCCTTCCAACAAAACGGGAGCGGATGAATACCGGACCATGTCCGCATTTGCCCGGGAGAATTCCCTTTACTATCTTGATCTTAACGAGGCGGAGGCCTACGGGAGGATCGGCTTTGATTATAAGAACGACATGGGAAATGTGGGACATGTGAATTTTACGGGGGCTCAGAAAATAGCAGACCGTATCGGAGAAGTCCTTAAGGAGTCCGGAGTCACTCCGGGAAGTCCTGACAGGGACTGGGAGGAAACGGAAGGCCTGTATAAGATATGCAGGGAAAACTTTATGCTATCCATAGAGGATTCTAAGGCTGAGTATCTGTCAATGGCTGAAAACAGAAGATATTCCCTGTTCATAGTGACCCGTGGAGAGGAGGGAAATTCGGTTTATCTGCGGTGTGACCACAAGGAGGTGCTCTGCAGAGACGGTACCACCGTTATGGGAACCCTTCCCGGAAGTCAGAAAGAATATGAGGCATACAGCAATGAAGAGGGAATGTCTGTTATGATAGACGGGGATGAAAAGATCACGGGGGATAAAAAATGGTATGCCGTCATCTATGATGAGGTTTTAAGAGATGTGTTTGATGTGGTATATTCAGATGAGGATGGAAGACTTACACACATGTAGAGGAGGATCGATATGGAAGCTTTATCCGGAATTGGGAAAAGAGCAAAGGCGGCATCCTTTGTATTAGCTGCTCTGGAAAATGATGAAAAAAGAGAGGCCCTTATCAGGGCGGCAAAGGCTCTTATGGCCAATGCTTCCTTTATCATTGCCGAAAATGAAAAGGATATGGCTGCCGCAAGGGATAAGGGGGTGAGCCCCGCCATGCTGGACAGGCTTGTGTTAAATGAAAAAAAGATAAATGAAATGGCGGAGGGAATGCAGCAGGTGGCATCGCTTCCCGACCCCAATAACGAGCTTCTGGATTCTTTCATAAGGCCAAACGGCATGGTGATAGAAAAGAGAAGGGTTCCCGTAGGAGTCATAGGTATCATCTATGAATCAAGGCCAAATGTGACGGCGGATGCTTTTGCGCTGACCTTCAGATCCGGCAATGCCTGTATCCTCCGGGGAGGGTCGGACGCCATCAATTCCAACTCTGCCATAACGGAGGTCATAAGGGAAAGCCTTTCCAAGGGTGAAAAGGATCTTTCCGACGCCGTGATACTCATAAAGGACACCAGCCATGAATCCGTAAATGAGCTGGTGAAGATGCGGCAGTATCTGGATCTGGTGATCCCCAGGGGAGGCGCTGCCCTTATAAGGAACGTGGTAAGTAACAGTACTGTGCCCGTTATTGAGACCGGAACCGGAAACTGCCATGTATATGTGGATAAGGATGCGGATCTTGAAAAGGCTGTTCCCATCATAGTAAACGGAAAGACCCAGAGGATGGGTGTCTGCAACGCAGTGGAATCCTTAGTTATACATAAGGACATAGCTGAAAAGGCCCTTCCTTTGATATATGCAGCCCTTCATGAAAAGGAAGTGGAGATAAGAGGGGATGAGAATTCTTCTTCAGTATTAAACGGAAAAGAGGGAGTATGCGCCGCTACGGAGGAGGACTACGGAACAGAGTATTTAGGGCCTGTGATCTCCGTAAAGACGGTTTCCTCTTTGGATGAGGCCATTGAACATATCAACAGATACAGCACCCATCACTCCGAATGCATAGTGACTGAGGATAAGGCTGCGGCGGAGAACTTCTTAAAGAGGGTGGATGCGGCCTGTGTTTATCACAATGTTTCCACCAGGTTCACCGACGGCTTTGAATTCGGTTTCGGAGCGGAAATAGGCATAAGCACCCAGAAGATACATGCAAGGGGCCCCATGGGCTTAAATGAGCTTATGTCCTATAAATATGAGATCAGGGGAGAAGGACAGATCCGTCCATGAAGGAGAAGCTTAGCAGGAACTGATTTATGACGCGGCTTAGCTTGATAAAAAAGTAACGCTTGTATTAGGAAAACTATTGTAGTAGAGTATATTGAAAATAATTTAGGGAGGTTATCTATCATGGCAGTTAAGGATTTGGATTGGGCAAATATAGGATTTACCTATATTAAAACTGATTACCGTTATGTTTCGAATTTTAAGAACGGCAGCTGGGATGAGGGAGCTATCATTACGGATGCAAATATCGTGATGAGCGAAGATGCAGGCGTTCTCCACTATGCTCAGGAGTGCTTTGAAGGACTTAAGGCATACAGGACAGAAGACAACAGGATAGTGTGCTTCCGCCCCGACTTAAATGCAAAGAGAATGGTGGATTCCACAAAGAGGCTTGAGATGCCGCCTTTCCCTGAAGACAGGTTTATAAAGGCCGTTGAAGAAGTGGTAAGGGCCAATGAGGACTGGGTTCCTCCCTATGGCAGCGGCGCCACTCTCTATATCCGTCCCGTAATGTTTGCAACGGGAAATGTTATCGGAGTTAATCCTGCCGACGAGTATCAGTTCAGGATCTTCTGCACACCGGTAGGACCTTATTTCAAGGGCGGCGCAAAGCCCATATCAATAAAGGTCAGCGATTATGACAGGGCAGCCCCTCACGGAACAGGAAATATCAAGGCCGGATTAAACTACGCCATGAGCCTTTATCCCATAGTTAAGGCTCACGAAGAGGGATTTGCCGAGAACCTATACTTAGACGCGGGAACCAGGACCTATATTGAGGAGACAGGAGGAGCCAACGTGATCCTTGTGGACGACGAAGGCAACCTCACCATCCCCAAGTCCTATACGGATTCCATACTTCCCTCCATTACCCGTCGTTCTATCGCATATGTGGCAGAGCATATCCTGGGGCTCAAGGTTACCGAGAGGCCGGTTAAGCTTGAAGAGATCAAGGATTTTGCAGAAATGGGTCTCTGCGGCACAGCAGCTGTAATAAGCCCTGTGGGCAAGATCACAGACCACGGCAATGTAATAGAGATAAAGAGCGGAATGGATGAAATGGGTCCTGTTACAAAGAAGCTCTATGACACATTAACCGGTATCCAGATGGGCCATATCGAAGGACCCGAAGGCTGGGTACACGAGATACCCTGACAGACACTGTAAGGAACTGTTACGAGGAGCAGTAGAAGTCTGAAACAAAATGCTTTAGCTTATCATCGGTGCCGCGCAGGCACGTCACCGGTGAGCACACATGCCTGCGGTAAGGTACATGAAATGCCGAGATGCATAATGTCACCTCTGGATCTGACGGTAGAAGAGCTGGATGAGCTTATGAATACCGCCATGGATATAATGAAGAACCCGGACAAGTACGCCCATGCCTGCGATGGCAAGGTGCTTGCTACCCTGTTCTACGAGCCCAGCACCAGGACAAGGCTTTCCTTTGAGGCCGCCATGCTTCGGCTTGGGGGAAAGACCATGGGTTTCCACTCTGCCGATTCCTCTTCCGCTACGAAGGGAGAGACTGTGGCGGATACCATCAGGGTCATGTCCCAGTTCGCGGATATCTGCGCCATGAGGCACCCGAAAGAGGGTGCAGCCTTTGTGGCCGCCGAGAAGTCCGGCATTCCCGTTATAAACGCCGGAGACGGGGGACATCAGCACCCCACCCAGACATTGACCGACCTGATGACCATAAAGGCCTTAAAGGGGCATTTTGACGACCTGACGGTGGGGATGTGCGGAGACCTTAAGTTTGGCAGGACGGTTCATTCCCTGATCCGTGCTCTGGTAAGGTATTCCAATGTAAAATTCATCTTTATTTCACCGAAGGAGCTGATGCTTCCCAGTTATATAAGGGAGGACCTCTTAAACCAGAATAATATCGCATACAGGGAGGTCACGAAGCTGGAGGATGTGCTTCCGAGCCTGGATCTTCTCTATATGACCAGAGTTCAAAGGGAGAGATTCTTTAACGAAGAAGACTATGTACGCTTAAAGGATTTCTATATCCTGGACAGAAAGAAGATGGAACTGGCAGGGAAAGACATGCTGGTGCTCCATCCCCTTCCCAGGGTAAATGAGATCGCAACCGAAGTGGATGACGACCCAAGGGCTGTGTATTTTGAGCAGGTCAGGTACGGTATGTACATAAGGATGGCGTTGATACTTAAGCTCCTTGATATTAAACCGTGAGGTAAGCTATGTCTGAGATGAACAGAACCCAGTATAAGCTCCATGTGGGCAAGATAGAGGAAGGTTTCGTGATAGACCATATCCAGCCGGGGAACGGTATGAGGATTTACCGTGATCTGGGACTGGATAAGCTTAATTGCGCAGTTGCCATTATCACAAACGCCTTCAGCATGAAGATGGGGAGAAAGGACATGATCAAGGTGGAAATGCCCTTAAGGGCCTACGACCTTGATATTATCGCGTTTCTCGATCATTCCGCCACGGTGGATATTATCAAGAACGGAGAGATAATCGACCGGCCCAGAATGGAGCTGCCGAAGGAGATCAAAAACGTCATATCCTGTAAAAACCCCAGATGCATTACCAGCGTTGAGAGGGAACTGGATCAGATCTTCATTCTGACGGATCCGAAGAACGGTACCTACAGATGCAGGTACTGCGAGACAAAATACAGGTAAAAACGACACTATAAATCAGGTCATTTGAAAGACAGGATAAACAAAAGACAGGAAACGGTTTTTGCTTCCTGTCTTTTCTGTTTCACGTATTATACAGTTCTTAAACTAAGTATCATTCCTTTTCGCTTAAGGATTTTCCCTGTACTATCTCAAATTCAACTCCTGTGGAATTGGGCTCGTCATTTTCAAAGTTATAGTCCTTGCCGGGAAGGATGGCATTAAGCACTATTCCCACGAAGGAACCTACAGCAAGGCCTGAGAAGGAAAGGGTCATGTTTCCTGCAGGTATTGCTATGCAGCCGGCAGATGAGAAGTTTATACCGATGGAAAGAACCATGATAAGTGCTGCGATGATGACGTTTCTGCTCTGGCTGAAATCAACCTTTGTTTCCACGATATTTCTTACACCCACTGCAGAGATCATTCCGTAGAGAACAAGGGAGATACCGCCCATGGTGGCTGCGGGCATTACCTCGATTATGGCTGAGAACTTGGGGCAGAAGGAGAAGATGATGGCCATTACAGCTGCAAGGCGGATAACCCTGGGATCGTAAACCTTTGTAAGGGTAAGTACACCGGTATTTTCACCGTAGGTGGTGTTTGCGGGAGCTCCGAAAAGGGAGGCTACCGTTGTCGCAAGACCGTCTCCTGTAAGGGTCCTGTGAAGTCCGGGATCCTTAATGAAGTTTTCACCAACAGTTGAAGAGATGGCTGAGATGTCTCCGATATGCTCCATCATGGTTGCAAAAGCTATGGGAACAATGGTGAATACTGAGGTTATAAGAAGAGCTGTATTGGTATTTCCGCCTGTGAAGATGGCGAATACGGTACGGCTGAAGTCTATGGGAAGACCGATCCAGGGAGCTTCGGCTACGGGGGTGAAATCAATGATACCTGCAATGGCAGCAGCTATATAGGAACCAACAACGCCGCAGATAATGGGAACTATCTTTATCATTCCCTTTCCCCAGATATTGCAGATGACGATTATCGCTATGGCCACAAGGGCAACCCACCAGTGAGTGGAGCAGTTTTCTATTGCGGACTGGCTTAAGTTAAGACCGATGGCAATGATGATGGGGCCTGTAACCACGGGAGGGAAGTATTTCATTACCCTGTTTGCCCCGAAGGCCTTGAATAGGCCTGCAAGGATCAGATATATGAGACCTGCGATGGCAACGCCGAAGCAGGCGTAGGGCAGGAGTTCCTTTTCACCGTTAGGTGCTATGGCTGCATATCCTGCAAGAAAGGCAAAGGATGAGCCAAGGAAAGCGGGAACTTTTTTCTTTGAGATAAGATGGAATAACAGCGTGCCGAGGCCGGCAAAGAGAAGGGTGGTGGAAACGGAAAGACCGGTTATTACCGGAACCAGTACCGTTGCTCCAAACATGGCAAACATGTGCTGGACACCCAGGGTAAGCATCCGGGGTGTCCCCAGGACGGATGCGTCTCTTATGGGCTGATCTCCAATCTTCAGTTTCTGGCTGGTTTCTGTACTCATTTTGATATTCTCCTTTCACTTTGAGGTTGTAAGTCCCTCCTCATGGACTTTCAACCCTTAAATATAAAAAAGAAACAGGGGTTCAATAGATACCCCTGTTCCTGTTTTTAGCTTTAACATATTCGAGGAAGTCGTTTTCCGGAATGGGTTTTGAGAAGAAATACCCCTGCATATAATCGCAACCCATTTCTCCAAGTACCCGGACCATTTCATTGGTCTCGACTCCTTCACACAAGACCTTAAGTCCTCTTGCCTGGAACATGGGAATAAGGTCTTCAAGAACATTGTTGTCTCGCTCAGGCTCGAATTCTGCGGTGGCGGAAAAGGCTTCCCCACCGGCGGCGACACTTAAGGCAAAGGACTGATCGAAATATGACCAGACGATTGACTTGTCGATCTTGATGATGTTAAGAGGAAGAGAGAGCATGTTCATAAGGTTTGAGTAGCCTGTGCCGTAATCATCAAGAGAGAATGAAAAACCGTCCCTGGAAAGGCGGAGCATATTCTCTATCACGATGGAAGTGTCAGAAGCGGCAGTCTCGGTGATCTCAAGATTTATAAGATCCGGGGATACGCCGTAGGCTTTTCTTATGGCTATGATCTCATCTGCTAAATGCTCATTTAAGCATTGTATGGGAGAGAGGTTAACCTCTATGTAGTCAAGTCCGTATTTCTTTATGTCATGGGTATTGATAAAGGCGCAGATCTTTCTGAAAACCTGGAATCCGAGCTTTATGATACTACCGTTGGATTCAGCAGTCTTAATGAATTCATCCGGATAAATGACGCCGAGCTCATCATCAGTAATGCGGACAAGGGCCTCGGCGGAGCTTATCTTGTCACTGTTAGGCGCATATATGGGCTGGAACCAGACTTCCAGGCTGTCCTCCTCTAATGCTCTGTCTAAAGCCTGACGTATCTTCACGTCATGCCTGGTCTCAAACGAAAGCTCCTCATCAACGGAAATAAAGGAGAAGGGACCGTTCTTCACCGCAT
>JAEEGL010838945.1_pt1 | contig 13333 bp, 9 predicted proteins | sample 9134231 | NCBI WGS metagenome assembly JAEEGL01 (sample SAMN16246548, study PRJNA631951) | gut metagenome | biome: gut microbiome; feature: rumen; material: fiber-attached | host: Bos | place: Iran: Karaj | collected 2018-10 | reverse complement strand
GAGGAGACATACTGGGTCAACCCGGTGATGTTGTTCATGATGGAGCGAATGATTCTGTATGCATTGTAGGGGGAGTCCGAGGTTACCTGCAGAGTCATCAGGTTTGTGCCCTTGATCACTCTCGCACTGGTCGTTGCATTAAAGCTCGGTAATTCCAGATCCTGGCAAACTTTTTTTTGAAGCAGTCTGCTGTTGAGAATATTGGAGAAACTGCTCGCCATGGAAGAGGCTGCGGACAGATTGCTGTAGGTATAGTTGCTGGAGGTACGGGAAGTGACGACAAAGGTTGTCTTTGTAGAATATGTGCTTTGGAAATCAGACTTAACCGACATATTGACGATCATACCCACCGCGATTGCTCCGATTACAATGACCCAGAGGTTACGAAGCACATCGCGAAGCATGCTGTACAAATCAATCTGATCCAATGCGGAGGTGAATTCTTTTTCTTCGTTCATTCTCAACCCTCCACAACCACATACAGAGTATTGACTCCGAGATACTCACGGCTGCCGTCTTTTAGCACACGGCTCAGCTGATACTGCACCGGATACACCCCGGGTGTATAATAATCCACCGCATCCGCATTGATACTCACATCCGTATTCGGATCGTAACCCGTTCCATTGAATTCACGGACTTTTCCGCCTGTCCAGACTCCGCTCACGAATGAGGAAAAGCTCAGAGGCTGACCGACGTTGGTATAGACAAGATATCCGCTCAGCGCAGGGGATGCAAGATTATAGGTATTGTAATCCTGTGTCAACGCTTCAAGCTGCAGAGAAGCTGTGTCACCCGCGCTGTTTGTGACCTGAAGATTAATGGTACGACTCATGGTCGTTCCACTGATCATCCGGGATTCACCAAAAGTAATCATGATCTGCTTGGTTAGATTCCCGTCGAGGCAGTCACTGGCGGAAAAATGCTTCAAATAATCTATATTCGAGTTCCCTTCAAGAAAACGCAGCGGCTGCGCGAGCGCGAAGTGAGGGGACACATAGTCCGTGTAAGTGAGCATACGCTCATATACCCCGACATTATTGTTTCCGTCAAAGGCCGCATAGTTGATGCGTCTCATCCCGCGTGTAATAAACTTGGATTTGGAGACAACAACCAGCGAATCCGTCACATCGCCATCGAGGTTGTCAGTCGCTGTCATGCCGGTCAAGAGGTCTGTGTCTGTCACCGCAACGCTTGACATAACCGCATCGTATTCCGCATGGATGACCGGGGCCACATAATCCGAAGTCATTGCTTCTTGAACCCGTTTAAACCCGAACACGGCAAATACGGCAAGGGAGAATAATACAATAACTATTTTCAATCGTTTCATTCCGTCAATATCCTCTTCCTCAGATTATCAAAATGAGATCGGTTCATATCCCAGCAGATCATCCCCGCGCAGAATCCGTGCCGGATTCTCCTCCAAAAGCAGATTCATATAGTCTTCTCCGTATACATCTCTCAGGAAGTTGCGGATTTCACTCATATACGTGCTGCGTTGTTCCAGCCTGTGTGCATCACTGGCTATGCAGGCGACAAGGCCATGATCCATCAAGAGTTGTGCGGTGCGCTGCGGTGCCGGGCCAAATCGTCCAAGCAGACTCCCTTTGTTCACCTGGAGGCCATAGCCCGCGACACAAAACTCATAGGCAAGCTGCAGATCATCCTGCAGAAAGTAATACCGTTCGGGGTGCGCAATAATGGGGCGGTAACCAAGCTTTTCACATTGCCCCAGGATTTCCCAACAAAAGTCCGGGTCCTCATCGAAAGCAAATTCCATCAGGAAAAAATCGGTTTCATTGAGCGTCCAAACGCGCTTATCCTCCAAGAGCTCGGGAAGCTCCGGGGTCGCAAAAATCTCCATTCCCCGGCAGATCTCAATGGGGATGCCGGCACGGTCTTTTTCCTCGTTAAGTCTGTCCCAAAGAAGGCAAAGCTCTTCGTCGACATAGTTGTCAAATTCACCCGGAATGTTGCAATGAGGTGTCGTTACAAGGATATCAACACCGCTCTCTGCCGCAAGAGCGAGCATTTCCAACGACATCTCCATGCTCTGTGAACCGTCGTCGACACCGGGAAGCACATGAGAATGAATATCGATCATGGCCACCCCTCCTCCTGCGTCCATTAGAAATCCATCGCCATTCGGCTGGATTCCTCCTCGCTCAGCTCAGTCACACGCGTATTCATTACCCGGTAAACACGCTGACACATATTCAGCACCGTAGGACGGTGCGTCGTAACGATACAGGTCTTGTTCGGGCGCTGCAGAATGATATTGCGAAGCACCTGCCGTTCCGTTGCCACATCAAGGGCAGAGGTCGCCTCATCAAGCAAAATGATCGGCGCGTCTCGAAGGATGGCACGCGCGATCGCGATACGCTGAGCCTGGCCTTCGGAAAAGCCGCGTCCCCGCTCGCCGACCTTGGAATAAATACCGTCCGGAAGCTTTGACACGAACTCCCATGCGCAGGCTACCTTGAGCGCTTCTTCGATCTCCTCATCCGTCGCATCTTCACGCACCATCCGCATGTTTTCCGCGACTGTCCCGGAGAGGATCGTATTGCCCTGCGGCACATAGGAGAACAGAAAACGGCTGTCTGCGTTCATCTCAACCTCGGTACCGTCCGATGCGCGGAGGAACACACTGCCGTCCTCCGGATGAACCAGGCCAAGAATCAACCGGATCATGGTGGTTTTCCCTTCGCCGGAGGGTCCCACCAGCGCAACGATCTCCCCCGGAGAAGCACGGAACTCCGAATCGCTGATCACACGCTTTTCATCGACATAGGAAAAATCGACGTCTCGAAAACGGATCTCAAACCCGTCTGCGGAAAGCCTTCGCAATTCTTCGCTCTCCTCGATGTGCAGCTCTCGCGGAAGCTCGATCAGCTCACGGATACGGTGAGCGGACACCGAACTCGAAAGGAAGGACGGGATAATCCCGATCACCTTGTTGAAGGCATCGGACAAGCGCCCGCGCTGCTCGAGAAAAAGCGTCATTGTACCATAGGTGATCTGGTGTGTCCACATCAAAAACAGGCAGTAACCGAATGCCGCATACTGTACGATCATGCCGAGAATCGACATGAAAATCCCGGTTTTGATCGTAAACAAATTGTAGTCCAGGCTGATCGTCTTGAGCTTTTTCTGCCAGTCCCGAAGCTTCTGCCCGTATACGCTCATAATGCCAAAGGATTTGATGGTATCGAAGTTATAAAAGGTTTCCACCTCGAAGGCCATCATTTGGCTGCTCGTTTCACGGACTTTTTTGGCATACTCCCGCTGCTTTCGGATCAGATACTTTGACATGAGCAGCATGATCGGCGCGCTTGCAAACGCAAGCAGCGACATCACCTTGTTATAATGCCAGATCAGGAAAAAGGTGACAATAAAATTATAGATGGAAATGATGATGGAAGGAAGCCAGCTGATCGCGTTTCCGCTGACCGTTCCGACATCTCCGTTGAAGCGGTTCAGAATATCGCCGCTGCTGTAGCGGTTGATCGCTTTCCAATCCACATCGATGATCTGATCAAAGATATCCGCCTGGATATCGTTGCTGATATCGATGCTGAGTTTGGCCGAAATTCGCTTGATGACATTGGAAAACACAAGGCTGAAGGTCGCGCTTCCGATGGTGAGCGCGATAAAGATACCAAGCTTTTCGGTCTGATAGCCGACAATGATATCCACCATGAATTTGCTGGCGACGCTCGCGACAAGCCCGAGCGTTGTACTGAACACGCCCAGCAAAACATAAAACAGAATCGCGCCCTTGTATCGCTTGCTGTAGCTGAAAATCCAGCGCCAGTCGTCCAGGATCTCCTTGTAGGTGCCGTCCTTCAGCTTCAAACGAAGCATGTGAAGCGAGTTAAAGAATGCTTTATTCTCGTCAGTCTGTCTGTCCATTCTTCAGCCTCGTAATGGATTATGTCAATCCTTTGTCAGATTGTGTTTAGAATTTGTAACTTATTGTAACACAATCCGCATAACACTACGAATATCATTATACCTCTTCTCCGTCCGATAATCAAGCGCTTTTTCCTTTCTTCCATTCAATCCGTCTGATACAGACAGGCAAAAATAGCCTGAATTACACATCCGCGCGGAAGCAGAGAGGAACCAAGCAAAGGAGTCCCGGCCGCTTGAGCATATATGGATTTGAGCTGATCGCGGATCCCCTGCTCCCAAAAGAGTCCGGAGGTCTCCCAGACGATAAGCAGGGAGACCTCCGGACGGATCAGCATATCCATTTTTAGCAGAAAACGCAAATGAGGGCAAAAGCATTCTTTCCAGACTTCCTTATCAGAAGCCGCCGGAATCCATATCCTCGGGAATAATGATCTCAAGCTCTCCCTCATTTTCCAGGACGACAGGGACTTCCGTCGGAGTCGGGGCCGGCGTAGGCTCCGTGATGACAGGGCTCGGCGAAGGTTCGATCGTCTCAACCGCTGCGGGAGTCTCGGTCGGATACTGAGTAAATGCGCCAAAACCGCCAAAATACTTCAGCGCAAGCAGCGCCGCCAACATCAGGAGCAAAACGATCAGGACAACAACCCGTCCGCTTTTACTCTTTCTATTTCTCTTTCTCGTCTTCGTCATGATAATCCTCCTGCTTTTTTCACGGTCAAATAGTTAAGGTCCGCCATCTGCTGCACAAATTCCCGTATCGCTTCCCGTGCTGCGTCCGGATCATCGAGCTCAAATTCCTCCGACACAGCGCTCACCAGCTCATCGAGATCAGCACCGGACTCCAGCCGCTTCCAGAGAAAAGCGGAACTCTCATTGATCTGCATCACATAAGGGCAGGTGTCCATCAGCGCTTTGACGGCAATGAGCACATACTCCCCTGCGATCTCTGACAAAACGACGCCGGGACGCGCTTTAAAGATTTCCATCTTCCCCTCCTGCGCTGCGGAGCAGACAGTCGAACAGGGTTTCACGAAGCAGCTCGGTCGAGGCGTCGTCACCCCGGTTCACGAGCTTCCAGCACGGGACCTTCCGCACCATCTGATCCATCAATCGGGCCAGAGCCTTGATCTGATCCTCCGTATCGGGCCGTACAATAAACTGAGCGAAAAACGGCATCAACGCATCCCGGACCGCGAGCGGAGACATGATATTCTCCGATCCCTGCTCAAGGAATACGATCCCGGCAAGAGGAGCCGGTTCTTTCCCTCCCATATTTTCCTTGCCGTTCCAGGGACTGGGATAGACCATGATCGCATCGTCACTCACTCGTTCCAAAACCGGCATATCGCCGCAGATCATGGTGATCTCGCCGGGGAAAAGCCTCTGCCAATTCAAATACTGTGTTGTCTTGCCCGTTCCGCTCGGCGCCGTGAGAAGCCAGGCACGACCGCGCCAGAGGAAGGAGACCGCATGAAATATACATGCGTCAAACTGCAGAAGACTCTTCGCCGTGATATCGATCAGCGTTCGGCTCTCCACATAGGAGTCAGGCGAATCCTGCGGCAGCACGGCACGTCCGGCCTCGATCAAAGCGGGAGTCGAACCAAGCGTGGCCTCCCGTGTATTGGAGCGCTTCAAAAAATGAGCAAAATATAAGACAGTTTCCGGATAAACAAAGGACAGATACCAGGTATGTCCCGCCAGCGTGAATTCAAAAATCCTTTTCATCGTTTTCTAAAAGAATTGCGTGAAGGAGTATCCTCCACGCAATTCTTCCCATGTTTCTTAATGGACGAAAGCTTTCTCAGTTATGCAGGGTTGCCAGCGTAATCGACGCCATTAACCGATTTAAACGTTTCTTCGTCCCAACCAGAGTGGCTCTGCCACCATAGGACATAATCGTTCCAGCTGCCCTCGTCGTCCGACGTGTCTAAGTTGTAGATAGCGGGGAAGTCCTGAGCGATGACAACCCACATCTCATAATCCCAAGGTTCATCGAGATCCGTCGTACTGCCGCCCGAACCGGGGCCAACGACCCCGGGTTCACCCGTTGACATGGCGATCACAAAGGGCATGCCAAAAATCTTTTTAGCCATTTTATTCAGCTCCTTTCTCTATCCAGTCAGGAAGCCGGGGTATAATCCGTGTCCGTCTTGGTAATGCCCGTGATCGTGGTCTGCGTACCTGCATTGAACTTCAGCGTACGCTGCTTCAAGCCGAACACCGTGATACCGTCCTTCGTCGTCCAGTACTGCTGGATCAGCGTTTCATTACCAATGTAGCTGGTAATATCCGCATACCCCAGATATCCATCCAGGACACCCTTGGACCTGAAGACCTTGGCCGCTGTCAGCACCACCGCATTACCGGCGTTGTTCTGCGGCGTAATGGTCAGGCTTTCAACCATGACAGCCGGCTTATCATCGGTCTTCACCTTAAAGCCCATGGTCGAATAGCACAGGTCATCCGTCGCGGAAATCGTCCAGAGACCGCCAAGGATCTTGGTAGCTTTCCAATAGGTGTAGTGCGTATAGGGCATCAGATAGCCGGTCGGGACTTCCTTGAGGTAGTATACAGTCCCCGAAACCGGGACCATCGCCGTGCCGGATACATCATACCCCTCTTCGTAATCCCAGGCGCCCTTGCTGCTATCCTTGATGTACTGGTAGGTATACGCTGTACCACCCTCGTCAGCACCCACATTGTTTGTGTAGGTCAAGGCAGCGGCGTCAAAGTTAGCACTCTTGCCGGCATAGTCCTGGTAGTAGCCGCCGTAGAATGTGCCTTCCTTGGTCTTGGCGAAGATGTTGAAGCTCTCGAGAGCCACACCGTTCTCAGCCAGACCGATGCGCTCGACCGTGCAGTCGCTGGAGTGATACACATAGAAGACGCCGAGATAATCGTTGGTATAGGCAACGCGATAATCCGTGTTGGACTTGTCGAATTCACCGCTCACCTTCATCTCGTTATCCGCATCGACCGCCGCGGGAGTCGAAGTATCGCCCTGCTTGTTGTTGGTAGCAGAGGTCTCGACCGTGTCGAACACGAAGCCTTCCGGCATCTTCTCGCCGCCAAGCTCCTCAACGGTGTACAGCGTGTACCTGGAAACACTGGTGAAGCAGATCCGCCAGCCGTCCTTGATCGAAATGGTTACAGATTCACCGCCGTCGACGTTGTCGAAGTAGTAGTAACCCGTCGGCGCTCCGTCCTTCACCTCGGCGGTGGCACCATCGACGACAAGGCCGTCGTCGTCTTCCCACGCGATATCATCATGTGTCGGATGATTATCAGGTTCGGCGTTGGGATTCTTCAGCACCACGAACCAGAAGGTGTCGAAATCCGCGTCGTATCCCTCGGTTCCCTTATAAGGAGCCGTGGGGTTATACATGTTGACCTTGTAGTCGAACAGCGCGTCTGCCGGAGCCGTAACGCCCGCTGCGGCGGAAACCGTCTTCTTGACCTGAAGATTGCTTCGACGGTCATTGTCCGCCTTCAGTATGTTGGTTTCATCTTCCGCAACGTAAAGCTTTCCGCCAAACTTGTAATAGGTCTTTCCACCGACCGTGACCGTCTGGTTGTCACCCAGATTCTTGGCATCGTCGGGGAATCCAGCCTCGTTCTGCTCCCGTTTGGTGATCAGCATGAGCATGGTGTTGGTACCGTTGATGACCATGGGGTGATAGACATACGCGGTCAGATCCCAGTACCAGGCCAGATTGGGGGGCTCAATGACGGTGTAATCATGGCCGGAGGACTTGACCGTGACGTCGCTTCCGCTCACAGTCATGACACCGCAGGAGATGTGGATCTCGGTCTCCGGACGCTGCACCCACTCGGTTGCACCATTCGGCTGCGGCTCGCCCATCGGCACATCCATGTATGCCACATCGTCTTTTGTTACCGTAAGAGTTACACTCTGCGCTGTATGGGCGTCCATCGGGTTATGCCAGTACTTCTCGATCTTGATGGTCTGGTCTTCCAGCAGCATGGCGCCGGACACAAGACCTTGCTCAGGAGGATCCGAATAGGTGTTTTCGCCGTACGTGTAAGTGGTGAACAGATGCGTGTTGGTCAGAACGTTGTAATCCACCGAAGTAGCAGCAGCGATCACACTCAGGAACTGCGCCGTGGTATAGGCGGGAGAACCGCCAGCCGGCGCCCAGGTGCCGGTGTCGGCCGTTTCGCCCGGCGTGTACTGATACTGCGTGCCGCCAACCGTAACGACGAGCTGCTCACGTGTGGCGTCATCCAGCTGATCCAGCGTGTAGCCCGGCATCCCGTTGTTCAGGTTGGCCAGGAGGTCATAGGCCTCCTGCGTCGGCCACACGGTGAACACCAGGGAATATTTCGTACCATCCGCCAGAACGCCCGCCTTGGACAGATCCCAGGTCACGCCGTTGCTGGAGGAATAACCGGCGCTGGGAGCATCCTCCCACACGGTCTCATCCCCGCCCTTCGGGGTGATGAAATACTGGAAGCCGCCGGCCGAGCCGCTGACAGCCGCGCTGACATTGGCCAGGGCGGGGATACCGTCATCCACGCCGACATTGCTGGCGCCGAGGTCCTTGACGATGGTCTGGGCAATGCCCTCAAACGCGCTCCTGATAGCAGCAGCGCTGGTACCGTCGATGAACGTACCGTTGACCCTGCCTTGTGTACCGTTATAGTTCATCAGATCCTGCAGATGCACCATATCGGCGGAACTGCCGCAGAATATGCCGTATATACGGTTACCGCAGAGCGCGGAGGCGTTGACGGCATTGGGAATGGCGGCATTATAGGCTGCCTCAATGAACTCACCGGTACCTGACTGCTGATAATTAGGCCGATTTGAAGGACCGCCATCATTGTTTACGCCTGTATACCATCCGTTCGGGTTGCCGTCTGTCACGAAGATGATATATGTCTTGTTTTTATTGAGGTTTTCATTGCCGGCAGCATCCCTCGCGCGAACGATGCCGCCATACAGACCGGCCTGCCAGCAAGTGCCTAATCCATTGGGAGTACCCCAATACCCATATACGGAAAGATCGTCCGCATAGCTGTCCATTGTAGACCGGCTCGTTGTCCAGTTGACACCATTATTATAGCTCGCGCTGTTAGCAAAATCAACCGCAGTGAAGTTGATCAGATTCTGACCCTCGCCGGTACCGGGATTGAGGGTTGAGATCAGCGTGCTCAGCGCCGTCTTGGCCGCGTCCATACGGGTGCCGCCGTCAGGCATTGATTCGCTCATACTGGTGGTGCGGTCCATGATGACGATAACGTTCGCCCCGACCCGGTTTACCGTGTGGTCCACGTGACCGGTGATGTCCAGACGGATGTCATAGGTACCGTTGTGGTTGTTCGTGACTTTCTTCTCCGTAGTCGGCCCCTTGACTTCCGTGGGAGAAGGAGAGGGCGGCACATAACCGGCGGACTTTTCCACGTAATACACATAGATGTCCGCGCCTTCCTCAATGGTCACGGTCTCCGGTGCTCCACCTTCACCGGTGGTCACATGGGCCTGCATGGTCCAGGTGGTGGAACCGTCCTCCGCCGTCACCTTCGTCAGGATCGGAGAATCCAGCGCATAAACAGCTTCGCCCTTCTCATAGGACGCAGCGGAATACATATAGCCGTCAAAGATGACGTTCAGGCTCATGGAGCCGGCATTGGAGTCCAGGGAGGCGGTATCGGGGAATTCCGTGAAGGTATCGCCGCTCATGTAGCCCCAGTGGATCGTGGCGGTCTCCGTTGCCGGTTCCTCACCGCTCTTGTCCGTCCAGACCAGCTCATAGACGGAGAACTCGTCCGACTTGATGGCGATCTCGTTCTCGCCCAGAGGACGCGTCAGCTCCCACTCGGGAACCGGCTCCAGCTCCGTGGCGAGGCCCTCGTCGGAGATGTGGACGATCTTCACATTTTCATGCTCGGACAGACCGGGCACGGTCAGATAGACGATGACGGGATTATTCTTGACGGGCTCGACCTCCGTGCCGTCCTCCTGCTTGAAGCTGATGTCGAGAGCGTAGCCGATCTCGATTTCGTCACCCAGAAGGGCCTTGGTGAGCTCCTCATACTTCCCGGCATCGACCGGATCAACATTCAGATCAACATCGGCGGGCAGCGCACCCTTGGGTGCAGCAACCTCAACCCCGACTTCGGAGACGGGACCGTCCGTCGGGACCGGCGCCAGCATACGGGCCGGCATCTCGGGCTCGGGCTCGTCCACGGCAATGGTCAGCTTCGCCGCCTCGGACACGACCTTCGACCTGTCAAAGGCATAGACGACCACGCGGAACAGAAGACCGTCGTCCCCCTTCTCCGCGATCACGTTCAGCGTGCTCCAGGCCCCGTAGAACCAGGGGTCCAGATTCTTCCAGCGCTTGCCGTCCTTCGAGTACTGCCACTGATAAGAGGCGACCGCACCCTTCGCTTCGACCGCAAAGTCCGCCTGCTCTCCGACCGCGACCGTCACATCCGCCGGCTGCGACACGATGACGATCGTCTTCACCGTGAGCTTAGCGGCCTCGGAGGTCAGCTGCGTGCCGTCCTCAAAGCTGACGACCACGCGGAACAGGCATCCATTATCGGAACGGCTGGCGACCAGCGTCAGTTCCTCGGAGCTGCCGTAGCGCCACACATCCAGATTGCTCCAGCGGCGACCGTCACGGGAATACTGCCACTGGAAGGAGGAAACGGCACCCGTGGTCTCCACCGCAAAGCGAACTTCTTCGCCGCCTACGGCAACGACGTCAGCCGGCTGGGCGACGATCGCATTCTCGACGACGGGCTCCTCGACGACAGCCTCGACGACGGGCTCCTCGACGACGGGCTCCTCGACGACAGGCTCCTCAACAACGGGCTCCTCGACGACGGGCTCCTCCACGACGGGCTCCTCGACGACGGGCTCCTCGACGACGGGCTCCTCGACGACGGGCTCCTCGACGACGGGCTCCTCGACAACGGGCTCCTCGACGACGGGCTCCTCGACGACAGCCTCAACAACCGGCTGCTCCACCTGCTCAACGACAGACTGCACGTCCATCTCCCCGGCGAATGCCGTGGTTCCGAGCGAGAGGAGCATAACCAGCGCCAGGATGAGAGACAGGGTCTTCTTCATCTGCTTCATATGCTTGCCTCCATTCCAGCAGCGATCGACTCTATCGATCCCTGCAAAATTTACCTGAGTATATTAAACCCGCAAGCGGGATTAATACCGTTTCTCGCGCGACAGGTCCCCCATCGAACCATGCTGCACGAATTCAAACGAAAAACGGGAGTTGCTACCACATCGACAAACGTCGCGCGGGAACGTCATCGACAAAAATTGTGGGGAAATTATGTAAATTAACATAGTTATCCCTTTATAATCAATGTCATTGTACTCTACCATTCATCTTTTGTCAATCGAATTTTGAGATTTACATAATAAAGACATTTAAACAACAATTAGTTACAAAATGATAACACTTCTCTATTTCGTTATCTGCAGCAAACGGCTGAATGACCTGCAGCCATGCGGAAAATCGCCGTTCCCGGTCCTCGGTTTATCCGTATTTCGGATCTGCCAGGATCCAGACATAAGAGGCCTGATTCTTCATTCCCTTGTAACCCGGCAGGCTGGCGCCCGGGGAATACGCCGCGTTCGAGACGACCGTATAGGGCACCTCGCCGAGATAGAAGCCGCAGAGCAGCGCCGCCTCGGTAAACATGGTGCAGCCCAGCGGCATATGGTAGTCGCTCGTAACAACGGCCAGCCGCGTGATCTGCGGATAGTCCCGGATCAGGATCGCGCAGGTGTTGAGCGCGTTCTGGTCCGTCGTGAGTGAGGCGTCCTCGCGGATGATCCGCTCCGGCGCGATCCCCTGCGCAAGGAACCACTCGGCCATCACCCCCGCCTCGGTGACGCTCCTGTCATTCCCCGCCGTTCCCCCGCCCGTCACGGCGATGTACGCGTTCGGATACTGCCGCGCGCAGCGGAGCGCGAGCTCGCAGCGTCCCAGCAGCTCGGGGGCCATGTCTCCGTCATAGAGCAGCTGAAAGCCCAGCACGACCAGGCACAGGCTGTCGTCCTGCGGCAGATCGTCCGGAAGTGCGGCGTTGATCGGCATTTCCCGGTTGGCGTACTCCCAGTAATCCATGATCCCGGTCCAGGTCGCGCCGAGTTCGGGATCTCTCTCCCGCAGCTGTTCCTCCAGCGCACGGATCTGCGCGTCGCCGTCCGGTGCGTCGGTACGGCGTATGTAGATCATATCGCTCACGAGCTGGTAGGTCTCGGCGTTATAGCCCGAGCCCTGTCGGGGCGTCGCGGTGGGGTCCGGCGTCTCCGGCGCGGGCGTCTGCTCCGAAGCGGCGGGTGAAGGCTCCTCGGGCGGCTCGGTCTGTGTCGCTTCCGCAGCGGTATTCGCCGCGGCCGGGACGTCCGTCGGCGTGGCCAAGGGGACCGCAGGCGGCACCGCGGGGCGGCTCGTCCGCAGCAGCAGGACCCCTGTCAGGGCAAGAAACAGAACCGCCAGCGCTATTCCCGCTCCCCGCCGGGAGCTTTTTTGCCTCTTGGATCGTTTCATGTAAGCCTTCCCGTACATAAAGTCACAGCGCCCCGACACGTATTACCGAGGCGCTGTGGGGATCTGGTTCAGTTCTGTTCCGGCTTCATGGTCGGGAACAGAATCACGTCGCGGATGGAGCTGCTGCCGGTCAGGAGCATGACGGCACGGTCGATGCCGATGCCCATGCCGCCCGTGGGCGGCATGCCGTACTCCATGGCGGTGAGGAAATCCTCGTCCAGCATCTCGGTCTCGTCATCGCCGCGCTCCCGCTGGGCGAGCTGCGCCTCAAAGCGGCGGCGCTGGTCGATGGGATCGTTCAGCTCGGAATAGGCGTTGCCCATCTCGCTGGCGTTGATGAAGAACTCAAAGCGCTCGGTCAGACGCGGATCGGCCGGGCTGCGCTTCGTGAGCGGCGAGACCTCTACCGGGTACATTGTGATGAAGGTCGGCTGGATCAGATGCTCCTCCACCCGCTGATCAAAGCAGGCGTACAGCGCGTTGCCCCAGGTCTTTTCCGCGGCCTCGGCGAGCTCGACGCCTTTCTCCTTCGCGGCCGCTACCGCCTCAGCGTCGTCTGAGATCGCGTCAAAGTCGATGCCGACGTATTCCCGGACCGCCTCCACCATCGTCATGCGCTTCCATCCGGGGCTGAGGTCGATGGTATTGCCCATCCACTCCACCTCATAGGAGCCGAGGATCTCTTCGGCGGCCGAGGACAGGATGCCCTCCGCGATATCCATCATGCCGTGGAAATCGGTATAGGCCTCGTAGAGTTCGATCGAGGTGAATTCGGGGTTATGGCGCGTATCCATGCCCTCGTTGCGGAAGATGCGCCCGATCTCATACACGCGCTCGATGCCGCCCACGATCAGCCGCTTGAG
>JAEEGL010648505.1_pt1 | contig 13333 bp, 9 predicted proteins | sample 9134231 | NCBI WGS metagenome assembly JAEEGL01 (sample SAMN16246548, study PRJNA631951) | gut metagenome | biome: gut microbiome; feature: rumen; material: fiber-attached | host: Bos | place: Iran: Karaj | collected 2018-10 | reverse complement strand
TATTTGTCGCTGGTCTCAGTGTTGAGGGTCTTCAGCTTTTTGCCCGTTGCCGTGTCATAGGAGTCGAGCGTCGTGTGGTTTTGGTCGCGGTTCAATTCGAAGAGGTAGAGCGTCTTGCTGTCGGGAGCCCAGGCGATATTGGTGAAGTAGCGGTCGGTGGGGTCGCCAAAGTCGAGATAGATAGTCTGCCCCGTCTGCAGGGAGAAGATGCCGATGGTGACCTGGTGCGAAGTCATGCCAGCCATCGGGTATTTGTCGGGTGCAAGCGTTGCCTCGCGCTCGAATGTGTTGACCTGTGGGTAGTCTGCTACCATACTCTGATCCATGCGGTAGAAGGCCAGCTGCTGTCCGTCGGGACTCCAGAAAGTGCCTTTGTAGATGCCGAACTCATCGCGGTGGACGCTCTTGCCATACACTATCTCGCGCGAGCCGTCGGTGGATATCTGGTGCTCCGTGCCGTCGGCAGTGGTGACCCAGAGGTTGTCGTCCTTTAGGAGAGCGGTTGCGCCGGATACTTTGCAGTGCTCCAGCTCGCCTTTGAGTCGTGTGCGCTTGTTCGCATCGAGGTCCACGGTCTCACCTTGAATTGTCTTGCCTGTCGCGCGGTCGATAACGGCAGCGGGTTTCGAGGCAGCATCGATGAGACGGTCACCCTCCCAGCGCAATTGCCAGCGCTCGGGTGAGAACTGCGCTGCATTCTTTCCACCGAAGTTGAGCTCTTCGAGCGTGAAGAGCTTCTGAGCCAATAGTGAACCAGTCATCGTGAGCATGAGGAACGTAAGGAAAAGGTGTTTAGTCTTCATCGTCATAATAGTTCTTATCATAATTGTTATTGCCCTTGTTCTTGCCGAAGGGTTTGTTGTTGCCTCGCTTAAAGTCGCGACGGTCATTCCTGTGGTCTACGCGCTTGAAGTCTCGGCGGTCATCCCTATGGTCGCCTCGCTTGAAGTCTTGTCTGTCTTCACGCTTGAACTCGCGGCGCTTGTTGTCTCGTGGTTTTTCCTCGCGCTTGAAGTCTTTCTTGCTTGTGAAGCGCTGGCGCGGGTCGTCCTCCAGCTTCTCCTTGAAGTCACGATGCTGCTTGAAGCGCTTGCGGTCGGCCATCATGCGGCGTTCCTGTGCGGTTTTGATGTCGCCGCCGCTGGCTCGCATGTCATCGAACTTGCCGCTGAACATCTGGTACTTGCGTACTTCGCATTCGAGGCTACCGTTGTAGAGCGGGGTGCGCAGTGAGGGCTTGAGTCCTATTTGGTCGAAACACTCCTCGCGGTAGCTGAGCACCCACGCCTCGTTGCCTGTGAACTCATGTTTGAGCTTGTTGCCAATCATCTTGTAGAGTCCGAGCAGGTCAGGCGCAGAGATGCGTTCGCCGTAGGGTGGGTTGGTGATGAGGATGCTCTTCTCGACAGGTTGCGTGAAGTTGGCAAAGTCCTGTTGGGCAATGGTAATCTCCTTGCTCAGACCTGCCGCCTTGACGTTGTTCGTGGCGATGTTAACAGCATTGTGGTTGATGTCGTATCCGTAGATGTGATGCTCGAAAGGATGTTCGTTGCTGTCATCCTCGTAGATGCGGTCGAAGAGCTCCTGGTCGAAATCGGACCATTTCTCGAAGGCATACTCCTTACGATAGACACCAGGTGCGATGCCTCGGGCTATCAGGGCTGCCTCGATGGGGATGGTGCCACTGCCGCACATCGGATCGATGAGGTCGCACTGCCCCTTCCATCCTGTGAGCATGATGATGCCGGCTGCCAGGACTTCGTTCAGGGGAGCCTCCACACTCTCTTGACGATAGCCACGACGGTGCAGACTCTCGCCACTGGAGTCGAGCGACAGGGTGCAGTCGTATTCGGCAATATGGATGTGCAGTTGCAGGTCGGGATTGGTGACGCTGATGTTAGGACGTTCGCCAGTCTTCTCTCTCATCTGGTCAACGATGGCATCCTTCACCTTGTAGGCCACAAATTTCGAGTGGCGGAATTCCGTGCTGAACACAACGCTATCGACGGCAAAGGTCGTTTCATAGGTCAGGTATTCTGTCCAGTCAATCTCCTGCACAGCACTATACACCTCGTCGGCACTGGTGGCGCGGAAGTGTTTGATGGGTTTCAGAATTTTGATGGCGGTGCGCAACTGAAAATTTGCGCGATAGAGCAATTCCTTGTCGCCTGTGAAGGACACCATGCGGCGACCTATTTGGATGTTGTTGGCCCCGAGGTCTATGAGCTCCGTTGCCAGTACTGTCTCCAAGCCCTGAAAGGTCTTGGCAATCATTTCAAATTCCATGAATAATATAATATGTATAATGAATTGTCAATTACTTAAAGTCCTCCCCAGTCTTCGGGGCGAACCACATGACTTTTGCGTTTCTTGGCCTGTAACAGTTGTTCGCCAGGCTCTGTGCTTTCCGTCACCCAGACGTTGCCGCCTATGACGGTGCCTTGGGCCAGTGTGATGCGTCCCAGTACCGTTGCATTACTATATACAATGACGTTGTCCTCGAGTATGGGATGACGGGCGATACCTTTGATGGGGTTGCCGTTCTCGTCGAGAGGGAAACTCTTAGCTCCAAGTGTGACACCCTGATAGAGTTTCACATAGTTGCCGATGATGCAGGTGGCACCGATGACGACGCCCGTGCCGTGGTCGATGGTGAAGTGATGTCCTATCTGTGCGCCCGGGTGTATGTCGATGCCCGTCTCGCTGTGTGCCATTTCCGTGATGATGCGCGGGATAAGGGGTACACCCAACAGCAGCATCTCGTGTGCAATGCGGTAGTTTGTGACAGCCTTGATGACAGGATAGCAGCTGATGATTTCGCCATAGGACTCGGCTGCAGGGTCGCCATTGTAGGCAGCCTCGACATCCGTGGCAAGGATGCGGCGCAGTTCTGGCAGACGTGTAATGAACTTAGCCACAATAGCTTGCGCAGACTCTATCAATTGACATTGTCCATTGTCAGTTGTTTGTTGTCGATTGTCCGTCGTCCCTCTCTGGAAACACAATCCTGCTATCACCTGTTGTGTGAGCAGATGGCAGAGACGGTCCAGGCTGACGCCGATGTGATAGGGGACAGTTTGGCTGCTGAGGGTGGATTTGCCATAGAAACCAGGGAAGAGAATTGCGCGACAAAGGTCAACAATCTCAGCTAGTGCCGGAGCGGATGGAAGAGGGTCGCCTTCGCCCATTTCATAGAAGAGACCATACATGGCATCGGGCTTCGATAGACGGTCAACCGTCTGCTCCATCAGTTCTTGGATGCTTTGGCAACGAGTCGCGTCGCTGAGACGCGGAGCATTGAGTTCGTTTGGACTCATTGTATCGTATTGTTTTTCTGTTGTTTACTTTTGGAAGCGGCGGGACTGTTCTTCAATAAGTGCGAGGTCGTCAAAGTAGTTTATCTTCATGGCACGGCGCACTTCGTCCATCGTCTCACAGGCAGTGGCACGGGCCACTTCACAGCCTTTGCGCAGAATCTCATAGACTGCGGGAATGTCTTTCTCGTACTCGGCACGACGCTGACGGATGGGTTCGAGCTCTTCCTGCAGCACCGCCATAAGGAGCTTCTTGCACTTCATGTCGCCAAGGCCCCCTCGGGTGTAGTGGTCCTTCATCTCCTGAAGTGTGGCATAGTCAGTGGTATAGCGTGCCACCTGCTCGTCTGTTGCGAAGGCATCGAGATAGGTGAAGACAGTATTGCCCTCCAGATGTCCCGGGTCGTTGACCTGCAGGTGTTCGGGGTCAGTGTACATCGTCTTGACCTTGCGGTTTACCTCGTCGGCAGAATCGCTCAGATAGATGCAGTTGCCCAGGCTCTTGCTCATCTTTGCCTTGCCGTCGGTGCCAGGCAAACGCAGGCAGGCAGCATTTTCAGGCAGCAGAATGTTGGGTTCGACGAGTGTCTCGCCATATATATTGTTGAAGCGGCGCACTATCTCGCGGCACTGCTCGAGCATAGGCTCTTGATCCTCGCCAACAGGCACGGTGGTTGCCTTGAACATCGTAATGTCGGCAGCCTGGCTGATGGGATAAGTGAAGAAGCCGACGGGAATGCTTTCGCCGTTGAAACCACGCATCTGTATTTCGGTCTTGACAGTTGGGTTACGCTGTAGGCGGGAAACGCTGACAAGGTCCATGAAATAGAACGACAATTCGCAAAGCTCGGGTATCTGACTTTGGATGAAGAGTGTGCTCTTTGCCGGGTCAAGACCTACAGCCAAATAGTCCAGGGCAACCTCTATGACGTTCTGGCGCACCTTCTCGGGGTTTTCAATATTATCAGTGAGTGCTTGTGCATCGGCCTCAAAGACGAAGATTTTGTCGTATAGACCGGAGTTCTGCAGCTCCACACGACGGCGAAGCGAACCAACATAGTGCCCGATGTGGAGTTTGCCCGTTGGGCGGTCGCCGGTAAGGATGATTTTTTTGTTCATAATTTTACAAAGACTTTAAGGACCTTAAAGACTTCAGAGACCTTAAGGACTTCACTTTAGTTGAATAATTTATCTATTGTCTCTTGTTGGAGAATTGTGAGTATTGTCTTCCCGTTTGGGGAGAGGTTGGGGTTTTCGCATTGGAAGAGGTCGCCTATGAGGGTTTCCATTTGCACTGGAGTGAGTACTTCGCCCACTTCGATGGCGTTGTTCCGCGCCAAGACAAGTGCCAGTCGGTGGTGCAAGGCATCAGCATGAACACCGTCCTGCATTTTGACCGATTCCACCATCTGCTGCACAACGGCCACTGGATTCACCTGCCCCGAAGGCGTGCCTACGATGGAGAAAGCGCTGCCGCCAAGCGGCGTGATGTCGAAGCCCAGTGCCCGCACATCATCGAGGATGGCTGTAAGCATAGCTGCATCGGATGGCGAAAGTTCAAGGAGTTCAGGGAAGAGGAGTCCTTGTGTGGCGGCATTGTGTTCCTGCATCTGCTTGAGATAGCGTTCATAAAGGATGCGGATATGCGCCCGCCTTTGGTCAACAAGCATGAGTCCCGACTGCACAGCGGTCAGTATGTACTGGCCTTTGTATTGGTAGTGTTGGGAACTCATCTCCTGGACCTCAGGGAAAAGAGTCTGAGTAATTGGAGCATTCTGACTACTCGGAGTTGTCGGAGTATTCTGATTCTTATGATTGCTCTGAGCGGCTTGCTCGTAGAGCTTTTCCCATTGGCGTGTTGGCTTGCGAGTCTCGCTATGACTGTTGAAAGGATTGAAGCTGGTGTCGTATTGAACACGTGGTACTTTGACACTGGTCAGGCTTCCTACCTCGTAAGTAGGGATGTCAGGTCGCCCCTCTACATCGAAGTCGATGGTGGGAACAGCATTGAATTTGCCCAAAGCATCACGTACGGCAGCCACGATGATGCTCCATATCTCCTGCTCGTTCTCGAACTTTATCTCTGTCTTCGTGGGATGGATGTTGACATCAATGTTGGCAGGATCGACCTGGAAGAAAATGAAGTATGGCACTTGGTCCCCCTCGGGAATAAGGTGATTGAAGGCCTCCATCACGGCATAGTGGAAGCGTGGATGGCGCATGAAGCGTCCGTTGACGAAAAGGAACTGCGAAGAGTTCTTCTTGCGCGCCGCTTCGGGTTTGCCAACGAAACCGCTAATTATTACCAATGAAGTTTCCACTTGTACCGGAAGGAGCTGTTCGCCAAGTTTTTTCCCAAAGATGCCCACAATGCGCTGAAGGGTACTGCCCGCAGGCAGTTGCATCAGACGGTTGCCGTTGCTTGAAAGCGAGAAGGTGACAGAAGAATTGACCAAGGCTATACGTTCGAAGTCTTGAATAATATTGTTCAGCTCCGTCTGGTTCGACTTGAGGAACTTGCGGCGGGCAGGCACGTTGAAGAAAAGGTTGCTGACCTCAAAGTTGGCTCCGACGGGGCACGAACATACTTCTTGCGAAATAAGATGTGAACCATCAATGCACAATTGCACGCCCAAATCCTGATTTGCTGTTCGAGTTGTAAGCTTCACCTGTGCTACAGCCGCAATGGAGGGCAGTGCCTCGCCACGGAAACCCATAGTGCGAAGCGTGAAGAGATCTTCGGCTTTCGCTATCTTGGAAGTGGCGTGACGCTCGAATGCCATGCGGGCATCCGTTTCGGTCATTCCCTTTCCGTCATCGATAACCTGTATGGTGGTCCGACCTGCATCCTGTACCAGCACATCAATGGTTGAAGCACCAGCATCGACTGCATTTTCCATCAGTTCCTTGATGACGGATGCCGGGCGCTGCACAACCTCGCCAGCGGCTATCTGGTTGGCAACAGAATCGGGAAGGAGATGAATGATGTCCACTGTTATTACGTTATATCGTTATACCTGTTTTTGCGCCTTATCTTACCCCTGTCAGGAGGAAATGCCACAGGACTATTAGGGCAAAAATGATGACAATGATAATGGGCCAGCCAAGCTTCGAGCCGCCCTCCTTGTGTTTCTGGGCACGAGGGGTATAATTGATGAAAGTGCCACGAAATTTGTCCGGATCGTAATGTTCCTCTTGTGCAGGGGCCTCGCCCTGCTCGCGCTTCACTTCATCGACCAATTTTTGCAAGCGGTCGTGTGACTCATCCGTGTAGATACTTACCCGACGGAAGTGACGTGGTTTCCTGGTGCTGAATAGTCCCATCTTTTAATTGGTGTTTGTTTCGGAGTTTTCAGAGTAGACGGAGTCTGCCGGGGATTCTGAATGTTCTGAATTATCTGAGGGTTCCAAGGCCTGAAGATTCTCCATGGCCTCTGTATTATCTGGGCTCTCTGGGCTCTCTGAGGATTCCGAAGTAATTCCCCGCTGTTTTCTTATGTCGCTTAGCTTCTGTTTGGGAGCAGAGTGGCGAACACTCTCTTTCAACTCGCTGCCGGCTTTCTTGGGGCGCCATTCGAAGATGTCGTATCTGTCGATAGGCCTAATATAGTCAAACCAAGCAAAGTTCTCCAGATAGTACATATTCGAGGGAATGAGTGGTATGGGGTACATGACACCTGTGGCGGCTGGCATCCAGATACGGTCCACCTTTCTCTCCTTCACATACATCTTGAGGAGGGATGTTTCGGTGTGGTTCAGCTCGACCATGATGCTGTCATCGTCAAAGGGATAGTAGTTGACGAAGACGTTGCCTTCTGAAGTGGAAAGATAAATTTCTCCGTCCTTGAAGTAGGTGTGCATCTCGCGTCCTGCCACCTGGTTGTAGTGAATGCTGTCAATCTTCTCGACTGAGAGCGCCTGCCTCAACACTTGTACGCTGTCGATATATTCGCCGTTGAAGAAGATGCGTATCTCCTCGCCAAGCTGCTGCTGTCCTGCCTGCCAGAGGATAGGATCGCGATACATAATGAGGATGCTGTCGCGTGTGTCATATACCATCGAGTCGCAAACGGCCTGGACATCTTTTCGGAAAGCCCGCATGTGATAATGGGCATGCACGATGCGGTAGGTGGAGTCCGTGTCGATGTTGTAGGTAAAGACCTTGAATGTGTCGGCATGTGCATACATCGTGTCTTGTTGACTGTAATCGATGGCCACTGCATTGTCCGTAGCCATGACGTAGCCTGTGATGTCCTCATAATAACAATATTCGCCTGTGAACATGTTCTTGTTGACTTCATCTGTGTAGATGATATCGCCGTAGGCTTCGGCTATGGCCACATCGTCGTTCCACACCACGCTGTCGCCGACAAGACGTTTGCCATTGTTGGTCAGGATACTGCGCTCCAGCAGATGTGAGTGCTTTTTCTGTGTGTCGTAGTAACCACACTCAGAATAGATGTGGTTATCGCCGTTCTCAATATTGGAAGGGCCGACGATGTGGGCGATGGCAGTCTCTGTGTTGTAATGGAGGGTGTCGGAAATAAGCACCGTCTCAGGCTTGGCAGGAGGGGCAGGGTTGACCAGTCGGACATTGTAGTTGAAGACAGCTTCTTGTGTTGTATGATTGTATTCTCCCCAGTCACTGGTTAGTTCGTTGTCATGGTCCAGAACCCGTCCGCCCTCAAAATAGTAGCCCAGATTGTAGAGACGGTCGAAGTCGAGGCTGTCGGTATAAATGGTCATTGTGCCGTGTTCAAGCTCTACATCATAACGGGCCCGTGCCAATTGGTCAAGTCCGTTGTAGTAGAGCACCTCACTATTGAGCATGAGGGTGTCGCCTTGGTTCATCCGCACATGACCGAAAGCATCGAAGGAATTGGTGGACTCATAGTAGAGGGCACTGTCGCAAAACAAAAGCACACCATCGTGGCTGAACTGCACATGACCTACAAGAATCTGGGCGGTACGGTGCAAGCGCTCGTCAAAGTACAGACAATCGGCATGGAGTAGGTGTACCTTGCTATCGGAAGGCGGCCGTTGTCCGGCAGTTTTGCGATCCGGTGTCATTGCCATGAGCAGACAGAAGCAGAAGAACAGGGACGCACAAAGGATGTATAGCCGCTGACTCTTCACTTTATCCAGCCCTCATATTCGAATTCGCAGTCTCTCCAGTCCGGATTGATGCGGATATAGGTACTCATTTGTTTTTCGTGTATCCACTTCAGGATGGCCTCTTCTCCTTTCTTTGCCTCGACGACCTCCTTCATCACCTGGAAATCCTCGGTGATGTTGGCACGGTGTGTCAGGGTACGATTCTTGAGGCGTGCGATGGCACAGACGGTTTTACCCTTTGTGTTAATCATCGTAAAGGGTTTCAACATCTCACCCACCTTCAGCGTATCGACCACGCGAGCCAGTTCGGGGGAGAGTGATGAAAGTTCGCTCATCTCGAAACGGGTCGTGGTCTCGCCGGTTTCTTTGGTGTTGGACAGAATGCCGCGGTTATTACGCGTCTCCTTGTCATCGGATGCATAGCGCACAGCATCCTCGAACGAGATTTTCTCGCTGCGTATGTCTTTGGTGATGGAGTCAAGAACAATCAAAGCACTGTCTATATCGGCTTGTGCCACCTCGGGGCGTTTCAGAATATGCCGGCATTTCATCTTGTCACCCCTCTTGTCTATGAGTTGGATGATGTGATAACCAAACTCACTCTGCGCAATCTTGCTTACCTTCTTGGTGTCCGTCAGGCCAAATGCCACAGTGGCAAAACCCGGGTCAAGTTCACCTTTGCCCATGTAGGGCATCTCGCCGCCTTGTCGGGCAGACCCCGGATCCTCGCTGTACATGCGTGCCAATGTGGCAAAGGACGTAGTACCATTGTTGACACGCTCAGCATATTCGCGCAGCAAGCTCTTAATGCGGTCTATCTCAGATTGTGGAATACGCGGTTCCAAGACTAGCAACTGCACTTCTATTTGTGTGGGAATGAGCGGTAGGCTGTCCTCGGGTATTTCCTTAAAGAATCGACGCACCTCGGCCGGTGTTACTTTGACCTCTGCTGTCAGCTGCTCGCGCATGCGGCGTGCTGTCAATTCGTTCTTATACTGGTCGAAGAGTTCCTCACGGATCTGCAGCATTGGCAATTTCATGTACTCCTCGAGTTTTTCTTTGGAGCCAGCCATCAGTATCTTCTCATTGATGTCTTGCTCCACATACTGATTGACTTCAGCATCTGTGACGCTGACGCTATCAATTACAGCTTGATGTAGGAAGAGTTTCTGAATGGCCAGTTGTTCGGGGATGACGCAATAAGGGTTGCCTTTGATTTGCGACCCATATTCCAGACGGCGCCTCTCTATGTCGGAGCGCAGTATCGCCTCATCACCTACAACCCACACCACCTCGTCAATGACATTCTTCTGTGCCAAAGAGAGCAGGCTACATAGCATTACAATGAGACAGAGTGTATATCGTTTCATGGAGATCAGTGATTGTTAACTGTCTTCAACACGTCTTTGTCTATCTCTACCGTATAGCGCTTGCGGAGTTTTGCAACAAATTCATCCTCCTTGAAGCGCTGATAGTCACTGACTACCTGATTGCTAACGTCGGTCCATTCGGCGGGGCCTTTCTTTAGCACTTTTCCGAAGACACCGACGTTTGGGAAGTCCTTGATGGGCTTGAGTTCAGTACCTTTTACCTTCAGAGCCAGAAGATCCACGTTGGCATTTTCTCCCTTCTTGAAAAGGCGACGTTCTACGCGTACCATAACGCTGTCCTTGTTGAAGGTCTCGCGGATAGCACCCATCCACTTGTCCTGGGGCAGTTTCTTGACAAGTTTCTGTACAGCCTTGACGTCAGCAGCGTTCTTGCAGTAATAGACCATACCGCTGTAGTGTGGCTCGTTCCAGGCATACTGCTTTTTATTCTGTTTAAAATAAGAGGCCAGTGCCAGCGTGTCCTTTGCAGCAGGCTCCCAGATGCGGCTGTTGCATTCTTCAAAGAGAAGCAGGCCGTCGTGGTATTCCTGTACAAGGTATTTCAGTTCATCGTCCTTGGCACAGAACTCCTCGGTCTTCTCATCGAGAATCTGCTCAATGGTCTTTTCGTCCTGTCCGGCGATAGAATCGAGGACTTGCTGGGCAAGATGGTTTTCAAGGCCTTGATTTCCAAGATACTTCATTATCATATCGTGCAGTTCCTCGTAGGATTCGAGGTCCTTCTTACCCATGAGTTTGATGATATCATAGCCATAAGGCATAAGGAAGGGCTCGCTTATCTCGTTTACCTCGAGCGAATAGGCAACGTCCTCAAACTCCTTAACCAATTGATTGGGACCAATCCAGGGCAGCATACCACCACGGCTGGCGGAACCCGGGTCTTGCGACACGCTTTTTGCCAGTTCGGCAAAGTCGGCGCCGTCTTTCAAAGCCTGATAGACGGAGTCAATGGTGACTTTGGCTGCTGCACGTTGTTCTTCGGTGGCATCCTGAGTCAGGTGAATCAAAATGTGAGCAGGCTGTAACAGTTGCTTGCCATCGAGACGGGCTATCATGTCGTCGTAGTAGGCCCGGCACTCCTTTTCCTTGGCACCCTCCGGCACCAAGAGCGGGCGTATCTGTTGGTCACGATAGGTACGGAATTCCTTCTGATAGCTGGAAAGTGTGTCAAGATGGTCATCGAGAGCTGCAAGCACCTTGAGTTTGTAGTTCACGAAAAGTTCGGCATATTCTTCTACATTCTTCTTGTCAATGACGCCTTCGGAGTTGTTCTTGTTGTAGTTGTATTCAAACTCGCTACGCGTAACCGGCGCACCATTGATTCGCATCACGATGGGGTCTTCCTGGGCGAACGCTGAAATTATAAATGATAAACAAACAAATACTAATGCTTTGCGTTTCATTTCAAGTGTGAATTATGAATTGTGAATGTTAAATGTTATTGCGGTCTGCTGTAATTGGGTGCCTCGCTGGTGATGGTCACATCATGGGGGTGACTCTCTTGGACGCCGGCATTGGTGATGCGAACGAACTTAGCGTTGTGGAGTTCCTCTATGGTGCCTGCTCCGCAATAGCCCATGCCACTGCGCAATCCTCCGATGAGCTGGTAGATAACTTCCTGGACAGAGCCTTTGTAGGGAACACGGCCTGCAATGCCTTCTGGTACTAGTTTCTTGGTGTCCTTGACATTGCCCTGGAAATAGCGGTCCTTACTGCCGCACTCCATTGCTTCAAGCGAGCCCATACCGCGATAACTCTTGAACTTGCGGCCGTTGTAAATGATGGTGTCACCAGGGCTTTCTTCTGTGCCAGCCACCAAAGAGCCTATCATAACGCTGCAGCCACCGGCTGCGAGTGCTTTCACGACATCACCACTATAGCGCAGGCCTCCATCTGCGATGAGAGGTACGCCTGTCCCTTTGAGAGCACTGGCCACATCATAGACAGCACTGAGTTGTGGCACACCTACGCCTGCTACCACGCGGGTCGTGCAGATACTGCCCGGGCCGATGCCGACCTTTATGCCATCGGCTCCTGCCTCGACAAGCATACGGGCAGCCTCGCCAGTAGCAACATTGCCTACGACGATATCTACGTCGGGGAACAGTTTCTTGGCTTCCTTGAGTTTCTCAACCACAAACTTGCTGTGGCCGTGAGCCGTGTCAATGACGATGGCATCCACGTCTGCCTCCACGAGGGCCTTTATACGGTCGAGTGTGTCGGGAGTAACACCTACACCTGCGGCAACACGCAGACGTCCCTTGCTGTCCTTGCATGCCATGGGCTTGTCCTTGGCCTTTGTGATGTCCTTGTAGGTAATCAGTCCGATGAGCTTGTTGTCATCGTCCAGAACGGGCAGCTTCTCTATCTTGTTCTCCTGAAGTATCTTTGCGGCTGCACCAAGATCCGTCTGAACATGTGTGGTAACGAGGTTTTGACTCGTCATCACATCATCGACAGGACGGTCAATGTTCTGCTCGAAGCGGAGGTCGCGGTTGGTGACGATACCCACCAAATGACGCTCGTCATCGACAACGGGAATGCCGCCGATGTGGTATTCTGTCATCAATTCAAGTGCATCGCGAACACTGCTGCCGCGTTTGATGGTGATGGGGTCGTAAATCATACCGTTCTCGGCACGCTTCACGATGGCAACCTGTCGTGCCTGTTCCTCTATACTCATGTTCTTGTGGATGACACCGATGCCACCTTCGCGTGCAATGGCAATTGCCATCGTCGCCTCGGTGACGGTGTCCATAGCTGCCGTCACGAAGGGAATCTTCAATTCAATGTGGCGCGAAAACAGCGTCTCAAGGGCTACTGTGCGCGGGAGAACCTCTGAATAGCCGGGAACCAACAGGACGTCATCAAAGGTAAGACCGTCCATCACAATCTTGTCTGCAATAAATGATACCATAAACTTTATAATAAATTTTTCGCGTGCAAAGATATGAAAAAAATGCTTACGTTGTACGGGCGCAGGCCGTATTTTTTCTTGCTTCTGCACGAAACGACACTTTTTCTTGCACTTTTTGCAAAACGATGCAAGGCTTTTCAATATTTCTTCGTAATTTTGTCGCGGCAGAAACCACTTCATACAATATTTTTATGCTAAAGAAAATCCGTTTGACCCTTGCCATCATCTTCTGGGTGCTCATCACCTGGCTCTTGGTGGATTTCACTGGTACGGCACATGCCTACCTGGGATGGATGGCAAAGATTCAGTTCATTCCGGCGCTGCTGGCATTGAATGTGGGAGCACTACTCTTTGTGGTGACCCTTACCTTGTTGTTTGGACGTATCTATTGTTCCATTATTTGTCCGCTGGGCGTGATGCAAGATGCCATTGCCTGGCTGCGACGCAAGAAGAACAAGTACAGTTATTCACCTGCCAAAAACACGCTGCGTTACACGATGCTTGTCTTGGCGTGTGCTACTTTGGCACTCAACGTGGCTTGGTTAGGTGGAATCATTTTCCCCTATAGCACCTACGGCCGCATTGTCTCGGCCTGT
>JAEEGL010522831.1_pt1 | contig 13333 bp, 10 predicted proteins | sample 9134231 | NCBI WGS metagenome assembly JAEEGL01 (sample SAMN16246548, study PRJNA631951) | gut metagenome | biome: gut microbiome; feature: rumen; material: fiber-attached | host: Bos | place: Iran: Karaj | collected 2018-10 | reverse complement strand
GGTCGAGGCGTATTTCGGAGAGCGCTTGATCCTGCATCCGAAGGCGGTTTCGCTGCTGTCGGACAAGTCCGCGAAAACGGTGGATGTCGGACTGATCTGCGACGCGCTGGATTTCCTTGCCACTGACTACTGGGAATGTCGATACCAGATCATCAGAGAGGACGAAATGCTGCTGAGCTGCTCGAAGAAGTACGGTCGCCCCTTCGAGGTAGCGCCTGTGGGCGAGCGCACGATCCAGTTTGCGCGGGACGAGTACACCATCCCCTATTACCGCGACGCGCAAGGGAATCTCCGGGATAGCGAGTTAGATTGTCATTTGAAGGTAGGCAATGATTCGGAAAACCTACTGCGAATATATTTCCTTCACGATGATAAGAGCAGAAAAATTGTTGTCGGTTCATTACCGCGCCATCTAACAACAGCAACCATTTCATAAAGGAACAGATGAGAAATCAAGGCATTGGTTTCTTGAGTTGACAGGAAAGGAAGGACAATATGGGCATTCCAGAAAAAATCGATCAAATTGTTGAGGCGCGCAAAGCTAGGGCACAAAAAGTTCGAACCACCGCACAGCAACTAACGGAAATCAGAAAAACGGTTACTGATTTTCAGTCATTTCGTGATGCACTGACACAGAACGGAAATGAAGAGCTTGCAAATAGGTTAAATGCAATTGTTGTAGATCGGTTTCTCACAGAATGTGATGAGACGTTGCGTGAACTAGACAGGCTGAACAAGCGGTTTTCTAGAGACCATGTGCACATGAGCTTCGTTGGAAAGGCGCGGCAAGGAAAAAGCCTAGTTATGCAACAAATCAGTGGTTTAGACGGTAGAATTATTCCTTCGGCCGATGGAAGCGATTGTACTGGTGCCAAATCAATCATCACAAACAGTGAGAGCGAAGAAATCAAAGCAGATATCACTTTCTACCGTGCTGATGAGATAGTATCAATCGTTAACGATTATATTGCAGAGATTTTTGGCGAAGCCGAACCAAAGATTCGACTTGTATCAGAAATCGCAGGATTAGCATCGAGAGATTTCCAGTCTCGGCTTGATCCCAAAAACGCAATTGCAAACAGTAAAATGAAGCATCTACAGAACTACATTGATCATATTTCAGAATTCGAAAGTGAATTGGGCGCGCAAGAAAGGCGGACAATTTCTATAGGCGCAAGTCAGATTGAATCCTATGTCGCTCAGTATAAGCGAGATGATCCATCGACACGGTATTATATGTATTTGGGCGTATGTGAAGCGAACATCCATTGTCGATTCCCTTCATATAGCAAATGCGGTAAGTTGGTGCTGGTCGATACTATCGGCATTGGGGACACATCAATCGGGATTGAGGATGAAATGATTCGCGCAATCCGCGAGGATAGTGACGCGATAATTTATATGTTTAGACCTGATGTTAAGGGACCAACCATTGATGCGCAACACTATCAGCTGATTGAGAATATTTCGAACAAGGTGTCGGTTGACTACGCAAAAGAAATGCTATTTTGGGTATTTAACCGTGATATGAGTGAAAGTGAAAGTAAAGGCAGGCTGATTTCTGGATTAGCAAGTGAGGTAGAACGGGCACGAGAACGCAATGCTGTTGCAATTTGCAAAACGCTTGATGTAAACTGCCTTGACACAGAAGAAGTGGAGGCTGGACTTCTTACCCCTGTATTACAGCAGATGTCGGATCGCCTTGGCTCAATCGACGATTTACTAATTAATAAAGCACAGCTTCAGCTTAACGAATTGTTTGCAGGATATCAGGCTCTATGCACCCAGATCCAAGGCGCGTATTCAAAAACTGTAAGTCAGGATGTTCGTAGACAGTTCGATGCTGAGATTGAAACAACCATTGACAAGATGATGCGACAGATTCGCGAATTGTGCATTGAACGAGAGAAGCTGAGTGGGTTTGACAACGAAAAGTTTTCATCAGAATTCAACAACAAACTTACAAAGGTTGTCACGCGCATCCCGAATGAAAAGCAGATTGCCGAATATCTTGATAGACTGCTAGGTAGATATAGCCAGCATGAGCTGTATATCAAAATAACACAGTTCGTTCGTATAAGAATCATTGACGATTTCATAAGTCTTGATATGACTCTTGACGAGTTGGTTCGAGGACTTAAGCGGGATGTTATTATCGTTCTGACCGGGCAACAGACCGGAAAACTTGGTAGTATTGTGCCCTTTTCCGACGACGACGAGCCGGATGAGTGGCTGGATCGTATGATTCAGACGGTTAACAACAACGGATATGATGATATCTCGCAAGCATTACAAGCCCTTCGTAATTTTACTATGAGTGTAAAAGGATTTTTTATTTATCCAGTCAGGAATGGGCTGGAGCCAATCGACGCTGCTCTGCATGAATCGGTTCCTACTATTGAGGGAGAAAACCCACAAGAGCAGGCGGATAGCATTTACAACTGGCTAGAGCGATACATCCTAGCTGTGCAGCAAAAGATTCGCGAGGGCTGCAAGGATTATTTGTCTTTCCCCAACAGCGCGTTATATGCGGCAGCCCGAGACTTTTGGGATCGTGCTTCGTTCTCGCTGTCATCGCTAGAAAAACAATCTGCCGATGTACAGCGCAAGTGGCATTTCTTCTATGAGGATCACATTCCTGATATTTGGCCAGAGGAGTGCGCAAAGTGTACAAACGCATATCGAATGAACGAAGACCTCGACAGGCTGGTCAAGGAAATGAAGAACTATTGCCGCAAAAGCAGCTTCCAAATTTGATTTATGGAGGGAATGGGATATGGCAAAGCCGTTGGAACTGAACATAATGATGCTTGGCGGTCGTCGCGCTGGAAAAACCAGTACGCTTGCGGCGATGCAGCACTGCTTTGACAAGGAATTTAAGGGAACGGACCTGAATATCATTCAAGCTGACCAGACGACTGGCGATGTAATTCAACGGAAACAACAAGAACTGGAGAACTATTTAGGATTTGCTTCAAAAAACAAAAACTTCACCCCAGACAGTACACCGACTCAAGGCGAAGACACTTATGTGTTTGACGTGAAAATTAAGGGAAAGCCCGATACTATAAAACTAAGATTTTATGATTTTAATGGAGAGTGGCTTGCAATCGGTAATTCAAATTACGGAATTGTAGAAGAAAAAATTCGTGAAAGCGATATACTAATGATCATCATTGATACGCCCTATCTGATGGAGGAAGATGGTCAGTATAACTCGGTCAGAAACCGCGCTCAGAGAATAACTAACGCTATAAAAAAGGAACTCGACTTCAAAAAGAGCGGTCCGCCCAAAATGGTCATGTTTGTTCCAATAAAGTGTGAAAAATACTACGATGAAGGGAAAATGCAGGAGGTATGTGAAGCAATTCAAAAGGACCGTTGCTATGGCGATTTAATCGATTATCTGAAAGGAAGTTGCGAAGTTGCCATCACTCCGATTCTTACCATCGGTACTGCGGCATTTATCGGGTTCGGTTTTGATAAAGAAACCGGCGAAATGCTAATGCAACAGGAATCGGATGGAATGCCGCTACCGTCTAAGCCACTATATGGGTTTACTCAAAAGGCACAAGAGGCCGCCCGACGTCAAGGGTTGGGCAGAAAGTACTCGGCTGAGCCAGTCTTCTGTGAACAGCCTGCTGTATATACGCTTCAGTATGCGTTAACTTATGCAGCAAAAGTGGCCGATATGCGTGCGACTGAGGCAAAAAAAGGCTTTTGGGGGATATTCGACCCTAAACACGGTGAAGCGTTGGTTATGCTGGCTAAGGAAATCTTTAAAATACCGCTTTTGGATCAGATTCCGACGGCCATTTTGGACGGCTGGATTGAAAAACTCCGGGATCGATATGACTTCGCTTCCTCTGCGGATTATTTGAAACAACGCGACCTTGTGCGAGAAAAACTAAAAACTCATGGTGATGGCTACGAGATCATCTCTGATGTTTTGTATTTTAAGGGAAAGTAGTATGAAAATATGGATTTATTGCAGCTATGAAGGCTCCCCTGTTGGTTTTCAACTCGGGTACGTTGAAAGTGACCAATTGCCGGAGAGCGGCGTCGTGCAACTCAAACCCGACAGTACAGGTAGCTTGATAAATCGGCTGTTTAGCTATCAGGGTGTTCTAGAAGCGTATGGAAAGGCTCCTGAGAGCAATACTTATGTTGCGATTCGACCAATAGCAAGGGAGCCGGGGGACACTTCGTATCTAAATTTTGCGTTTGAAACCGAAGACGAAATTGAGGCTTCATGCATCGAGTCTTTCTTGAAGTCATATCGAAACCGAGATCGAGATTTGTATCATCTGCTGTTACCTGCGGTTGTTGAGAATCAGCAAGATTACAAGTTTGGATTATGCATTGATGCGCAAGTAATGATCAAGGTGGTTAAGGAGATCAGAAACGCGGGGATGGGTGCACCAGTTTCAAATCGCCTTTATGTTCGCACAAGAAATGCTGTTGAAGGGGAAGAGTTGCCTACAAAGCTTCACTTATCATCTGTCTATGGAGGGAGGCTTTCTTCAATCCCTGCACCAGAAATTGGGGAAAACTGGTTCAAACTTGCATGTGATCTACAGACGTATGTGCCCAACGAAAAAAAAAAGAAGCGAATGAGTACCCCTCTCAAAGTGGTTTTGGTAGCGGTAGCGATACTGATTCTGATTCTAATTGTGAGTCTTATCAATCACGACTAATCAAAAAGATAAAGCGCGGCAGTCAACTACTTGCAAATATGCCATTGGAAGATGTTGCAAAATCCGTGAAGGAGTTTCTCCAAACAGAAATCCAACTTCGGGGTGATGAAGAAGAATGAGCATTGAGGATCTCGCATGGGCCGAAAATCTTGACAATTTTGAACGAACGTTCATGCAGGAAATCGTCCCCACAAAAATGCATGCCTCCATCTTCATCACGGGAGGCTATTTGGATACTCTCTCTCGGTTTTTAATTGATGTAGACGGTGCGGAAAAGGTTTTCCTGCCGCGAAAGGCAACGGATTCCGATGGGTGGACATCATTGTTGATGGCGGATCAGTGGACTGTACAAATGAGTAAGGCGAAGCAACGTAAGTACCGGATTGTTGATCCGAATGGGAACATAACCGTTAAAGGTTCTTCTTACCAGATACTCAAGCCAATACTTGAATTTCACCATGAGCAGGAAGCTATAACAAGGCTACGAACAAGCGGGAAAAACAGAATTGGAATAGTATTCGATGGCGGTGGAGGAAATGGATCATATCAAATTGGTGTGTGGAAATATTTGCATGAAAGAGGTGTAGATGCTGAAATTACAGGGGTTTCCGGGGCTTCGGTTGGTGCGTTAAATAGTTTGCTATTTGTGTTACGAGACTACGACCTTGCTGACAGCTTGTGGCGTCATATAGAAACGAAGGACTTTGTGCCTTGGGACGAAGCGCTAGATCGCTTAATCCGGGGGGCTTTTCCGTTAGTTGCAAAAGGAATTGAGAAATCACTATTTAACAATCTAACTGCACAGTTTTCAGGAAATATTAATCCGTATTCAAATCCGGCTTTTCTGCTTCTGAAAGAGTATCTGAAAAAAACGGGTTCAATTCGCGATAAGTGGCTCATGTCGCAAGATCGCCTTAGCAGGATAATTCGAGAAAACGTATCGCCGGATGCTGTATGTAACTCAAATATCCTAACATTCAGCTCAATATGTGCACTACGTACGTTAAATCCCACTGCACTTGTGGGGTATCAGAACAAATCTCTTGAATCATTCTTGACATTGCAGTACAAGTGCTGGAACTCCTTTTTTTACAAAAAGTGGGAAGAAATACTTGAGGCTGTGCTGGCATCGTCAGCGCATCCGTTAATCTACGACCGAAAGCGAATCAATAATGTACCATATTTGGATGGAGGTGCCTTGGATAACAGCCCACATAGACCTCTGATGGAGGCGGGATTCAGGCATATTATCGTAGTACATCTGAATCCACACGCAGAAGCAAGAAACGTGAGCAACGCTGAAGTTTATCAGAGAGGACAGACTTTGCCGATTGGCGATTACAGCAGACTGTGCAAGATTTACCATATTATTCCAGCACAAAAGCTTGGAAAAATCTTTGAATCATCCCCCGAAAAGGCCAATACATTAATAAATGTGGGATATAAAGATGCGGCTGCGCAGCTTGGAAATCCCTTTCTTTCCTCCTTCGCGCAGAGTTGATCAGGAATGTATGTGTTTTAAACTGAGCTGATAGGCCCAATATGATAACTGTTTTTTTGAATTCTTCTTATGAATTGGGCGGAGAATAACTCGAACGGAAATTGCGAAACAATGCCGCATTACTCTATGGGTGATGCGGTATTCTTTTCAGTCTACAATGGGAAAAAACTGTTGAATAACTTGTGCGCAAGTAAGCTCAGATATGTCTCGCCGAGGGGTACTGTCAAGTATTATGCCGAGGCCCATCACAAACTCCGGCGTGATTCTCCAGAACGGCTCTCGGTGAAGCTGATGTTAGCGTCCGGCGATAATCGCCACAAATAGTCCAGCGAAAACAGCCAATCTGAGATCATCTAAAATAGCCAACAACCCAGCCAGCATGTTTTCAGTTATTCATTAGGTTCGCTTGTCTTCACCCTGCCGGTTTGCAACGCCACCGTCTCCAGCTTCTTTCCGCGGAAGCTTTCGCCCCGGATTTTAAACACCGTTGCATCGTCAAAGATGCGGTCCAGCGCGCAGAGGAGAGCGTCGTCCTCGTTGAAGTTGCTCCGCCAGAGCGAAGGGTTCTTGTTGCTGGTAAAAACGGTGTTATACGGTCCGTCCTTGTTGTACCGGCGGTCAATGAGGTTGAAAAACAATCGTGTGCTTGCTTTGTCAAACTCGCAGTGTCCAACCTCGTCAATAATCAGGCAGGATGGGCGAACGAGACTTGTCAGTACGGACGCTTCCTTGCCGGTCCGTCTGGCGGCAGTAAATTTGTCGCGCAGCTCGGACATCTTTATGAAGTACGTTTTCATGCCGTGCTTACAGCATTCAAAGCCAAAAGCCTGTGCAAGATGTGTTTTCCCCGTGCCAGCGGGACCAATGAAGGCCAGATTCTTGTGCGCGTAGATGGCTGAGAGGGATGGCAGGGCCTTGAGCCGCTCCACATCTTTCCCCTTAATCACAGAGAAATCAAAGGTTTCAAAGGTCTTCGGGTCTTTCAACGGCAGCCTGCTCATCTTGAGAATCGTCTGGATTGTCATCTCTGTCTTCTTTGCAGAAAGATGCTCAAAAACCGTGGCAATGGCTTCCACTGCGTCGGTCGAAAGCTCGTGTTCCTCAATCAGGTGCGCCAGCTCGGCAGAGGGGAAGTCCAACTTCAAAATCTCGCTGCACCGCTCCACTTGCTCAAATACGGACTCAGTCATCCCAGACCACCCCCTTGTCGAAGTCAAACTTGTCAAAGGTCAGGTCGTGCTTGGGTTCCTCCAGCATGGTCATGGTGGTTCGGGTAGGCGCCGTGGGGAACTCCTCGGGCTGCTGGGCATCCAAATACTGGTCCTTGCAGAAGCGGTCTCGTTTAGACCATGTCACCTCATAGGTGGCAAGCAGCTCCCGCGCATCGGCCGAGTAGATGTAAATCATGTCATCTTCCCGTGCGATACGGGCAGTACTGCCACGGTAACCGTACGGCACGCCAAAACGGCGCCCCTCATAGTTAATGAAGCCGTCGAAAGATATCTTTCGCTCGGGCGCCAAATAGGAGCGCAGCGAAAGTTCGTCTTTCAGTGGAGAGAGGTTTGCGGCACAGTTTGCAAAATGCAGTTCCTGTGGAACGAAGCCTAGCGCGCGGTGGTAAACAGTGTTCTGCCCGTTGCACCATTCCAGCGCGGCACGGTTTAGATCCGTCACGTTCCAAAACGCTCTGCCTGCGAGGAAATTTTCCTTCACAAAGCGGACGAGCCGCTCCACCTTTCCCTTGGTAAACGGATGCCTTGGCTTGCAGAGCTTTGTCTGGAAGCCCACCGTGCCCATGAATGCGTCATAGTCCTTCTGCCATATCGGAAAGCCGGAAAAGTCTCGCCGGATCACCACGCTTTTCATGTTGTCCGTCAGGACATACCGCGGTATGCCCATGTAGCGGAACGCATGGATCATCCCGATGAAGAGATTTTCCTGCTTGGCGTTGGGAAAGAACTCAATATACCGCTGTCCGCAGTGGTGGCAAATCATGGCGAAGCACGCTGCCTGAAACTCGTTCCCAGTGTAATCCGCCACCCTGGTAAACCCCCAATCCATCTGGTAGGCTTCCCCAGGCTCTGTGGTGTACCTGTTCCCGCGGCTGCCTTGAGGCGCAACTATCTGCCGCTTTGCCGGAATGAGCGAGCGGTGGCTCTGGATATACCGCTTCACCGTCGTCAGGCTTCCGGCGTAGCCTTCTGTTTGCAGCCGCTGAAAGAGCACGGCTGAGTTTGATATCCCCTGTGTCAGCAGTGCGTCCAGAACAGCGGAATACCCACTGAGAATGGTTGTTTCAGACCGCTTGCCTATGGATGCATGGGGCTTTGCCTGAAAGCCATTCGCTTTCAGCCGTCTGAGTTTTGCGCGCGACACCCCTGTTCGCCGCTCCAACTCGGCCAGATTGATCCGCTCAAGGGAAAAGTTTTTCCCCTGTTCTGCTTTCATTTCCTCTATGGCTTGTGCTATACTGGGCTCAAAGCCATTTTCGCATGTTTTCTGCATTCTGCGGCCTCTAACAGCAGCCAGTGCGGTGGCCAGCGGCAGCCCAGCGGTCTCAGCGGCTGGATGCAAAACAATATTCCACGGTGCTCTTGACATGAGCCTCCATCGCGCATGATTTTCATGGCAAAGAGGCAAAGCAGCGCCGTATGGCGTGTTTGCCATGGCAAAAAGCCTATCATGCGCTACTCATGTAAAGAGCCTTTCGCGGCATAAGGTTTTGCAAAAAGCGGTATGCCGCTGTGACCGCCGGACTGCCGTTTCGCTCCGCAACAGTAGCCGTTGGCCACCGCTATATGCAGTATTGGTTTGTTAGTGGTGGATTGAGCTCAATCTTTGTGATGTTTTGTGTCAGCTCGGGAGAGCGTACGGTTCGCATCCGTAAGGTCGTGGGTTCGAATCCCTTCAGGTCCACCAGCATCAGGAAGCTCTGGAATCGGTAAGATTCCAGAGCTTTTCTGCTATATCTTGCGGATTGCGTATGTGCGCAGTATAATAAAGCAGAAAGAGGTGAGCATCATGACAGAGAAAAGATATGTGAGTGATAATGCTCAGCTCATTGCCGAATGGGATTGGGAGAAAAACAAGGGATTGAACCCATATGCTATTACATGGAAGTCTGACAAAAAAGCATGGTGGATTTGCTCAGAGTGCGGCAATTCATGGGAGGCAGCAATAAAAAACCGATCCAATGGCCGAGGATGCCCCAAGTGTGCAAAAGCAAAGAGGTTAGAGGCGTTTAATCAAAATCGAATACAGCACAACGGCTCTTTGGCAACAGAATATCCCAATATCGCAAAACAATGGCATCCCACCAAAAATGGGAATCTATCCCCGTATGATGTAACCAGCAAATCCGACAAAAAAATATGGTGGATTTGCGAGAGAGGACATGAATGGGAAACCGTCATACACAACCGTAGTGCCCATGACAAAGGCTGCCCATATTGTGCAGGGCAAAGAGTATGGATAGGTTACAATGATTTAGCGACCATAAATCCAGATCTTTCCAAAGAATGGCATCCAATCAAAAATACACCATTAACACCGCAAGATGTCACAGCCAATTCCGGGGAAAAAGTATGGTGGCTATGCAATAGGGGTCATGAATGGGTGGCATCGGTTGATGGCCGTAATAGAGGGAACTCATGTCCTTACTGCTCCGGAAGATTTCCGATTGTAGGTGAGACCGATTTGGCGACAACTAACCCGGAGATTGCCGCAGAATGGCATCCTACCAAGAATGGAAAGCTACTACCTAGGATGGTAGCTTTAGGGACGCATAGAAAAGTGTGGTGGAGATGCGCTAAGGGGCATGAATGGCAAGCTGAAATTTATAGTCGGAAAAAGAACGGTTGTCCTATATGCTCGGGTGAAGCAAGAACTAGCTTTCCTGAACAAACAATTCTTTTTTATTTTCAGCAAGTAACAACTGCTCATAGTAGATATAAAATCAATCCACGGACAGAAATCGATGTTTACTTACCTGAACTACAAGTTGGCATAGAGTATGATGGAGTATATTTCCATAAGGGCCAACAATCTGCCGACCGAGAGCAACGCAAGCAGATTGCTTTAGCGCAAGCTGGAATTACGCTGTTTAGGGTCAAAGAAGCAGATGCTTCTGATTTTCCGGAGGACTCTGAGCACATCATTTATTGCAAACCGTATCCCAATAACGCAGAGTTGTCGGAGATTATTTGCAAGCTATTATACCGTGTAAACGAATTGTCTGGCCGTATGTTTATCATAGATGTTGATGTAGCCAGAGATCGTGGGAAGATATATGCACAGTATGTGGAAGGCGAGAAAGAAAACTCTCTGCTTGTCGTTAATCCAATGGTTGCTGCCCAATGGCATCCATACAAAAATGAATCGCTAACCCCGCTTATGGTAACAGCGAATTCAAACAAAACCGTATGGTGGCAGTGCGAAAACAACCATGAATGGCAGGCGGTAATAAGCAGTCGCAACCGTGGAAATGGATGCCCCTATTGTGGTGGTTGGCTTCCAATTCGTGGTGAAAACGATTTAGCTACAGTTAATCCTAAACTGGCATCACAATGGCACCCTACTAAAAACGGAGAACTGTCCCCTGATATGGTGTCGCCAAAATCCAACAAAAAAGTGTGGTGGCGCTGTGAACTAGGACACGAATGGACAGCCGAGATTGTTAATCGCAGCAACGGGAGTGGATGTCCTTACTGCTCAAATCGTAAAATTCTTGTCGGTTATAACGATTTGGCTACGACACATACACGCATTGCTCAAGAGTGGCACCGCGGAAAAAATGGATGTATAACCCCGGAATCGGTTGTTGCTGGATCTGATAAGAAAGTATGGTGGAAATGCTCTGCCTGTGGTTACGAATGGGAGGCGCGTGTCGCAAGCAGAACTTCTGGAAAAGGTTGCCCAAATTGTGCAAAACAAAATCGCAAAAATCCAAAGTAGTAACAATCACATAAGCGCAAGCTGGTCGCTCTCGGTTTATTCGAGAGAGGCCAGCTTGCTGTTGAGATTATTCCTTGTCAATTACAAGTGTTGAAAGATATTCTCTAACCCTATCCTTTGCATTTTGGATTTCCGTGCAAAAATCCAATGTCTTCCCAATATTTTCTCGATTCAATTTGCGGTTATCTTCTTGAAAAGCTGGGTCATTTTCAATCTTCACCTCTGGAAACATACAACCTATCTCGTGAGCATGGTCTCTAATTGTGACAAACAAATCATAGAGGTCCTTTGGAATGAATGGTGCATTTTTTTCAAGCACCGCAGAGTATTTGTCAAAAGCATCACAGTATGATAAGTATTGATTCTGCCGCATTGCTGTTTCTGCGTCTTTGCTTTCCGGTATGTACTCCAATATTGGATACAAGCTTTTTGTTGCGTTTGCAAATTCAAAAAGATTATCAAAAATCTCTCGATATGCAGAAAACTCTGTTTCAAATTGTATCCGAGATACAAACGTCAGGCGCTCTGCCTTTTTGCGATATTTTTCTGTTTCAATTTCAAGTTCATGCTTTCTTTCCTCGATTTCTTTTGTGAGTTTTGCTTCATATTTTTGTAACATCGCCTCTGAAAGCTTGTTTGCTGCGAATTTTACACACAAAGCTACTAGTGCACCCGCTCCGCCAATGCTAAATACTGCGGCTGCAATGGTTTTAAATACTGACTCCCAAGACATCAAGCAAGCCCTCCTAAAGTTGTTTGGTCAAGAAAAGGATAAGAAAAGGCGCTTAAAATGTCAAGGATAATAAGAGACCGAGGTCGTTTTGTGCGTAAGGCTTTTCCTGCGCCCAAAGCGACCTCTTTCATTCCTCTGCCCTAACCCCCGCGTCGCGCCGTTGTTGCGCCTGTGTCCGATGCAAATACAGAGAACGGTATCGTTGCCCCGCTACGGTGAACCGAGGGCGCGTTAAGGCGTTTTCGGGCTGGGTTTGCGTCGGCTCGGCAGGGAGCGCAGCATGGAAAAGGTTTATGAAAAAAGCACAGGATAAAGAGCCGCACCGCTTCGCGGCACGGCTCGCCCACAAAGCCCCGCAATGCGGGGCTTTTTTCTGTCCAAATTCCGCACCGGTATTTGCAAAACCGCAGGATTTCCGCACCGAAACCGAACCGCAGAGAAGAAAAACGCCCGCTATTTGGGCGTTTGAGCGGCTCAAAAGCGGTGCGAAAGCGAAAGGAGAACAAAATGAACGACAAAAACAAGAAGGGCGCGACCATGTGGCTCAAGCCCGAGACGATCCAAAGGGTAGACTTCTGGATGCCGCTCAACAACTGCCGGAGCCGCAGCGAGTTTGTGGAGAAGGCGCTGGTATTCTATATCGGCTACCTCGAAACCTGCGACGCCTCGACGTATCTTTGCGAGGTGCTGTCCACCATGATCAAGGGCATCCTCGACAACAACAATAACCGAATGCGGTCGCTGCTGTTCAAATGGTGCGTCGAACTGAACATGGCCTGCCATACCATTGCCGCGCACTTCGGGGTGAGCGAGATCGAACGCCGCGAGCTGCGCGCGTTTGCGGCGCGCGAGGTCAAGGAGACCAACGGCCAGATCAGCTTCGACCACGCGCTCGATAAGCAGCGGAAGGTGTGGGAGGAGCGCTGAAAACCATCAGCAATAGAATCGCGGTGGTGACTGTTGTATTACAATCACCACCGCAGCCGATAACATTCTTGCTCGGCTTACATCGAAAGACAGGACTAATGCTCCCGGTCTCTCGGCGGGCAGGGGTCATTTCCGTAGCTATCCTTGCTGCGGATTCTGCCATCAGGTCTTTGCACGATGACTTCGCCGTGCTGATGCATGGCAATTTCCCGCGCACGCTCGATTGCTTCCCGCTGCGTGTCGAAAACGCCGGTGTCGCGGCTATTTCCCTCGCCGTGCACGCCCCATTTGTCTCCACGCGGAGAAACCCACTGGTTTTTACCCATGGAAAAAACCTCCTTCCTTCAAGAGCGGAGGGCAAGAGACAATCGCCCTCGGGTGACATAATAGTCAGCGCGCGGCAATTTGTCAATACCTCATAACACAATATGTTGTTTTTTTATTTTTTGGTAACACAAAATATTGATTTTCCTGTGATGTTTTGTGTCAGCTCGGGAGAGCGTACGGTTCGCATCCGTAAGG
>JAEEGL016704305.1_pt1 | contig 13334 bp, 7 predicted proteins | sample 9134231 | NCBI WGS metagenome assembly JAEEGL01 (sample SAMN16246548, study PRJNA631951) | gut metagenome | biome: gut microbiome; feature: rumen; material: fiber-attached | host: Bos | place: Iran: Karaj | collected 2018-10 | reverse complement strand
TACAATTTTCTTCCAGCGCATCTATTATTACTTTTGCTGTTTCATATACGCTCGGGGGGTTATCTTCTTCGATATATTTAACTCCAAGCCCTCCGCCTATATTAATTTCATTTAGTGAAATATTAAATTTATCTTTTACGTTTTTGATTTCTTTTATTAAAACTTCAATTTCATCTTTAAAAATCGACGTTTCAAAAATTTGAGAACCGATATGACAATGCAGCCCTTTTAAATTCAAATTTGTATATTCATCCGTTATAAGCTCTATTGCTTCATCGAGTTGAGTTTTATCGAAGCCGAATTTTGAATCTAAATGTCCTGTTTGGATATATTCATGCGTATGACATTCTATCCCGGGGGTAAAACGCAAAAGAATATCTTGTTTTTTGTTCTTTGATTTCAAAACGGTATCTAACAGAGCAAGTTCAAAGAAATTATCAACGGAAATTCTGCCAATATTGTTATCAACGGCTAAAGATAACTCATCAAAAGTTTTATTGTTTCCGTTAAAAAGAGAGTTTTTTAAATCAATGCCTGATTTTATTGCAGTATAAATTTCGCCGCCCGAAACCAAATCAAAACCAAAGCCTTCACTATCCATAATATTAAACATAGCTTTCGAACAAAAAGCTTTACTTGCATAAAGCATGTTTATATTCGGATAATTTTTAAAAGCGGATTTATATTCATTGGCAATAGTTCTTATGCCTGCTTCATCAAGAACATACAGAGGAGTAAAATACTTTTCCGCTAATTCCACACAATCACAACCGCCTATTTCAAAGTTTCCTTTTTCGTTAATCTTTGCCGTTTTTGGCATTATATATTGATTTACTGTTTTTCCCATACTGCTCAATTATCCTCTCTTTAGGATAATTTTAGCATAAAAATAATTTTAATATTTATAAAGGGAATTATCCATTCAGGCACAATCATAAAATTTACATAATTTATATTAGCGTATTTTCGGGAGGGCAAAGCCCAAAGAGTGAAGGTTCGGTGGAATGGAAAAATCTTTTGAAAAAAGATTTTGAAATAGAGCGAAGAACCCAACAGTCCGAAAATAAAAGAAAAGAAAAAAATTTAGTTCTCGAACATGCCCCCGCACTTTATTTCCACCGCTGGTTATTTTGGTAACAGTATTCAAATATTCTTCCGTCTTATATAAATTATGTAAAAATTTTTATAGTTGTACATGAGGGGATAATTTCGTTTATATATACCTTAAGATATTATTATTTCCTCACATCGATAACTTGTCCTGTTAAAGAAGAAACAAGTGTTTTTAAAGAAGCCTCTGCAACTTTTTCGGGTTTTAATAAACTTTCTTCCGGCTCCTTACCGAAAGCTTTAAATCTCATAGGGGTGGCAGTTCTTTCGGGATTAATTACATTAATTCTTATATTATTATCGGCAAGTTCTTCTGCTAAAGCCTGAGTCAGATTAACAATAGCGGCTTTTGAGGAGGAATATGTAGAATATAAAGCACGACCTCTTGTATAAGAGCTTGATGCATATAACTGTATTGCACCTCTTGAAAGCTTCAGATAAGGAATAGCGGCTTTTACAATATTAATAGCCCCCATGTAATTTATATTAATATCTTTTTGAATATCAGAGATACTTCTTTCTTCGAGTTTGCCCATTTTTAATGTTCCTGCGGAATTGATAACATAATCAATTTTGCCTGTTTTTTCATAAACGGATTTTAAAAATCCTTCTACTTGCGCAAAATCTGTTATATCGCAGCCCGTTCTTGAAGAAGCGGCAAAAACCTCGGCACCATATTCTTTTGCAAGAGCCGCACTACATTCACCAATACCGCTTGTACCTCCGAAAATAACAAGTACTTTTCCCCTAAGCATTTCTAAATTTACATTTTCGGGATAAATTTGACTTCTTATTTGAAAAAGCCTGTCTGCCATAAAAATATCACTCGGATAAGTAACTTTTATATTTTCTATATCACCCTCGACAACAAAAACCTCTCCTAAACTATATTTTACGATAAGTCCGCAGTCATCGGTAAAATTACTGTCATTTTGAGATAATTCATGGGCTTTTTTTATTACGGATAGCTTAAAGCATTGAGGAGTTTGTCCCCTTCTCAAATTTGCTCTATTGGGAATGCTCTGTATGATGTTATCTTTTACTTCTATAATTGTGTCGGCAGAAGGAATTGCAACATCTACAGCATTGTATTTTTCAAGTGCATTTATACAATCAATAATTATTTTTTCCGTTAAAAACGGTCTTGCACAATCATGTATAACCACGTTTGCTTCATCTTCATCAATAGAGGAAATCCCTATATAAGAGCTTTCTTTTCTTGTTTCACCGCCGTTTAACAGTTTTGTTACTTTTTTAAAGCTGTTTTTTAATAAAATATTTTCGGCAAAATTTCTGTATTCGGGAGTTATGACGATTATTATTTCATTAATATCTTTAGCTTTTTCGAAAATTTCTATCGTATGTTCTAAAATAGTTTTCCCTGCAATTTTTACGAATTGCTTGGGAACTTCTCCGCCATAACGGATACCAGTACCCGATGCTAAAATTATACCGTAGTTTTTCATTTAAAATTCCTTATTTATATTTGGATTATAGTTTGTAATAACTATATTTGTCAATTAATTTCCTGCTGCTTGGGGTGCTAATAACCCTTCAATTTTTTCGGGTGTATCCGATGTTGAGGTATCTTTTGCCTCCAATACACTGATATTAGATACCAAAGAACAGAAGGTTACAAACGGAACTTTAATCAAAGCGCCTGTATTCCATGGATTTATAATATATACGAAATTGTCATTGATTTCTTTTACGTTGTATAAATGATGCGGCATTATTGTATAAACATTATCGTCTGTTTCTTTAAACATAGCTTCAATTATTATGGTATTATTTGCCAAGTCATCACTTAAGTTTGACAATAATGTTGGAATTTGAGTATCCGTATAATCTTTATTTTTGATATATCTTGCAAGAGCATTAGAAGATAAAAGTTTTATTCTGTCTAAAAGTGCGGCTTTTAGTTCCGGATCTCCTACTGAATTCGGATTATTAATAACAGACTTAATTGCAGTATCATCATATGTTATTTTATTAACAGTTCTTTCTTTATCGCTAAAAGTTTGTCCAAAATCTATACTGTTTAAAAATGTCATTAATTTTTCATCTCCCGCATTAAAGACATACTCTTCATCCGTTAATTTTTCTATAAAGCTATTAATTTCATCTTTTGTATATTGCGTTCCGTTAAAGGTTAATTGGTCGGAAGTAAAGTCTATTGGCATAAGATATGTAACCTTTGAGTAATCATCGTTTTCTCTTGTCATATTTATGAACATTAATTTGGAATCAAAGTCTATTGCTGCTCCCGAATCGCCAAATACTTTATTAAATATGGAATTAGCCACATCTCCTTTATCAATGAAAAGCATAACTTCATTTATATCTATATCATCAATTTCGGTATTTGTTTGCTCGGCAAATTGAGCAATAGCAAATGCCTGTTCAAGTATTTGCGAACCTAAAGCTCCCTCGGTTTGACTTGCAAAATAAAAGCTGTAAGTATAAGTTTCACCATCTAAATCAGCATCATAGAAGTTTCCTTTATCATCTATAACATACATCATGTCAGGAATATCCTCATCATTACATAATGTCCAAGTATAATTCGGATTTTGTCCTTCACGTATATAATAATTATTATCGGCATCCGTTATATAAATATCCTTTTCATCCGATAAAGCATTTACTACAAGACAGTTGGCAAGAGGAGCTTCACCGATTATATTTCCTTCATCATTTGACAGGTAATATCCGTTAGCAAGATGTTCATGCTCAATTACATATTGATATTTATTATCATTACTGTCAACATAGATAAATTCAAACTGATTATCTCCTTTTGGAACAATTTGTTGTGTCAGAATAGGTGTATTGATATTTACAATGTTGGAAATTTGTTCTTCAAAACTACTATTATACCCCATAATTAGAGAAACATCTTCAGGCTCATTTAAAATTAATACTCCGTCTTCTTCTCTTTCAAATGTTACGGGATAATCGCTCATTCCTGCAAAAGTAACCGTAAGATTTCCTGTTGTTTCATCTTCAGAGAACATCTGTATCAATTTTGAGAAGGTATTGGGATTTTGAACAGAATCAACAAGAACGGAAGAAACTACCGCACAGTCATTAAAATCTTTTTGATGAATATCAAATCTCTTAACAAGCGGGAATAATTCCATATAAGTATCAAAACTTATAGAAAGTTTTTTCAATTCATTATCAGAAGCTTTTACATATAACCCGTCCGATTTTTCAACGAGGTCACCAACCTGAGCCTCACTTTCAGCCTTTAAGAGAAGATTTTTCATTGTATCTTTGTTGTAACTTCCGTCAACAATGGCTTGTTCTTTTTGTTTAAGAATATTAATATCGTTTTGAATATTTTGAGGTATGGTAGTGGTATCTTTATATAAAGCTAATTCTATTAACAAATCATCCGATAATTCCGAAACATCAAGATTAATAGTTCTTGTATACGGAATTTCTTCATCTTCATCTTCAAATATTCCGTCCAAATTAAGCGTAATTTTTGTTGATGTAATTATATTGTCGGTATAAGTAAAATCAAGATTAATTGTTCCGTCATAATAATCATTTCCGTTTATTGTAACATCTCTTATTTCGGTGAGCTTTTGACCGTTTGTTTTATTATAAGTTTTAATCTTATAGTCATTATAGGATACGGTAACGGTTGCTTCATTTTCATCATAATCTTCATCCTGATTTATAATAATGACATTCTTGGTATTACCGGTACCTAAAATAACATACTGTTCACTTTCATCCACGATACCGTCTTTATATAAGTATCCCCCATATATTTGATTTGCAGGTGTACCATTAAGATATAAAACAGGAATACCACCGTTTTCTTTCGTACTTGTTTGGAAGAATTTAATCATTTGACCGTTATTCCATTCAATTTCACTAAAGGTATAAGTAATATCATCTACCGTTTCATTAAATTCGATAATTTTGTCATTACTATATTCAAAGCCGAATTGTTCTTTTACCGATGTAACTTCATTTCCTGTTTGTTCAACTATAGTTTTTGTATCGAGTTGATAACCGTTTTCTTTATATTTTGCAAGAGTGGTTGTTGTTTTATTATCACCTGTTGTTGTTATAAATTCGGATTTAAGTTTTCCTTCTTCATAATGAGCAGTTTTTGTTGTATTAGTAGTATCGTCCGTTGTAACAACTGCTCCTTCATAAGGTGCACCATCTTTTGAGTAATAACCGTTTGCAAATTGCAATGTAATGCCTTTTGTTTTGTCATATCTTGTGCATGTAATCATTTGGTTATCATCATCATAATGAATATCGCTATAAGTATATTCATTTCCATCTATTGTTTCGGTATATGAATTTGGTAATGTTGCTGCATCATCTGCATAACCGTAATTATTTCTGCTAATTGTTGTTGTTGTTTCATCGGATGTATCTTTATTTTCTACCATGGTAGATGTATATCCGTTTATTCTTTCTTTTTCATCATAAGTTGTTTTATCAGTTATATTAAGAATTCTGTCGGAATTAACATCATAACCGAGAGCTTCATATAAAGCGGTTTCAGCTTCACTGCTATTTAAAGCAATAGCTGTATGATGATAAGATGTAGTATTTTCTTCAGTTAATTTTCCTTCTTCATAGGTATATATCGTTTCTTTACTTCGAATTAATGTATCACCTTTAGTTTCAGTAGAAGTATCTTTTGTAAGTTTATCATTTGCATCAGATACTCTTACGATAGTAATGGTTCTACCGTTTTCAACAGTTACGGTAGTTTCGGTTGTCTGTACTTTATTTCCTTCTGAATACTCTTCAGAAGTTGTAATAGTTCCTTGTTGAAGAGGTAATGTAACTGCATCAATAAATGTTCCAGTCCAAGGTATAAAGTTATTTTCTACCTTCTTTTCTATATTTGAAGTTTGGATATTATTTACATTCCAATCGTTTTGATGACCTTCTTTCCAAGTAATATTTGAATATCTGAATGTATCTGTACCATTTGATTCTTCAAAACCTTTAATTAAAGTAGTATCTGTCGTATCATAAACAAAATTACTTTGGGTTAAAGTAGTAACATTTCCTTGATCATCCGTAATGGTTATGGTTCTTGTCAGGAGTTTTCCGTTACCATCATCAGTAGAGGTAACTTCTGTACCCGGAGTAAAGCCTGTTTCTTCTGTCCATTCCCCTCCACCGACTTTTTTTAAGGTTTTGCCGCCCTCAACTTTAGTACCTGCATAAATATATTCTATATCCCAGTCGTTTGGATAACCTTCTGCCCATTGTATACCGCTGTATGCAGCTCCGTCTTGTGTAAATGCAACAGCTTTGCCGTTTGATTTTGAAACATTAGTTTGTTCAATTACATCACCGTCAATTTCACCGTCATTATCATATTTGGTAATAGTTCTGTTAGTAATATCACCTTCTGTTATTTCATTAACCTCATCGGTCAATTTACCTTCGGCATTATAATTTCTAGTATGAGAAGTTACTGTAGTATCTGTAATGGTTGTTCTTGTTACCGAACCGTAATAAGAACCACGTGTTTCATCTTCATATTTTTCGGCTGTATGAGATGAAGGCATTTCTTTAATATAAGTAGACATGTTTTCTTCGGCTCTTATATCCTCCGTATTAACAGGTGTTTCTTTCCAACTGATACTGCTATATAAATACGGAGTACCGTTAATCGTTTCATCAAATGCTGTTATTTTTGCAGGTTCAGTTGTTGAATATATAAAGTTGGTTCTGCTTGTATCAACACTATCTTCGGTTATTAATTCCGCATTTACTCTTCCCAAATTATCATATTCGATTTGAGTTATTTTATTTTCTGCTATATTATCTATATATTCAGAAACAATTTTATCATTATTTTCATCTTTTACAACAGTTGTTTCTTTAATTTTAACTCCTGCCGCATAAACAGATATAATTGTTGTATGAGTAGCGGCATTTGTTTCCGTTACGGTATAGCCAGTCATATTTGTTGTAAGTGATAATGCATCTAAATCATCATCCGTTAGAGGAGTTTTCCAAGTAATATCGGAGAAAGTATATTCATATTGCGTACCTTCTATCGGTTGATTATTATTTAAAGTTCTTTCTTCACCTGAAACTTTAAAACTTTTAATTAAAGTAGTATCTTCGGTATCATAAACAAAATTGTTTCTTGTTGCTGTTAAATAAGTAGTCCCGCTGTCGCTTCTAACGGTTTGACCTGATATTTGACCGTTCGCATTATAATTAGTAGTTATTTGATTACCTTGAGTACCCATTTGCTGCGAAACTTCTCTTTTTGTACGAACATTATTTGTATAAGTTTCGGTTATTTCGGTACTTCCATCTACAACATCAGGATTAATAACAATTGATTTTTCATAGGAAGTCGTATTTGCAAGATTCCAGTGATATACGTCATTTCCGGACCACGCAATATTACTGTAAGTATATGTTGTTGCATTTGTACTATCTGTTTGTTTAAATCCGTTGATTATCGGAGGAGTATCATCTGTGTAAGTAAATTCAGTTTGAATTAATGTAGGCTGACCTGTTCTTTCAATTCTCCTTGTTACAAGTGTAGTACCCTCGTATGTATTAGTAATAGTAGCATTATCTGTTTCATCTTCTATTGTTTCAGGAAGGTCGGGTTTTTCCGTTACTAATGTCCAATCACCATTACTTACTTTTGTATATTGCTTGTTGTCTGAATCTACTCTGTTTCCAGAATCAATACCCGTAAGAGTCCAATCATTTGCGGCAGTATCTTTCCAAACTATATTGCTATAGGTAGAGCCATTTTGTGTAAATATAACAGCTTTACTGTCACCACCTTTTGTAACATTGGTTTGAGTAATTGTTGCACTCTCTTCACCATTTGCATCGTATTCTTTAATTGTTCTGTTAAGAGTAGTGCCAACGTTTGTTTCACTAATAACATAAACCGGTTTACCCGCTGCATATTTTGAAATGGTTGTTACATTACCTTCTGTTTCAGTAAATGTTCCCGAATAATGAGATAATGTATTATTTGCATATTTATCTACATTTCCCGTAGTTTTGTTTGTTACGGTATAAGCGGTCATATCTGTTTTTGCTTCATTATCAGCCCATGTTATAGCGGTGTATTCATAATCAACTCCGTTAACGGTTGTTGTGAAGCCGAGCATATTATCGCTGTCATAATTAAATGTTCTGACCTGAACACTATTTCCTTCCGTAATTGTTTGTTTTACCAATTTTGTAGGATTGGTTTGGTCATATTCATATTTAACTTCTTGAGTTTTATTTCCTGCTGCATAAACCGAAACAGTAGTTACATTACCTTCTGTTTCGGTAAATGTTCCCGAATAATGAGATAATGTATTATTTGCATATTTATCTACATTACTATTCGGATATGTTAATGTATAAGCCGTTGCATTATTAATATCCCAGTCATTTTCAGCTTCACCCGACCATACTATATAACTATATGCGTTTCCGTTTTCTAAGGTAAATGTTACTGCTTTACCGTCACCACCCTTTGTAACATTGGTTTGCTCAACGGTTTTTGTTACTTGTCCTTCGGAATAGCTCGTAATAGTTCTTGTTTTATTGCTTGTATCTTCGGTAACAAAGTCGCCCTGATATGGATTTCCGTTTACATCACGTCCGTCAAGTCCCCATTTTTTACCGGTTTCTTTATTGTAACCTGCTCTATTCCAACCTTGAGCATTATAACCATCAGGACCATAACCTTCCTCATCCTCGTCTTTGGCATTATATTATTTATAAGTATCTGTTTCTGCCTTTGTTTCAGCATCTCCTCCTACATTTGCACCTCTAAAAGCTATATCATTTGTTGTATTTTCTCTATCTCCGCTTCCTATTGCGGTTATACCGATACCTCTGCCGGTTATCTTATTATGTCCCGTACCTCCATCAATACCCATATTAATACCGGAAACATCAATTTGTTCTTTTGTAGTATCATCTGTTTCGCTAGCATTATCGCTTCCGCTGTCAACAAATATATTTATACCTTTTGCAAATATATTATCCGTTCCGGAGTTACCGAAAATATTTGTTTGAATACCGGAAGCATTAATGGTATCATTACCGGCTCCTCCTCTGATAAAAGCACCAATACCTGTCGAATCAATATCATCATCACCTTTACCTGCATTAATGATAGTATTTATTCCGTTATTAATAATTTTATCTTTATATGTCGAGCCGTTTATAACGTTGTCTATACCTTTATTTGTTATGGAATTTAATTGTACTTGGGTAGAAAAAGTTACTTTGCTGCCGTTAATAACTACATTGAGATTGGATAAATCTCCGTTTTTGTCTTGAGGAAGATTAATTATACAATTTTTTGCGGAAATATTCAGTTGATTGCTTGCCGCATCATAATTATAAACAAATTTACCTCCGATATTAGAGGTTTTTACGATAAGTTTTATATCTGAATTATTAATGGTAACTTCTCTTGTAGTACCTATAACTACGCTTGCTAAAAGCCCTTGATTAACAAGCTTATCCATTGAAGCTTCATCTGCATTTATCCCGACAGAACCTGGTTCTACGGCATTTTCGGCTTCTAATTCTTCTCCTTGATCAAGCTTCTTTTTTGCTTCCTCATCATTAGTTAACTTATTAACCTTTTTAAACTGCTCAAGTCTAACTTTTTCTACATCAGGCATAACGGCTTCCTTTCCTTATTTATAAATCCATAATTAAATTAAATGCTTTTTCACCAAATAAAAATTACAATCCATGTAGTTATTCTATCTTTTGTTTAAAAAAAGTTCAATTTTTCTATAAAAAAATAGACCAAACAGAGTATGAAAATTTTTTTAATTTAAAAAATTATACAAAAAAGGCTGCCTAAAATGACAGCCTCTTTTATAAATATTTGTCTGCTTCTTATTTTAAGAAATCGGGAAGATTTGGAGTAATTGTAGCTGCAGGCTTTTTGATTACATCAGTATCAAATAAACCGGGTATCGAAACAGTTTTTTCTTTTTCCTTTTCATCCAATTCAAAACCTGTAGCAATAACGGTAATTTGAAGTCCGTCTTGAATTTTTTCATCAATAACGGCACCGAAGATTACATTTGCATCATCCTTAACCGCATCTTCAATCATATTAGCAGCTTCTTGAACTTCAAACAATGTCATATTAGGTCCGCCTGTAACATTAATGATTACACCCGATGCACCGTTAATGGAAGTTTCAAGAATAGGAGAATTAACTGCAGCTCTAGCGGCATCCAATGCTCTGCCTTCGCCTGTACCTTCGCCCATACCCATTATAGCCGAACCTGATGATGACATAATTGATTTTACATCCGCAAAATCTATATTAATAAGTCCGGGAACAGTAATTATTTCGGATATACCTTGAACACCACGAGCAAGAACTTCATCAACCACATAGAAAGCATCTTTGAAAGAAGCTTTTTTCTCAACTATTGAAATCAGCTTATTATTGGGAACGGCAATTAAGGAATCGACATGCTCTTGTAATTTTTCAAGCCCTTCCATAGCTAATTTCATTTTTCTTTTGCCTTCAAAAGCAAAAGGTTTTGTAACAACACCAATAGTCAAAGCACCGACTTCTTTAGCAACTTGAGCAATAATAGGAGCAGCACCCGTACCTGTTCCTCCGCCCATGCCTGCGGTAACGAAAACCATGTCAGCCCCGTCAATAGCAGCCATAATGGCATCTCTGCTTTCATCGGCAGCTTTTTCACCAACTTGCGGATTTCCGCCTGCACCAAGACCGTTTGTAAGCCTTTCGCCCAATTGGACTGTTTTTGATGCTTGTGAAGTAGCCAAAACTTGAGCATCCGTATTCATTGCCCAAAATTCAACTCCGCAAATCCCCTGTGCAACCATTCGGTTAACGGCATTACCGCCGCCGCCGCCTACACCTATAACTTTAATCTTTGCTTGATTGCTCGGTTTGATTTCATTCATTTCATTAAAATTTGATGGTCCAAAGTTATTACTCACTTGCATAACTCCTTTTTATTCTCTACTACACTTTTTTATTATCAATGTTTTTACTAACTTGCTCAAAGCTGAAAATGCTCTGTATATAAGGATTAAAGCCACTAATGGGAACAGGTCTAAGCCCATGACATTGCCTAAATATATTAATCCTAATGATAATATCGTATTCAAAAGAAAGTCATTAGTAAAGAGAAGATAATTAAATTGTTGCAATAATTTTGCATTTCCGGATTCAAAAATTACACCAAAACTAACCAAAATAATTATCAATAAAGGTTTTGCGTCCAATAAAGAAATATTTACGGGACTTAAAAATCCGATTAACATTCCGATAAAAATTCCTGCCAAAATATACTTAATCAACTTAAATTTCTCCTATTTTTGGGGAAGAACTATCTCTTTTTCTTTTATCGATACTTCCATTCCTCTTAACTCTAATGATACCATACTCGCAGATTTTTTTACTATCTCCTCATTAATATTTTTTCCTATAACTTTTATCACAAACGGCGGTGTAATAATATTCTCATTTATTCTGATAACAGGTCCGTTGCAAATAATCTTGCTGTCAGCCAATAATCTTATATTATTTACTGCTATTCCTTCTGCTTCCTTTGACCATAAAAAATTTACAAATCTTAATAAATCCTCATTATGAATAATTTGCTGCTCAGATGAAATTTGTTTATCCAATTCTTCATCCTCGCTATTTTCAATATCTTCTTTTGGTTTTTCGTTAATAGTAATTTCTAAACCCTGTCCTTTCATTTCTTCATTGGCTATATATTTTGAAATTTGTTTTAATTTTGCTTTATTAAGTTTCTCCTGCTGCGTTTTTAATTCTTTTTTTAATATAAAAATCTCAGCTTTTTTCATATCGTTAATATTTTGTGATTTAACAAGTTCGCTTTCCAAAGTCGATAATCTGTTAATCAAAATTCTGTTTGCCTCCTGGGGTTTTGAAAATATGATTTTGCAAATAAATCCGCTCAAAACCAACAGAAAAATCACAAGTAATATTAAAGTAAGCTTAGGATTTTCCCTATAATTTCTAATTATCGGAAATTTTTCAATAATCAAATTTTTATCATCATCATTCATTGGAAAATTTTTCAACCAAATTTTTAGTATAAGCTCTTACCTGTTTATCAATTTCAAACAGAGTATCCAAATCAGGCTCAGAAATATTTTCAAAATTATTCAAAGCAGCTTCCGTTATCTCAACAATTTTACCGAGTTTAAATTTGTCATTTAAAAAAGCATATACGGCAATTTCATTTGCAGCATTAAGAACGGCAGGACAAACTCCGCCTGCTTTTCCTGCTTCTATTGCTAATTTCAAAGCTCTGAATTTATTTAAATCGGGTTCATAAAAACTCAAATTTTTAACTTCAAACAAATTTAGAGAATTTGATTTTATACCTTTAACTCTCTCAGGAAAAGTAATGGCATATTGAATGGGAATATGCATACTTGGAACTCCCATTTGAGCCAATACGCTGCCGTCAACAAATTCTACCGCACTATGAATAATACTCTCAGGATGAATAACAACTTTTATATTTGAATAATCCTGATTAAACAGATGATGTGCTTCAATAACCTCTAAGCCTTTATTCATCAAAGTAGCGGAATCAACAGTAATTTTATTCCCCATATTCCAATTTGGATGCTTCAAAGTTTTTGTTTTATCGGCTTTTTGCATATCTATAATCGGGGTATTTAAAAACGGCCCGCCTGATGCGGTAATAATTAAATTATCTATCTGTTTCCCTGCTTGCAAGCATTGAAATATTGCACTATGCTCACTATCTACTGGAATAATTTTTCCTTTTGAGGAGTGTAATTGTTTATTAACAATATCTCCTGCCATAACAAGAGTTTCTTTATTAGCAAGTGCAACTGTTTTGTTCCTTTTAAGTGCTTCTATTGTAGGCACAAGTCCGAAAATACCCGTAACCGATACGAGCAAAATATCATAATCGGCATTTTTTGCTATTTCAACAAGTCCGTCATTTAAAACAGTTCTATTTTTAAATGTTTCTTTTAATTGTTTTGTTTTTTCTTCAGATTTTATTCTTATATTATATAGTAGAAAAATTTAAATTAAAAATTATGAAAAAAATAGCAATATTAGGTTCAACAGGTTCAATAGGAAGACAAGCTCTCGAAGTTATAGAAAAACTGCAGGATAAATTCATTGTAACGGCTCTTGCAACAAATTCAAATGCTGAATTATT
>JAEEGL016621062.1_pt1 | contig 13334 bp, 10 predicted proteins | sample 9134231 | NCBI WGS metagenome assembly JAEEGL01 (sample SAMN16246548, study PRJNA631951) | gut metagenome | biome: gut microbiome; feature: rumen; material: fiber-attached | host: Bos | place: Iran: Karaj | collected 2018-10 | reverse complement strand
GGCATTGCTCGTTCAGGGTTTCCCCCATTGACGAATATTCCTAACTGCTGTCTCCCGTAGGAGTCTGGGCCGTGTCTCAGTCCCAGTGTGGCCGATCAACCTCTCAGTTCAGCTATGCATCGTTGACTTGGTAGGCCATTACCCCACCAACTATCTAATGCACCGCAGGCCCATCCTCTAGCGAAGCTTTAAAGGCTTCTTTAATCCGTAGATCACATTCGGTATTAACAGTCGTTTCCAACTGGTATCCCCATCTAGAGGGCAGGTAACCCACGTGTTACTCACCCGTTTGCCACTAGAAGGAAAGTCCATTTCCATATCAATTCATCTTTGTGCAAGCACTCCAACTTCAATCAACTTCTATGGGCCTTCTCGTACGACTTGCATGTCTTAGGCATGCCGCCAGCGTTCATCCTGAGCCAGGATCAAACTCTCAATAAAAAAATTATTCAAGTTTAATCTAGCTACTCAAATTACTTTGACAATTTACATTTTACTCAGTTTTCAAAGATCATATTGCACTTAACTCTCTTTTTTGGTCAGTGCTTATTTAATATATCAAATTCGTGTTAAGTTGTCAATTGTTATTTACAACTTTTTTAGCAAATTTGATGTCTTTTTTTGTGCTTTCTTTCGATAACACGATTTAGATTATATACTTTTTAAAATCTTTTGTCAACTACTAATTTTACTTTTTTTTAAAGTTTTTTTAGTAGTGATTTTGAAAGCACTTTTTGGTGTCATTTTTTTTACTTTTCTTTGACAGCCAATTAGTAATATATCAAAGTAGTTAACACTTGTCAATTATAAAATTAACTTTTTTACAACTTTTTTTGACATATTATTTTTGGGTGCTTTTTTCAAGCAACGGGATTCATTATAGTATAAAGTTTTTATTTTGTCAAATCGGGTTATTTTTGAGAACTTTTCCCTTATATATATAAGGATAAGCAAATAAAAAGATTACTGCATATTAGTAATCTCTTTATATTTCTCATAGTACTTTTCTACTATAGCGCGATCGAATGGACCTTCATTCTTCTCTTTCATTTTAATTAAATTGTCTAATTCTGATTTTATTATCTCATCTAATTCGTCTGAATAATGCATAATCTTTTTGTGATAATTGTATTCATTCTTGTCCAATACACGATATCCGCCGTCTGGAAATACTCTTAGATCTAAATCGTAATCTATATATTTTAATATCTTTTCGTCAAATAAGTATGGCGTAGCAATATTACAATAATAGAATAATCCTTGCTTCTTTAATTGAGCTAGGACATTAAACCAATGATTTTTGTAAAAGAACATTACTGCAGGTTCTTTGGTTTTATGTGATGTACCATCTGATTCTGTTATATTAGTTTTGAAGTCACCACAAACAATATAATCTTCTTGTATATCTAATACGGTGATGCGATCGGAAATACTATTTATCTTTCCGTTATGCTTATAGCAATGAAGTTCCAAGTTGTCGCCAACTTTTATTTCTTGCATAATTCACCAGTCCTGGACATATTATACACCACAAATAAAAAAAATGCACTAGGCATTTTTATTTTTCAAAACACTTTAATTTTTTATAAGCAATATAATCTAGTGTTGCTCCGCCACCTGTTGATAGGAAATCAAATTCATCTTTGTAACCTAATTTGTTAACTGAAGCAACAGCATCGCCACCACCAGCTATCTTAATAGCATCAGATGTAGCAAGACTTCTGAACAATGATTCAGTACCATTACGGAACTCTTCATTTTCATACATACCCATTGTTCCATTTAAGAAAACAGTTTTAGCATTTTGTAATATATCATTATATAGTTTAGATGTTTTAGGTCCAATATCATATATAGTACTATTTAGAGGAACATTATCGATATCGTATGTTTCTACTTTATTATCGTTTTGAACAACTACATCGATAGGCATATATATCTTTTTAGGATATTTAGCGATTAGTTCTTTTATTTTATCAACGTATTCGGCACTATATAATGAAGAACCTATTTTCTTATCACTAGCTTTTAAGAATGTATTAGCAATACCACCGCCCACTAGTAAATAATTACATTCTTCGATTAGAGCTTCAATTAAAGCAACTTTATCATCTACTTTAGCTCCACCCATAACAACCATAAAAGGTTCTTTAATATTATTTACTACTGGATCTAACCCTTGTACTTCTTCATAGATTAAGAAACCATAACCAGATTCAATATATTTAGCAATACCAGCATTAGAAGCGTGAGCTCTATGAGATGTACCGAAAGCATCATTAATAAATACATCACCAAGAGATGCCCAGTATTTAGATAACTCTTCATCACATGAACTTTCTTTCTTTAATGGATAGTCTTCATAACGAGTATTTTCCATTAGAGTTAAACGATTATTGTTAAATGATTCTTCAAGTTCACTACCTCTTGTGTCTTTGACAAAGTTAACTGGATAATCTAATAATTCACTTAAACGATTACAAACTATCTTTAAAGAATTGTTTATTTTATCTTCTTCAGTTTTTATTTTACCTAAGTGAGACATCATTAAGATATTAGCATTCTTATTCATTATATATTTAATAGTAGGAATACTTTTCTTAATTTTAGTATCATCTAATATTTCATTATTCTTAATAGTAACATTTAAGTCTAAACGTAATATTACTTTCTTATTGTCTAATTCTAAATCTTCTATAAATTTCATAACTACCATCTCAATGAATATTATATATAAAAAAAAAATAGAAATACAAGTTAATGCATTTCTATTTTTTGGATAGTAAATCTTGAATGGTTACATTATAATTTAGTTTCTTCATTTTATTTAAATAACTAGAAACTGATTTAACCCATTTAGGATTAGCTATCTTATTACCATTATTGTCAAATGTTGGATTATATTTTTTTCCGATTTTTTTAACAGTATTTAATCCTTTACCGTAATAACCCCTTGATAATAATCTAATATATGACAATACCCCATATTCAATATTTTTGTATTTAACCAGTTTACCTTTGCTCATGCTTCCATTAATGTTATTGGCTTTTAACATTCCTTTAGCGCGGTATCCTGATTCGATTTGGGCAATACTTAGTGCAGTAGCAGTATCAACATTTTTGTATATCTTTTGCGTATAGTAAATAACTAGATTTTTAATATACGCAGGTTTGTCTGTACATGGCACCCTTTTTGAATTTACTTTCTTAGGGTTTTTTTCTGCAAAGTTGTAGAAATATTCGACTATTCCACGTTCAATACTATCAAATGTTTTTACTTGTCCTTTATCATTAAGTAAATAGCCAATGTTCGTTTCTTTAAAATCTAATTCTTTGTTAGCTTCATGTCTGGCTTTTAAGTCCTCTAAAATTACATCATGCTTAATACCAAATGCTTTAGCAAAGAATTTGATTTCGTCGGCGTAAGAAGTAAGCGTCATCTCGAACTGATCAGGTTCGACAGTAACAACTTCTAATGGTCCGGAAAATTCAACCTTGTCGTCTTCTACGCTTTTGTTGTCAAAATTAACAACTAAATCGCTTAAATTGTCTTCGACAGGAATTGCCGCATTCTTTAACAACACTTCCTCGGCTTCGGTATTTGAATTAACGGTAAATAATAAAATACCTACTAAGACAATTATGCAAACTATATGCTTCCAATATTGCTTGAAAGCAAATCTTGTTTCCATTTCTGGTCCTCCTCTTTTAAGTCGAACGAGTCTATAATAGCAAAATGAGGGGTAAAAGTCAATGAATTTTGTATTTTTTTATTGTTATACGATATATTTTTGTTGCAAAAGAAAAAGAATCCGAGGATTCTTATGCTTTTTCTATATAAGTAAGTTCTGTTGGTAGTACTAATTCAACATTATCTAGTACTGTTGGACTATTTACTGCTGTTTCGACATCAACATTATACTCTTGAGCCTTACGATCTATTATGTCACGATTAGGGCCATAACGATATAAGTCTTCCCATAGATTTTTATTACCATAAACGTTTTCTGCTATCTCAATAAAAGTAATTCCATTATGTAGAGTATATGGTATATCTTCGACTTCTGGTTCTTTTACTTCAATAACTTCTTCTTGTGGTTTTAATAAAGGTACATCAGATGAAAGAATAGATTCTATCTCTTCAGCTATAGTATTAGACATATTAGTATCTTTCTCTATTGTATTAGCTTTATATACTAAATCATTATTCTCAATGATTGATGGATATGTTTTTTCTTTTTCGATTATTTCATCTGTAGGATCTTTAGGTCTCTTCTTAGGCATAAAGATTACTTCATCTTCATAATCAGCTTCTTTTAATCTTATATCAGATAAATCAATAAATATCTTTTCTAGTTTTTCCGCTTCATTTTGAATAGATACATATTTATTATCTATTTCTTGAATTAATGGTTTAACTTTATCTTGAACTTCAGGAGTTAATGTTGGTAATACTTCAGCCATTTCGTTCATTAATTCCTCATGGTTACATCTATTTAATGGTGTAGCTAATTTTATTTTTTCTTCTTTAACGACTTTCATTAGTTGTTCTACCATTGCTGCTCTTTCCTTACGATGCTTTTCAACTAATTCCCATTGAGCTAGATAGTCTTTTCTTAAACCTTCTAAATGTTCATATAAAGAATTTATCGTTTTTTCAAAAGAAAATTTATGATTTTTTGTTTGTTCGGCTTTAGAAAAATCGACCATACATATACTTCCTATTCTGTAGTAATTATAACAAACCCCTATTTTATATTCAATTGATTAGATAAAACTAGACATTTTCTTATGTTAATAAAAAAAACAAGATTACTCTTGTTTATTTAAAAAATGGCGCCCAATGTAGGACTCGAACCTACGACCTAACGGTTAACAGCCGTGCGCTCTACCGACTGAGCTAATTGGGCATCATGGAGCGGGTGATGAGAATCGAACTCACGTTATCAGCTTGGAAGGCTGAAGCTCTACCATTAAACTACACCCGCACTGACAATTAACATTATATCTTTTAATAATGATAATTGCAAGTTTTTTTGTAAATTTTTTACTATTTTTTGATAAGAGATAGTTGAACTCTTTGTTTTTCTAGGTCTATATCGTCAACATAACACTTAATTATATCTCCAACATTTACTATTTCATTTGGATCTTTAACAAATGATTTGCTCATTTTAGATATATGAATTAAACCATCATCATGTAGTCCAATATCAACAAAGGCACCAAAGGAAGCAACGTTACGTACTGTACCTTCAAGTTCCATTCCTACTTTTAAATCTTCGATAGATAAAACATCACTCTTTAAGATTGGTGCTTCAAGAGTATCACGTGGATCTAAACCAGGATTCTTTAATTCTTTAATTATATCTTCGATAGTATATTGATCAACATTTAATTTATTAGATAATTCAGTAATATTTACTTTATCTAATGTATCTTTAAATGATGTTGTATTAATATCTTTTAAATCAATATTTAATAATGTTAATAACTTAGTAGTTGTTTCATATGATTCGGGATGGATACCAGTTTTATCTAGTTCATTATCACCATCAACTATACGTAAGAAACCAATTGATTGTTCATAAACTTTAGGTGTTACACCTTTGATTTTTTTGATTTCTTCACGATTAGTTATTTTATTATCTTCTTTATATTTATATATGTTATCAATTACAGATTTAGTTAATCCAGATACATATTTTAAGATTGATTTAGATGCCGTATTAATATTAACACCAACTTCATTAACTACTTTAGATGTTATGAAGTCTAAAGCATCACCTAGATCATGTTGGTTAACATCATATTGGTATTCACCTACGCCAATTGATTTAGGATCTATTTTTACTAATTCTGATAATGGATCTTGTAGTCTACGTCCAATAGAAACAGCTGAACGTTTTTCAACAGCTAAATCTGGGAATTCTTCGATAGCTAATTTAGATGCACTATATATAGATGCTCCAGCTTCAGAAGTAATAACATATTTACAATCTAAATTGTTTTCTTTGATTAATTCTGCACAGAATTTTTCGGATTCACGAGATGCTGTCCCATTGCCAATAGAAATAATATTAACTTTATATTTATCTATTAAGTTTTTAACAATTACTTTTGATTGTTCAATATATTTATCTTGATTACCATTTAAGAATGGTTTAATAACTGTTGAATCTAAATATGTACCATTTGGATCTACGACCGCTAACTTACAACCATTAACATAACCAGGGTCAAAACCTAAGACAGTCATACCTTTGATTGGTCTAGTTAATAATAAATGTTCAAGATTAATAGAAAATGTTTCAATAGCCTTCTTTTCAGCTTTTTCTGTTATATCACTACGTATTTCTCTTTCGATACTTGGTAATATTAAACGTTTTAAAGAATCTTTTATACTATTGCGTACTAATTCACAAACAAAAGAATCTTTGTTCTTAATTAGTTTAGATTCAAGATATGCAACAATTGCATCATCTTCCATATCAATAGATACAGTTAATATCTTTTCTTTTTCACCACGATTAATAGCTAATACTCTATAGTGTTTTATATATTTAACTGGTTCATTAAAGTCATAATACATTTCGTATAATTTCTTTTCATCTTCGGCATCTTTTTTCTTTTTAGATTTTAATACGCCGGTAGTAAACACGTTATGTCTAATCCATTTACGATAGTAAGCATTATCACTTATCCATTCCGCTATGATATATCCAGCACCTTCAAGAGCAGCATCAGTTGTTGTTATAGTTTCATTTAAGAACTTCTTAGCCATGTCTTCAAGAGAACCACTTGTTGGGAATGACATAATCATCTTAGCTAATGGTTCAAGGCCAGCTTTAATAGCTTCAGAAGCTTTTGTTTTCTTTTTCTCTTTATATGGACGATATAAATCTTCGACTTCAGTCAATTTAGTACAAGCCATTATTTGATCCTTTAATTCATCAGTTAATAAACCTTTTTCATCAATTAATCTTATTACTTGTTCCTTGCGATCTAATAAATTATTGTAATAAGTATATAAATCACCAATAGCTTTAATAGTGTTTTCATCTAAAGCACCAGTAGCTTCTTTACGATAACGAGCAATAAATGGTATTGTTGCTCCTTCTTCTAAAAGATTTAAAGTAGCTAATACTTGTTCTTTTTTTATTCCTAATTCGATTGTTAATTCATCAATAATTAATTCGTTCAATTTGTTCACTCTCACAGTCACTTATTTATTATATTAAAAAAACAGCAATAAGAAAAGAGTACTGAGTACTCTTTTAACTTATTTTTGTAATTGTTGTTACTTCTTTTTCTTTTTCTTCATATTTGATTGTTAGTTTATCACCAACTTTAGCAAATGGAAGATTATCAGATAATTCAATAGAAGCTTTATATTTCTTTCCTTCAGAATCAACTATATAGTAATATGTATTACCTTTGATTGATGCACTAGTTATAGATTTAATAGTTATCTCTTTTTCAACAAGTTTATCTTCGACAACTCCGCCACCATAACTATCTAAGTAATTTTGAGCAGCTACTAAAATACCTTTAGAAGAATCCGTAACTACAACTTTTTGATAGTCTGCTACATCTACAAAACCATACATTTTAACTAATCCAGCATCATCTTTTAAACTTACTAGGTATGTTGCTTTACCATTTAAGTTGATTAATAATGGGAATGTTGAAGTATATTTCATTTGTTGTACTTGACCTTCGGCAGAGGCCATAGCACTAAATTCCTCAGCACCTGCAACTGTATAATATGTAGTTTGGCCAGTACGCATATTAGAAAGGATAAATCCTTGATTTGATTCATCGGTAGATACTGATGTAATACCAGTATATAGATAAATATCATCGTTCATAGCTAAATAGTTATAACCTTCAGTTGTATTAACAACATTCTTTTGAGCAAATACGCTATTGAAGAAACCACCTTGGTAAGTTCCCCAGTCATTTACTTGTTCAATAACTAATGCGGCATTATATGCATTATCAACCCATTCAGGTACTTCTTCTAGTTTATATTTTTTAGATTCACCAGTAATTGGATTTAAGATAATTACACCTGTTACTCTAGTTTTAATACTTATACCAGTATAACCATATGTAGGAACAATCCAATATGGATTTCCTTCATTATCAATTTCAAATCTTTCTTCACCAAAGATTTCAGTTGGATAACTGAATCTTAGTTTTCTTCTTAAACAATCATTAAAGAAAGCACTTGGCATATATTTTAAACCTTTATCTAGTTTCTTTAACTCAGCTGCTCCAGTTACAGAATTAACAGTAATATAACCTTTAATTCCTTCTTTTCTATTAGCTATCCATTTAATTAATCCATCATATTCAATTGGTGTTACTCTTAATATTTCATTATTATAATTAATTTGTGTATATTGGTCAGATACATAATATTGTGATACGAATTCACTAAATTGACCCATTACACGATCACCAAGTTTTTGAGATGAATCTTTGTCTAATAATGGAAGAGCATTAAAATCTACTTCAGCTATATCTTTAGCAAAGTCTCCAGTTTCATCAACTTTAATTCTTTGAGAATAACTCTTAGCATTAAATAATGGAGATAAAATAAAGTTTGTTAAAACAATACCTACGGCTATAACAACAACTATGTATAGTGGTATAGCTAAAACAGCATCCATTTTATTATTTCCACGTACTTTAATATCTACTTGATTAACATTACCATATTTAGCTATTGAAGCTATTACAACAAATATAAATAAATTAATTACTATAAAGCCCCAAAAACCTATTGAACATAAGTTAATAGCAGGTAATGTAATATAGTAGCCTATTGAAAGAATTAGTGCCTCTAAAACACCTACAATAATCCATTTTTTCATAATATATCACCCACACTAATTATAGCATATTTATGCATAAAATGATATGATAACCTTGGTGATGCGTATGTTTAAGAATACGTTAGATAATAAAAGATATTATACTTTAAATTATTATTATAAAAAGAAATACAATTCTAAAGTATTTAAAGTAGCACTTAATGGTGGTTTTACTTGCCCCAATAAAGATGGAAGTAAGGGTACAGGTGGGTGTATTTATTGTAGTCCTTCAGGTTCTGGTGATTTTGCCGGTAATAAATGTGAAGATATAGTTACACAATTTAATAATGTTAGAGATATGATGTTAAAAAAATGGCCTGAAGCTAAATATATAGGTTATTTTCAAGCAAATTCAAATACATATGCTAGTGTTGATAGATTAAAAGAATTATATGAACCAATACTAAAACAAAATAATGTTGTAGGTTTAAATATAGCAACTAGATCTGATTGTTTTAATAATGAGATATATGATTATTTAGATGATTTAAACAAAAGAACGGATTTAGTTATAGAATTGGGATTACAATCTAGTAAAGAGGAAACAATTGAGTTTATTAATCGTAAAGAAACTAAAGAAGAATTTGAAGAATGTATAAAAGAATTAAACAAGAGAAATATTAAATATGTTATACATATTATTAATGGATTACCGGGAGAAACTAAAGAAGATATGATAAATACAGCAAAGTATGTTAATTCATTAAAACCATTAGGAATAAAAATACATATGTTACATATTATTAAGAATACTAAATTGGGAGATTTATATTTAGAAAAACCATTTCATGTATTAACAAAAGAAGAATATATTGATATAGTTATTAATCAATTGGAAGTATTAGATGAGAATATAGTAATAAATAGAATTACGGGGGATCCAGTAAAGGAAGATTTAATCGAACCGCATTGGTTAATAAAAAAAGTATGTGTAGTAAATGATATAGATAAAGAAATGGTTAAAAGAGATACATATCAAGGAATTAAAGCATAATAAAAAGGAAGATATACTTCCTTTTTTATATTTGTGTTGGATCTATGCCTTCCTTCATTAGCCAGTCTTTAAATCTAACTTTAAAGTCTTCGATAGCTTTTTCACGAGCATCTGGATAAATAACATGAGTATTCTTCATAGCTAAATAGAAATGCTTTAATGTTACTACGGAAGAGTTTTCAAAGACAGCATATGAGAAAGCACTAGATACGATAGTTAAACAGATATCTGGATATCTATTTTGAACTTCATATATTCTTTTAAATTCAGATGTATGCTCTACGACCCATTCATATATCCTTTCTTGTTGGAAATCAGTATAGTCTATTCTTACACCCATTTGTTTAACAAATTTAGGTACTGTTCCTAATAAGATTTGAACAACTGCAGGTCCTTCGGATTCAGCAATATTAATTTTGATAAAACGTCTTACGAAGGCTCTATCTCTTAAGATATATGATTCATATTCTTGGTCAGTTGTAGCACCAATCATTAAAATACGACCACGGTCTAAGTATGGTTTTAACATGTTAGCAAAGTCAATATCGACAGTTCCACCATTCTTAGCTACAAGTAAGTGTACTTCATCGATAAATAAGATTGTTTTTTCAACCATATCTATTTCATCAATTAATAATTGTAATTTAGATACTTCAGTACCATTTACGACAGTCTTACCTAATAATGCTGGTAAATTAATTTTAATGATTTTCCATCCTTGGATAGCATTAGGTACATTACCATTTTTAATACGATATGCTAAACCTTCGACAATAGCTGTTTTACCTATACCTGGTTTACCTACTAATAAGGCACTCTTATCAGGTGTTACTAAAGCTAATATCATTTGATTTATTTCAGTATCTCTAGCGATTGCTGGATTAGTTACATATTCTTTATCAGTTAAGACTTCACCATACATCTTTATAATACTTGGTTTTTCTTCTTGAACTGGTTGAGTTACAACAGGTGCTGGTGCAACTGGTTGTGTTGGTGCAACAGGTGTTGGTTCAGGCATAGCAACAGGTTGTTGTGGTGCTTGTTGAACAGGTTGCATTGGTTGAACTGGTTGCATTTCTGGTTGAGTATTAACAGGTTGCATTGGTTGAACCGGTGTTCCTTGTCCATATTGATTATATTCGTTCATATTTATCACCCTCATTTGATTATAACAAAGTTATTGTTATTCTTAAAGATATTTTAGTTACCTTCGACAGCGAGGAATCTATTTGTTGTTCCACCGGCTGATGTATAACAGTTAACTGATATAAACATACATTTCTTATCTATTTTACGTACTCTATTTTTTAAAGTATCTAATTTTTCAGTTGGAGTTAAACACATAATTACATTTTTGTTTAAAACACTTATACCATTAGTCGAAGATAATACTGAATACCCAAGTTCAAGTTTATCTGTTAAATATTCTTCGACAGCATTATTATCACGAGTTCTTATAAAGCATAATTTGCTTGTTGCGGAACCTAAGACAATACGTTTATTAATTAAAGTTTCGATACGTAAATATACTAAAGCTATAATTGATTTATCAATACCAAAGACAAAGGTACCAATAAGTATTATACATGAATTAAGAGCCATAGAATAAGTACTATATGGTAATGGGATAAACTTTTGTAATATCATAATTACACTATCGATACCACCAGTATCAAAACCAGCATAATATATTAAGCCTCCACCTACACCGCCAACGATTGTCCAAGTAACAACACTAGTGGCCATACTATCCATTTGTAGATTTAAAGAGGCCACGATTGGGGCTGTTAAAGCCACCATTAAGGCATAAGTTATATAACCTATTGCTGTACCAATAGTACGTTTATAACCACATATAATTAGGGCTATAATAGCCATAACAAATGTTCCGATATTAAGTAAAAAAGTTGGATCCATATTAATAGTACGTCCAATGACAATACATACACCACTTAATCCACCTTTGACTATATTATTAGGTAATATAAAAGAATTATAGGCAATGGCAGCTAAAAAAGATCCTACTAAAAGAATAATTCCACGGTTTAAATAATGATGTTTACTAAATTGTTTAACAACCCATTTCATTCCCTATTCACCTACTATAAGTATAATATGGAAAATAAAAAAACTCAACATATGTTGAGTTTTATTTATTTCTTTAATTATTCAATAATTTCAGAAACAACACCAGAACCAACTGTTCTACCACCTTCACGGATAGAGAACTTAGTTCCTTGTTCAATAGCTACTGTTGAAATTAGATCAACTGTAATATCTACGTTATCACCAGGCATAACCATTTCAACTCCTGCAGGTAATTCAATAACACCTGTTACGTCAGTAGTTCTGAAATAGAATTGTGGTCTGTAGTTTGTGAAGAATGGAGTATGACGTCCACCTTCTTCTTTAGTTAATACATAAACTGCAGCTTTGAATTTATGATGTGGATGAACTGAACCTGGTTTACATAAAACTTGTCCACGTTCAACATCGTCTCTTGAAATACCTCTTAGTAATACACCAGCGTTATCTCCAGATTCAGCATAGTCTAATGACTTACGGAACATTTCGATACCAGTAACTACTGATTTTTGAGTATCTCTTAAACCAACGATTTCAACTTCGTCATTTAAATTTAATTTACCACGTTCAACACGTCCAGTAACAACTGTACCACGTCCTGAAATAGTAAATACGTCTTCGATAGACATTAAGAATGGTTTATCGTTATCTCTTACTGGAGTATCAATGTATTCATCAACTGCAGCCATTAAATCACGAATTGATTGTTCAGCTTCAGGATCTCCTTCAAGAGCTTTTAATGCAGAACCTCTAATAATAGGGCATTCTGTATCGAAACCATATTCTCCTAATAATTCTCTGATTTCCATTTCAACTAAGTCAAGGATTTCAGGGTCATCAACTTGGTCACATTTATTCATGTAAACAAGGATTTTAGGAACACCAACTTGTCTTGATAATAAGATGTGTTCTCTTGTTTGTGGCATAGCTCCATCAGCTGCAGATACAACTAGGATAGCGCCATCCATTTGAGCTGCACCAGTGATCATGTTCTTAACATAGTCAGCATGGCCTGGGCAGTCTACGTGTGCATAATGTCTTTTTTCTGTCTCATATTCGATATGAGCTGTGTTAATAGTAATACCACGTTCTCTTTCTTCTGGAGCACTGTCGATTGCAGCATAATCCATGAAGTTTTTAGAGAATAATTTAGAAATAGCTGCTGTTAATGTTGTTTTACCATGGTCAACGTGTCCAATAGTACCAATATTAACATGTGGTTTACTACGGTCGAATTTTTCTCTTGCCATAATTTTTTCCTCTTTCTTTCTTGTTATTCATAACAAATATATTTTATCTAATTCTTGATATAAAATCAAGCATTATCCTTAATTAACGCTGTTTTTCTTAATGATTTCATCAGCGATAGATTT
>JAEEGL016146441.1_pt1 | contig 13334 bp, 6 predicted proteins | sample 9134231 | NCBI WGS metagenome assembly JAEEGL01 (sample SAMN16246548, study PRJNA631951) | gut metagenome | biome: gut microbiome; feature: rumen; material: fiber-attached | host: Bos | place: Iran: Karaj | collected 2018-10 | reverse complement strand
AGTCCAGGCCACCGTGGGCACCCTCCTCGACTACCAGTTCGGTACGATGATCGAGATCCCGCGCGCCGCCCTCACCGCCGACCGCATGGCCCGCGAGGCCCAGTTCTTCAGCTTCGGCACGAACGACCTCACCCAGATGACCTTCGGCTTCAGCCGTGACGACATCGGCACCTTCATGGGTGACTACCTCGGCAACAAGATCCTGGATGCCGACCCGTTCCAGACCATCGACGTGAAGGCTGTCGGCCAGCTGGTGAAGATCGGCGTAGACAAGGGCCGTGCCACCCGCAAGGGCCTGATGTGCGGCATCTGCGGCGAGCACGGCGGCGATCCGAAGTCCATCGAGTTCTTCAACACGATCGGCATCGACTACGTCTCCTGCTCCCCGTTCCGCGTCCCGATCGCCCGTCTTGCCGCGGCGCAGGCCGAAATCAAGCAGAACGCGTAAGCGAAGAGGATTGGGTTTTTAGCTCAACTAATTGATTAGAAGGGGTTCGCCAAACTGGCAAACCCCTTCTTTTTTGCATCTATGACTTGAAAGGGATTCCTTCCAATCAATAATAATCAAACGTGAAATTAACAGAGTAATCTTCTGAAGAACCGGTCGGCGTCACATTGACGTTCTGGATTTTGAAGGCGACCTCCCAAGGACTCACCACACCATCCATATTGCGGTCCTCATTGTAAGCGACAAGTTCTCCAGTACAGGATGCCAGGTTGAACGAGATGGGGAACGTGGCCCGGGTCATGATCAGACCATCTTCGGAAACCCAGGTCCAAGGTTTTGATTTAAACTGGTAGGGAATACCGGTGCAGCGGATTTCGAACGTCCCGGGACCATAGGGCCAGTCATAGGCAAGGCTCCGGTCGAATTTTATCCAACTGCCGCCTCTATTGAACTCTGCGCCATGGAGCATAAAAAAATGCAGGAAGTCTCTCTCCGGAATCGTGATATCGTCTATCCGGATTGCAAGGACGTGTTCGGAACGTTTCCCGATCATGCCGGGCAGCAGGAAGAACATCAGTTCAGTGTCTTCTCCCTGTATCCCAAGGAAATCCTCCAGGATCTCTCCAAATCCGATTTCATAGGCAATCAGGCGGATGAGCACATTGATATCCACCCCGTTCACTGGCGCGAGGAACTCCGATGGCTCGAAATGGAAACCAAGAGGGCCGTCACCGGAAATCCCCATGGGTGAGAATGCATAGAGGTCATTCCCTTTCCAGTGATAATTGAAGACGAAATCCTCATTCTGCAAACCGATGAGCCTGTCGTCAGAATCATAGGAAAGATCAATGTGTTGGTCACCGTTCACCTGGATCGAAGAGATCTTCCCATCCCCATCCAACTTGATTTCCATGGGCGGATCATCATATCGGGTGATCTTCATCGTGTTCCCGGTGTACTGGTAAAAAAGAATATCCTCCATTTCGTTTTCTACTCCACCGGATAATTTGGTCAGACGCTTGTTGTCATCGTAGGTGAGAAGAAGATTCAGCCCGGAAAAATCCAGTTCCGGATAATCTGTTTCCATTGTGACGGACCGAACCATTTTGCGGGACATGTTCATCACGGCCGCCTCCTGTTTGACCGTAATCTCCTGGGACAGGCCACCTCCGGAGATGCTGATTGTCGCACTTCGCTCCTCAGAAGTGGGATTCTCCTCGATGGTAAACGATAGATTATTAGATGTCAAGGCTTTTGATTTGACCAGTTTGATCCAGTCGGCACTGATTGAAACACTGTAGTCGACATTCGCTTTCACTTCAATCTCCAGGCTCTGTGCTTCCGGATCCAATGAGAAATCGGAGTTCCCTTCCACAAGAAGGCCAAGTTTCGCGGGCTGGACGATGCTTACGGTTTGACTTAAATCGCCGGATATGATGGTGACCGTGCATACCCTGTCATCATAGGTCGGATTGGGATCGCAAGTCACACGAAGCGTTATGGGACTGTTTGAAGCCGATCCGTTCATTTTATCCACGTGGACCCAGGAGTCACTTACGGAGACATTCCAGTCCTGGTTTGCAGTGAAGGTGATAGCTCCTTCATTCTCATTCGGCGTCAACTCGATTTCGGGTTTGCCGTCGATGCTGAGCATGGGGGCGCTTTGACAGGAGAATAATCCCACTGCCAGGAGCGTGGTGATGAAAATAGAAAAACCTTTCTTGCAGAGGAAAAAAGAGGAATTTGATTGCATATAGATGTATTTAGTAAATTATTATAATTCCCGCAGGTCGAGATCAACCCTATTCTCCAGTCGGTTCATTATATACCGCCTGGGTGACGGTCTGGGCAAGTTTTTCGATGTTGAGACTCCGGGCGGAGGCATCGACGATGTCTTTGTAGACCCCGCCCTTGCGATAGAGTTCGTCCGGGTCGCCGCTTTGTTCGAGGTGCCCTTCCTTCAGCGCATAGACCATCTCACTGTCAATGATTTGCGAGATGGAGTGGGAGATGATGATGACGGTACGATCCTTCTTGATGGCGTCGATGGCGGACTTGATCTGCTCCGTGGCGATGGCGTCCAGCGAGGCCGTGGGCTCGTCCAGGAAGATGATGGGCGGATCCTTGAGGAACATCCGGGCGAGGGCGATCCGCTGTTGCTGTCCGCCGGAAAGATGGGTGGCTGCGGTTTCGAATCCTTTCGGAAGGGCGGCGATCTGGTCGTAGATGCTGGCTTTGCGCGCTGCCTCGTACACCTCTTCCAGGGTGGCGTCGGGCTTTCCGTACCGGATGTTCTCCACGACCGACCCGTCGAAGATATGGTTCTTCTGCAGGACCAGGCCGATGTTTTCCCGCAGGAAATGCGTATCCCATTCGCGGAGGTCCACCCCGTCCAGGGTGATGGAACCGCAATCGGGCTCATAGAACTTGTCCAGCAGGTTCACGATGGTGGATTTGCCCGCCCCGCTCAGACCGACGAGGGCGGTAATCTTCCCGCTGTCCACTTTCAGGGAAATGCCGTGCAGCGCCTTGGTCCCGTTGGGATAGGTGAAGTCCACATCCTTCATCTCGAAGTTTCCCAGCACCTTTTCAGGCCGGTAGCTGCCCGTCGGCTCCAGTTCGCTGTCCGCATCGACAATGTCGAAGTACCCTTCCGCGTACACCAGGGCGTCGTTCAGGTCGTCGAAAATGCGCTGGAGCGACGTGATCGGGGCCGTTACGTTGGAGAAGAGCATGATGTGGTACATGATCTTACCGATAGTCATCCCCGGGTAGCCGGTCAGGACCAGATAGGAGGTGAGGATGATGATCAGGACCGTCCCGGTCTGGCTGACGAAACTCTTCAGCGCATCGAAGCCGAACGAAGCCCGGCGGATGCTCAACTGGTTTCCGTAGTATCCTTCCTGGAGTTCGGTCTGTTTCCCCAGTTCGATTTCCTCCCGGTTGAAGGACTTGACGACGTTCATGCTCTCGAGGATGCTCATGATGCTGCCGCTGCGCCGTTCGTTGAATCCGCGCATGTTCTTCCGGGAGCTCTTCAGTTTCCGCCCCTGCAAAGATGTGATCCAGAAGTAGATAGGTACGATGGCCAGGGCCGTCAGTCCCACGTAGACATTCGCCGCGAAGATGAGGACGAGGGCCAGCACGGAGCTCACGATCATCGGCAGCAGGTTGATGAAGAAGTTCTGGATCGTGCGGGAAATGCTGTTCGCACCCTGGTCGATCCGGGCCTGGAGCATGCCGGGGGCGTTGTCGCTTCGGGCGAAGAAGGCCATCCGGTACTGAAGGATCCGCTCGACGACGCCCAGTGAAAGCCGCTGGGAAATGTTGATCCGGAGTTTTTCGCCGAATATGCTCTGTCCGAAGGAGATTCCGGCCCGCAGGATTTCCTTCCCGAGGAGGACGACGCTGACGATGATGAGGATTCGCGCCGCCCGGGCCCACGTAAAATCGGGCGATCCGACGAGGGCGTTGATCGCATCGACTGTCCGGTCCAGCACGACGGCGTTCACCTGCGCGAGCAGGGAACCGAGCAGGGTGAAGGACAGCGTCGCCGCCAGCAGGAGTCGGTGCGGCTTGACATACGGAACGATCCTCCGGAACAGCTGCGCGAGGGTCATAGTAGAAGGAAGTATTACTATTACAGCAATTTAGCTGCGATGTCGGAAAGCTCGGAACGTTCGCCCTTGCGGAGGAAGATGTGCTGGAACAGGGGCTGTCCCGTCATCTTTTCTCCCAGGTGGGTAAGGCCGTTGGACCACTGGTCCAGGTAGGGCTGGTCAATCTGGAAGATGTCGCCCGTGAACACCATCTTGGTGCCTTCGCCGGCCCGGGTGATGATGGTCTTGACTTCGTGCGGAGTGAGGTTCTGCGCCTCATCCACGATGAAATAGACCTTTCCGAGGGAGCGGCCGCGGATGTAGGCGAGCGGAGAGATGAGGAGTTTCTCCTCCTTCAGGAGGGCGTCGATCTTCTGGGCCTGCTTGGACCCGGGCTTGAAGCACCGGCGGATGACATCCAGGTTGTCCATCAGCGGCTGCACATAGGGGCTCATCTTGCTCTTCTGGTCGCCCGGAAGGAAACCGATGTCCTGGCCGCCGAGCACGACGGTGGGCCGGCTGAGGATGATCTGGTCGAAGTCCTTTTCCTGCTCCAGGGCGGCTGCAAGGGCGATGAGGGTCTTACCGGTGCCCGCCCCGCCGGTCAGGGACACGAGCGGGATGTCGGGATTCAGGCAGGCGTCCATGGCGAAACGCTGTTCGTCGTTGCGCGGGCGGATGCCGCAGGCTTCCTTCGTGCGGACGAGCACGATGCGCTTATACTCAGCATCATAGCGGGCGCAAACCGTGGTCCCGCCCAGGTCGAACTTATAAAGCTGATTCGGGCGCGGCTCCTTAGAGGTAACATCCTTCCAGGGAACGCTGTTGTCCTGGCCGTAGGCGATCTGCTGGACGACCTGGGGGTCGGCGTCGGCAAATAGCACCTCGTGCTCGAGGCCTTCCAGCGTTTCGTCCTCCACGCGGTCCCTCAGGTAGTCCTGGGCCGGCATCCCGGCCGCCTTGGCCTTGAGCCGCAGGTTGATGTCCTTGGTCACCAGGGCGACGAAACGGTCCGGGTTATTGTCCCGTACCCACATGGCCGTGGACAGGATGCGGTGGTCCTGGATGTCGTCGCGGAACAGGTCGGCGAATTCCGGGGTGAAGGGATGGTTCGGCTCAATCTTGATGTTCCCCAGCCGTTTCCCGAGCGGGATTCCCTTGGGGCCGAACTCCTTCTTGTCGGTGAGCTTGTTGATTTCCCGCATGAAGGCGCGGGCATTGTACGAGAGGGCGTCATTGCCCTTCTTGAACTTGTCCAGTTCCTCGATGACCGCAATGGGTATCACGAGGTCGTTGTCCTGGAAATGCTTGATGGCCTGGTGGTCGTGCAGGATGATGTTGGTGTCGAGGACAAAAATCTTGGCCATTGTTTTCGTGCGGTTAGTCTTCTCCCTCCAGGGAGTTCATGAGGGATTTGAGGATGCCGGAGATATTGTCGCCTCCCGACAGGACGGAAACGCCCGGATTGCCCGGAACGGGATGCCCGAGCGGGTAGTAGGCGATATCCTGGAGCAGGAGTTCGGCATCCACGTAGTCGAAGTCGATGTCGGCGACCTGGACCACGACGCCCGGGACCTCGCCGAACAGGACGCGGACCTGCAGCTCGCCGCCACAGGCGCGGCAGACGTCGTTGACCGAAACTTCGGCTCCGTGCGTGGTTGCCATAGCGCGGAGGGTGTTCATCAGGCCGCCTTCCAGCACGGTGGCACCGGCCTTGACGATCCCGTCCTCCACCAGTTCGCGGATGACTTCGTATCCGTCGATAAGGTAGTCCGCATCGCCGATGTCGGGGGGCGTGCCCCGGCGGGCGCCCGTCGCGGCGGCAAGCAGGGACCCGCCCAGCCTATAGTCGCAGGTGTCCATCGGGATATAGAGGATCCAGTCGGAGGCTTCGCCCTGGAAGGTGGCGGGGCAGCGGCGGCGCCGGGATATGCGGGGGCTGGCGGTCCGGAACGGCAGTTCGCGGATGAGGCTTTCCTCCTCGGTTTCAGGCGCTTCCTCTTCGGCCGTGGTCGTGGCCTTGAATGCCACGGAGCACGGGCCGGGGGTAACTTTCACTTCACCGATCTTGATGCCCAGGTCGTCGATATATTCGGCGGCGGCTTCCACCGAAGCGAAGAAAGCGGCCTGGTTGCCGATGGCGCCGTCGTTCCAGCGCCATTCGGCCTTGAGCGTGAGGTCTCCCAGACGGAAATGCCCGCCCATCCACATCGCGTCCAGGAGGGCCTTGGCGATGCGGCCGCGCGTGACCGGCCCTGCGAAGGGCACCGGGAACGGCGGGCGGGGAAGGGAGGCGACGGCGTCGGCATACTCGTCGATGGCGTCGTCGTGGAAATCGAAGGGGGTGGGGGCTATGTCAACGGTTTCGTCCGCCACGGTGCCGGCCATGGCCGGGGGCGGGAGTGCCCCGGGAAGGGTGCATTCCTGCAGCAGTCCTGCGGGAGTCAGGCCCTGCTGGATGCCGTCGATGATGTAGGCGTCGTAAAGGTTGGGTGCTTTGTCGGCCATGCCCGAGTTTTTATTTGTGCTCAAAAATAGGTATTTTTGTATTGAAATCAAAACACCTTTGCCTATGGTTTTTTCGGAGTCGGCCTATGGAAAGCTCCTGGATGAGATCTTCCAGCGCTTCCCGTCCGTGCAGAAGACGGATTTCGCGTCGGCTTACAAGCCGGGACTGGAGGGAATGGAGGCTTTCTGCACCGCCCTGGGCAACCCTGAACGTTCCTTCCGCAGCATCCACGTGGCCGGCACCAACGGCAAAGGGTCGGTGGCCTCCCTCCTGACGGCTGCCCTGGCGGCCTCCGGTCTCCGCACCGCCCTGTACACCTCTCCCCACCTGGTGGACTTCCGGGAGCGCTCCCGGATCGTGGATGCGTCGGGCTTCAGCCTGATTCCGAAAGAGTATGTCTTTGACTTCCTGACGGAGTGGAAACCTTATTTCATCGAGCACGGGCTTTCGTTCTTCGAGATTACGACAGGGCTGGCTTTCAAATGGTTTGCGGATGAAAAAGTGGATGCTGCGGTCATCGAGACGGGCCTGGGAGGAAGGCTGGATTCGACCAACGTCATCATCCCGGAGCTGAGCGTCGTCACCACCATCGGCCTGGACCATTGCGCCTTGCTGGGGAATACCCTGGCGGCGATCGCGGGAGAGAAGGCCGGCATTTTCAAGCCCGGCGTTCCTGCCCTCGTGGGCGAAAGCAATCCGGAGACGGATCCGGTGTTTGACGAAACATCCTGGATGGTGTGTCCGCTCACCTACGCCGACAAGATTCGGCCGTCCCTCTGGCACAGGCATCAGGACATTCTCCGTAAGATGGACCTGCAGGCTGACGTACAGCAGAAAAACCTTCGCACCGTCCTCGCGGCGGTGGATATCCTGAAAGTCATTCCCGGCTTCAAGGGGCTCGCTGATGCGCAGGCCGTGATGGACGGCATTGCCCGCGCCGGCCGCCTGACCGGCTTCCGCGGCCGCTGGGAGCGCCTCTCCGAGCATCCTTTCGTCATCGCCGACATCGGCCATAACCCCCAGGCGCTCCGCTACAGCTTCGACCAGCTCCGCCGCTATGTGGAGGAAGGCCGCTGCAGTTCCCTCATCATCGTCTATGGCGTGATGGCCGACAAGGACCTGGACGGCATCCTGCCGCTGATGCCAGCCGATGCAACCTATGTTTTCACTGCCCCGCAGACGTCGCGCGCCCTGCCCGCTGCGGACATCCTCCGGCGCTACACCGCCTTCGCGGCGGGGCGCTCCTCCGGCGCTCCGCTTCGCGCCTTTGCCGCCGAAACGGTCCGCCAGGCCGTGCAGATGGCCCTCCAGCTCGCGCAGAGCATTTCTGGCCGTCCCGATTCGGCTCCGCCGCTCGTTTTCATCGGCGGCTCCGCCTTCGTCGTCGCCGAGGCCCTGCCGCTGTTCGGGTAACGGTATAATTGTTGATGCTCACCATCAGCAGAAAGATGAATGATATGAAACGGACAGTCCGGACGGTGCTTGCCGCCGTCGCCTTTTTATTGTTTGCTCCCATGATGAACGCCAGCGAGAAGGACGGGCACGTGCTTACCGCCCTTTGGAAACAGTACGAGGACGCCTCGAGGGCCGACCGCCCCCAGAAGGAGGCGGAGATCCTCGCGAAAATCAAGACGGAGGCGCAGAAACAACGCCTTCCCGTGGATTTTTACGATGCCGCCACGAAGTATGTGGAGTCGGTGCAGCGCCGTGACTGGAAGAAGCGCGCCGAACTCCGCACGCAGTTGCAGGACGAGGTGAAGACCTTCGGCCACCCGCTGGTGACCTACCTCTGGATGGGTGAATATGCCAATGCCTCCTCCGACGAGCGCTGGGCCTCTGTGAAAGACCGTGCCAACGTGTTCCGGGAAGGGCGGAACAAGCCCCTTTACCGGAACATCGGCCATCTGATGGGTGGGGAGATGCCGGCATTCATCGCCTCCGACTACGAGTACGCCCTTTGGGACCTGCTGGGCTCGCGCCGGTACGAGGATCCGGAGAAGGATGAAATCTGCCGTACGCTGAAGGCCGAAGTGGCCGGGAAGTATCCCGGCGAAGGGTATCTGGAGTATTATATGGCGAACCGGACGAATGGAAAAGATGCCCGCAAGGCCGCCCTCGAGGCCGTTTCGGCGAAGTACGCCGGCAAGGCCGTCGCTTTCTGGCCGGACCAGGACCTTCTCCGTCTGGAATTCGATGACCTGAATGAGCAGAAGGCGGGATCGGCCGCTTATCAGGCCCTCTACCATAAATGCCTTGCCTACGAAAAAGCCCGAGCCGCCCTCAAGGGGGAGGAGGCCGTCATCGCCAAGGCTTGCCTGGCCGTGAAGAACCTGAACGAGGTCCTGACTTCCAAAGGCTTGGAAGTCAAGGTGGCCGACGGGAAGGCTTACGTGATGTTCCGGAATCTGGACAAGGCCACCCTCGCCCTCCAGCGGGACGATACGAAGGAAAAGACGAAGGTCCGGACGTGGAACCTGTCGGACCCGACCCGCAGTTTCTTTGTCAAGGACACCGTGGAGGTGGAACTCCCCAAACTGGGGGATGGCGATTATGTCCTTGAGGCCGTCAACGGAAAGAATAACGGGATGACCTGGTACAAGCAGCATACCCTTTCCCTCGCCGTGCGTAGGGAAGCGGGCGGATATGCCGCCTACGCTACCGACTATCTTACCGGGAAACCACTTGACAGACTGACGCTTACCCTTTGGAAGGGAGACACGAAGGTCCTGTCGGAGACGATGCGTCTGGACGGTTTCACCCTCCTTCCCAAGAAATTCCAGCAGGCCGTCGAAGGTCATCGGAATACCTATTATTCGGTGTCGGCCGAAACCGGCTCGGGAACGGCTCTCCGTTCCAGCCCCAAACTGGGCATCCATTCATACTCCTACTATGACGGGGACGAGGGAAAGGCGCAGGAAGAACTGTATTGCAACATCTACCGGGACCGCGGCGCTTACAATCCGGGCGACCGGTTGGACTTCAAGGCGGTTGTCTACAAGGGCGACCTGGTGGAAAAGGTCACCGTGGTGCCCGACCGTGACCTGGCGGTGTCCCTCTTCGATTCCGAAGGAAATGCCATCCAGCGCCTGTCCTTGAAAACCAATGAATTCGGTTCGGCATCCGGTTCCTTCACGCTTCCGAAGGGATTGCGGAACGGGTATTTCAACATCCAGGTCGTTTCCGGAAAGAAGCATCTGGCTGCAGACAGTTTCCGGGTGGACGAGTTCGTCCTTCCCACCTTCACCCTGTCCTTCGATACCAATGACAAACTGTATCTGAGAGGAGACGAGGTGAAAGTGAGCGGAAAGGTCACAAGTTACTCCGGCCATTCCCTTTCAGGCGCCAACCTGGCCGTGAAAGTGAACCGTTGGGGCACGGTCGTCCTGGAACAGAACGTCCAGCCCGCTGCGGACGGAACCTTCTCCTTTGTTTTCCCGGCCGGGGAAACCGGCTATCATTCGGTAGAGGTCACCGTGACCGACGCTACCGGTGAGATGCAGGAATTCCATGCGGGCGTGTATGTCAGCGATAACATATCGGTGTCCCTGGCCATGAAGAACGCTGCCGAAGGGGAATTCGTCGCCATGGACGAGAAACACGTCTTTGGCCCGGTCCGCAATGCCGGGATGATGCGCCGCTGGAGACCTTCTCCGTCCAAGTATATCCTGACGGAGGACTGCGCCCGCGTGGAAATGGAAGTGGAGAACAGTGACGGGGTCCGGATCGACGTCCCCCTGACCTATATCCTCTATGCGGAGGACAGTACCGTGGTCCGCAAGGGAACTGCGACTTCCGGCGAAGTTGTCCAACTGGACATGAAAGGCCTTCCTTCCGGCCTCTATTCCCTCCATGCCGAAGCCTCTGAAAGGGAGGCGAAGGATGATGCAGACTGCCTGATCCTCAAGTTCTCCGACAAGGAGAAAGTCCTGGATGCTCCGGTCCGCCGGGTATTCCTGACCGGTCCCGGGGATGTCCCTGCAGGGGGAAGGATCCGTCTCACGATGGGAACGGCCGACGGAGCGGAGTGGGCCATCGTAACCGTTTTCGGTAAGAACCGGCAGGTGCTCCAGACCCGGAAGGTCAACCTGAAGGGCGTGCGTGGAAAGACGGGTTCCGTCGAGACCATCGAACTGGATTATCCGGAAAGCTATCCGGATGCCGTCCGGCTCCAGGTATTCTATTTCAAGCGCGGCGAGGCCGTCACTTTCGACAAGGAGTACTCCCGCGTCCGTACGCGCCTGGCTCTCCCGCTCTCGTTCGACCGTTTCACGGACAAGGCTTTTCCCGGAACGAAGTATTCCTTCAACCTGAGGACTGAACCGTGCGTGGAGGCCCTTGCTGCGGTATATGACAAGAGTATCGATGCCATCGCTCCGAACTACTGGCCGGTCGTCTCGCTGCGGGAATTCAGCGTTCCTTATGTCGGAGTCGATTCCGTCTGCGGCCAGGTGTACGGGAACGACCCGTTCGGGGAGGATGCCCTGAACGAGACGGTTGTTGTCGGGTACGGCGTTTCCAACCGGATGGCGCTTCGCAGCAAGGCTGCAGGCGCAGTCATGATGGACAGTGCGGTAGCGGTCGAAGAGGAAGCGGTTGCTTTCCAGATGGTGGAGGAGAAACCCGCCTTCGATGCCGGAGCCGATGTCCAGGTCCGTTCCAAGTTCGAGAACGCCCTGACCTTCCAGCCGCATCTGCTGTCCGACGCCGCCGGCAACCTCTCCTTCTCGTTTGAGACATCAGACAAACTGTCCACCTACTACGTGGCGGTCTATGCCCACGACAAGGATATGCGAAACGCTTGCATCCGTCAGGAAATGGTCGTCAGCATCCCTGTCAAGGTGGCCGTCGTAGAACCGCAGTTCCTCTATGTGGGCGATACTTACGAGGTGGCCGCCAGCGTTTCCAGCATTTCGGACGCCCCGGTTTCCGGGCAGCTGTACGTGTATGCCTATCCTTCCGCGGAATATGAAGGTGTGGAGCCGGTTTCGGTCCAGCGCATCGCCCTCACCGTCCCGGCCGGCGGCACGGAAAGCCACCGGTTCCCGGTCCGCGTTCCCGCCGTGGATACCCTGGGCCTCAAGGCGGTCTTCGTCGCCGAGGACTTCTCCGACGCCGTCTTCCTGCCGGTTCCGGTGAAAAAGCCGGTCCAGACGCTCACTGAAGCCCATTCAGCCGTGCTCCGTGCCGGCATGGACCGGGAAACGCTCCTCGCGGAACTCCGCGCCCGCTTCGTCAATGTTCCCGCTTCCGAGGCGGCCTTGACGGAAACCACCCTCCTGGACCTTGTCCGGGAGGCGATTCCTGCCAAGGTGGATCCGGAGGGGAATGACGTGTTGTCGCTGTCGGAAGCCTATTATGTCCGCCTGATCGCTTCCACTCTGCCCGGTGCGGCCGAAAATCTCCCGGACGGCACGGCGGACCTTCTTGCTAAGGTCCTTGCCTGCCGCAATGCCGACGGCGGTTTCGGCTGGTTCGAAGGAATGAATTCCTCGGCCGTGATTACGGCCGTGCTGCTCCAGCGCTTCGCGAAGCTCCGTGACCGCGGCTTCGAAGTACCCGATCTGACGTCGTCTGTTAAATTCCTGGATGACAAGCACTTCGCGGTGGAGATGCCTTACTGGTGCGGCTATCTGTCCGATGCCCAGTATATGTTCGTCCGTTCCTTGTATCCGGCGGTACCGTTCGAGGTGAAGCCGGCGACCAAGGAGGGGAAGAAGCGCTTTGCCGACTTCCAGAAAGGCGCCAAGGGCTATCTGGTCCCTTCGGCCAAGGATGGCCGCGGACTCCAGGGTGCCATTCTGGCAAAGGCCCGCCGGGTACAGACGCTGTTGAACCTGTCGTCCTCTTCCGAGGGGATTGCCCTCGCGAAGAACTGGGGCGTGAAGCTGGCCGCGAAGTCCCGGATGGAATCTTCCCTGAAGGCCGACATCGCCTCCCTGAAGGAGTATGCGGTCGAGCATCGCGACGGTGGCTGGTATTATCCGAATGCCGTCATGCCTTGGCGCGGCCTCCTCGAGACCGAAGCCGACGCTCACTCCCTCCTCTGCGACCTGATGCAGGCCTATGCCCCGCAGGTCTCCGACGGCATCCGCCTGTGGCTGATGCTCCAGAAGGAGAGCCAGAAGTGGGACGAAAGTCCGGCCTTCGTGGATGCCCTCACTTCCATCCTGAACGGCTCTGACGACGTTCTGTCAACATCCATCCTCTCGTACTCTGCTACCTATGACAAGCCGTTCGCCGGGATCAAGGCCGCGGGTAACGGCTTCACCGTGGAGCGCAGGTTCTTCCGTGAGAAGACCGTGGAAAAGGTGTATGACGACCGCACCACCGACAAGAATGACCTGGTTACGGTGCGTGAGGAAATCAAGCCCGGCACTCCGGTCGCCGTCGGAGACAAGATTATCGCCGAGTATCGGATCTGGAACCAGGAGAACCGCAGTTTCGTGAAGGTCGATGCATTCCGCGAAGCTGCCCTCCGCCCTGTCCAGCAACTGTCCGGACATACCGGCTGGGGCTGGTTCAACCTCCGCCGTCTTACCTTCACTCCGCAGGGTTACCGCAACGTGAAGGCCGACAGGACCGAATACTATTTCGATTCCTTCCCGGAGGAGAACACGACCCTGAATGAGGAATTCTTCGTGACACAGGCCGGGACCTTCACCGCTCCGGTCATCACCGTCGAATCCCTCTACGCTCCGCACTACCGCGCCAACGACGCCTATCACGGCGTCCTCGCCGTAGAGTAGCCACCTCCGGTGGCGCTTAACGCGCTGATAGT
>JAEEGL016059094.1_pt1 | contig 13334 bp, 29 predicted proteins | sample 9134231 | NCBI WGS metagenome assembly JAEEGL01 (sample SAMN16246548, study PRJNA631951) | gut metagenome | biome: gut microbiome; feature: rumen; material: fiber-attached | host: Bos | place: Iran: Karaj | collected 2018-10 | reverse complement strand
GACAGCGCGGTGCGGCGGTTTGAGGATGCGGGCTATGCCATCATCCACTACTGCACCATCGCTATGGAACTGAGGAGTGAGAACGAGCAGCAGCGCAAGCGTGAATACGTGGAGCATATCATCGGCTCGTTCGGCGAGATGCTGGCAGCCTTCGACATTCTGATGGACATGAAGGATATGACGCAGAAGAAGAGCGATGCTGACAGCAAGGGCGAGATGTATCTATTCTCCGACTCCGCAAAGCTCGCCATTGCCCGTCTGCTGGAACGCATAGAAACGGGTGCGAAGAAGTGGCGCAACTCTATCAGATGAATCAAACTCTATTGCGTCAGGACGTAGGAAGGGGTCGGGCAGCAATGCCAAGAAGTCCGCGCCAGAACAAGATAGTAAAAGGGAGCACGGGTGTCATTCACACCATCGTCAAATGTTGCTCGGATGCTCGAACAGGTGGTTTGCCGAGAGGTACAACGTCAACAACGCTTGGAATTTCAACGGTACGAACCGCAACCTCAACAACAACAACGTCAACAACGCGAATCAGGTTGGGGCGGTCGCGAATTTATTAGAAAAAGTTATTACGCAAAGATGAGTTTGAAAGAAGAAGAAAGGTTTGTCAATCTATACAGACTGATGAAGAAGACAAGGAAGAATAAGCGCAGGGGCAAGGACTCCGTGGAGTTCGAGGCGAACTGGGCACCGCTGCTGGTGCGTGCCCTGGACGACCGCGACGACCGCACGCTGCGCATCCTGCACAACTATACCTTTCTTGCACCACGTCCACGTTGGCGGGAAATATTCGCAACGGAATTTGGTGGTCGTATGATAGACACGGAGGTTTGCGAGGTGGTGATACCTGAGGCTGAGAAGGTGTTATCGCCATTCACCTACAACAACCGCAAGGACATGGGTAGTCAAGCGGCTATTAACCAGCTGATGGAGCATATCTTCGATGCGTCGGAGGGTTATACCAAACCAACGCGGATTATAAAGATAGACTTCAGCGGCTACTTCCCCAATGCCGTATGGCTGATAGCGGAGAAGTGCATCGACGAGGTGATAGACCGCACAGAGATGGACGAAGAAACGAAGGCGTATCTGAGATGGTTGACGATGATCAGCATCCACTGCAACCCTGCCGCGCATTGTGAGCTGCGCACCGCCTCGCATCTTTGGCGAGAACACATTGCACCAGAGAAATCTATCCGCACCAAGCCAGAGGGCATAGGTGCTGCAATAGGCAGACTGATATGGCAGACGGCAATGGGGCTGTATATCAATGACGAGATACTATGGCTGACGGAAGAATGTGGCATCAAACTCGTGTGTTTTGTCGATGATATTGTATTCGTCGTACCGGAGGAGCGCCACCAATACCTCCTGTCCCTGCTTCCCGAACTGCGTCGCAGACTGGCAAAGAAGGGTGTGACGCTGAACGAGAAGAAATTCTACGACCAACCCTATTATCACGGTTGCGAGTTCCTGGGCAGCCATATTCGCCAGAACCGCATACACCTGAACAATAAGACCTACGACAACGCCATCAGGAGTATCGAGAAGATGAACGAAAACAGGTACAAGGATATCGACGTGATGGTGTCTGTATTCAATAGTTATAGCGGTTTATTGAAGAACCGCACAGACCATAAGCGACTGTTGGAACTGAGAGATAAGTTATCGCCCGAATGGTGGCAGTGGCTGGAGTGGGACGACCGCCGGAGATGTACCACCTATAAACAAGGCTATTCGCCTAACGAGAGATTAAACATAAAGTATCACTTAAATTTAAAGCATTATGACACAATCAGAAATTATCGAGCAGAAGAATGCTCTGTACCGCGCACGCAACACGCTGGAATCGCAGCTTAGCAGCGACGATTACAAAACCATCAAGAACGCCGAGGCACAGGCAGCCGGCAAGCCCCTGCCCTACGACCCCGACGCCCTGCACACCAAGCACCAGGCATGGCGCGATCGCATCAACGCCATCGAGGACGAGATAGCCGCGCTGGATGCCCTGGAGCCTGATGACGAAACGCCCGCACCTGAGGCCGAGGTGTAACAACGGTGGCGGCGGGATTGAATGACGCCTAACCCATCGGGGCGTTCGGTATGTCCGTAGAAGATTAACACGTTCTGCTTACATTACCGCAGGAAGCACAGCCGAACACGCGGCTGACCAGCGACACCGCACAGAACGTCGAGAGTTGGGTAACGCCAACCACGCCCTGCGAAACAAGAAGAGGAGTCATTTACGGCTCCCCTTCTTTGTGCTTATTGTTGTGCTTCACACATCAGAATCAAGAAACTTATTCCGATAAAGATTGCTGCCAATGCCGCCAGCATCGTACTCACGGGGCTATGCTTCTTGAAGTTGAACCACCACATAAGCCCTAAGTCGAAGAAAAAGCAAAGCAGCAATATCCATTCAACCGTACTCATCGTCAGCCCTCCTTATATTAACTTTTTCTTGTAATACACTTCGACAATATCTTGCAGGTTGTTATGGCCACGATATGTACGAACCCAATAGAGAAAAAACTTATCCCCGACATCATCGCCAAACCTGTCATGTATTATGTCTATTGCTACCTGCTTAGGTTTTCTTGTGCGGAAAAGACCATAATCCCAGTATTCTCCGCATAGAACAAACTTAGGATAAGGACCTCTGCGATATACTCGTTGAATGTCCATAGTCAGTCCTCCTTATCCGAATATTACATCTGCCATTTCTTTCGCTACCCTTGCCGCATAGATGTGGCGAGGTTCCGCTATCTGACCGCCAGCACCGCTTGTCACGTACTCGTATGGTATGCTGGCTATCAACTTGACTGCGGTATCTGAAATCCATTGTTCTTTGGTCTGAGACGACTGCGGTAGTGCATACTGGCTGTAGTAGCACTCCATTTCAGCATCCGAAGTACGATGCCCGCAAATCATATCCGTGCAATCTTTACATTTCATCGTCAGTCCTCCTTCTTGATTGCGGCCACCATGAACCCCTGGCCGCAGTAGGGGCAGATGATAGTTCCTGCAGCGTGAGCATCGCTGTCAGCCAACAGATCGGCAGGCGTGATGCCAATAGCCTCGCACACGTCCTCGATGGTGCTCCACTTCGGGTCAGTCAGCTTCTTAGCCCACCCCTGCGGCGCAATCTTCAACCGACGACAAACCTCGGCCCGCGAGATTCGCATATCCTCCATCTTATTCTCTATAAGCTCTTTTATATCCATAATCTGTTTATCTGTGTAAAGTCGGTACAAAGATAAGCATTATTATTTATACCGCAATCAAAACGCTTTATATTTTATAGATTTTTAAATGAAAAAGACAGGACTCTCGCCCTGCCCAAAACTATTCTAAAATGTTAATCTCAGGGAAATCTTTTTCCCACAGTTCAATAATGTTCTCCCAAGTGTCGTCATCCGGAGGGACGATGTGGATGCGCGGATCATCCAGCAAGTCGGACACGGAACAAATTCGCCATATCTTTCCCATGTACAGGACCAACTGCTTCAGGTGCAGTTCCTCGGTGTTCACCATGTCCCTTCGCAAGCATCGTCCCAGGTTGAGTTAAGGGTAAACCCCAGACTGTTGGACTGCCCGAAGAGCGTTCCGCTGTAGTCGGTGGAGCGGTTGACTTTCAGGGGAACGTCCTCTACGGTAATCGAGCCGACAGTGATGTTTCCACTGGTCTTGGCGGTGATGGTTATGTCCGTCGTCCACTCCGCAGTCCCTGAGAAGCCGTAGAGGTTGAAGAGCGTATTGGTCTGTCCGACATAAGAGGTTGGCAACGTCATGACACTGGTATAGGTGGTGGTTGCCGGTGTCGGTGCGCCGGTAGAGTAGTTCAGCCCGGTATGCCACGACGTAGGCGACATCGTAATGGTAGTCACTCCGTCGGGTATGGCATCGGTGACGGTGGCGCGGAAACGGGTGACGACACGATCGAGGGTGACGGCACGGTTGCCGTTGGAGGTACTTACCACGGTAACGTCGTAGTCCTTCCAGAAGGTGTCGCTGGGCTTCGTCCAGGTAATCGTCTTGCCGTCGAGGTCGAGGGTAGGGGTGTTGCCACGGGAGACGACGAAGTACAGGTGGTGCGTCCCGTAGGTGAGGTTGAGGGTAGGTGTGCCGAAGTCCTCGTCGGTGCTGGACTGGTACACGTGTTGTAGCAGCGTACCGTTGTCGGAGTAATCGAAGAGCCACAGGTCTGTCATGTCCTTGCCGTCTGCCTGAAGGTAGCCGCGCATGGAACCCGTCTTGAAGTCACCCTTGATGGTGAAGGTGAACTTCTTCATAGGCACGTCGTCGACCTCGGACACATCCTCCACGATGTGCTCGGACCAGTCCTCGATTTGTTTCTCACACGATGTTGTCGCTACGATCATAGTTGACAGTGCGAACAATGCAATAGTTTTTCTCATAATTTAAAAGTTTTAGTTAATAAATGTGCCAAATGGCAGGGGCAAAGATAGGAAGAAGTTCCTTTTGCTCAAAATAAAATCGACGAAACGGCTGATTTTCAGAAAAACGTCGTCTATTTTAATATTTAACATTAAAAAAGTGTGATAATTGAACATTAATTATTATCTTTGCGGAAAACAGTGAATATATGTGATAATTCACTTAAACAATTAACGACACAACACAAAAATTAATACTTATGAAAAAGATTATCGACTGGCTAACGCATTGGGGCAAGGACAAGATCCTGCACGACGACCTGGTATGCACGATATCCTTGCTTGCAGCCTGTGTTTGCAAGCTATTCATCAGCAAGGACTGGGACATGATTACGGTATACGCATTCTTCTCTGGTTTCATTGCAGCAATCTGCAAGGAGATTTACGACGAGTGGAAGTACAAAGGCTCAGATGAGAGAGACTGGGCTGCCGACCTCTGCGGTCTTGTACGCGGAACACTGTTCTCACTGATCCTGGCGGTATGAAGAAGTTGCTTTTGATATTAGCCTTGCTGCTACTCGCAAGCATAGCGATCAACGTGTTCATGCTGACACGCCAGCCACAGGTGGAGATAAAGCGAGATACTGCTGATGTAGTCAGATGGGACACCATCCACGACTCGTTGCCACCTGAGAAGGGCGAGAAGGTCATCTCCTATGTGACTATCCCCTGCCACCACGACACCACAGACGCAGGAAACGGAAACACACAGGGCGACTCCTTATGTGACGGCAGTGTGACGCTTCCTGTCGTACAGAAAGTCTACTCGGACGATTCTACCTATACCGCATACGTCAGCGGCCCGAAGGCCGACTCTTACCCCCGGCTTGACTCGATATCAGTCATGCAGAAAATCATAGAACGAAACATCACCAACACGATCATCGAAGAGCAGCACGGTCTGCGCCTGAAGATACGTCCTGCAGTTACCGCAGGATACGACCCGATACACAAGACATGGGGATTGATGGCTGGCGGTTCTGTCGTCATAGACTGGTGATATCACATCTATACCTTTTAGCCCGTGAGGGTAATGTCTCATAATTTTATAGAATGATTTTTGTATTTTTCATGGTTCTTGTTTAATAAGGTTTGTTTTAGTTAGATTAGTTTTTAAGTTAGTAGTTAACAGTGCCAAGTGAGGCACGGAATAGGTTTTTTCATAGTTTTAGTTTAATAGTTGATTGTAAAACTTGGATTAGTAGCAGAGTAGCCCACCAGTGATGGCAGGCTACTTTCTTTTCATCACTTATCATCCTTTCTGCACTTATACAATTCACATGTTTCATCAATATCGCTAATGAAGTAGACGTGCGGAATCTTGTAACAGGTAAACTTGACAAGGTAGTGGGTATAAGCATAACTGCGCTTTCCATATCTTCGTACATCAACTACCTTGCCTAAGACACCAACACTCCTTCCCTTGAATGGTTGCCAGTAGGAACGTGTTACTTCTATTATGTCTCCTATCTTGAATTTCATGGTTCAAGTGGTTTAAAGTGTTTGAGTAAGTCAGTGTACACATGGCATTTGCCCATATAGAAATGTGCTTGCAACATCTTCATTTCCCTATCACATCCAAGGGAAACTTTATTATAGTGTTCTCGCAATTCTTCAAGAGCAGGGCTGCTTAATTACGGTTCCCAATTTTGAACAGGCTTGTCCTTATGCGGGCAATCCTTTGGGCATTCACCCTTAATCTCACGATCCAGATAGAAGCACCACGGCAGCACTTCCCGCCCTTTTTCCTCGCACGGCAGTAAAGTCATCGTGCCAGAATGTTTGCAATTATTATCCATCGTCAGCCCTCCTTAATTACGATTACTTTTACTTTGTCTCCTGCCAAAAATCCTTTCGATGACATAAAATATGACATAGGAACTCCTGTAGGGTCGCTATAATGCACAGATGCTACTCCGCATTTTTCAAAATGATGCACAACACCATCTACACCATTTGCCATCATCTCCTCTTTCATCTTCTCCATACCTGCAAGCATGGCATGGTCTTCTGCAAGTTCGGTGGATTGGTCTTGTTGTTTCTGCCAATTAGCACCAAGTTTACATGCGTCTTCCACATCATGCCAAGTAGGGTTATCTATTGCCCAGTCATTAGACATATCGTAGGCACATTGATAGGCATATTCATCGAGGTCTGTTTTGCTTATTACTTTTGGTAACTTATTCTTAACATCTTGATTTCTTTGCCATCTTGATACCCTTACGGCAATCCTACTTAACTTGGCAAATGACACCTCTGGGAACTGCTTGGATAGTTCGTTGATATACTCGCCTAACTCCTCGCTTACAGGCTCTTCTTGCAAGGAATCTATAGGGCAGACTTCATCACAATACAATCTTTTGCCATCTTTCATTAAAACGGTAAGAATGTCCGGATCATCTGGTTTACAATAAAAAATGCTTTCTACATCTGCCACGTAAACTGTATATACAACCTCATGGCTGCTCTTTAATTTTAATTTGTCTGTCATACCTCTTCTTTCTGTGCTTTTATATACTTTTCGTAAAACTCTTGTTGAGATTTATCAAATTTATCTTGTTCTTCTTTGCTTAGTGGATTATAGACCATCTTAATTTTAGCCATTGTTACTCACCTTTCTTTATATTCTTTAAACCGTTTCAATACTTCTTGATAATACTCTTTTGTCATTGGTTGAATCTTAATAGCCCCAAGATTGATATTTGCTTCTGTTGCATCAAAAGCAAGACGTATAAGCACAATATCTTCCCAAGTCAGTTCCAAGTCTTTCTCTGCTTGATGGTAGCCATCAATAAAATCCGATGCTCTTTGCATATCAATACCAGAGGTTTCTTGTGTATCATCACCTCTTGAAATGCCATACCGATTCTTTATTTCTATTTCTAATTGTGTCATATTTATTTTCTTTATATTGGCAAAAACAGCACAAATGAGTTGTTCATATACCACAATGATTTTCTTCTGCCTTACTCATCTTGCATTGCTTGTTTGAAGTCCTTCTATATACACTTAATACTTTTCTATTCGCTTGTTAATATCTTCACCTGTTATCTCACCTCTATTCAGTTGAAACAGAAGATTGCGTCCGTGTGCCACTCCATCATTAAAGATGTCGTTCTTCTGCTTTGCCAGTTGCTTGTCGAGTTTCTTCTGATAACTGTAACGCTCCCTGTTTAATTCTCCAACAGCATCTTCGATGGCATGACATAATTTCTTTGCCGCTTCAAATGTTACCGTTGGCAAAACGAAACCGTCATGTGATGTTCCGCTTCCAGCATATCCAGCAAGCATACTTTCTTGTCGGCAATACCCTCCCGCGTATCTGCTGTCAAATTGTGAGAATGTCCTCAATAATTCTCGCAGGCATCCGTCAATTTCTTCGTTTCTGATTTGATACCAAGTCATAAAACCCGTTGTAAGGTCATCTATGCAGTAATGACCGCGCTCAAGGTCTCTCTCTTTACAAAACTGTCTTCCGATGTTCAAGTGCTCAGTACATTCTAAGCATAATCCGTCTTTTGAAAGCCTTGGTACTTCTGTACCACTCCTTCCGCATCCTGGACATGGCTTATCGCCTTTATAAATGTTTGTCATAGTTCTATTTCTTTATCACAACCCATAATTCGCATAGCCTGTTGGAGTTCATGTACAAACTCAATAGGCATAGAAATATCTTTCTCTGCAAATTCTATCACAAGGAATATAGAGGGTGGGATTTCCGCAAATGGTGTTTTACCATCCTGTTCGTAGATAACGCACCCCTCATCAAACATTACCTTTACCTCATAGCCATCACGATAAACAAATCTCATATCTGTCTCATCTGTTGGTTTGAAACCATTCTTAGCAAGGTGTATCTTTTCAAGCGGGATAGGTTCAAATTTATTACTATACTCCCACAGGTTAGGATAGCCACAAGCAAAATGTATACTTCCATCACCTAAACGGTCAATCCTTGTTACTTGGTAATACTTACCATTGGCGTGTCGTAGCCAATCACCAATTTGAATTGCTTTCATATTCAGTCCTCCTTACCATATCGGTGGTATCAATGAATTGACAAACGCATCCCTTCTGCGCTCACGTTCCTCCTGCTCTTCCTTAGTAGGAGTCATCACTTGCTTCATGCGTTCAAGCAGCGGATGCGGGTCTTGCGTGAACTTCGCAACGCCCACCGTTCTGATTATCTGCGCCAACTGAATAAATGTCGCCCCTCGCACGATGTCGCCTACTATCCCGTTGCCCATCGGACGCAGGGCATTGATAAAATCCATCTTGCTGTCGGATGTCATTATCTCAAACAAGCCCAGCACGCACTCGGCCATTTCCTGCCGACGCTGATTGTCTTTTTCGCTGTATTCCATATCTTAGTCCTTTAACCATTTATAATCATCTCGCAGTTTGCCGTCCTTATCGCATACCCATTCGGCAATGCTTTCCCATGTGTCAGGCTCGGCATGGTCGTAAGAACTACAGCCACACGCAGAGCTATACGCTACCTCATAGGGTGGCCATCGTCCGAACAGATACCATCCCGTGTACTCGCCACAACATCCACAAGCATGATGCGGCAGAAAACTCACTTGTTTTCGGAGACAAAGCTCCCTAATTTCTTGTCCTGTCATATCTCTTCAATCCTTTATATTATTTCCTTTGCTTCCAAATGTCAGTCCTCCTTAGTCAAACGTATAACCCCAATAAACCATCTGAAACTCCTTGCGGTCTTGCGCTGGAAGTTCGTCCTCTACCCAAACGTCATAAGTCATATTGCCCCAACCGCCATTCACCTTTACGCTCTTCAATCTCATCGTGAGCAATGAATCATAGTTGGACGCTTTCCTTGTGATTTTGCCACCAGTAGCGTATGCCATACAAACATCGCCACTCGATATACCTTTTCCTGCTCTAAGGCAGATTGTCTGATAGTTGTCCTTCCCAAGAATGGCAGTCACAAACTCTTCCAATGTTTCGGCGTTAGTAATTACGTCATAATTGCACGTCTCATCACCGAATGGCCCGCCAGTGCAGAGAAATTCAACCGTAATTTCTTTCTTTGCTTTCATGTCTTAGTCCTCCGTTTAGTAATTCCTTATTGTCAAGCGGTGGCTCCCTTGTTTGTCTTCGTTAGTTCCGATTCGCCAAACAGCCACGAACCACCCAACTCTTCTATGAACACTTCGACCCTTATCCTGCCGTCCTTGTCCTTTGACGATTTCCACACCTCGCCCTCGTGACCATCCGTATTGTCCTTGTCGCTGTGGACTACCACCCAGTCGCCAGGCTTTAACTTCCAGTCAGGCTCCGTGTAACCCATTTCGCCCGCTTGCTTCACCCATTCCTCGTAAGTGATGTTGTCAAAGCGGACATCATCCACCACGCGGTCAAACGGCTTGATGAAGTGCGGATCTTGCAGATTGCGACGTGCTTCCTCTCTCGCCCTCTCCGCACAAAGTTCTATATACTCTTCCTCGCTGTAGTTGTAGCGCGTCACGGCATCCACAACTGGCGAGAAACGGCATAGCAAGCCGTTCGGCTGTCTTGCAATGTATGCTCCCATCGTCAGTCCTCCTTAATTATGATTAATTTAACGCAAATTGGTTCGTCTTTCCATCGTAAGTCAGGAAAAGCATCATTGTCAATAATATGGCAATTGTAGTCTCTATCCCACCACCGATGCTTTTCTTCCATCCTTCTGGGTTCTACTTCAAATATATGAAGATTTCCATCTTCGTCTCTTGCCACATAACCAGATAGATTAGGTTCTTTCAACATCTGCTCTTTCATCTTCTCCATACCAGCAAGCATAGCATGGTCTTCTGCAAGTTCAATGGTGGATTGGTCTTGCTCTTTCTGCCATTTAGCACCAAACTCAATAGCATCAAGCATTGCATAGCCATCAAAGTGAGTGAGTTCCATCATCTTTGTTTCTCCATAGTTGGCATAAGATTTATCAAGCTGTGGTCGCAACCATTCTTTGCTTGCCTCTTCCAAGTCATCGCTTACAGGTTCTTCTTTCCATTCCTTTACAGTTCTTTCAACATTGGAAAGGTTTAGTGTGTCGAGTGTTTCATTGATTCCGTGCTTATAAGAAACTAAACACATATCAACAAGAGGGCTATTCTTCATTCCATTAGCTTGTGATATTAACCTTTGTTTGTACGATTCAATCATTGATTCTGTGTTCGGGAACTCGCTCACAGGCTCTTCTTGCATAGTATCAACCAAATCAAGCACCTCATTGTAAGCCTCTTCCTTACAACGAGTTTCCATCGCAACCTGCGAGGAACAAGCACCATGTATAAGGTTGGACTTTAGTCTTTCAACCTCTTCACGGATTTTCTCTTTATCTGTCATATTCACTTATTTGTTTCGCTTTTGTAAATTCACTTTTATATTTCTCCACGGACTCTTTGGCTTTCATTTTTTCGCTGTATGCTTGCGCTTGTTTCTTTGCAAGTTCTGCGTCCATCTGTTTCGCTGATTCTGCTAATCCAGCTTCATCTAACACCTTTCTAAGACTCTGTGGTAGACTATCATATAAATTATTACTCATATTACATATTGTTTTTCATTTGTTAATTTCTACGAGATACGTTTCCACCAAATGCTTAACTGCAGGTATTCTTGAGCACACGCTATGACCTTGTGTTCCGTTAGGAAATTTGTCTTTATAATGTTCATAGGTGACATCAAGACCTCTAACAGTGACTGCAAGCAATGCCTCAAGTTTCTCTTTGTCTGTCATACCTCTTCTCCTTTCTGTGCTTTTATATACTTTTCGTAAAACTCTTGTTGAGATTTATCAAATTTATCTTGTTCTTCTTTGCTTAGTGGATTATAGACCATCTTAATTTTAGCCATTGTTACTCACCTTTCTTTGTATTCTTTTCAATACTTCTTGATAGTCAATCTCATCAAACAAATGAGGTTTTAAACTTTCTGAATCTACAATGTCAATAAGCAGTTTAATATCCTTCCAACTAAGTTCCAAGTCTTTCTCTGCTTGTTCGTATCCTTGTTGATATACGATTCTTTTAACTACATTTAAATCATAAGAACCACGACTATCCCCATCAATTTTTAGAGGAAACGCTTCTAATGCTCTTTCTTCTGCCTTACTCATAGTTCTGTTTCTTTATCAATTTTATTTTCTTCGTATGGTAATTTTGTGTCAAGCCAATAGAGAACATGTGGCTGATTCCAACCTCCCTTGTAATAGATTTCTGGCTCAAAATGCTCCTTTTCTCCTGTACCTATATTTGTACCATTCCATCCATTAGGGTTAGGTCTATGTGCATAAACTACCTTATAATGCCCAAAGTCGTAGCCAAGAATAGCTATAACCTCTCTGTCATACTCTGGCAAATCATCCCCTTGTGCATCTTTCCAAGGTGTAACACAATATATTGACCTTTTAGTTTCTTGCCAGAAAAACTTTAGTTGAACCCAAAGATTATTGTATAGTTTCTTGCCCTTCAAGCGGTTAAGAATCTCCATTAGAGCATCATCTCTTCTGTGTAATACCTCTTTTAGTGTCATAATCTTCCTCCATTAATTATTATTGCTAACGCTATTACAATATTCAAAACCGGCACAAATGCAACGCAACCGGCATCAGAAAGCCTACCTCCATTATCTTCAACAGCACCAATAATATATGCTGCTGGAACAAGCCACAAAAGCAATATTACAAATCCTGTCATACTATTCTCCTTTCTGTTTATTCTTTAAATACCATAAGACTACAATACACACCAAAAGTATTAGAATCCATATTTCCAATAACAAATTATGTCCAAATAACATAAGAAACACTAATGACAATCCCAATGCTGGACACAGTGAATATGGTGAAATATGTTTAATTATATTCATACTATCCTCCTTTCTGTTCTTGAAGATTTTCTATAACATATTGAATACATAATTCCTTTGTGTCTACATTGTGTTCAAACAGATCTATAGCAAGTTGCGAAAAACCATTTTCTTCATTTTCTTTTTTTAATAATAGCGTCATAATGTTTTGCTGCTTCATCATTTAAGTCTATTATTTTTCTTATTATTGACTCGTTAACAGACTTTTCGATTCCAAGTTCAAAGAAATGTTTAGCACAGTTTTCTATGTCTTTATACAAAACATTTTCAAACTCTTTAGATGCTTCATTTTGATACCAAGTATCTATTTCTTTCTCCAAATCCACCTCTTTACTTCGAGGATATCGAGAAATGAAAGTAATTCGTTGAGTTCTTCAATATTACTTTCATATACAGGTTTTATCATCTGAAATTTTTCATGATCCTTTTTTCTTCTCTCAATCTCCGCTACTAAAGCGTCTTTGTCTATTAAATGTTTCATAACGAATCTAACTTTTCTAAATACTTTTCTATTTGCTCTTTTATCGCAAGCAAGCAACCGCGTTGTTCGTCTATAGCATCTTGCTTATTGGTGTAAGGGTCAGTTTCATAGTAACAATCACCGATTGCAACAGAAGCGCTCCAAACCATATTGTCGTTAAGTCCATATACTTCGAACTCACAATCTGGTGCGCAAAACCTTCCGTATTGTTCTTTGTCTTTTTTCTGTGCCATAACTTACTCTCCTTTCATATATTCTACAAATGCTCTTATAAAAGAGTCTAAAGACTTGTATTCTGCTCTTAACTCAACCCATTCACTGCTTCCGATTTTACAATCCTCCTCTTCTATGTTTTCTTCAAAAAATTCACAAGCCTTCTCAATAAAGGCATCCTCCCTGACATACACAGTGTCACCTTCCATTGGTGTCATCATAGCATTATTGTAATCGAAGATGTAAATCCTCTCAGGCATTTCGTTTGTTTTCATAACTTTATTATTTTAGTTTCTTTAAAT
>JAEEGL015943974.1_pt1 | contig 13334 bp, 14 predicted proteins | sample 9134231 | NCBI WGS metagenome assembly JAEEGL01 (sample SAMN16246548, study PRJNA631951) | gut metagenome | biome: gut microbiome; feature: rumen; material: fiber-attached | host: Bos | place: Iran: Karaj | collected 2018-10 | reverse complement strand
TGGAAAGAGCGGATCCCGTTCGTGATTTCTCTTCTCGCCAATGATTCTGTGAGGATCCGGGCAAAGGCGATCTGGCTGCTCGGCGAGATGGGATTGTCCGATCCGTCGTCCGTGGAGGACGCCGTCCCGAAGATCGCAGTTTTTTTCGAGAGTCCGGAACCGTTGCTGCGGGAGCGCGCAGTCAACGCCTTCGGCCGGATCGGAAGAGGGAGTTTTTCCCGAATCGAGCCCTACTGGGCTGACATGTTCCGTTTTGCGTCCGATCCCGATCCGAATGTTCGGCTGAGTTTCATCTGGGCATCGGAGAATATCGCCGTGAACTCGCCTGACATTTATGCGGATCACATGCCGGTCTTTGAAAAACTTCTGACCGACGGAGATGACCGCGTCCGGATGGAGTCGCCGGAGATCTTCCGCGTCCTCGGCAAGCGCAGGCCTGCGTTCGTCACACCTTTTCTGGAAACGCTGCAACGGATCTCGGAGAACGACGGGAACCGCGTCGTCAGGATCCATTGCCACGGTGCTGTCAAAGCGACCGTACGATCACAGGAAGGAGCAACATGAAAAAATATTCCGCACCGCTCATTATGCTGGCAGTTTTTGAGACGGTCGCCGTCACGCTGTGGCTGACCAAGAACAACATCTTCTACCTCTTTAACTTCAGCTATATCGGCTGTTCGATCGCACTGGGAATGTTTCTTTTCATCCGGAAATACAAATATGCCCGGCGGGTCGTTCAGTTGCTTGTCGGCCTTTACATGCTGGTCTATCTCGGCCTGATCTGCGGGGAAAATATGCAGATCGAGGGCTTCTGGTACTATCTCTTCACCGGTGTTTTCGAAGCGGCGACGATCCATTACGCGGTGGCGAAGATCTTTGGGCCGCTGATCTTCGGGCGGGGATGGTGCGGCTACGCGTGCTGGACTGCGATGATCCTGGATCTGCTTCCCTACAAGATCCCGGCACAGCCGCGGAAGAAATGGGGCTGGATCCGGTACGTTACCTTCGCTATGTCCCTCATCTTCGTTTCCGCGCTGTTCCTGGCACATGTCGGCAACATCGAGCAGATCATGTTCCGGGCATTCATCATCGGCAACATTCTGTACTATGCTGCCGGAATCGTTCTCGCATATGCGCTGAAAGACAACCGCGCGTTCTGCAAATATCTCTGTCCCGTCACCGTATTCCTGAAGCCCATGAGCTATTTCGCTCTTTTCCGGGTGAAATGCGACAAGGAAAAGTGCATCTCCTGCGGGAAATGCAAGCGCGTGTGCCCGATGGATGTGGATGTCACGGACAATACACGGAAAAGAAAAAACGGGACTGAGTGCATCCTGTGTATGGAGTGTGTGAAAAACTGCCCCCGGGGCGCGCTCTGATATGGATCTCATTTCGAACCCGAAACATGTTATAAGGAAGAAGACCGCGGATAGAAATCCGCGGTCTTCTTTAGGCAACAAGAAATGACATGCTCCGGTTAAAGAGGAAAAGCCACCGCATCCGTGTACAGTCCTTTCAGAATGGTGAGAAAAGTATTCAGGCTTTCTCTACGGTCCTCCTTATGTGTGCACAGAACGCAGGAAAAACGCTCCATACAGTCAAAGGGGATCCACGCGAACTGTCCGCTGTGATCATTGAGAAACCCGGGGGCAAGGCAGACACCGCGTCCGGCTGCCACATTGGTCAGCGTGGTGTCGTGATCAGCACTGTTGAAATAATCGATCTTTCCGGAACCAATCAGACGGTGCTGAACCGTTCTCAGCGCCTGCGGAGAACCTCCTCCGACCATCAGAGTCCGCCCGTACAGGTCCTCCTCGCGGATCAGATCCTTTTCCGCCAGGGGATCATCCCTGTTCGTGATGAGATAGATCCGGCTTTCAAACAAGTCGTGGACCTGGATGCCCGCGACCTGTCTCGTCTGTTCCTGCAGGGCAAAAACGATATCCGCTTCATTCCGAAGAAACAGTTCCATGCTGTTGCCGTACTGGAAGACCGGCATGATCTGGACTTCGGGCATCGATTCCGCCAACAGCCGCATAGCCTCCGGCAGAAAAATAAGGGACTGTCTCACCGACATGCAAACGGAGATGCTGTCCTGATATCTGGCACTATAGTTCTGCCCCTGCTCGATCGCACGTTTCAGGTCCTCCCTCATACCGGTCAGAAAGGAGACGAACTGCGCGCCGGCAGGTGTCAGGGCGGCACCTCTGCCGCTCCGCTCAAAAAGCGCAAATCCGATTTCTTCCTCAAGGAGCCTGATCTGATAGGAAAAGGTAGGCTGACTGACGAACTGGTTGTCCGCTGCCCTGCTGAAGTTCAGTGTATGGGCAAGTTCGATGCAGTAGTCGATCTGTTTTGTAGTCATGAATCGCTCCGTCTTATTTAATATTTAAATTGATAATAGCATATTCCAATTGGATTTTTCAAATACTTGCCCGATATAATTAACTCAGAACAGAGAACACACCGATAAACGGAAAACAGATAACAGGAGGAACCATCAATGGCCAAAACACTGATTGCCTATTTCTCAAGAGCAGATGAAAACTACTTCGGCGGCGCGATGCGCTATGTGAAAGTCGGCAACACGGAGATCGTCTGCGGTATCATGAAGGACCTGATCGAAGCCGACAGCTTCAAGATCGATATGAAGAACCCCTACTCCCCCGTCTACATGACCTGCATCGACGAGGCAAAGAAAGATCTTCGCGCAAACGCGCGTCCCGAGCTAGTCTCCCTTCCCGATTCCATCGACGGATACGATACGGTCGTACTGGCTTACCCGAACTACTGGGGAACGATGCCAATGGCGGTATTCACCTTTCTGGAAGCATACGACTTCAGCGGAAAGACGATCCTTCCCCTCTGCACCAATGAAGGCAGCGGCATGGGAGGCAGCGAGCGGGATATCAGAAAAGTCTGCCCCAGCGCGACCGTGAAAAGCGGTCTTTCCGTCACCGGAAGCCAGGCGGCAAACTCAAAAGCAAATGTTCAGAAATGGCTGACTGCCAATGGTCTGCTGTAAGGCCGGAAAGGAGATCTTCATGGAATACATCACACTGAACAACGGACTGACATGTCCTGTAGTCGGAATCGGCACGTTTATGCTTTCTCCCGCCGAAGCTGAGAACAGTGTCCGGGAAGCACTGAAAATGGGGTACTCCCTGGTCGATACCGCAAACGCCTATGTCAATGAACGCGCCGTCGGCCGCGGCTTGAAAGAAAGCGGCGTGGAGCGCGGGAACGTTTTCCTCTCCACTAAGCTCTGGCCGAGCGAATATGAGAACGAAAATGCAGTGGACGAGACACTGGAACGCCTTGGCGTGGATTATGTGGATCTTCTCTATATCCATCAGCCCGCAGGCAACTGGCTTGCCGGATACCGCCAACTGGAAAAGGCCTATAAGGACGGAAAGGCGAAAGCCATTGGGATCTCCAACTTTGAAGGCAAATATATCGAAGAACTGAAAAAGAAATGGGAAGTGGTTCCTCAGTTCATCCAAGTGGAAGCACACCCCTACTATACGCAAAAAGAACTGCGGAAGACGCTGGACAGATATGGCATCCGGCTTATGAGCTGGTATCCTCTCGGACACGGTGACAAATCCCTGCTGAATGAACCGGTATTTACGGAACTCGGCAGAAAATACGGAAAGAGTCCGGCGCAGGTGATCCTCCGCTGGCACACGCAGATGGGCTTCGCGGTCATTCCCGGCAGCCGGAATGTGGATCATATCAGGGACAATCTGAATATTCTGGACTTCTCCCTGACCGATGAGGAAATGGCGGAGATTGCCGCGCTGGACAAAGGTGTCCGTTATTACCATCGCACGGATGAGCAGCTCGTCCAATTTGCCGGCTGGAGGCCGTCATTCGAAAGATGATGAATGTATTTGAGAAACTGAAAAACGGAGAACCTGTCGACATGATGTCGGAAGAATACCGACCGGTCGTCGCGGAACTGCACCGTGCGGACAGAGCGCTGTTTCACCTGAACCATGCGGAACCGCAGTCGGAGGAACAGAAGAAAGCCTTCGACGAATTGTTTGAAGGGCAAAAGCCCGACGGCCTCGGGATCTTCACACCGGTCCAGATCGATTTCCCTAAACAGATCTCTTTCGGAAAGCATGTATTTATCAATCACAGTTTCACGGCGATGTCGATCGGCGGAATCGAATTCGGAAATGACATACAGATCGGGCCGCACGTAACGATCGTTACGAACAACCACGATCTGAAAGACCGGAATGTTCTGAGATGCCGAAAGGTCGTGATCGGCAACAATGTGTGGATCGGAGCCGCTGCCAGCATCATGCCCGGTGTCCAAATCGGAGACAACGCGGTGATCGCCGGCGGTGCTGTTGTGACAAAGGATGTGCCTGCCAATACCGTGGTCGGCGGAAATCCCGCAAAAGTGATCCGGGAGATCGGGAAAGAAAAATGAGGCCGGCATTCTGGACAGTTGTTCTTGCTGCAGTTATCCTGCTCGCTTCCTGCGGAGCTGCAGAACGGACAGACGGCATTACCGGCATTCCGGAAAACATGGCTGTCCCGCAGGAAGAAACAGTCATTAATGGAGCGGAAGGATCGATGAACAGATTTGATTTCAGTGTATTTCCGAATGTCAGCATCACCGGGATCGACATCTCCTCTTTAAAAGAAGCGGAACTGGATCTCCTTTATGCACAAGCGAAATACTGTCAGGCTATGACAGACGCGGACATCGAAACCATGCGGGAACTGGTCTCTGAGGATATGATCTTTATCCACATGAGCGGAAAGAAACAGACCCGGGATGAGTATTTTGCGGATATCGCGTCCGGGGCTCTCAGTTACTATACGATCGGCATTGCCGATCCGGTCATAAAAACCGACGGAAATAAAGGAAGCATTACCTATACTTCCGTGCTCAACGCCAACGCTTACGGCGCAAGAGGAACCTACCGCATTAAAGGCACCCATTATTATGAATTGCTGGACGGCAGCTGGATCGCCGTCAACAGGTGACAGCGATAAGAGGCAAACATATGAGGAAAAAATACTTATTAGCGGCAGTAATGGTCTTATGCATGCTGACCGTAAGTTGCGGGTCAACAGCAGCGCCGCAGGAATCCTGCTCGGATTCTACCCTTCCCTCCGACACTTCTGTCACGGATATCTCCGGGCAGTTAAATGAGGACGGTGGAGATCCGACAGGACAGTTTCCGGGTTCGGATGCCGGAAACAGTGAAGCCTCATCCGATTATCCAGTTTTTGATTTCGACAACAGGACCGTGACACTGAACAGCGGTCACGAAATGCCGATCCTGGGTCTTGGCATGTTTTCTCTTTCCGACAGTCAGGCCGAGGATTCCACCTACTGGGCGCTGAAAGCCGGCTTCCGTCTCATTGATACCGCTCGGATCTACGGAAACGAAGAAGCAGTCGGAAGGGGCCTGCGGCGCGCGATCGATGAAGGGATCGTCACGCGCGGGGAGGTCTTCATCACGACCAAGATGTGGACCAGTGACTATGATAACGGTGACGCAGCCATCAACGCGTCGCTGCAGAGACTCGGGGTAGACTATATTGACCTGATGATCCTGCACCACAGCCAGCCTTCAAACGATGTGGATGCCTATCAGGCGATGGAGCGGGCGGTGGAAGCCGGAAAACTTCGTTCCATTGGTCTCTCCAATTATTATGATCCTGAAGATTTTGACCGTGTCGTGAATGCAACGACGCTCAGACCCGCGCTTCTCCAGAACGAAACACACCCATATCACCAGAGCGGACTGATGAAAGAACACATCGCCCAATATGGAACCGTGCTGGAAAGCTGGTTTCCCCTTGGAGGACGCGGCAATACACAAATCCTGTTCAGTGACCCAACAATCAGCGCCATCGCCGAGGCTCACGGAGTTTCTTCCGCACAGGTCATCATCCGCTGGCATCTGCAGGCAGGATACATCTGTATTCCCGGTTCCTCCAATGAGGAGCACATTATTGAGGATTATGATGTCTGGGATTTTGAACTTTCAGAAGAGGAAATGGCGCAAATGACGGCACTGGAAAAGGACGAACGATTTGCAGACTATTGAAGGGAGGACCCCATGGAAACAAGAATGCTGAAGGATATCGCCGTTTCAGAGGTGGGTATGGGCTGTATGGCCTTCTCACATGGTTACGGAAAGATTCCTGAGGAACAATACAGCATCGAAGCGATCCGGAACGCCTATGAACACGGCTGCACTTTTTTTGATACCGCCGAGGTCTACAGTCCGAATCTTTCAGGAATCGGACATAACGAACTGCTCGTGGGAAAAGCACTCAAAGATATCCGGGAGAACGTGGTCATCGCCACAAAACTGATGCTTCACGGTTTCAGTTTCGGCAGCGTTTACAAGACGATCCGTCACCATTTGGAAGGTTCCCTGGATCGTCTTCAGACGGACCATGTGGACATCTATTATCTTCACCGCATAAGCAGCATTCCTGTGGAAAAAGTGGCGGAAGCCATGGGCAGACTGATCGATGACGGACTGATCCGCGGCTGGGGACTGTCACAGGTCGACGTGGACATCATCGACCGTGCCCAGAAGGTAACGCCGATCACTGCGATCCAGAACATCTACTCCATGGTGGAGCGGGACTCCGAAGCGGAAATCATCCCGTACTGCATAGAGAATAACATCGGCTTCGTCCCGTTCTCCCCCATAGCCAGCGGTCTTCTCTCAGGCAAGATCACGCCCCAGACACAATTCGAGCGGAACGATGACGTCCGCAACTGGGTACCTCAGCTGTCCAGGCGAAATATCGAGGGAAATCTTCCCATCGTGGAAATGCTGAAAACTTTCGCGGACAAGAAAAACGCAACGCCTGCGCAGATCTCCCTTGCCTGGATGCTCCACAAATACCCAAACGTGGTGCCGATCCCCGGTTCGAAGAACAAGGAGCGGATCGTGGAAAATCTGGATTCGGCGAATGTGATCCTGACAGACGAGGAATTCCTTTCACTGGAGACGGAACTCAACGGATACACAGTCTACGGACACCGCGGACTCGGAGGATTTTAATTATGAAGAAGAGCATAAAAAACCTGTGCTGCCTCGTACTTATGATGGCACTGACGTTCACCCTGACCGCATGCGGCAGCACTCAGAACAGCGACCCTGCCCCATCCGGAAACGGAGGGCAACAGAACGCTCCGGCATCCGGACCCGCAGCAGACGTACCGGAAACACCGGCGGACCAGCCCGACACATCGCCGGATAGCACCGGAGCGGATGATACCCGCACCCTTGTCGTATACTTTTCCAGGACAGGCGAGCAGTATACCGTTGGCGTGATCGATCACGGCAATACGGCCATCGTCGCAGAAATGATCGCGGAAGCGACCGGCGCGGATCTCTTTGAAGTGCTGCCCGTAGACGATCACTATCCCATGACCTACAGCGAACTGACGGATGTGGCAAAACGGGAACAGAATGAGAAAGCCAGACCGGCATATGCGGGAGATGTCCCGGATCTGTCAGATTACGATACCATCTTCATCGGGGCTCCGGTATGGTGGGGCGACTGGCCGATGATCATGTACACATTCTTCGAGGAAAACGAAGACGCTCTTTCCGGTAAAACACTGATCCCCTTCTCCACGCATGAGGGATCCGGGCTGTCCGGTTTTGACCGGAAACTTTCGTCCTCCTGCCCCGGCAGTACCGTACTTGACGGACTTGCAGTCCGCGGAAATGACTGTCAGAACAAACAAGACAGCGTAAGAACTGCCGTAAACGAATGGATCGCCGGGCTGGGATACTGAACTGAAAATACAGAAAAAGACTTGGGAGACAGAAAAATGGTCTTTGACAGAAACGGAAACAAAGAAGTGATTGCACTCCTCGGAGCCGGCAGCATGGGAACGGCAATCGTGAGAAGGATGGCTGCCGGAAGAAAGATCCTGCTGGGCGATATCAGCGAAAAGAATCTGGAACGGGTATCTCAGGATCTCCGTTACAGCGGATACGATGTGGAGACTATGACCGCAGACGCGATGAGCAAAGAATCTGTGGAAGCCTTTGCCGGGAAGGCGGCTTCCCTCGGAGATGTTAAATACTTCATCGATACCGCCGGCACATCACCGAATCAGGCCTCTCCGGAGCACATCCTGAAACTGGATATGGTCGGTACCGGATATGCGCTGGACGCGTTCGGAAACGTCATGGCGGAAGGCGGTGCCGGACTTGTGATCTCCAGTCAGACCGGATACATGTATCCGATCCCGTATGAGACCGAACTGGAGATCCTTCAGACACCGACGGACCGCCTCATGGACCATCCGTTCATCAGGAAGACCGCCGGGCAGCGCTCCGGGGTCGCCTATATGATTGCCAAGCGAATCAACCATTTGCAAGTACAGAGAGCTGCGGCAACGTCCTGGAAAGTACGGAGAGCACGGATCAACACGATCAGTCCGGGAATTATCGTTACTCCTCTAGCCTATGATGAATTCGCTGCCGCAGGAGCCGGTTATCAGCACATGATCGACGCTTCCTCAGCAGAGCGTACCGGAACCTCAGACGAGATTGCGGAAGCCGGCGCATTTCTTCTGGGAGAGCATGCCGGCTTCATCACCGGAACGGATCTGCTGATCGACGGTGGCGTCATCGCATCGATCAGGATGGGAACATATCGTTTGCATTGAAGAGATATCGTCCGCTTCAGATCCCTCGGAGCCGATGCGGATCGTCAGTGCGCCGGGAACAGACCAAAACTAAAACTCCGGGAAAAGGAAGATTTCCTGTTTCCCGGAGTTGTTGTATTTTGATCAGTTTTCCCTTTCTTCCGGAGGCTTTGGCTTTGCAATGCGCTTCCTGCCGGAAACGATTGCGCGCTGCGGGCAGACCAGAACGCACAGGTGACATCCTACGCACTTGCTTCCGTCCAGAAGAGGTCTCCTGTCCTCCGTCAACCGGATCGCCTGATGTCCGCCGTCCGCACAGGAAACCGCGCACCTGCCGCAGCCGATGCATTTCTCACGCAGGAATCGGGGAAACACCACCGTGTCCCGCTCCAGCACATCCGTCGTTTCACTGATGGAATCCAGTGCCAGCCCTCGAACCTCGTTCACACTGCGGGAAGAGGAAAAATCGTTACTCCCGGATCCTCCGGAAATAGGCGACTGTCTCATCCAATCCTTTTTCGATGGGAACTGCAGGAGCCCAGTCCAGTTTTTCCTTTGCCAGTGTAATGTCGGGTCTTCTTCTGGTCGGGTCGTCCTGAGGCAGTTCGCAGAAACAGAGTTCAGAAGCGGAACCCGTCCGCTCTTTCACCATCTCAGCCAGCCTTCGCACCGTGATCTCCGCCGGATTTCCGATGTTGACCGGGCCCAGGAAGTCTTCCCCGCTCTCCATCATGCGTACGATCGCTTCCACCGTGTCGGAGACGTAGCAGAAACTTCGCGTCTGTCCGCCGTCGCCATAAAGCGTGATCGGCAGATCCCGGATCGCCTGGTTGATGAAATTGGACACGACGCGTCCGTCGTTCCGGTCCATATATGGACCGTATGTGTTGAAGATGCGCACAACTTTGATTTTCGTCCCATGCATCCGGTTGTAATCGAAAAACAGCGTTTCCGCCATCCGCTTTCCCTCGTCATAGCAGGAACGGATCCCGTGCGGATTGACATTGCCGCGGTATGACTCCATCTGCGGATGGATCAGCGGTTCGCCGTAGACTTCGCTGGTGCTCGCCTGAAGGACGACCGCCCCGCATTCATCGGCGAGATCCAGCACGTTCTTCGCGCCGAGCACGCAGGTCATCGCCGTGTGGATCGGGTCTTTCTGATAATAGGGCGGACTGGCGGGGCAGGCCAGATTGTATATCCTGTCCACATGAACCTTCGGCAGGTCGATCACGTCCGCTTCGATGAAGGAGAAGCCCGGGAACTGCTTCAGTTCCTCCACATTTTCCCTTCTTCCGGAGGAAAGGTTATCCACACAGACCACTTCATCCCCGTTCAGAAGATGCCGTCTGCACAGATGATACCCGATAAATCCGGCTCCGCCGGTCACCATGATCCTCATTGGTCCTCACCCTTTCCGATCCGCTCCCGGATCATCGTTGAACTGATGGATTCAGTATACGGGAAAAACTGGATATCTGCACCAAGTTTGTTCAGTTCCTTCTTCTCCCAGTCCCAGTACGGGTTCCCGGAATAGTCGTCGCCGGAGAAAAAGCAATCGAATGGCCTCTGGTGCCACTCATGCAGTCTGGAAGTCTCATCGATCAGCACGACCTCGTCCACATAGCGGACAGATTCCAGGATCCGTTTGCGGTCTTCCTGAGAAATGACGGGGTCATGGCCCTTGAATTTCCGCACCAGTTCGTCCGTCAGGACGCCGACCCGCAGGTAATCACAGTGTTCCTTTGCTCTCTGGATGAGGTTCAGATGCCCGACATGATACATGTCGAACACCCCCATCAAAAGGCCGATGTGATAATGCTTCATCCTTCCACCGCCTCCCTGATCGCTTTTTCGACCAGTTTTCCGATTTTTTCGTTTACGATCCCGTTCAGATGGGAGGGGACCGCGCCGTATTCATAATTGCGGTCCGTAAAATAGAGCTCCTGTTCGAATGCGGGAATGATCCGGATCCGTTCGTTTCCGCGCAGGTGGTCGTAGTATGTTTTCAGGATCCGGTTCGTTTCCCTGATCTTTTCAACATCTTCAAACGCTTTCTGATTTCCAGGATCGCCCACGGTCTCACTGAGATAATCCTCCACGGCGATGAGCCGGATCCCCGGAACCGTTTTCCGTATTTCTTCCTCAAAGCGGTTCCAGGATTCCATCCACAGTTCCGTACAGACGGAGTCTTTTCTTGAGATCCGGTCGTATCCCGACAGATCCGTTTCCGCTCCTTCAAAGGCATCGCTGTCCGTCAGGAAGCGGTCCCGCCACCGAAGCAGATCGAACCGTTCCTCCATCAGGTCGAAGATCAGGAATTCAGGACGGATCTCCTCCAGCAGGTTCCAGAACTGCTGATCCATCTCCCGCCGGACCATGATCTCTCTGTAACGGTTCCTGTGGCTGACTTCCGTTGTCTGGTCCGAACGGAATGCGACGGACGGGACAGCGGAAAAATTAAACCGCCATGCGGGATTCTGCATCAGATCCATATGGGAGAGGATCCTGTTCAGATTGTATCCGCCCCAGACGAAATAGCGGGAATTGCAGGATTCCGGGAACATTCCCTTCAGGAACTCCTCGTAGTTGGAAGTAAGCACGGAAAAGTCTTCCGCTCTGCGGCGGTGGAACTGCATTGCCAGGATATCGTTGAGCCGGTATTTGACTACGCCTTCCAGCGTCTCCGCGTATTGCGGATACAGACCGAGCCGCAGGAATTCGGAAACCAGATGCTCCATCGCCTCCGTTCCCAGCGTCGGGTTCGCTGCGCCGCCGGCAAGCGCGTATCCGGTCTCTACCAGAGAGTTCTCGCGGAACCGTCTGTACCAGTACAGCGGTTCTCTCACGCTCACGATCCGGTTTGCCAGTGCCAGGATCAGGGCATACACCGCCGGAGACTCGAAGGAACAGGACGGGAAACGCACATCGTTGTCCGTCCAGAGAGCTCTCCTGGAGATCGCTTTATAGGAAGCGGTCGGCCCGTATTTCATGTGCTGTTCACGTGTATAAGGGATGCCCATCCTGCCATAGCAGGCACGGTAGATCTTTTTTCCGGTCCGGTTATCGTAGCGCCAGAGATCGCATTCGGCGAAATCCGCTTCTTCAGCGACGGCAGCCGTATGCAGTTTTTCCAGATAACTCCGGTCCACCCAGTCGTCCGGATCGATGAAAGCGAGGAATCTTCCCCGCGCTTCCCTGATTCCGCGGTTGCGCGCGGCAGCCACGCCTTGATTCTCCTGATCGACCCAGCGGATCCTTGGGTCCCTTGCCGCCCATTCGGCACACTTTTTTGCCGTATCGTCTGCGGATCCGTCATTGATCAGAATCGCTTCGAAATTCCTGTATGTCTGTCCTGCGAGACTCTCCATGCACGCGTCCACATAGTCCGCCACATTGTACGCAGGCAGCACCACGGAGATCTCCGGCACGGAGGCAGACTCCGTCATTTCAGATTTTCTCCTTTGCAGGAGCCCGACAGTCTCTTCCCCGATTCCCTGCGCGCGCAGGTATCCGGCTTCCAGCCGGTTCGCATCCCCGAGAAGACGGTCATAGGCGCCGCTGCGCCGCACGACCGCGCAGCGGATCTCTGTCACGCCATACAGCGCACAAACGGCTGTCCGGTGAAGGCCGTCGATGATCCGCAGATCCTCATCCACGAGGATCGGTTCCGTCTGGCGGAATCCCTCTTCCTCCACGGACCGGATTAGCGACTTCAGGTTTTCCAGCCGTCGCTCCGCGGTATTCCTCCCGCAGTGCAGGCTCATCAGGCGGAGATAGAGCTCCTGACCGTCCCTGTCGTCCCTCCGGATACTCAGCGCGGCATGATAACGTACCGCGATCCAGAGCGGCTCTTCCGGCTGCGCTTTCAGCAGTTCTGCCAGAGGCAGCGTCTCCTCCCGAACAGGGAGGCCGTAGATCATTTCATACAGATAGGGATAAAGCGGTATCCGCTCATTCCGGACACCGTTCCGCTCAAGAAAGGAACGGATCTCCGGCACCAGCGCGTCATGGACTGCCAGCAGGATCACTTCATCCTCACGGAAAGCATAGTCCGCTGCAGAAAAGACGGGGAATCCGTGAAACGATTGCGCCGCAGGCACGCCGGAAACGAGAAATCCCCGGATCCGGTCCGTCAGCTGCTGTTGCTCAAACGCGCACAGCGCCATCTCCGCCACGAAGCCCGTTCCGTACAGCAGAAGGTTCCTGCCCTTCAGTTTTTCTTCAAGTCTGTTCAATTAGCACACGCTCACACCCGGATCGCACTGACCGGGTGACACTTTCTTTCATTCTCGGGAGGCAGTTCCCGGTAGTTGCCGAATTTGAATGTCAGATATTCCTCATAATCTGCGATGCCGGGAAACACCGTTTCCTCAAAAGTCATCGGGATGTCATGTTCATACCATTTCCGCAGATATCCGTACTGCCGGTTGGGCGTCGGGAACATGAGGATCCGAACCCATGCGGTCCTCTTTTTCCCCGCCCGCCGGATCAATCCGTCCAGAAGCCTCAGCGCGTTCTTCTCCGGAATCCTGTCCATCAGCGCATACAGACTGCGCTTTGCGGCGGAACGGTCCGCGATCTTTCCGACCTTTGCCCAGAGGAGTTTCCGCACCGCGAAGCATTCCAGATTCCATATGGCACGCCCGATGTGACTGTCCGGCACAGGATCCAG
>JAEEGL015900480.1_pt1 | contig 13334 bp, 14 predicted proteins | sample 9134231 | NCBI WGS metagenome assembly JAEEGL01 (sample SAMN16246548, study PRJNA631951) | gut metagenome | biome: gut microbiome; feature: rumen; material: fiber-attached | host: Bos | place: Iran: Karaj | collected 2018-10 | reverse complement strand
GCCCGCGTCAACGAGCTTCTGCTTACCGGTGAAGAAAGGGTGGCAATTGGAGCAGATTTCTACTTTAATGTCCTTCTTAGTGGAACGTGTTTCAAATGTAGCTCCGCACGCGCACTTGATCGTTGTTGCTTCATACTTGGGGTGTATACCCTGTTTCATTGCCGTCACCGCCTTTATACACTTAAAATCGCATCAATGGGGAGCAACCCACTGACTTTAGCCGAGAATTAATTATATCACGCTTTTTTGCGTTTGTCAATAGCTTTCGCTGATATTTTTAATCCTTTTTCAGGAGTTCGCTGAATACTTTTGCGTTGAAGGTGTCGTGGTGATCTTTTCTCGGCGGATCCTGCGTGAAGTCAACTTCCATCTCGTAGAGCTTGCCGGATTTGCCGGTAGAAAGGCTCGTCACCATTATGGAGTAGGTGTGGATATCGGTACCGCGGACCTTCCAGTCTATGCGCTTGGTAAGGCTCAGCTCCTTGATCTCGGTCTTTTCGGGAACGAGTGTGCCGTCTATATAGTATTTCAGCTCGAACTCACCCTCAAGGTCCGTGTTGAGCGTTACATTTATCGTGGTCTCTCTCGTTGCCGAGGCGTTCTCGCCTGCGATCGTGACTTCGATGCGCTCACCGGGTTCAACTACCGTGTCGGGATCTACGCCCTGCTTTATGACTGTGCCGGGCTCCAGCACCGAAGTATCGTCGTAGAGGATTATCAGCGCGATGCTGTTCTCTGTGGCGAGCTTCGTCGCGTCCTCAATGGACTTGCCTACCATGTCCGGTACGCGGAGCTCCTGCTCTGCCGAGCCGAGGCTGACATAGCAGGTGATGACCGAGCCTTTTTCAACCATTGTCCTCGCGGAAGGCGTGGTTCTGATCACGCAGTTGCGGGCTACGGTTTCGTTATCCTCGATCTGTGTCTCGCAGATAAGGCCCTGCTTCTCGATAAGTGTACGCACGTCGTCGATATTCCGGCCGGTGTAATCATCAACTTCCACCTGCTTGCCGCCAAGGCTTATCTCGACTGTGATCTCGTCGGATTTCTTTATCTTTGTTCCGGCTTCCGGAGACTGGCCGATCACTGCTTCCTCATCGGCCTTATCGTCGTACTTTTCCTTGAATACGATATTGAGCTTGGGGTATTTCATCTCGACCTGTACACGGGACAGCCCGGAGAAATCCGGCACTTCCATGATATTCGGGTCCTGCGTTGTTACGGTGGTAGTGGTCTCGGGAGTCTTGTTCCCCGCGTCACAGCCCGCCGCACAGAGCACCATTAGTGCTGCCGCTGCTAAAGCAATTATTTTCTTCATAACTGTTACTTATCCTTTCGGTATAAATATACAGATTAATAATAGCACAATTTTTATAAAAAGTCAATTGGTAATATTAATACTATTTTAATATTTACAGTAACACAGTATTTCCTGTTACCTCCCGACAGACCCGGTCTCCGAAAATACGCCCCTACGTCCCACAGTATATAAATCCGGGAACTTTCCGCCAATTCTGTAAAAATTTCGCAAAACCCTTGACAAACGCGGAAAAGTATGTTAGAATATGTTTACCTCGTTAAAAGGGGCTTCTTTTTTTGTGTGCTTTTAAAGCTACGGCTCGAAAAAACACACTGCACAACCCCTCCGTGTCCATAAGGGATACGGGCAGCGTTCTCTGCGGGCGGCGCATAAGAGCGGCAGTGCTTCTATGCGGCAGCGGATACGCGATGAGGGAGGCTTGACCGTTCTCTGTGAACGGAAATAAAACAGGAGGTGCCAAAATGGCCGGTATAAGAAACAAGATTACACTCGCCTGCACAGAGTGTAAACAGCGCAACTACAACACCAAGAAAAACAAGAAGAACGACCCCGACAGAATCGAAATGAACAAGTACTGCAGATTCTGCCACAAGCACACGCTCCACAAAGAAACCAAGTAAGGAGGGCGCTTAATGGCAAAGGAGAAATCGCTCGAGGCAGTAAAATCCGCGGCGACACAGCCAAAGAAAAAACGCTCGATCGTAAAGTACTTCAAAGACGCCCGCTCCGAATTCAAGAAAGTAGTGTGGCCGTCAAGAAAACAGGTGGTCAACAACACAATAGTTGTTATCATCTCTCTCGTGGTTTCCGGGCTTGCAATATGGGCTCTCGACTCGGCTTTCGCGTCACTGCTCATGCTGATACTCGGACGTTTCAACTGATTCATAACGGTATAGGAGTTAATATCAATGTCGGAATCTAAATGGTATATCCTGCACACCTACTCCGGTTACGAGAAGCAGGTTGCAAAGGACATAACAAAGCTCGCTGAAAACAGAAATCTCCAGCACCTTATCGAAGATGTAATGGTGCCCATGGGTCCCGCCACCGATGACTACGGCAAGCCGATACTTAATAAAGACGGCGTGCAGAAGGAAGAAAAGCTGTTCCCGTGCTATGTCTATGTAAAAATGGTCATGACGGACGAGACTTGGTATATCTGCCGCAATACCCGCGGTGTTACGGGCTTCGTCGGCCCGGGATCCAAACCGATCCCGCTCACCGATGCTGAGATCGAAAACCTCGGAATTACAAAGACTGTCGCGGCGGTAAAGGTCGGCGACATCGTGACGATAAACTCCGGAACTCTGAAGGGCTTCGAGGGTACCGTCAAGGAAGTGGACGAGGAAGCACAGTCCGTGCTCGTCAATGTGTCCATGTTCGGCAGAGAAACTCCCACAAAGCTCGAGCTTTCCATGGTCGAAAAGATCAAGGTATGACCGTTATTTCAGCAGATCGAAAGTTCTTTTTAAATTTTTTGGAGGTAAAACACAATGGCTCAGAAAGTAGTCGGATTTATCAAATTACAGATACCCGCGGGTAAAGCAACTCCCGCACCGCCGGTAGGCCCTGCACTCGGTCAGCACGGCGTAAATATCATGGCGTTCACAAAGGAATTCAATGAGCGCACAAAGAATGACGCAGGTCTTATTATCCCTGTTGTTATCACTGTCTATGCGGACAGGAGCTTCACATTCGTTACAAAGACTCCTCCCGCAGCCGTTCTCCTCAAGAAGGCTGCCGGCATCGAGACAGCTTCGGGCACACCGAACAAGACAAAGGTAGCTAAGGTAACAAAGGCTCAGGTACAGCAGATCGCAGAGCAGAAGATGCCCGACCTCAACGCAGGCTCGCTTGAAGCAGCTATGTCGATGATCGCAGGCACTGCTCGTTCCATGGGCATCGAAGTAACAGACTGACAACAACATTAAGTGGGAGGTCACAGACCGTCTGACCACAAGGAGGATAATAATATGAAACACGGAAAGAAATATAATGAAAGCGTCAAGCTCATAGACTCCGCAAAGCTCTATGAAGTTGGCGAAGCTTGCGATCTCGTTTGCAAGACCGCAACAGCAAAGTTCGATGAGACAGTCGAGCTCCACGTAAGACTCGGCGTTGACTCCCGCCACGCAGACCAGCAGGTAAGAGGCGCGGTAGTTCTCCCCAACGGTACAGGTAAGACCGTAAGAACACTCGTATTCACAAAGGGCGAGAAGATCAAGGAAGCTCAGGACGCAGGTTCCGATTACATCGCTGATGACGATACAGTAAAGAAGATCCAGGACGGTTGGATGGACGTCGACGTAGTAATCGCTTCGCCCGATATGATGGGTGTTGTAGGTCGTCTCGGTAAGGGCCTCGGTCCGAGAGGCTGAATGCCTAACCCCAAAGCCGGTACAGTTACTCCTGAGATCGGCAAGGCTATAGCAGACGCTAAGGCCGGTAAGATCGAGTACAGACTTGACAAGACCAACATTATCCACTGCCCGATCGGCAAGGCTTCTTTCGGCCAGGATAAGCTCTCCGAGAACCTCGAAGCTCTCATGGGCGCTATCGTAAAGGCTAAGCCTGCTGCTGCAAAGGGTCAGTATATCAAGAGCTGCACCATCACTTCCACGATGGGCCCCGGCATCAAGATCAATACTGTTAAATACGGTGCTTGATCGGTCAAGCACTTCAAGCCCCCGCTTCAGATGAAGCGGGGGTTATTTTTCAGTCGGCATATAAATAATGTGTCCTCAACAACTGCCTTTTGGCAGTTGTTGTCCCGAAATCCGCAAAGCGGACTTCGGAAATCCTTAAAAATACGCTTTCAGCGTCTTTTTAAGGCGGACACATTCCTTGATGTCAAGCTCATTTCGTCCTTCGGACGAACAAAAGTGCAAGGATAATTTGTTTATTTCGGAATTTTCCTTGCACTTTTGCAACCGTGAAAAGGCTTCAAGCTGCGCTATGAAGCCTTTTCGCGGTTGATGAGCAGACATTAAATAGTTTATCATACTGCCGGCATAACAAAAAACCGCAAACCCCTTGACAAATGAATTGATAAGTGATATAATTACATTATCCCGATAAACATATAATTTTAATAGGGATTAAAGGTGATGAGTGTATGAATGAAAAATTAAGGAAAATTGTACTCGCAGCGGTATTCGCGGCGCTTATATGCGCGGCAACGCTGCTTATACGCATACCGACGATAACAAAAGGCTATGTGAACCCGGGCGACGGGTTTGTGATACTCGCGGGCTGGATATGCGGCGGCCCCTGGGGATTCGCGGCTGCGGCGATCGGCTCCGCACTTGCCGATATCATCGCAGGCTATACGGTGTTTGCTCCCGCGACGTTCATTATAAAGGGCTGTATGGCGCTCATAGCTGTCGCAGGTGTATCGCTTTTCGCGAACCACACAAACATCGGCAGAATAGCCGGAGCCATAACAGCAGAGCTCTTCATGGCGGCAGGCTACTTTGTGTTTGAGATGTTATTCATAACTGGCTCGTTTGAGGGTGCGATACTCGGAGTTCCCGAAAACCTGATACAGGGCTTTGTCGGAGTGCTCTGTTCTTTCACTGTAATGACAGCTCTGGAAAAGACAAAAGTATTGAGACACAAATTCTGAAACAAAAAGCTCCGCTCACCCGGAGCTTTTTTCTTACCGGCACGGAGCCCGCGCACTCAATATTTCCTCTGTAAGTTTTTGCGGCTATTGTATTGTTCCCATTGCTTTTTTCATCTTAATATGCTATAATATTACCGGGTGATAGTATGTATATTTACCAACCGGGTATGATAGGTGAAGCTATCCGTACCAAGATAGAGAACACCAGAAATTCGATAAAATACGGCGAAGAGAATACACAGTCGTTCACCGAGATACTCACTTCGATGATGCAGACGGACAAGGGGACAAAGGTCGTCGGCACAGCGAACATGGCCGCGGAGAGTACCAACCCTGCTGCCCGTGCAGACGGCAGTACTTATCTCTACGCTATACAGAATGCGGCAGACGACACAACTGCCGCAAAGGTCATAGCCTCGCTGGGACTAACGACTTCGGACAATTCTCTGAAAGCCTCGGCTGACAGCCTTACCTCGTCGCTTAAACTGCTGACTTCACTTAACGGCACTTCCGACAGCTCCGCAGCAAAGCAGATAACGGATTTCGTCGATAAATACAACTCTCTGCTGACCGACCTCAGGGCGGGGACCACATCGTCGGCGTTCATGTATGCGAATATCCTCAGGACAGCCGCACAGACAGGAGCCGACGCACTCGCAAAAGCGGGGATCACAGTCTCCGACAATGGCAGTCTCGCTTTCGACAGCACAAAATTTGAAAGCGTAGGTCTCGAAGGCTTCCTTAACAGCGTATCCTCTGCGGCCTCGGCTATATCAAGCTATGCTTCAAGCATCAAGCCCTCGGGAACTGGCGTGCTCGACTTCCTGACCGAAGACACCGACGAAGATTCCGATTTTGTTTCTACTTCCGATTATTATAATTCTCTGATGAATATGTACCTTTAATCCGGCGCTCGCCCGGACTCCTTTCAAAAACTTTGAACGTTACGCTGTTTAAATCTGCTCCTATTGTCAGTTAATAGGAGCAGATATTTTTATATTTTAGCGTCTTTTTCTTTCTAAAGGGGTATTTATTATCGAGTCTGCAAGGCGAAGCGATTAGTTTAGGGATCCAACCCCTTTTTAAAGGGGTTGGCCGCCGGAGGCACTCAAGCGCAAGCGACTCTCTTCTCACTCGAACGCAAGCGACTCTCTTCTCACTCAAGCGCAAGCGACTCTAATTGAATAAAAACGCAAAAAACGGAGATAATATTTTCTGCGGAATAAAACCGCATACGATCTGAAAGGAAATGATATATCATGAAACTTAAAATACTGATATTATGCTGCGCACTCCTTACAGCGCTGTTTGCACTTGCAGGCTGTGCGGACAGGAAGAATGAGCCGGGAACTTCGACTACAACGACTTACGCGGATATGACCGGAAACGGCACTTATGACGCGGATGAACGCGGTATCGTGGATGACGACAAGGACAGCGACAACAGCATCATCGAAAATATGCCCGAGTCCACCGGGACCCGCAGCACTTCCGATGCAATAGGCACCGAAGAGCCAAAGGACGTGACCGACAGCGGGATCGTGACCGGAACTTCGGATACCACCGGGGCAATAACCTCCGACGAGGCGGCTTTTGCCTCGTCCTACATCAGCACTATGTCCTTCTCCGAAAACAGCATAGGCTGGGGGCTCGGCAAGGAACGCGACAGCGAAAACCGCCCGCTTGACGCTGTGAATGCGGAAAAGAAATACGCCGACCTCGGAGCGAGATTCCTTACTTCCGGGGAAAAGCGTATCTGCCTGACCTTCGACGAAGGCTATGAGAACGGCTATACGGCATCTATCCTCGATACGCTGAAAGAAAAGGGAGTAAAGGCGGTATTCTTCGTGACAGGCGACTACTGCAAGTCTGCGCCGGAACTTGTACAGAGAATGATAGACGAAGGCCACACCGTCGGCAACCACACATGGTCGCACCCGTCGCTGCCGCACTGTACGCAGAAAGAAGTCTGGGCAGATATCACCAAACTCCACGATTATGTAAAAAACGAGTTCGGTTATGAAATGACGCTGTTCAGATTCCCGATGGGCGAATTCTCGGAGCGCACCCTCGACGACGTGCATCAGCTCGGATATACAAGCCTGTTCTGGTCCTTCGCCTACGCTGACTGGGATCCGAAAGCCACCACCGATCCCGCCGAAGCCCTCGCAAAAATCGAGGCTTCGACCCACAGCGGCATATACCTGCTCCACGCGGTATCAAAGACCAACGCCGAGCTGTTGGGAAGCCTCCTCGACTACTGGAGCGAAAACGGTTATACCGTCGGAGCTGAGATATAAAAACAAAACGCGGACAGAATATGACTGTCTGCGTTTCTGATTTATTCATACATTCCGAAAATGCCGTTGAAGTAGCTGTAGGTCTTCGGAGCGCGTATGCTCAGCTCAAAGGGGCTGATGATATACATGGCTCCCGCTTCGGCGTAAAATTCCGAAGCCAGCAGCGATTCGCTTGCCGCCGCTATCCTTATCCTCTCACTCTCCTCGCCGAACGCCACAATGAAATCCCCGTCATTCGAGGACGGCATACCATGCTCGTGATCGTAGGCGTGAAACATCTCATGCAGCACCACATCCGCGCCGTAGGTCAGTGTTGAGACATACACCGTATTGCCCTGCGTGATGCCAAGCGCCTGTCCGAAGCCTGTGTCGTTGGCGGGTATCGGGAGCTCACTTCCGGTGAAATATATCTTGCCGCAGCACTCCGCCAGCTCCTCTGGCGCATAGGCGAGCATCGACTTGTGAGCAAGATAGTTTTCCTCGTTTATCGTGCCGCAGGTGTAGATCTCGATGCCCTTTACGGTCTCCCGATACTCACGGCTGAACATATACCGCAGCTCCTGATTGCTGACAAGATATCCCAGCACCAGACCCACGGCGGCCGATACAAGTACTATGACGACAATTCTGATGCCGTTCTTTGCTTTTTCGCTCATATCATTCCTATCAGCGAGAAGTACATATAGGCAAACATTCCCGCGGCCGCCGCAAGTATCGCTATAACGACAAGGCAGAGGATAAAGGCACCTTTGCCGAAGAATTCCTTCTCCTTCGCGGCAGGGCGCTCCGCTGCCGGAGCCTTATACTGCGCAGCTGTCGGAGCCTGCTGCGCCGGAGCTTTGTATACAGCTTCCACAGACGCCGAAGGACGGTCGTTCTGCGTGCAGTTCATTCCGTACATAGGTGTAGGGGGCGTGACCTCCTCCGCTGCGGGAGCCACAGGCTCGGCAGTCTGCTCCTGCGGGAGTTCTACAGCCTTTCCGCAGGCAGGGCAGAATTTCTCGTCAGGTTCAAGTATCTTTCCGCATCTTACACAAGTCATTTTCTTATTTCCTTTCGTTCTCACTTTACAGCGGGTACCCGTTTTCTGAAATATTCAAACAGGTACTGCTGGGCAATTCCCTTGTATTCGCCCATACACTCGGGCAGTCCGTCGGCGTAGTACTCGGCGGTTATCCGCTTTATCCACACGTCCGCCGGGAATGCCTCGGTCTTATGATATGCGAACAGCAGCACGCAGTCCGCAACCTTGTCACCTACTCCGGTTATGGTCTTAAGGTATTCCCTGCCCTCGTCATAAGACATATCACATATACTCTGAAGATCGACCTCGCCGCTGTTTACTTTGTTCGCTGCGTCAAGTATGTAACGCACCCGGAATCCCGCCCGCAGCGGAGCGAGATCCTCCGGCGTCAGTGCGGCAATAGTCCGGGCGTCCGGAAATGTGAATATTCCGTCGTCTATTCGCTCGCCGAAGCTCTCACACAGCCGTCCGATTATGCCGGTTATGCGCGGTATGTTGTTGTTCTGCGATATTATAAAGCTGATAAGCGTCTCAAAAGGTTCCTGCCGCAGTATTCTTATGCCGCGGTTCTCTTCTGCGGCTTCCCGGAGGGTCTTGTCGGCGGAGAACTGCTTTATCACGGCGGCGTAGTCGGTATCGCAGTCGAAATACCGCAGCCAGAACCGGGCTTCTTCCTCGCTGCGCACGGTGAGCACCGCTCCGTCAGGCCGCTGCTTTATCCGCAGGATATGTGAACCGGATATGCCGGTATATGAGCCGTCTTCCTGTCGTTTCCAGCGGAAGCACTGACCGCTCTCAAGCGTCTGCGCAAGATCGAGACAATCCGTTTTCCAGATGTATTCCATTTTGTCCTTTCACAAAACTCCCCTGCCATTCGGCAGGGGAGCAGTTATGGTTTTGCTTATTCGCCGATAGTGATAGCGTCGGGGAATATGTTTCTGCTTTCTTCCTTGTTGAGGAATGTGGTGCTTACATAACCCTGAATGATAGCGCCGTCGTTGACGGTTATTGTCGAAGCGCTTATATCACCGAAGATAACGGCATCGCTCTTTAGCTCGGTCTTGCCGGTGGTAGAGACGTTGCCCTTTACCTTACCGTTTATATTCGCGTATGTAGAAGTGAGATCACCTATGAGCAGAGTGTCGCGCTCCATGTAGGCGTTGCCTTTCATCCTTATGTTGCCCTGCACCTGCGATGTGCGGAGCTGTGCGTTGTTGCAGGAAATATCGCCGACTACCTTGCCGTTTATGTCCATATCCTTCGTGGTCTCAATGTTGCCCTTTACGTTTCCGTCAACGGTCATGTTTGCGAAGGAGCGTATATTTCCGTCTATTACCGTATTGCGGGATATAACGGTTATTTCATCGTCATCATTCATCGGGCGCTGATAAGGCTGGCTGCTGAACTTGGTCTGCTGATCCTGAGCAGCGCTGCCGGCAGGCTGTGCCGGGCGGCGGTAGCCCTGATTCTGCTGTCCGTAACCTGCCTGCTGAGTATTTGCACTCTGCTGGCTGTAGTTCGCGTTCTGCCGGCGGTAAGTGCTCTGGTCCTGCTCGCGGCGGGGCGGAACTGCGCTGACGCCGGGCTGGAGCGGCTCAACGAAAGGAATGCTGCCGGAACTCCTGTTCATAGATAGCATATCGTCGTCCGTGGGGTCAAAATTCGTGCTTCCGAGTGTCACGGACTGCGGAGGGGGCGCGATGTTCGGGTCATCGTAATCGCCCGCGCCGAAGGCAGTCTGCTGTTTGTCATATTCGCTGGCAGCAGCCGATGCCCTGCGCTGTATCTCCTCGTAGGACGTTCTGTCCGGATCGACCGCGTCGAATTCACCTGTGTCGGTGGATACGGCACTTTTCATAGCATCCACGTTCTTTTCGCGCTTCTGCTGATCGTCCTTTTCGGTACCGGTAAGCTCACGCAGAGCCTGCTGAAAATTATCCTTTATTCCCATTGCCTTGCCCGAAGACCATACGGTCTCCGACTCCTTTCCTATATTGCGCGGAGCCCGCGCTCCCGATCCGTATGTTACTTTTCAGCAGCATACATTTTATCTGCCTCGCAGCCGTTGGTCGCTGCGACAAATCACTATATTACTTTGCGCGGAGCCCGCGCTCCCGATCCGTATGTTACTTTTCAGCAGCATACTTTTTTATCTGTCCCGCAGCCGTTGGTCGCTGCGACAAATCACTATATTACTTTGCGCGGAGCCCGCGCTCCCGATCCGTATGTTACTTCTCAGCAGCATACATTTTATCTGCCCCGCAGCCGTTGGTCGCTGCGATAAATCACTGTCAGAACTGGACCGGCTTTACATATTCGGTCAGCTTGTCCAGCTTGTAGCCGCGCTTGTCATCAAGCAGAGCCTTTATGATATCCTCCAGTACGAGGATCGTGTTCCAGCCGCCGTTATAGTCGTGCATCAGGATAACGGCACGGTTAGCAGCAGCGGTCTGTTTCAGAACTGTGTTATACATCTCCGTCCACGTTGCACCGAGGGCATCGCTGCTGTCCACATTCCAGTCGAAGTACACGAACCCACGCCTTGTCATCTCGGCTATCAGATCGCTTCGTATTTCTTTGTTGAAGTCGTTGATGCTTCCGCCCGGAAATCTGAACAGATTGCACTTTATGCCTGTTGCGTCATATACTCTGTCATAAGCGATCTTGAAGTCTTCAAGATACGCTTCCACACTGGCATATATCTTGGTATAGTCGTGTGTGGCTGTGTGTATGCCTATCGTGTGACCTGCGTTCGCTATCTTGCGGAGTTTCGCGGCACATTCGTCTGTGCCGTCGGGTACTACGAAAAATGTCGCTTTCAGGTCGTATATCCTCAGATATTCGAGGATACTGTCGGTATATTTTGAAGGACCGTCATCGAAAGTAAGGTACACATAATCCATGTCGGCATTATACACAAGATTCTCCGGAACAGCCGCGTAGAGGTCGGGATACAGCGATTCATAAGCCGGGTGAACATTCGTGATCACTACTTCCGGGTCATGTGCCGCGGTGGTCTCGAAACCGGGATCTTCTTCTTCGTCCTCTTCATCATCTATCTGAATTGAGACAGCCTTTATGCCTTCGGTAGTTGTGACCGCAGCAGAAGCCGAAGTCGTTGTAGTCTCGGAAGAGTCTGTTTCAGCGTTAACGGGGACGGCTTCTCCGGATTCTTCGGTCTGTGCGGCAGCATTGTATGCGCTTGTGTCGTATTCACTGGCGAGTTTCAGAAATCCGTCTTTGTCGGTGAGATTTTCCTTATAGAGATCAAAAAGTTCCTCGGCTGAATACTCGCCCTTATGACCGAGCACCCTGTAATCAGCCACCTCGGTCCTGAGCTCCTTGTTCTCGGCCTCGGCCTCATTCAGCTTTACAGCGAGTATCGCACAGAACACACAGGGTATAACTATCAAAAGTATAGTAACTCCGACTATAACGTGCTTGAAAAACCTAACGCTTCCGAAATACAAGTTTTACCCTCCGGTTTCTATCACGGCAGACTGCCATAATCATACATTATATATTATACCTTATTATTATCAAATTGTCAATTGATTTTTATTCCCATACTCTGAAATATGACACAAAATTCCTTCATTGAGGGGAGAGATTTTTTACTGTTGGTATGCATCGGCTTACCGGATCCGCTTCTCGCGGGTCAGAGCAGCAAGAAATTCCGGCGAAAATTTTTGCTTTCCGAGCCTCCGGATTTTATCACATTAACGCATTATTGTTTTAAATTCAGCGCGTTTTTTGATATGAGATCTTTCCGGGATTTGCTTTTGCGCTTTATTGCGTGCCTGCTTTATATCTGTAAATTATTTTCCTACTGTCTCACTGGGATAAGCCGAAAATCCGCTGCAAGAATTTAATGCCCTGTCTTGCTAATGCGTTATTTTGTGAAATCATTCCTGGCTGTTTTTTCATCGGAATATGCTTTTGCGATTTATCAGATAGCAGCTTTAATATGATGAAATTTATGCATACTATAATACTCTGTTTACTCGAAATTCAAGCCGCCTGAATTTCTGCTTTCGGAAATTCCACAGCCCGGATTTTCTGTTCCGGATGAGCCGATTTTTTGTGAAAAATCAGATGACCCGATTTTTCTGCCCACTTTTCAACAGCTCTGCCCGTTGAAACTGTTGACAACTTTCCGGGCATTTTCCGCAGATCTCACGACGTAAAAATGCTTGTTCCCGTGTCGTTTTTGCACAAAAATAGGACTTTTTCGTCATATCGTACAAAATTACGATGACCCGAATTATTTTTTGTCGGAAAATGGTATGCCCGGTTTTCAGATTTTACGCAATTTCATATAACAGTCTGATCCGATCTGCGCCATTACTAAAGGGACTGGAAGGATTTTCGACAAAAAATCCTGTTCATCGACACAAAATTACTGTTTTCCGAAACGCACGCCCCGGTATTTATTTATTGCGTTCACGGCATTTTAAAATCACGTTATTTTTGAGTTTCCGGCAGCTAAGGCGCGTGCCGAACCACGCCAGGCTCCGGAAAATATTGATTTTCACACCATTATTGTTGATTTCGCCGGAAACCTGTTTCCGGAGCTCCTCTGACAGCCTTCCCGACGCACACTCGCCTTCGCAGATAATCAGATGACCCGATTTTTTATCGGGCACTTCCCCGCCCACTTCTGACCCGTTCAGATACCTCGCTGCCCATCGGACCTGCCAAAGACCCGAAACACCGCTGCAAAGCCCTTCGCAGACACACAGAGGAAAACAGGCCTCAGAAAATGCAAAATTCACGTCAGAATTGTGAAAATTCAGATGATACGATTTTTCACATTAAAATCGCACAACAGAACGTGTTAGCGGCCTGCTATTTCTGCAATTGTGAAAATTCACATCACGAGAATTTTCACATAAAAGACGGGTTTTTAAGGTTATTTTACCGAAATTTCAAAAAATTTCCGAAAACAGTTGAAAATAGTACCATAATAATGTATAATAAATATACTAATGTCGTCCGCTCGGCGGTCGGCGCAAAAGAAAAGGCGGAGACAAGAAAGAAAAATGAAATTTACCGACCTGCTGTTTG
>JAEEGL015884525.1_pt1 | contig 13334 bp, 13 predicted proteins | sample 9134231 | NCBI WGS metagenome assembly JAEEGL01 (sample SAMN16246548, study PRJNA631951) | gut metagenome | biome: gut microbiome; feature: rumen; material: fiber-attached | host: Bos | place: Iran: Karaj | collected 2018-10 | reverse complement strand
TATGGAGGTTTAAAGATGAGCAATCTCACAACAAGCTCAGCGGGCAGAAGGATAGCCTCACTGCTCGATGAAAACAGTTTCGTTGAGATCGGTGCCAAGGTTCAGGCTCGGAGCACTGATTTTAATCTCGAGACGAAAAAGGCTCCCGGAGACGGTGTCATTACAGGATACGGTCTTATCGAGGGCAATCTTGTGTATGTGTACAGCCAGGATGCTTCGGTACTTGGCGGCGCCGTAGGCGAGATGCATGCAAAGAAGATCGTTAATCTGTATCACATGGCCATGAAGACAGGAGCACCTGTGATCGGACTTATCGATTCCGCAGGACTGAGACTGGAAGAGGCTACTGATGCCCTGAATGCGTTCGGACGTATCTACCACAATCAGGCAATGGCAAGCGGCGTTATACCGCAGATTACTGCCGTGTTCGGAAATTGCGGCGGAGGCCTGGCTATCATTCCGGGACTTACCGATTTCACCTTCATGGAAGGTTCCAAGGCAAAGCTTTTCGTTAATTCTCCGAATGCAATAAAAGATAATTATGAAGAAAAGAAGGATACTGCAGCAGCTGCATACCAAAGCGAAGAAGCAGGCACAGTTGATTTTGTAGGCAGCGAGGACGAGATATTTGAGGGAATAAGAGAGCTTATCACTTTCCTTCCTGCTAATAATGAAGAGGAAGCTCTTGAGGAGTGCACGGATGATCTGAACCGTTCATCCGAAGTGATCGCTTCCTGTACGGGAGATACCGCAGCGGCATTTTCAGAGATAGCTGATGACAACGTATTTCTTGAGGTTAAGAGTGCATACGGCAAGGAGATGGTAACAGGCTTCATAAGGCTTGACGGAATGACGATAGGATGCATCGCGAACCGTACGGAGATCACCGGAGAAGACGGAAAGCCGGCAGAGACCTTTAAGGCAGTTCTCACTCCTGACGGTGTAAGAAAGGCTTCCGATTTTGTGAAATTCTGCGATGCCTTTGAAATCCCAATCCTTACTCTGACAAATGTGACCGGATACTGCACATGTGAGTATTCCGAAAAGCATATCGCAAGAGAGGCTGCAAAGCTTACAGCTGCTTTTGCCGAAGCTACGGTTCCCAAGGTGAACGTTTATATCAAAGATGCCTTCGGGACAGCTGCGATAATCATGAATTCGAAGTCTGTAGGCGCAGATTATGCATATGCATGGGAAAATGCAAAGATAGGCTCCATGGATGCAAAGCATGCAGCTGAGATAATGTATGACGGAGAGGATAAGTCAGTCATATCAGATAAGGCTAAGGAGTACGAAGCACTTCAGACAAGCGCTGAGTCTGCTGCATCAAGAGGATATGTTGATACACTCATAGCTCCCGAAGACACAAGGAAATATGTGATCGGAGCTTTTGAAATGCTTTACACAAAAAGAGAAGACAGGCCGGATAAAAAGCATGGCGCTGTATGAGGAAAGGACTGACCGAACATGAAAAATATGATTAAAAAAGCCATTGTACTCATATTGTTCGCTGCTCTTTCCACAGGACTCGCAGGCTGCGCAGGAAATAAAGCCAATCTTCCGATATCGGATATGGCCACGGCAGAGGCATCCGGCATTATCGGAGGCATTAGCAATACCGATGAGTTATCGGCAGTCGATTTCCTTGAAATGGAGGATAATGAGTTAGAGAGTTTCTTCGGGCAGTACGGTTACAAGATCGACGGTAACGCCTTCAAGAACGGTCTCGACGGCTGGCTTTCTTTACAGGAAGAATTCGGTGAGATACAGAGCATATCGGAGCCTGTGATGACATCGACTGACAGTGAGATAATAGCGACATTTGATATACAGGGCACAAAAAGAACAGGTACCTGCGTAGTCGTGATGGATGAAAGGAACAAGATCACTTCCATCACCACCAGCGCCCATTATACCCTGGCAGAGAATATGGAAAAAGCCGGACTCAATACGTTGCTCGGAATGGGTACCACTTTTGCCATATTGATCTTCCTCTCTCTTATAATCAGTTTATTTGAGTTCCTGCCCGGAGCCGGCGGCAAAAAAGAAAAGGAAGAAAAAATTGAGGCTCCTCTGGATAATACAGTAAGCCAGATAGCAGAAAGAGAAGCGATCGCATCGGGTAATGAAATAGAAGATGGTGAGCTTGTGGCCGTGATAACGGCGGCTATTGCTTCATATGAAGCTGCAAACGGATCTGCGGCAGGCAGTGACGGATTTGTAGTACGCTCCATAAGGAGACATTATTGTTAGTTACAGCAGGTTGTTAAGTAGTAAAAGGCATCAGGACTCCGTCAGAGCGTATCTGACACCAAATGCCGGATATTAAGGAGAATAAGAAAATGAAGAATTATACGATTACCGTAAACGGAACAGCTTATGATGTAAGTGTAGAAGAGACCGGGGCTGCTGCAGCCGCACCGGCACCTGCAGTAAAGAAGGCGGCACCCGCAGCAAAGCCTGCGGCAGCACCTAAGGCGACATCAGGATCAGCAGGCGGCGTAGAGGTTAAAGCCGGAGCTGCAGGAAAGGTATTCAAACTGGATACAAAGGTAGGGGATACCGTAAAGAAGGGTGATCCCGTAGTTACAATAGAAGCCATGAAGATGGAGATACCCGTGGTCGCTCCTCAGGATGGTACCGTAGCCAGCATAGATTGTTCTGTAGGAGATCCCTGCGAATCTGGACAGGTACTTGCAACACTTAATTAAGATTTTTGCCGGAGGTAAAAAATGTCATACATTGCTAATACTCTGAGCAATCTGGTCCAACAGTCAGCATTTGCAACAATGAGTGTCGGGAATATCATAATGATAGTTGTAGCCTGTATCTTCCTTTATCTGGCTATAGCGAAAGGCTTTGAGCCGCTGCTTTTGGTTCCCATCGCTTTTGGAATGCTGCTGGTTAATATATATCCCGATATCATTCGAGAGGGCGGATTGTTCTACTTCTTTTTCAAACTCGATGAGTGGGCAATATTGCCGTCCCTCATCTTTATGGGTGTAGGAGCTATGACGGACTTCGGTCCGCTGATCGCAAATCCCAAGAGCTTCTGGCTCGGAGCTGCTGCTCAGTTCGGTATATTTGCTGCCTACTTCGGTGCAATTGCCATGGGATTTAACGACAGGGCAGCTGCAGCTATTTCCATCATCGGAGGAGCTGACGGACCTACTTCGATCTTCCTTGCTTCAAAGCTCGGACAGACAAATATCATGGGACCTATTGCCGTGGCAGCATATTCATATATGTCGCTCGTGCCCATTATCCAGCCTCCTATAATGAAGGCGCTTACAACAAAGAAAGAAAGATCTATCAAGATGGAGCAGCTTCGCCCTGTATCCAAGCTTGAGAAGATACTGTTCCCTATCATTGTTTCAGTAGTGGTATCACTGATACTGCCTACGACAGCACCGCTGATCGGTATGCTGATGCTCGGAAATCTCTTCAGAGAGTCAGGCGTTGTACGCCAGCTTCAGGAGACCGCTTCAAATGCGCTTATGTATATAGTAGTCATCCTGCTTGGTACATCCGTGGGAGCAACCACTTCGGCAGAGGCATTTCTTAATGCGACGACACTGAAGATAGTGGCTTTGGGACTTATAGCATTCATGTTTGGTACAGCGGCAGGTGTACTTCTCGGAAAGCTCATGTGTGTGTTTACCGGAGGTAAGATAAATCCGTTGATAGGATCGGCCGGAGTTTCCGCCGTGCCTATGGCTGCACGTGTTTCCCAGAAGGTTGGAGCAGAAGAGGATCCCACGAACTTCCTGCTCATGCATGCGATGGGACCTAACGTTGCCGGTGTCATCGGAACCGCTGTAGTTGCCGGTACATTTATGGCGGTCTTCGGGATCGTATAGTACTGACACATGACAGATATGTAAATTCTTATTTTTATGGAGGAAAAATTAATGGCAAAGAAAGTAGGCATAACCGAGACCATACTGCGTGACGCACATCAGTCTCTTATAGCTACAAGGATGCCGACCGAAGTCATGCTTCCCATCCTTGATACGATGGATAAGGTCGGATATCATTCCGTAGAAATGTGGGGCGGAGCTACATTTGATTCCTGCCTGAGATTCCTTAAGGAAGATCCGTGGGAAAGACTCAGGAAGATAAAGAAGGGCATGCCTAATACAAAGCTTCAGATGCTCTTCAGAGGACAGAATATTCTCGGATACAGTCACTATTCAGACGATGTGGTTGAATATTTCGCTCAGAAATCAGTGGCAAACGGCATAGATATCGTACGTATCTTTGACTGCCTGAACGACCTCAGAAACCTTGAGACTTCTGTCAAGGCTACAAAGAAAGAGGGCGGACATGCTCAGATAGCCCTTTCCTATACGCTTGGAGATGCATACACACTTGAATACTGGAAACAGATCGCAAAGGATATCGAAAATCTCGGAGCTGACAGTATTTGTATAAAAGATATGGCAGGACTCCTGCTCCCGCAGGCTGCATATGACCTTGTAAGCGCAATGAAGTCAAATACAAGCCTTCCGATACAGCTTCATACCCACTATACGTCAGGAGTTGCTTCTATGACATATATGAAGGCTATCGAGGCCGGCGTGGATGTAGTGGACTGTGCATCATCACCGCTTGCAATGGGAACTTCACAGCCCGCGACAGAGGTTATCGTAAAGGCTCTTGAAGGCACTGAATATGATACGGGGCTTAATATGGAGCTCCTTATAAAAGTGGCAAAGCATTTTGAGCCATACCGTGAAGAGTGCTTAAAGACCGGACTTCTTTCACCTAAGGTTATGGGTGTTAATATCAATACCCTTAGATATCAGGTTCCCGGCGGAATGCTTTCAAATATGATAAAGCAGCTTGACGAGCAGGGTAAGAGCGATAAGCTTAATGAGGTGTTGGAAGAGGTGCCGAGAGTTCGTAAGGATTTCGGTGAACCGCCGCTGGTAACGCCTTCATCACAGATAGTAGGAACCCAGGCTGTCATGAACGTTCTCATGGGAGAAAGATATAAGGTTGCCACAGAACAGACGAAGGATCTTTGCAGAGGAAAATACGGCCAGACTGTTAAACCCATGAACGCAGAGGTCGTGGCTAAGATCATACCCGGTGAAACGCCTATCACCTGCAGGCCTGCAGATCAGATAGAGCCCCAGATGGAGCACTTCAGGGAAGAGACAAAGAAGTATGTTGATAATCCTACAGATGAGGATGTTCTGTCTTACGCATTGTTCCCTCAGGTTGCCGCAGATTTCTTCAAGTACAGGAAAGCCCAGGAAGAGGGTATCGATCCTGCAAAGGGAGATAAGGACTCAAAAGCGTATCCTGTATAGGATAATGACACGCGTTACGGCCTGATGTTTCGCAAATAAAACAGATAATAGTCATAAAACCGTCATTGATTACAGGCGGTTTTATGACTATTTTTTCGGAAAAAGTCCACTGTTTATGCGGGTTTCACGGGTTTAAAAGTTTTTTTAAAAAACAGGTGCATTTAAACAATTTTTGTGATAAAATTGCATCTGTTACTCACTCAGTAAGAAGAAGCTAAGGTATAGGAAGGTTCAGGAAATATGGCTAGGAAGCAGGTTATTTCAAAAGAAGGTCTGATAGACGGCGCATTCAGATTGGTGGAGGAGCAAGGAATAGGGGCTATGTCGGCAAGAAATCTTGCAAAGTTCTGCGGATGCTCCACTCAGCCGATCTTCAGGATATATAATACAATGGACGAGCTAAAGGCAGATGTCATGCAGAAATGTTTTGATTTCTTTTCCCAGTATGTCCTGGAGTTTAAGTCAGTTTCAGATAAGCCCTTTGTAAATCTCGGAATGTCATATATCAGTTTTGCAAGGAAGTATCCCAATCTTTTCGCAGTTATCTTTGTACTGGATAACGGTACCGACAGGAATATGTATGACCTTGTTAACGGCGGAAAACACGGTTTTGTAACAAGAGAATATAAGAAACTCGGCGGTATTTCACAGGATGCCTTTATGCTTCTTTTCATGAAAGTATGGATCTTCATACATGGAGCGGCATGCATGACTATCAAGGATGATTTTGATATGACTGACGCGGATCTGGTAAATCTGCTGGAGGATACCATATCCGCATTCTATGGATAATACCAGCGATATCTTCAGAAAGATCAATGAAAACTTTGCTCAGATGAGCAAAGGCCGTAAGGCTATTGCCAGATACATAAATAAGGAGACCGATAAAGCTGCCTTTATGACTGCCGCGGAGCTTGGAGAAGCATGCGGAGTCAGTGAATCTACAGTGGTACGCTTTGCGGTCTTTTTAGGTTTTGAGGGATATCCTGAATTTCAGAATGAACTTTCAAAGCTTGTGCGGGGCAAGCTTGTCACCGCTGGAAGGATTGATGAAAACCGTCAGACAAAAAATACGATAATAAGTTCTGTCTTTCAGGCTGATGTCGATAAGATGAACGAGACATTGGGGATGATAGATGAAGAGGCATTTGAGGAAGCGTCAAAGCTTATACATAAATCAAAACATATCTATATAATAGGGATCAAGAATTCCACTCCGGTTGCCATGTATCTGGCATATTATCTGAAAATTATGAGACCGGATGTGATATTTGTTTCGGGAGCCGATTCTACGGATATGCTTTCTGCCATATATCATATAAATGACAGGGACTGCCTTTTAGGAGTAAGCTTTCCCAGATATTCCGTACAGACTCTCAGGGCAATGGAATATGCCAATGAAAGAAATGCAGGGATCATTGCGCTGACAGACAGCGCAGACTCTCCGTGCAGGATGTTTTCGCATATACTGTTATGCGCGAAAACCGAGGAAGTATCAATAGCCCAGAGTATGGCTGCGCCCATGAGCCTGGCTACGGCGCTTATCGCCTCTGTATTTGCGGAGAACAGGGACAGCGCTATGAGAAGCATCACAGGAATGGAAGAGGTTTATTCTGAATATGACAATGACAGCAGGGATGCCCTGGAAGCAGTTAATACAAAACAGATCTATAACTATCCGGAGATAAATTTTCATGCCTGAGAAAGAACTGAACTGTGATGTGCTTGTGATCGGAGGCGGAGCTTCCGGCATGATGGCGGCATTCAGGGCAGGGGAGCTCGGAAAACACACAATCCTTGTCGAAAAAAATGAGAAACTGGGAAAAAAACTGTTTATCACGGGAAAAGGCAGATGCAATCTGGCAAATGCCTGTCCTGAAACAGAGATTTTCAGTCATATACCGACGAACAGCAAGTTTATGTATTCTGCCATTAACAGATTTTCCAATTCTGATGTTATGGCATTTTTTGAAGAAAGCGGATTAAGGCTTAAGACTGAAAGAGGGGATAGGGTATTTCCCGCATCCGATCATTCTTCGGATGTGATAAAGACGCTTGAAAAGCGGCTGAGGGATGCCCGGGTTGATATAAGGCTGAATTCCGCGGCGGAAAAGCTGGTCATAAAAGACGGTATCTGTCTGGGGGCCTGTGTCCGGTCCGGAAATAGGGTATCATCCAGAATAAATGCAAAAAGCGTGATCGTATCGACAGGAGGGCTTTCTTATCCATCCACAGGCTCTGACGGAGACGGGTATTTATTTGCTCAAAAAGCAGGCATAAAAGTCACGGATACATTTCCTGGACTGGTTCCTTTTGAAATAAACGGAAATATCTGCGCAAAGCTGCAGGGACTTTCCTTGAAAAATGCAGGAATATCCATAAATTCTGAAGGAAAGACCATATATAAAAGCTCTGAGCCGGGGGAAATGCTGTTTACTCATTTTGGGGTCTCAGGTCCCATGATACTTACCGCATCATCTCAGATACGCAGTGACCTTATAAATAAAGGGCTTACACTGCATATAGATCTGAAGCCGGCTTTGAGCAATGATGAACTTGACGAAAGGATCATAAGGGATTTTAATGATAATCTGAACAGGGAATATAAGAATTCATTAAAGAGACTTCTTCCGTCAAAGCTGATACCTGTGGTCACGGAGCTTTCAGGCATAGATCAGTATAAAAAAGTCAATATGATCACGGCTATGGAGCGCAAAAACCTGGTAAGGCTTATAAAGGATCTTGCTTTGGAGATAAGCGGTACCAGAGGATTTGATGAAGCAATCATAACGAGAGGGGGAATAGCGGTTAAAGAACTTGATCCAAAGACCTTCGGAGCGAAAAAGGTGAAGGGTCTTTATTTTTCAGGAGAGGTTATTGACGTAGATGCGTTAACGGGAGGCTTTAATCTTCAGATAGCCTGGAGCTCAGGATATGCAGCCGGAACGTACGCTTGAAAGGAAAGGCGCTAAAGCGCCTCACAAAGCAAGGAGGGATAAATGGTAAATATAGCAATAGACGGACCTGCAGGAGCAGGAAAATCAACAATAGCAAAGAGGGTAGCTGCAGATCTGAAATATATCTATGTAGATACAGGCGCGATGTTCAGGGCTATCGGTCTTTTTATGCTGAAACAGGGAGTTGATCTTTCTGATACTGATGCGGTTGCAACCAATACTGACAACGCAGATATAGATATCATATATGAGAATGATGTGCAGTGCGTGATGCTTAACGGTGAGAATGTTAACGGCGTGATAAGGACTGAGGAAGTATCCGATGCTGCCTCAAAGGTGGCGGTTGTGCCTGAAGTTAGGAAAAAAATGCTGATGCTTCAAAGAGATATTGCAGAGAAACATGACGTTATCATGGATGGCAGGGATATCGGCTCGGCTGTGCTTCCGAATGCGGATCTGAAGATATACCTTACGGCTTCTGTCGATGAGAGGGCGCGGCGAAGATATAATGAAAATAAAGAAAAGGGAATGGAAGCCGATCTGGAGAAGATAAAAGAAGATATAAGGGAAAGAGACCACAGAGATATGACAAGAAGCGAAGCACCGCTTGTAAAAGTCCCGGATGCCATAGAAATAGACAGTTCAGATATGACCATAGATGAAGTCGTATCTGAGATAGAAAGACTTATAAAGGAACTGAATTGAAAGTTATAGTTGCCAAAACGGCAGGATTCTGCTTCGGAGTGGAAAAAGCCGTTAATATAGTATTTGAAGCCGTAGAGACCGGCATGGAAAAGATATATACATACGGTCCCATAATCCATAATGATATTGTGGTACAGGAATTGAGCGATAAAGGCGTATCCATTATTTCAACTCCGGAGGAACTTAAGAAACTGGAAGATGGATGCGTGATAATACGGTCGCACGGGGTTCCCAGGGAAATATATGAAATACTGGAGAAAAAGGGGATTAAATACATAGATGCGACCTGCCCCTTTGTGCTCAAGATACATAAGCTTGTAAAAGAGGCTGCGGTCAGAGGAGATCATGTCGTGATAGCCGGTGACAGAAGCCATCCGGAGGTTGAAGGCATATTAAGCTTTGCCGGAGACAGCGTTACGGTAATAAAGGATGAAGAGGAGGCGAAAGGATTTTTACCTCCCGGGGATAAAAACGTGTTCCTAGTATCTCAGACCACCTTCAACAGCAATATTTTTAATAAAATTGTTGAAATATTCGATGAAAAAAGGTATTATTATAATACTGTGTATACGATATGCAATGCTACGGCCCAGCGTCAGCAGGAGACCGCGGAGCTTGCAAGTATGGTAGATGCTATGATCGTGATAGGCGGAGCGCATAGTTCAAATACCAGAAAGCTCTACGACATTGCGAAAAGCAGTTGTGATAATACGATTTTTGTACAGACACTGGACGACTTGGTTTCAATTAAGAATGCGATTTGCGACCCGGCTTCTTGTGTAGGTATCACCGCCGGGGCATCCACCCCAAAGAATATTATTGAGGAGGTTCAAAATTATGTCAGAAGATTTTGGACAGATGTTGGATGAAACATTCAAAACCATTCACACAGGGGAGATCGTTGAAGGGACGATCATAGATGTGAAACCAGACGAGATCATATTGAACATTGGATATAAGTCCGAGGGAATAGTTACCAGAAACGAATATTCAAATGATGCAACATTAGATCTTACTACCGCGGTAAAAGTAGGTGATAAGCTCGAGACAAAGGTGTTAAAGCTTAATGACGGCGATGGGCAGGTGCTTCTTACATACAAGAGGCTGGCTCAGGATCGTGGGAACAAAAAGCTTGAGGAAGCGTTCGAGAGCAAGGAAGTGCTTAAGGGCAAGGTTGTCCGGGTTTTGGACGGCGGACTTTCAGTGCTGGTAGAAGATTCAAGGGTGTTCATCCCGGCAAGTCTCGTGTCAGATTCCTTTGAAAAGGATCTCAGCAAATACCTTGATCAGGAGATTGAGTTCATTATAACGGAGTTTAATCCCAGAAGACGCAGGATCATAGGTGACCGTAAGGTTCTCGTAAAGGCGGAGAACGAGGAAAAGAGAAAAGAGCTCTTTGAAAGAATAAGCGTCGGAGATATCGTAGACGGTGTTGTAAAAAACATTACCGATTTCGGGTGCTTTGTGGATCTCGGCGGAGTAGACGGACTGCTTCATATTTCCGAGATGTCATGGGGACATATAGATTCTCCGAAGAACCTGTTCAAGGTCGGTGAAGAAGTCAAGATAATAATCAAAGAGATTAATGGCAATAAAATTGCTCTTTCCAGGAAGTTTGATGATGAGAATCCCTGGAAGGATGCATCGCAGAAGTATACAGTCGGTACTGTTGTCACCGGTAAGGTAGCAAGAATGACCGATTTTGGTGCTTTTATTGAACTTGAGCCGGGGATAGATGCCCTCCTTCATGTATCGCAGATTTCGAGAGAGCATATAAACAAGCCGTCTGACGTACTGAAAAAGGGTGAGGAAGTAACGGCCAAGATAGTAGACTTTGATGAAGCAAATAAAAAGATAAGCCTTTCAATGAAAGCCCTTCTTCCGGATGCTGAGGAAACGGAACAGACGGCACCGCCTGAAGAGGAAACTTCAGAAGATACGAAAGAAGAAGTGACCGAGGCTGAAGATAATACGCCGGAAGAGAAGGAAAGTACAGAGGAGTAAGCTGTTAAGCCGGAGCTATAAAAGGCTCCGGCATTTTGCAAATACCGAGAAAATCGAGTAGGAGACCTACTCGATTTTTAGAGAGATAGCGGTCAAAAATAAAACGCTGTGTGAAGAGTGAGCAGATTTCACAGGCGGAGTATTTCAGGAGGAGATATGAAGGATACATATACCGATTTCAAGGCTGAGATCATGAAGATGACAAAGATCGATCTGAACTCATATAAAGAAGCTCAGATGAAGAGGAGGATCGATTCACTCATCACTAAAAGGGGGATTAAAGGATATCCGGCATATATCAATGCACTAAAGACCGATACGGAAGTTTTTGACGAATTCATCAATTATATTACTATCAATGTTTCTGAATTCTATCGGAATCCGGATCAATGGGAACTTATGGATAAGCAGTTTATACCTGATCTTATCCAAAGATTCGGAAATAGACTGAAGGTATGGAGCGCTGCATGCTCTACCGGTGATGAACCGTATTCGCTTGTTATGGCCTTGTCAAGGCATATTCCAATGAATCAGATAAAGATTTATGCTACCGATCTTGACAAGACAGTTATGGGTAAGGCAAAGGTAGGGCTTTACAATGCCAAGAGTATTGCCGGGGTTCCTGCGGATTTCAAAAAGAAGTACTTTACACAGGTAGGCCCTTCTTTCCAAATATCCGATGAGATAAAGAGCAAGGTCGAATTCCATGAGCATAATCTTTTGAAAGATCCATATCAGAAGAATTATGATTTTATTGTATGCCGTAATGTGCTGATATACTTTACGGAAGAAGCAAAGAACGAGGTGTTTAGGAAATTCTCAGAAAGCTTAAAGATCGGAGGGCTTCTTTTCATCGGATCCACGGAACAGATCATGAATTACAAGGATATCGGACTTAAGAGAGAGAATTCATTCTATTACAGAAAAGAGAAATGAGACTGACCTAAAGCTCTTTTAATATCATGTTCATTAAATGGCCTGCATATCTTCTGAAGATATCCGGGTCATTTTTTACTTCTTCGGTAAGCTCAAAGTACATTGTTCGGTCATTGAATGCATATTTGAAAATGGGAGTGACTATCTTATCCCATTGAGGGAGGAATTGCGATCTCACGCGAACAAAGCAGTTTTCCGGACGTGCCTGTTGCCTGCGCTCCTGATCCACATACCTTGACGTAGATTTGTGCATGGCGCGGTCTTCTATAGGAAGATAATAATAGTTTTTGTAGTCAGGATAGAAATATCTCAATATCCCTGTAAAAACGGCTACCCTTATTTTGCCTCTGCTTCCTCCGAGCATAAGATAGCAGTCTGAAAAACCGGCCGAAACCGGAGCAGGGACAGGGGTATCGTAGGTGAACTCGATAATAAGCTCCGTACGGAGCGTTCCTCTGTAATCTCTGTAATTATTCTTTACGGCGCGTTCTGCTTTTATGGTTCCGTTCAGGACATCCGGATAAGAAAGCAGCGGAAGAAGCTCGGAAAGACCCCTGATATCATCATGATTATGCTGCAGCAGCAGATCAAGGCAGTATTTATTGCCTGAGGCGATGTAATTTCCGTATAGAGCAATAAGCTCCCTGCCGCTTTTTTTATCATTCCTCCTGATATGAAGAAATTTTTCCAGGGTGACCTGTTTCATATCCGGGAGTCCCAGAATTTTTTTATAAGGCTGTATGCGTTTATAAATATCTATGCCGGTCTTTTCGGAAAAGGCAAGATCTATTCCATAGAGAAATGAGCGTTTTTCCAAAAAAGGAATGTCAAATTTATTGCCGTTAAAGGTTATTATGGTATCAAAAGAATCCAGGTAACCGGCGAAAGCCTGAAGGATTTCTTTTTCCTCCGAAGTGTTCTCTGCAAAGAATTGCCGGATGTAAAGCTTTTCTTCCCGGAGCGCAGCTGTTCCTATAAGATAAACCTCGGCGTTGACAGGAGAGAGTCCTGTAGTCTCTATATCGAGAAAAATAACGGATGAAGGCTCAGATAGTTTTTCTAACGGATATTTTATGTTCGTGTATTTTTCAGTATATTCAAATATATGCATAGGTTGTTCTTTGACCGCTTTGTTTTATTGTAATATTATATATTAGTATGCTTACTTTTTAAATGATAATTGGTTGGATAGATGTCAATGTTTGATGATAGATCATATAATGAAGGAGTTAACGTAGGGAAAAGGATAGCTGCCGGTTCCATAGTAGCATCTTTGGCAGTGCTTGCCATCCTCGGGCTCACTGTTGCTATGAACAGTAAAAAGCCCCGAGGAAATACGAATAATCCCTATGTAAAAGCATCGGAAGAAGTATCCGAGGAGCTGACAAAGGATCCTGAGAGAAGGACTTCTGAT
>JAEEGL015180951.1_pt1 | contig 13334 bp, 11 predicted proteins | sample 9134231 | NCBI WGS metagenome assembly JAEEGL01 (sample SAMN16246548, study PRJNA631951) | gut metagenome | biome: gut microbiome; feature: rumen; material: fiber-attached | host: Bos | place: Iran: Karaj | collected 2018-10 | reverse complement strand
TTTTTTTTTATGCTATCGCAAGTTTACGGTACTTTTATTGTAAACGGGTCGTTCATTGTTTTGGCCGTGGGTTTGCGCGGTTTATTGTTTTTTTTTTAAAGGGAAGAAACATGTGTATCAGAAAGCTGTTGGCTTTATTGCTGGCACTTTGCCTGACAGCATTTGTTGGGTTTGGGTGTTCAGAAGATGGTGATGACGGAAACTCGGGAAGTAAGCAGGCGTCCGGTGGTTCCGGTGGTTCCGGTAGTGGTCTCGGCGGCGGCGGCGGCGGCGGCGGCGTGGGTATGTGCTATGATGAAAACAATTGTGAAGAGTTCCCGGATTACGGCGGTGGTGATGATGACCCCCAGCCGGGAGGAGATAAGGATGGCAAATGCGATGCCGCTGATCAGTGCGATGTCGAGAACGGCACGAGATGGCGCTGTGAAGGTAACCCCAACGGTGACGGCCAGATTGCAACCGGATTCTTGTGTGTGAAGGGGTGCTATAAGCAAAAAATCCAAAAGAAATGCACCAAGGGATGCTTCAAAGCAGATACGGACTGCGCCATTCCTGGTTATTAAATATTTGCCTCGCTATTGGCGTAAAGCCAATAGCGAGCCCTGACGATGCGTATCGCAGATAGCATCGTCCACCCCAAAATTAGGCTCTATTTAACGAGCGTGGATATGCAAATGCAAAGTCGTTTGCTTCACTGCTTATAGCTTATGGCTTATGGCTTATGGTACTCTTTAGCCAACTACAAGCTATAAGCCTGAACTTCCAGACATCGGGTGCGAAAGCTATATCCACACTGGTTAAACATAGCCCAAAAATCAAGCGCGGCGTATCGCAGATAGCCGCGCTGGCGAGCGTATTGGGCGCATGGCGGCCAATAGCGAGACACATAATATTGCAACGGGAAATGCCCCGGTCACAGTCCGGCATGCATGTGATGCTGGAAAAGTTGACAGAGGGATGAACAGTACATGCGCCACACGGCAAAAGAATCCCCGGATCGCGGGGAACCGGGGGTAGGGGGCATTTATTGATTTATTATTTGCAAGCCGTCTCAGCTGCATTGCAGCCATTGGCGCATTGCTGCAGTACATTCTGGAAATTGTACAGTCCGCCATCCACCTGTTCACAGCTCACACCGTAAATGTAGCTGCCATAGCCAGCGAACGTGACACAGGTCGTATAGGGCGCGACCGGTGTACTACAGGGCATTGAGCAATTGGTGTTGCCCATGGCAGGACTCGTGTGACAACTCGTCCCTTCTTCACATCTTTCTGCGGTCACGTGTCCGCTCTGTGAACACTCCACCCGGTAACCATCTACGCATTTGCTCTTGAACGAACTGTCACATGCCTGTCCCTGTTCCTCGAGAACGATACTGCAGTAAGTTTTATCACGGTTACAACTGTCGGGACATATATCGGCAACACCCTGACCATCGCTTGCCTCCATCGGACTCCACACGGGGATGCCATCTTTAACGATACATTCATAATAGTAGGTAAAGCCGTATTCACCATAAGATTCGACGCACTGTGTCATTATATCGCCGGGTGTACAATGGACACAAGCATCCCACGTATCGTTGCAGCCTTCGCTGCATGCTTCTATATGAGTGGTGCTATAAACCTTTTCACCATTTGCACTGGTGATGCACTCTCTGGTTTTTGTAATAAATCCATCCTCATCGTCATACACACATTCTTTCTTTTGTTGGCCAACGCTGTCGCACTTCTCCATGCACCAGCCCTCGCCATCGTCCAAAATCGCACATGCGTAGTCACTGCCATGAATCGAGCAATCGATGGATGTTCTACGGCCACGATCACACCACGACAAGATATCGCCTATACAGACACTTGCCGTATCGCCATTACATTTGGAGCCATCATTGTCGAGGAATTTAACGCATCCGGTCTTATCTGCGTTACATCCGTAAGAGGCGCAATTCTCGCTTTTTTCAACGTTTTCTTTATATATGAGCACGCCATCGACATTTTCGCAGGTTTCAACCGATGTATATGCCGAATTTGCCGAAGTCTCTATGCATTTGGTTCGCGTGGCACCTTCCTGTGTGCATCTTTCGTAGCATTTGGCGGAATCGCCTTCGGTAATGCATGCACCGATATTGCCATCATTTCCGATGCACACTTGCGAAGCAAACACCTTGTCCTCGTTGCAATACATCAGCATATCGTCACCGACACATTTGGGTTTGGATCTGGACGTACACCGCTTGCCTTCTTCTTTGTCGAACTTAATGCATTCGCCGGTTTCGGGATCGCAGCCATTCGGGCAATCCACCCAATCATCAGCAATCAGGTATCCGTTCGTATCCCCCAAAACTTTAGAGCAGGTCAATACGAATGCGCTGTCGCCATAGCATGTTTTAATGTCGGGATCGCCCACCTGACATTTATCTTCTTCTTCAAACACGCATCCGGCAAGCGTCAGATATTGCGGCCCCATATCGTAGACGACGCATTTTTCATGGCATTGAGTTGCAACATATTTATCGCCATGTTTGGATTCTGTACAATTGACCCTGACATTACCCTCACACTTGCCAATATCGGTCTGCCGATCGCATAAAACCCCTTCGAGATCAGAGAGTTTTCCGCATGTTCCGGTTTCCTGAACGCACACATAGGGGCACGATTCATATCTTGGATCGTCAGCTTCGACCCAGAAATTCCTGCCGGAAATTGCATCGCGTCTGCAAACATTCAAAGCCGTCTGATAATCGTTGCTATCCGCACAGCGTCTTTTGATTTCGCCGGGATTGTCGCAGGCCTCACGGTTTTCGATGCAGCCCGCTTTCCAGTTGCCATCATCCAGATCGTACACCGCACACACACCATCTGTTTCCAGCTCGTGATAGGCGCATTCGTGGACATGGATGACGCCATCCTGGCAGTAGAAATAACGTCCTTTATCGTCGCATCCGCCATTATTCAAATCGCCGGAGATATCGCAGCGGTCACCGGCTTTGGGAACCGAGCAGCCCGAAAAATCGATCTGACACAGATTGTTGCACGACAGCGATCCGGTTGAACCGCGCGTGACACTGGCGCACGACAAAGAAGCGGGAACGGTTGTATCGCAGGTTTCGCCATCATCGATGCGGCCATTGCCGCACTTGGGCAAACGACAATCGGAATAATCGAACTTGCAGTTATCTGTACATTTGAGCGTTCCTTCCGAACCGGCGACATCGGCCTCACAGGTATGATTATCAAGCGCACTCCCGTCGCAATCTTCACCGGGATCGATAATGCCGTCGCCGCATTTGGTCGTATCAGGCTCGCAAGCGTCGTAGCGCACCTGACATGTGACGGGATCGCATACGGCCTGACCTTTAGCATTCACGCCGTATTTATTGGCACACGAATTCCCGTTCAAATCCTGGCCGTCACACTGCTCACCCGATTCGAGTTTGCCATTGCCGCATTCCGACTGTTCAACGTCCACCTTGATCTCTTCGCAGACTGCCCCCGATGCGCGCATCAGACACACAGATTTGCACTTGCCGGCAGCGATATCTGCATCGCTGCAGCATGCTTCTTTTTTGTTCGTACCGCCGTCGCACTTTACATAGTGATAATCGTCTGTACACCTGGGGATATCACCGTCTTTACATTCAGGACCATACTTGATGCTCTCGTTGCAAGCACACAGCAAAAGCGCACTGATTGCCAAAATAAATGTATGTTTCATATTGATATTCCTTATATGTCGATAAACTATTTGAACAAACGCGAACGATTGCGGCGGCATAATCCCAACAATCCCAGCAATCCGGCAAACGCAGCCCAGACCGATATCGGCGCATTCTGGCGAACCGAGGCACTGCATGCGCTTTCCTTAGTGATTTCGGGCTCGGTGGGAACGTATGGATTGCATACATAACGCACGGCACAGACAGGATCTTCGCAATCCGTTTTGCCATCGTCATTGTTATCGATTTTGTCGTCACAGATTTCGGATTTGCAATAGGCTATATCTGCGCATGCGGCGTCGTCGCAGTCGTAAATGCCGTCGCCGTTATTGTCGATGCCGTCGTCACAGATTTCGGCTTTGCACGAAACGACACCAGCACAACGCGGATCCGCGCAGTCTACCTTGTCGTCACCGTTGTTATCGATGTTATCGTCACAGATTTCGACGCAATCGGGATGATTGCAGTTGAGATCGCTGCAATCGCATGATGCGCCTTTGCATGCCGGATCGTTGGCGCACAAAGGATCGGCGCAATCGGCCTTGTTGTCGCCGTTGTTGTCGATCTTGTCGTCACAGATTTCGGGCTGGCAGACCAATGTATCCTTGCACTGCGGATCGTCGCAGTCCACCTTGTCGTTGCCGTTGTTATCGATGTTATCGTTGCAGATTTCGGGCGCACAATAAGCCGAATCCGCGCAGGCAGGATCATCACAGTCGACCTTGTTGTTGCCGTTGTTATCCGCATTGTCGTTGCAGACCTCGGGCTGGCAGTTCACCGCATGATTACACTGCGAATCCGCGCAATCCACGAGGTTGTCGTTGTTGTTGTCGTAGCCGTCATCACAGATTTCGGTCAGGCAGGCAGGCGCATAATAGCACCAGGGATCTTCGCAATCGACACGGCCATCGTTGTTGTCGTCATTGCCATCACTGCAGTTGGTTTCGGGCGTTTCGGACGGCAAATCGGTCACAATGCTGCGGATAAAATCATAATGATCGGACACGATGGTGCTGCCGGCGAGCTCATCCTCGTTGCAATCGTAACTGCTCACGTGGCTGTGTACACCCACGACGTAGGGAATGGAATCGCGAATGGCATACATTGAACCGCCGGAATCCCCCGAACAGGTCAGGCTGTGTGAACCATAGCCCATCCGCGTATAGATAAAGCCATCCTTCATATAGTATTTGGTGTGATGGATGTGCTCCACGTGATCTATGATCATCGGCACAGGCTCGGCGCAGTTCGCACTCGGCGTTTCAACGTCGCTGCAATAACCATAAATCCTCGACACCATCACGTGTTTGTAATCACCAGCATCTTCAGCTTCGTCTTTGGTAACGCCAAATCCGACATCAATCACGGTGACGCCTTCTGCACTGTCCACCTCTGATGCTTTGATGGAACGCGACGGCGGAAGCGGTGAAACCGGCTTGACTTCCGAAAGCGGCACTGGATTTTTCAGCTTGATAATCGCAATGTCGTGCGCCAGAGAACTGGTCGCATATTCGCAAACATAGTCGGGATGCGGATGAAATGACTCGATCTCGTATTTATGGCGGATATCGTCCTGCGATTGCATAGCATACACAAAGACACCACGCCGTACATCATCCAAGCTGACTGGCGATGGATCGTTGTTGCAAATACAATGCGCCGCCGTGAGCACATAATTGGGCGTTATCAATGTCGACGAGCAAAACGACGCCTGCTTACCATACACATCAATAAACTGCGCGCCATAATGCTCCGCGACATCATAGCCAATCATTGTGGTCGACAAATAATCATCACCGGTGACCCGTTCACCGTTCACAACGGGCTGGTTCTGGCGCTGCAGATTCACCGCAGAATCGTTGGGTTGCGCATTATTGCATGCTGCGACCATAATCAGCATACAAATCGGTAGTAAGACTCTCATAAACACTCCATTCGGATAAAAACAAAAATGAAATACCCCGCAGAACGATTGAATCTGCGGGGATAACAACCTGGTCTGATAAGATTGGTTCCAACACCAAAACTGCGGTATTCCTACCACCCACATACATGTGTGTCAAAAATTATTTTGAATAAAATTCATCAATCACAAATGATTACACACAAACCACGAAGTTAATTCATGACGCGGTGCACAACAACCGCAGTCCCGCAGGGGCGACAACGTTTAGACATGGGCGCAGCCCACGAATAACAACGATTTGACGCGCCCGCAGGGCGCAACCACCAGAGCCCCGCAGGGGCGGCATATTTTAGCCGTGGGCGCAGCCCACTGCCGCAGAATCGACGGTGCGCAACCGTGGGCGCAGCCCACGGCATAAAAAAAGCCCGGGCGTATTGGCGCAGACCAATAGCCCGGGCAGCGAGCCGTATGCGCACAGCGCACAGGCGAGCGAAAAAATGAAAAATTAGAAGCGTTTGCCGCGTTCGGCGTAGTTTTTAATCAGCTGCCAGCCGAGGTAACCGGTGCCGCCGAGCAGGACAAGACCAATAATCCAGTGCGTCAGAACGAAGCTGATGATGCTGCCGCCCAGACATACGAGCGTACCGGCCTTGAGCAGGGATCCACGTTTAGCGAGTTCGTTTGCCATATGACCTCCGTAACTAGGGAACCTCGGGGTTGGCGGCAATCCAACGCCGGGCTTCTTCGATGTATTCACAATCGGGATATTTTTCGATGAGCTGATTCAGCGTTTTTTTGGCCGAAACAGGATCGTTGAGCTTGAGATAGCTGTGCGCGAGCAGGATATGCGCTTTGGGCGTGATTGCCTCGTTGGGATAGGCGGCGATGAGATCGACCAGGCGATTGACGCTGCCCTGATACGCCTTGTGTTTGAAATTATATTCGGCGACGTAGAGCTCGTGATTGGAGAGCCGGCGGATGACCTCGGCGTACTGCTCGCGGGCCTGGGGCACATTCTCGTCGTTTGGGAAGCGGCGCAGATAGGCTTCGAAAGCGCTTCGGGCCTGATGCGTCGTCGTGCGGTCGCGCTGCCACGGATCGGGCAGAATGAAGAAACTGCTGGGCATCATCTCGTAGTAGCAGTTTGCGGCCTGATACATGGCGTAAGCGATTTCGGTGTGTGCAGGATAGGTGCGGATGAACGCCTGATAGGACGCAGCAGCCTGCGCATATTCGCCGTTGTAGCGGAATGAATCGGCGATGCGCAAATCGCACAGCGTTGCCCAGCGCGTCGCATACGGATATTTGAGTTTGATGGCATGGAAAGATTTGACGGCATCGTCGTAAGAACCGCCTTCCATTTTCTTTACGGCCTTGCGGTATGCCGCCTCGGCATCGCTTTTGGGCTCGCCGGTAAACACGGTCTTTTGCGCAGTACCGCACGCAGCCATCAAAGCGATGAGCGCGGTGAGCAGGATGTATAAAAAGTGCTTTTTCATGCCAAAACCTGGAAATCCCTACAGAATCCGGCCATTAGAATTGAGGCGGAACTCGGAAGGCAGGTTGGATGACACAGCTTCGCGATCGGCCTCGGCGACAGTCCATTCTTTGTCACGAAAAGCGGTTGCGATCAACGTCAAAACGCGCTGGCTGTTTTCTGTGGCCAGACGGCCGCTCAAAGCCTCGATGCCCTTTGGATGTGCATGCGCAATCACGGTATCGGCAGCGACGAAGCGAATCGTCTCGTTATCGTCGCCAAGATAAGGCAGCACGGCGATTTTCACATCATCTTCGAAGAAAGATTTCACCGTGAGAATGAGCTGTTCCTTGCGCTCGGGATCGCGCACATAATCGGGCCCAATCGAATTGAGCAGTTCGACGACAAACTTGACCAGAGCGCCGTGCGACAAAATCTCGCTCAGCGCGCGATACGGCCAGCTAAAATCCTTATCGTTGTTGCGCAGGAATTGCTCGAGCGGCTCAACCGCAGGCTCGCCAATCTCGACCAGCAGATTCTTGGTGTATTCCTTTTCTTCCGAATCGACCGTATTATTCTCGCACTGGCAGGTGAAGCGCGCGATGAGCCGGGGCGCGGCAAGTTCGGGATCCATCGAAAACAGCTGCGAAAGCGCATAACGGCGCTCGTCGGTCTGCCCATACATATTCATGATCCGGCGTCGCAGCTTGTCGGCTTTTTCTTCGGGCGTCGGCTTAAAAAATCTGCGCAATGCATCTAAAAACGACATGAGATATCTCCAGTTTCCCGGCCTTTTGATGATACTTCAGGCACCGGGCTAATTCTTCGAATCGGGCGTCGGCACACAGCCGCGCATGTGTGCCAATGTATGCAGATTTCGCCGACTTTCAAGCGTTTTTTGTGTTTTTATTCTTCTTCGTCGCCCTCAAACTCGCCCGAATCGAGCCAGCCCTGCAGCACTTCGATAATCTGGCGGGCCTGCTTGGCCGACGTGAACTTAAACTTCGACTGCGAGCGGTATTCGCCATTCTTTTTCTGAAAGCGGTCGATGCGGGCTTTTGGCGCACCCCATTGATTTTTGCGGCGATCCCACTCGGCAAACAGGAACATGATGGTCGTCCATGCGCCTTTGGAGAGCACTTTTTTGTCGAGCTGCCGAATGATTTGCTGCCCGTTTTCGTCGGTATAATCGATTGTAATTTCGTCAATTGTAGAAGCCATGATGATTCCTTTTTTAGCGTTGCCCTGCCTATGTCTGCTGCGCAGCCATACGGCAGGCCGCCGGTCTATGGCTGCGCCATACGCCCGGCGATAATGGTGACAAAAATCTTCGCCCGATTACGGGATATAATCGACATTCCCATATTTCGCGATGGCATCGACGACGGCATCAGCGAGTTTGGAGCGCACAGATTGCGAGACGACGCCCATGCCTTCCTGAGCATGGGATAAGAAAGCAAGCTCCAGCACGACCGAAGGCACATCGGCGCGCGTGAGAACGGTATAATCGCCGGGTTTTACGCCGCGATCGAGCACATCGAACCGCCGATGCATCGCATGGTTAAAGCATTTTGCCATGCGTTCGCCCAATTTTGCAGTTCTGGTGCGCGTTTCGCGCGTCTGGTCGTCGATGGTTTCGCCATTTTTCTCCATATCAGACGCCCAGAAATCGCCGGCCCAAAAGCTTTCGTAGCCGACGGCCTCGGGATTTGTCGAGCTGTTAAAATGAAGGCTCACGAACAGATCCGCATTGATCTGATTGGCCATCTGAATGCGCTCGGTAAGCGACAAAGCCGCATCGCGCTGTCTGGTGAGCACGATCTTCACATTTGGCATTTTGGCCCGCAGCCTGTCGGCGACGATTAAAGCGACCTGCAGCGTGAGGTATTTCTCGTGAATTTTGGCCACGCCAACGGCACCGGCATTTGTGCCGCCATGCCCCGGATCGATAACAATCGTGCGGATTTCGCCGGGCAGCACCGGTGGTTCGACATCGATATCCGGCAATTTGGGGAGCACTGGTTTTTCATCTGACGCCGCAGCATTCTGTGTATTCGACACAGCATCTGGCGTTTCTCTCACTGCCGTTCCCACACCTGCACTCGTCTCGCGCTGGGCTTCGAGACGCGTGTGATGGCGAATCACTGGATCGGCAAACGATGATGACGACAGCAGCGCCAGCGCTCCCAGGCCCGCAAAAAGCGTCATCATGCGTCGAATATGTCTGTTAAATGCTTTCATAATCCTTACCCAATTGGCCGTTCAATCATCCGGCAGGTACAGACTACGGTATTATGGCGCGCAGGCAACTTTTGGAGCTATGTCGGTGCTGCAGCATTTTCTTTCTTCTGGGGCTCTGCCCCAGACCCCGCCAAGGGGCTGAGCCCCTTGGAACCCGCAATATTGTTTGGATTCTACTAAATGCATACGGTCTGCAATGGCCTACAAAGGTCGGAATGGGGCCCCCTCCCCATTCCGCCTAAACCTTACTTTCGGTGCGGGTTTGCATTGTGTATGCAGTATTAAACCCATGTTTAAATGCTGCAACTCTGGGGGCGATGTGATTTCCGCTTTCACCTTTTGTATAATTCACCTATAAGACGGCGGCCTGTGCAAAGGCAATGGAGTCGTTATGAACCGAAAATTCCAAACCGCCGGGTTGGCAGTATTTATAATGATATGCGGCATATCGGGATGCAAGCAGCAGCAGCCGCAGCAACAAAGCAGTTTTGCCGAAAATCCGATTTGTCCGTCGTGTGTGGTGAAAGCATGCGGCGGCGCAGACGAAGGATTCGAGTCGCACGTATCATCGACAGAACTGGCGAATCAGGCGCAGATCGTTGCGCGCATGGAATCCGAAAAAGGCTGCATCGACAAGTATCCGTGGATACAGCCGATTGCCGATCGCGTTTATGCGGCATATGGTCCGGCGCTGTATGCGTCAAACCAGCCATGGATTGAAGTGCGCGGAAAACGGGCATTTATGGAGCTGCGCAACAAAACGCCCAATCATCACGAAGCGCTGGCCTATCTGTCGAACCACCTGCAGCAATGGCAAAAGCTGGGGTGGGCGAAAGAGAATATTGCATTGCTGCAAAGCCAAATCGCAACATCCGACGACATCTTTGCCCTCGTTGCCCAGGTTGCCGACGACGCGCAGCTCGCCCAAATGGCGGCCCTTGAGCCGACCGAACAGCGAGATGCCGCATTGATTTATCGCTGGAAGAATCTGCCCGAAGAGGCCAGAAACCGCGCCATCGGCGCATACGTCAACGCCAAATGGTCTTTGCAGACGAGCGGATCTGCCATTTTGCCGCAATACCTCACGCTCGACTATCAAAAGCGGCCGATGCCTGCCGGTGTGCCCGATTTTGTTGCCACCCTTAGCGTCGACACGCTCAAAGCCGGAAAATCACAAATCAAGCGCGGCAAATGGCTAAAAGAGGATACATTCGTGTGGGAGCCCATGCGGCAGCCCAACGGATATCACGACAGACTCAATCTGCAGCCGTGGTTTTCGTCGGCCAACACGTACCGCGTCAATGCCGCCGCTACCATTAAAATATGGCCGGACGATGTGCCGTCATCGTGCACGCAGACCGGCGATACGAGCGAATGCACGCAGGAACCCATCATGACGATTCCCGTGGTGATCGATCGCAGCTACCGGGTGTTTGCAGGTGTCGAAACCGGTGCGCCCCACCGTCACAAAACCGATGCAGACAACAAAAAGACCTCGGATTTGCTGCGGCTGTCGTTGTGCAACGAGTCGGAATGCGCCGAAATCTGGAATGGTGCAAAGGTAAAAGCCGCCCAGACTCCCATAAAGGTCAGGCAGGGCCACGATTTTTATCTGAGATTTGAAGCCCCCGGTGCAACCCAGCCCATCGCCGGCCGTCTGATGGCCCGACAAGGCGAAGGCAAAGCATGGCGCGAAATTGCAGCGTTTTTTGGATACGAACCACAAGGATATGAAGTGCCGGGCAGAGCCGAAATTGCGCTTGGCGCGCTTTGCGGAAATCCCGGAGAATGCAAGCTGGAACTGCAGCTAAGACCCAGTCTGCGCATGGCCAGACGCGACCCGCGCATTGCCCGGTATTGGGGCGCAACCCTTGACATCGGCAGGGTTTCTCTCGATATTCAGAATCTCACAGCACAACAGCTGTGGGAAAGACTTGAGTAGGATGGATGAGGCCATGGACTACAGCAAATGCATCCTTAAAAACACGCTCAAACAGACATTTATCAATGATGCGGGAATATCCAGAATCCAGCCGTCGTGGGATGAAAACAAGCTCACCAGCTGCCCGCTGTGCGATGGTCTCAAATTTGTGCAAACCACAAATGACCAGAATTACGCCATGCTCACCCCATGCCCCGGGCAAAAGGCGCTCAGACGCATCGACGCCTATAATCAGGCGGGCATTCCGGCCAGATTTATGGAAGCGACGCTGAACAACTACGATCTGCAGAACATTCACAACGCCGCTCGCATCCGACAGTTCATCGCCAATATCCAGAACTTCGACAAAGAACCCAACGGCTATCTGCTCGAAGGCGGCCCAGGCACCGGAAAAACACATCTGCTGTGCGCAGCCATCCGATTTCTCACGCTCGAATTCGGCATCCCGTGCAAATACATCGATTATTCCAATCTGCTCAGCGATATCCGGGCTTCGTACGGCCAAAACATCCCCGAATCCAATACGATCGATCCCATCGTTGCCGTCCCGGTGCTCTTCATCGACGAACTCGGCAAGGGCCGCGATAAAGCCAACGATTTCGAAATCCGCATCATCGACGAAATCATCAACCGGCGCTACCTCAATCCCAAACTGGTCACCATGTTCGCAAGCAACTACTACGATCGCGACACCAGCGGATACAATCTGTACATCCGGAATGGCTATAACCCGCTTTCCAACAGTCCTTCCGCCTCGCTGCAGTGGAAAAAGTACGCCGAAAAGAGCTACAAAAAAGAGGGATTTCTAAGCGTCGAGGATTACAACACCTTTGTGAAACAGCTGATGGGCCGCGATCACATCGAAGACCGCGTCTCGGAACGCACGGCTTCCCGCATTCTGGTGATGGCCCGCGCCATGAACATCGACGCCTCAGACTATCGGCTGAGCCGCCAGCGCATCGATAAAGCCTAGGTTTGCACACTTAACACGAGCAGTCGGCATGCTCACGAACACCGGAGTACATATAATGATAAAACGAATCGGTTTGACAGCTTTGGCCCTGTGGATGCTCGTCGGTATCACCGCGTGCTTCAAAAGCCCCGAAGAAAAATTCAAAGGCTACATGGACGACTACTTCGAACTCGTCCTTTCAAGCGAAGACGATTGCGAAACACTCGCAAAGAAAATCGACAGATTCACGAACAAAAATGGCGATAAAATCGCCGAATGCCTGACCAAAATGTTCGAGAAAGCCGAGGAAACACAAGATGATACCGCCGTCAAGCAGATGCTGACTGACGTCGTTCCCAAAGACAAAGAGAAACTGGTTTCCGCCAGCCGGTGCGCTTCAACCCCGTCATTCATAGAGGCGAACAAAAAATTTGGTGGGATTATTATGACAACAACCAGTGATTACCTGGTCAAAAAGATGCAAAAGGCCATGTCGGGTGTTGCAAAATAGTCACGTGTGAAGCAATTGCCAGCCGAAGACCAATCGTCTTCGGCACCACCGTGACACACATGTCATACCATTGACAAATAGATCATACCTACATGTGGACATTGACCATTCACCCATTCGGGTTTGAAATAAAATTTCCTTAAAAATCAATGTCCAACAATGTAACCAATTACCTACCAGCGGGCTGGCACGCGATTGGCAAAAGGTTTATCCACGTGCATGATAGACAGAGCCAGATGGTCTACCTGTGAATGATTGTTTTTTGTTTCGGCTTACAGAGGGCTCACTGTTGGCTGAAGGCTGTTGAAAAAATGCAACGCGTTTGATGACGCATTTAATGGATAACGAGAATGCCCAATGGATGATGGATGCTGATGAATTGCGATGGATGCTGATGAATTGCGATGGATGATGATGATTTCGATGGATGCTGATGAATTGCGATGGATGCTAATGATTTCGATGGATGCTGATGAATTGCGATGGATGCTGATGAATTGCGATGGATGCTGATGATTGCGATGGATGCTGCTGAATTGCGATGGATGCTGATGAATTGCGATGGATGCTGATGAATTGCGATGGATGCT
>JAEEGL013534276.1_pt1 | contig 13334 bp, 18 predicted proteins | sample 9134231 | NCBI WGS metagenome assembly JAEEGL01 (sample SAMN16246548, study PRJNA631951) | gut metagenome | biome: gut microbiome; feature: rumen; material: fiber-attached | host: Bos | place: Iran: Karaj | collected 2018-10 | reverse complement strand
AATTATATACATTATAAGCTTGTGGAAGCCCATTTCCCGCCCCGTTGTATAATATGCACAAAATAGTAAGAACATTATATACAATATGCACAAAGTTTATACTGTTAGATATTTTCTTACTTATTACATATGTATCTAGCATACTATAGCACTTATTATATACACACCACATACCATATACTAGTAGTATCTTCTGCTGTATTTTCTGTGATATTTTCAGTAGTAATATACATAATAGATAAAATATACTAGACTTATAATATAGTTAAAGTTTTCTGCTAATTTTCTGGGGTTTTTTCTGCATAATTTTCAAGCAAAATAAAAAGGCTAGGATAACCTAGCCTATATAATATATCATATATCTTTTATCTTAAAGTCTGTGGGTACTAACACTATACCACCTGGTACCTGCTTACTAAGCTTCTTAGCACCTTTAAGCACACTACCTATATAGAAGTTATCTATATTAAGCTTACTGTTAGGGTCTGGTAAGCCTGCACACTTGAAGTCCCATTCATCATAATACTTGTCTTCTTCTTTGTTATACTTAGTAACTAGCTCACCGTAAGTCTTTTGTCTAAGGTATATACCTTCCTTAGCCTTTGCTTCACAGTCCCAGTAGTTAAGTGCTGTGGGGTGTACTGGTACGTTCTTAGCTGGGAAGTCACCCATAAGGTGTAAGCTGTCAGTATCTGCATATAGTAGCCTGTCGTAGTTGTCCTGTGCTTTACTGATGATATCTTCTCTGGCATAACTGGTACAGAAGGCGGCCGCTGGTACGTACACGCTGTCCCTTGTATCTGGTATAGGTTCACGAACTAGCTTACCGTCTTTAAGTGTGAAGGTCATGTATGAGCCTTCTGGGTTAAGTGCTAGACGTCCATATAAATTATTAAGCATAAGCTTAGCTAGAAGTCTCATAACTTTGTTACCAGTCTTAGTGGCTTCTTCTTTCTTTGCGTACCAGTGGTCTATATAATTATCAAAGAGTCCTATGACACCCTGGTACTTGTAGCCGTCTACTGGTTCGTATTCATGTACATCTTCGTCATATACCCAGTAGTCATAGTGCTTCTTGAACATTTCAAGATCTACACTAGTTAAGTATAAGTCTTCTACATTACCTTCAGTAGTTGTTATATATTCGTTCTGCTTGTATAACATATTGTTCTTCATTTGTACAAAAGGTACATGCCCTTCTTTTAACTTAAAGGCACAACGTATATGTTGTATATAAAGTGGGTAGGTTCTGTCTTTTATATAGTCCCCTTCATAATATACACCACTTCCTACTGGGTACATATGCCCTGATACGCTGTGAAGATGAGAAGGGTACATACTATTTTTATCGACTACTATAATTACGTACTCGTCTTTGCCTACCTTAATACATAACACTTTACTTACTACCTTGTAGTCTATTTTAATACCAGCGTACTTAGGATTGAACCAGCACCAGCCACCCTTATACGCAAAGCGTGCGAACTTGTCTTCTTTTGGGTCTAGTTGTGGAAAGTACCAGCCGTACTGCTTTAGATTATCTTTAAAGAACTTCATACAGTTACTGCCTATGGTCATCTTATACATGCCGTTATCAAAGTATATACTCTGTAAAGCTTTGCCCACTATCTGTACGTCACGTCTTATATAGTCCTTATCTTCTTCACTAAGTATACCGTCTTCTTCCCTGTATGCTTCGTAGTCTATCTCACCCTTACCTTCTTTATAGTTTAACTGTTTTGCTAGTTCACTTACTTTAAAAGGTAACAGCTTTAAACTGTCATAAAAGCTGTACAGTTTACCGTCTATGTTAATATCTATGCTATAAAATACACCCATACCTGATACTATTGTAGTAAAGCTGTTTACTGGTAAGTCATACTTCTTACAGTGTACCTGTTTATATCCTTTGCTTAGTAAGAAGTTAAGTATGAAGCTTCCGTCAAACTTTTCATTATGGAAGTATAGTATACTACCATGTGGCAAAGTTTTTACATATTCAAAGAAGGTACGTATACTTGTACCGTATTCTATTTGGTTAACGTCCTTACACAAACAGGAAGCCCAGGCCCATACATAAGTACGGGCTCCTGTATCTATCTGCTCCTGTGTTAATACTAGTGTTTCAAAGTCAGCACTATAACGTGCTCTTCTGTCTTCTCTTATCTTTTTCATATCTTATACCCTTTCTTATTACATCTCTTGCTGTACTGCTAGTCTAGCCTGTTTAGCTGTCATAGGATAGTTAAGCTCGAGCTTAGTGATACGTCCTTCTGTCTTCCAGCCGTATTTAGCTTGCATCTTCTTTAATACTTCTATAAGTTGTGTATCTTCACCATACATAAGGTTACTACGTTTGGGGTCACTGTCAAAGAATATACGAGCCATCTGTTCAGCTGTGTAGCCACTTGCTTTAACGAACTTATAAGCTTTATCTAACCTACTGTATGTGTCCCAGTAAGTATCGACCCAGTTAAGCAAGTCTTCACGTTCTTTGTATTCGTCTGCGTCTGTTGTAGTGTTTACTATATCCCATAAGTGACTAATAACGTTTTGCTTAAATGTCAGTAGTCCTGTCTTGATACCTTCAAGGTATCCTTCCCTGGTACTTACTTTCCTTAGTACTTCCATATAACGCTGGTAGCCTTTATAAGAGGTAAAGTAGGAAGTATAATACTTCCCACCGTCAAAGCGTCTACCTCTAAGCTTATTAGCCTTAGCTTCCAGTTCTTTCATCTCCCTATATTCGTCTGCACTTAATACTACACCATGTACAGAATACTTAGGGATAACTACACCGCTAGTACCTTCTGCTACATCTATATCTCCCTTTCCTTTAAGTTGTTTGGTAGATATGTTTGCAAGCTTTTTATATAGTGTAGGGTCTTTTAAGTCTAGTGTAGTTGTATCTAATTTGTAGGAAGTGCCGTACCTTTGGTTAAACTTCCTGAGTATGTCTTTCTTTTTAATAATAAGCTTTTTGTTCTCGACTATAAGTCTGTCGAGTGATAGTTTTTCATAGTTAATAACTTTCTTAGCCATCGTAGTCTTCCTCGTACTTTCTTAAGTTTTCCTGTTCTTCCTGTATCTTACGTAGTTCTAAGTAGTCATTATAGGAAGCTTCCATTCTGTCTATATAGTTGTATACTGCATAGTCATTATAGTTATATCTTTCGTCTTTTTTCATATCTTATACCCTCTTTCATTTAATTTTTAACATGTCTGCAAGTTCTTTTACGTAGGCTCTGTCGTTGTTTATCTTTGCAAGGAAGACACCATACGGTGAAAGTCCTTTCAGTCCGTCTACGTTAATAGTTACTGTGTGTACTGTGTCGTCTGTACCTATAAGCTTTATCTTATATACTGTAAGCTTATTGTTAATATCATAGACGGCACGTATGCCGTCTAGATAACATCTTCTTACTTTTTCTGTCTTAGTCGTCCTCATATTAAATACCCCTTCTTATTTCTTTTATTTTGTTTGTTATATCACGTATAGCGTCTCTGTATGTGATATAGTTAATAGTACCGTTATTATAGTTACGTATAGTGTCGTACTGTTTTCTAACAAGTGCGTTAAGTTCTTCTGTCTTTTTCATGACCACGTACCTCCTTGATATTTTTTAAGGATAACTATATAGTTATCTTCGTATATTTTTTCATATGTACCATAGTTTTCTGTCTGTGTTGTTACTGTGTGGTCTGGCTGTGGTACTTGTACTGGGTGTTCATCTATATATAAAGTCCTATTCATAATTATTTTACCCCCTTTACTTTTTGGTATAGTTCGTTGTACTGCTTAAAAGTGATATGTCCTTCATAGAAGGCATAGTCTATAAGTTCTTGAGTCGGTGAGTCTTTTAGTATTTCGTATGCACTTTCAGCTATAATATCGTCTAAGCTTTGGGCGAGGTCTATATGTGCTGTAATAGTGAAGCCAGGTTCTACGTGTAATACATATAAGTTATCCTGCGCTAGGTTCTTAGCTATTTGTCTTAGGTCTGTACACATATACCCGTACTCCATTGTAGGATCGTTAACGTAGTACTTGTTATCTGTATTATAGATATCATATATACCAGCGTCAGTAAGTGCTTTTTCTAGTTCTTTTAATTTTCTTAAGCAAAGTGTTTCATATTTTTTATCCATATCTTATATCCTCCTAGATATTTTGTTCTATATTTATATTATGACAGGTACGTATATCGAATAAGTGAAAAAAATAAGGGCACCTATAAGGTACCCTTAATAGTATGAGTAAGAATAAGTACGTATGTGTACTGTACGGGGCTCCCTACCCCCTTCTGAGGGGTTGTACGTCGGGATACATACGAGTTATCCTGTCACCTAGTTATATTATGACAGATAAGTATATCATTTAACTCCCAAAAAGTCTAAGAGCACCTGTTTAGTATCACCGTTCTTAAACAATACAAAGCCGTTATTATATGCCTCCCTTAACATTTTTATAGAAGGTAAGTTCTTATTCTTTTCTACTAGTTCTGTGTTTATTTTGTGTGCTTCGTTACTAAGTGCGTAGTTAATTTTACAAGCTGGGTCAAACTTATTAGACACATAGAACAAGCCACTACTGTTATCTATCCATACACCGTATGTATCTTTACCTGCTAATATGTTGTATAAGTGCTTAGCACCACTAGGAAGCTTACCACTTATGAACTCCTTACTATCATTATAGAACTCATTATCAACAGCATACTTAGCATATCTGCTATCCTTCATACCTTTATACCATTTAGACTCTTTTATAATATCTGTGGCCGCGTAGGCGTCTTTGTCTACTAGTTCAGCGTATACGTCTTCTAGTAGGAAGGTAGCACTCTTTGTACCTGGTGCAAGTCTGTTAAAGTGTTCACTTATACCAAACTCCTTGAAGTATGGGTTATTAAAGTCTACTGCGTTCGACATAAAGTAGAATCGAACACCAGGCTTAAAAGGCATACCGAAGCCACGGCTTACAGTTTGGTATAGTCCCCTGCACTGGTCTACTTCCCAGCTAGCATTACCATTATGCTTAATATATAAGCCGTTTTCTGGGATAAACTCGTCAAAAAGTATATTATATATGGGGTCTGGTGTTAAAGACTTTACGTACCCGAAGTCATTTATCGAGAAGGCATACCCTGCCAGTAGTCCGTCTATCCAGTAGGTACGTATCTTTCCACCTTTTGCCTTTACTTCATGCCCTGGGTGTAGTTTTATAGCATCGTCTAGGTAAGTATCAAAGGATATATCGAGCTCTGTACCAAAGCGTCTAACATATATAAACTGGTGTCCTTTCTTTAAGAAGTCATCTATAAGAACGTCCTTACCACTACAAGACTTACCTATACCACGCCCACCTATTACAAGTATGTAGGGTCTGTTAGAAGTCCTAGCCTTAAAAAGGTTATAATATACTGGCTTACCGTTGTAGTATAGTATGCCGTTCTTGTCATATTTGTAGCCTTTATCCATTTTAGTTACCTCCTAGTACGTTTATGTCTGTTATCTGTGCACCTGCTGGCGTAGCAAGTATAAGCCCGTAGCCATAAAAAGTAGTACCACTATATGCTCCTAGTCTTATCTGGAAGGGGTTAGCCCATACAGGGTACGCCTTTATTCTTTCTAGATAGGATAAGGGATATGTACTACTAGTAGGCGGGCCTGCACTTATTGTACTACATATATTAGGGTTAAACGGTACCGAGCTCTGTGCGTTTGCCCTTTTCCATAGTGTCTGTGTACCATTTACTGTAAGTGTCTGTATATTATTTAAAGTAGCATACTGTCCATTATCTTTACCTATATACATAGTGTCCCTTACGTTTATCTTAGAAGACGAAGAAGACTTCCCAGCGGTCATGTATATATTAGTGTGAAATACTTTTCGACCTGTACCTTCTACTGTTATGTCATAGGCTTTTTGTATCTCGTTATCTGCTTCTAGTTTATCTATAAACTCACCAAGATATAAAGGACTAGCACCCCTAGATCTTCCTATATAATATATACATACACCTTCTATCTCATTACCGCTAGTATACTTAGTACCTGTAAGGTAGTCTTCATTATCACTAAGTCCTGGCTGGTTCGTATAGTGTTTTCCTATAATTAGCTTAGACTTACCCCATGGGCTGTGTGTTGTACTTGTACCTGGTATGGTAACTTGTCTACATAAGGCGTCTAGTGTAGCATAGTCTAAGCCTGCTGGTATATCTTCAAAGTAACACTCAAAGATAGGCGAGCTATAATATCCTACTGTGTAGTTAGGTCTTACCATAGTATACTCATCTACGTATATATAGTCATCTTCAACATAAGAGGGAGAAGTAGTGCCCACTGTGGGTGCACTACTTGTATTATTTTTAATAAGCATATATCTTTTACTATTCATATTAGCTCCTCCTGTATTTGTTGTAGGCTTCTGTCGTTTTTGGTCCTATAATACCGTCGACTGCTAGTTTATAGTCCCCATATTCGTTAAGCCTTTGCTGTAATAGTTTTACAGCTTCCTTTACGCTTTCCTTATCTTTTGTAGTATTTTCTGCATAATTTTTTACATATTTATTGTAATTTTTTATGATACTCTCACGATAACTAAAAGATGTAGCCCAGCCAGCGCTTCGTATTTTTTCTGCAAAATCTTCTACACTTTTAGCATTTTTAACGTCTTTATATCTGGTATATTTAAGAAACTCAAAGTACCCTATGACGCCCTGTTCTGTGTTTTCGTATACACGAAACTTCGCATATATAGGAGTCAGTACACCCTTGACATATTCTTCACGCGTTTTAAGTGTAACAGTTTTGCCCTTCCAGTCTGCACCTGCTTTCATACCCCACCAGTTGTTATATTTATTAGACAGCCCAGAGCCGTTAATACCACTCTCAGTAATAGCCTGGGCCAGTATAGCGTCTGGTACTTCGTATCCGTATTCTTTTGCGTACTTGTATATGTAGTCTCTTAACTTTTCGATAGTATTCATATTAGTTATCTCCTTTACGTATTATATCTGTTAAGTTTTGTAAGGCTTGTGTGTTAGCCTGTAAGTTTAAGCTAAAGTTATTAAGTATATCGTTAGTAGCTTGTCTGTCTGCTCGTTCTGCCTGTTCTTTCTTCCATATATAAAGTCCTAACATAAGTACACAGAATATAGGGAAGCCTACGGCGTTTATCATAGTCATAATACTATTAGCATCCATAGAACTCACCTCCACCTATTAAGTTAGGCATGAAGCACTCTTCCAGTGCATCGAGTAACTTTTCTATGCTGTTAGTACTCCATACGAAAGCCCTAGCCTTTTCTAACAGTTCAGTAGGTACCCCTTCATATCCTGTGTAAGTTTCTTCGTAGGTTCTTTCGTCGTTGTCGCTTCCTGTAACTGTTTTGGTAGTTGTTTTGCCGTCTGTAATACTTTCAGTGCGTCCATGTGTAATAACTTCTGTAGTGTCTATTGTGTCTACTGTATCGTTAGTACCCTGTGTTCTGTCGCTTCCTTGTGTGGAAGTTGTGCTTGTTACGTCTGTATCGTTTGTGCCTGTATGCGTTTTGGTATCAGTGTTACCGTGGTCTACCATATTAGAAGCATACTTCCAGTTAACAGTACCAAGTATGTTACCAGTAGTAGAGCTAGATACGTCACTATGTGGCATATTACTCTGAAGGTCACGGCTACTACCATTATCTGTATCAGTGTAGCTGTCGCTTACATCTGTATTAGTAGTATTAGTACCACTGCCTGTACTTGTTACGGTGCTGTCTACTTCTGCGTTAATAGTGTCGGTACCGTCTGTCTTAGTTCTTGTAGTACCGCCTTCTGTTCTACTATGCGTACCGCTTTCTGTTACGCTGTCACTTTTACTGGAAGTGTTAGTCTTGTTATCTGTAATAGACTTTGTAAGTAGTTTAGTTACTAGCGGGTCATACTGTTTTGCTTCTACAAGTAGCCCAGCGTTATACTTAGGTTCTACTATGTTATTAAGTCTGTTAAAATATCTAAGGAAGTTATCGTTATCTGTTACGTATCTGTCGTAGAAGTGGTCAGTAATTACACTACGTGTAGTACTGTCATAGTGTCCATTAAATACGATAAGTGCTCCATAGTCTTCGATAATTTCGTTAAACTTTTTAAGCTTCTGTATCATAGTTGTTATCCCCCTGTTCTTCGTTGTTTTCTTCCATATTTTCTGTGATATTTTCAGCATCTTCTATACTGTTATATCTTGACTTAATAGTAATATTAGTGCCAAACTTTTTATTAACTCTATCGTAGAACTTTTTGCGCTGTTCTAGTCTTGCGTTTTCTGTTATTATAGGTAAGGAAGCATCGCCCTTAACTTCTGCTACTGTCATACGTTCTTTCTTATCGCTGTTACTGTTACAGTTAATACCAAACATAGCAAGCGTCTCGGCTTTAAGGTTATTGTAGTTATCCCAGAGCTCTTTAATAACAGCCGTGTTAAAGTTCATACCCATATAGTCTATATCAATAGGTACTCCGCCCTTCTTAGTAGTAATAATTATATAAGGTACGTTACTATTCACGTTATTTATAATATTTACTATGGCGTTCTTTTGTGCTTCTGGTACTTTAATTATACCACCCACCTTAGATAAGGTAACTGCTGTATCGATACTACGCATACAGTCAGCAAGTTTATACGCCCTGTCTACTATGTAGTTAATAAAAGGGTAAGCGTTATCGTTATCGAATCCTATAACACTGTTAGATTGTTCTAAGTTGTCCATATACTCCCAGTAGTAAGTACTTTCGTAGCTGTCACCATTGATAGCTATAGCTCTACCGTTAGCTGGTTTGCCAAACACTGTAAGGGTGTTATAAGGGTTAGCACCTAAGCTAAAAGGCTTACCGTATATATCCTGTGCACATACCATACCACGGAAGAGGAAGTTATTTTCGATAGTTTCTTCGTCCATAGTAGCTGGTAGTCCTTCTGTTATGAACTGCTTCTTAGCAAGTAAGATAAGCCAGTTGAGGTGATTGTTAAACTCTGCCCAGTCTTTAAAGTCATTAAGTTTTTTACTGATAGAAGGTTCTATCACTTTGCCGTAGTATTCATTAAAAGTATACATATATTATATCCTCCTTAGGCGTTACCGTTTAACTTGTGTGGTGTTGTATGCCAGATACGTACGCCCCTGTTAAGTTGTTGTTCTGCTCTAATTTTTGTAGCAAGTCCACAGTTATTACTATTAGTAATAATGTGTATACCTTGTGCTTGTATGTAGTTACACTGTGAGCGGTTTGTAAGGTATGATATATCAAAAGGTGTACCGTCCATAGCATAGCCGTAATAGTCAAAATATTCGTCGAACCTTTGTAGGTCGCTTACTTGTGGCCCTATATAAACTACTCTATACTTCTCAGACTGATAAGTCTGTAAGCCTAGTGCTGGGCTACTTGTAAGGTCTGGTACTACGATCTGCTTTTCGTAGTATTCTTTCTGGTTGTCTGCTAGTAAGTTATTAAGGTCAGCACCTCTGTTAATACCTTGTTCTATCATATTACCAAGATGACCAAAGCCACCTATGAAGGCACCACCTACCATACCTACTAAGCCACCGCCACTAGTACCACCCATAGCTCCACCTTGTAGCATATTCTTAACGCCACCTTGTGAACCGTATTCTTGCCAGTATTTAGCTTGTATCTGGTGCTGGTTCTTTCGGTAGTCATTTTCTATAAATAAGCTACCTGCTGGACTATTGAAAGCTATAGGGGTATTACGCCAAGGCAAAGAGTGTACAGCCTTGAAGTTAAAGTTAGTAGAAGTAAGCCCCTGATACTTTGCGGGTCTTATCCAGCTCTTCCCGTTTGGTTGTGGGTCTGCACCACCTATAAAGCTAGGAGCTGTATCACCGCTTGCGTATAAGTCTTGTGGTAGTAAGTACTGTTCTTCACCGCTCATATCTGCACCGAGCATATATTCACTATACAAGGCGTATACTTTTTTGTTACGTGCTGTATAGTCTGATCTTTCATAAGGTATACCAGTATTAAAGGTAAAGCCTTTACCACGTAGTCCTATATGTTTTGCGCTTGTGTTAGTTTCTACCAGGTTAAGTGGCACTTGATAACAGTATAGTATAGCACTGTCTAAGTTTAAACTTCTTAGGTACTGTATGTCTACTGTACAGTTATCGTAAGCATATAGTCCGTATCCTGCTGTGGTTGTTTGTATAGAAGATCCGTTCGCACCTTCCTTAATAGATATAATAGACTCTTGAGCAAGTGGTAGACACTGTGGTATAGTGATAGTTAAGTCATCTGGGTTAAGTGCTGTACCGTCTTTATAAGTAATAGCGTGCGGTGCGTTAGCCCCTGTGGGTGGTATTATCTGTCCAGTAGTACTGTCTACTGTAGCTCCTGTATCCAGTGTAAGTGTAGCGGCCGCTACTTTAATAGTGCTACCGTCGCCGTCTGTATCCCATACCTGACTCTGTATAATACGTAAAGGCTTTAAGGGTCCTATACTTTCGCTAGTAACATTACCGAAGAGTGTATCATTTGCACTAGCTACATGTGCCCTAGTTAAGATACCGCCTTCGTATGTTTGGTTAATAGCACCACCAAGACTAGTAAGGGCGTCTTCTTCTATATGTAATAAGCAAGCGTTCTCGTTTAACATGTCATATGACAAGATGAAGAAGTACCTGTCTCCTAGCTTTAAGTAGTCTGCGTTATTGACGTCAGCTTCCGTAGCTTCTATTATAGTAGAAGTTATAGAACTGTTCTGGAGTTCGTAGTTACCTTCGAAGTCCTGATATGTAGCACTATTTAACCTAGCTGGACTGTCTGGTATATCTTCTGTATTGTATTTAGTGTTGTAGTATAGTCTTACACTGCAGTACATTTTGTCCTCCTTATTGAAAAGAAGGCGGGAAAGCTTCCCGCCTGTATTTTTGTTAGTTTATTGTTATAGTTTGTGTAGCATGTCCTATAACTGTACCACCGTCTACTACATCGAGTGTAAGTGTGTGGCTTCCAGCTGTTAAGCTGTTTAGTGTTGTAGCTGTTAAAGTCATATCTACTGTATAGTTACCTTCTGTAAGGAAGTCTTCTATATAGTTATATGTCATACCAGGTATAGTAGCGTCATCTATTTTTGTTATAACGTTTGTGAAGTCTGCTTCATGTACCCAGTTAGTGATACTAAAGTCTACTTGTTTATTACCTACGCTACCAGCTGTACCTGTTATAGGTTCACTTGTTATATTTACGTTAACTGTATATACTGGTGCTGGTACGCCTTCTACGTTGAATGTGCAAACTGTAACGCCGTTAAGTTGTACGTCAACTTCTGCAGTATCGTTTGTAGCGTTTGTACCTGTTATAGTATAAGTCCCTTCACTTTCTGTAAGTGATAACGTAGCTAGTGTAGTATTAAGTGTTACTGTATCGCTTGCTTCTAAGTTTGTTATAGTAAAGGTCTTACCTTCTGCAAAGTATGTACTTGAGTAAGTTTCACCATTTGCTATATCTTCGCTTACGAAGTCTTTAGTTACTGGTTGGCTGTTTTTTTTTTGATAACTACGAAGTTATGGTCTGCTCTGTAGTATACACCGTCACCTACTTTGTGTACGATATAGTTATCATAGAGTCCCATGTCGTTCTGGTGTACACGTGTGATAAATGGGTTACTTTCGTTAATTTCGAGGAAAGCTTTATCAGCTACGATACCTATAACATCAGTGTTAGGGTCGTAGTACTTAACTGTACCTTCATATGGTACTTCTTCACCTTCTACTGTTTCTGTGAAGCCTATTACTGCGCCTAATTTGTCATACTGTTCATTAAGTTTTGTAGTAAGTGTGCCGTCTTTTGTAGGGACAAGTCCGCCAAAGTTGTTAAGTTTTGCTACTTTAATATCCATCTTAAGATCGTCTTTATTGTAAGTGTCAGCATATAAAGCGGTCTGCATTTTGTTAATAAATGAAGGTCTTACTATGAAGCGTAAGTCTTCTTCATTTTGGATATCTTCCCAGCCAAGAGCGTTGAATGCGCCAGTATCTTCTACTGTCATAGCGTCCTTAATATCTTTTACAACGTTTACAAGGTTTCTGAGTTCATCTTTTGTAGGTGCGTCTGGGTCTGCGAACTCTACTTCTACTACTTGTGCGTCTTTAAGTCTGTCAGCTTCTACATCTGTATTAAGTGCATAGTTGATAACTTCCTTCTGTGTTAAGTACATCTGTTTAGTATAGCTGTCTTGAAGTTCTCTAAGTACCCAGCCAAGAGCTTCAGTCACGCCGTATCCGCCTGCACCGTTAAAGGCGTCTTTAGCGAGGATACCCTGCCAAGAGATAAAGTTTGTAAAATTAAGATTTTTACAGAAGAACTTATCGTATACAACAGGTTTACGTACTACGTCCTGGTCTACGCTGTCTCCGTCTTGAAGATTTAAGAACTGTGGGTTAACAGGTTTCTTGATTGATACAAACATTACTTGGCGTGCGCCGTGGTATTCGTCGTAGTATCTTACGCCTACGTCAGCGGCCTCAAGTGAGTTTTTTGTTCTGTGTCCCCTGATTTCACCAAGTTTAAATGTAAGGAGTGTCTGTAAGAACTCGTTACGAAGTTTGTACATCTCGTCAGCATCTATACCGCCTAAGTTAGATGCGAAGAACTGTTCAGCTGTAATATTCGCTGTGTGTGACGCAAAAGTAGCACTCTTTTCTTGAGCTAGTTCGTATACTTGTGCGTTAGTTAAATTACCTAAGCCTCTTATAGCCATAGTGTTTACTTCCTTTCTTATTTGATTTCTTAAAAGTTTTCAGTTTCTTTCATAATTTCTATGTACTTAGCTACTCTGTCAGCCCTTGTCTCCTCTGCCTTAACTTCGGGCTTAGTTGATATAGTTTTAAGTACTAGCTTTGTGTTACTGTCTCGTAGTTCGTTGTTCTTGTCAGTAAGTTCTTTTACTTGCTGTGTGTAAGCTTCGTTAACTGCTACTACGTTCTTATAGTCTTCTATAAGTGTAGGGGCTAAGTCAGTTAGTTTATCTGTATTAGTTATACAGGTCTCGATAGCTTTCGTAAACTCTTCTACTGTCATATATGTTATCCTCCTTAAAAATGATAAAGAAGTAATACTACCAGGGTATACCTAAGTAGTACTACTTAAACTATAAAGATAAGCACTGCAGAGGAGGGTATAAGATATATGCTTATCTATAAGTATTATGACAGAAGGGTACAACATATAACTCTTTAGTATGACTTTTGCACTTATGTTATAACTGAAAATATTTTCTCTTTTTTCTTCTCTCTTTTTTCTTGTATGGGATACCCCCACCTTGTTATATAATT
>JAEEGL011966655.1_pt1 | contig 13334 bp, 7 predicted proteins | sample 9134231 | NCBI WGS metagenome assembly JAEEGL01 (sample SAMN16246548, study PRJNA631951) | gut metagenome | biome: gut microbiome; feature: rumen; material: fiber-attached | host: Bos | place: Iran: Karaj | collected 2018-10 | reverse complement strand
CATCGCAAGGCGGATCAAGTTTGCAAAGCCGGAAGTTGATAACGAAAAATACTACTTCCGAGTATGGCTTGTAAGGCTTGGCTTTGACGGAGATGAATACAAGGTAAGCCGAAAGAAGCTCCTTGCAAACCTCTCCGGAAACTGTGCTTTTCGAACTGAAGAACAGAGAGTACTTCATACACAAAAATATGGGAGGAAGGAAGAATGAGCAAAGGAAATGCCGATCCCGGAGCAAAGAGGCTCCGGACATGCGCATACGCAAGAGTATCTACAGCGAGCGTCAAACAGGGCAATTCGCTGAAGAACCAGGTCGATTCATATACCAGACGCATTAAAGAAAACCCCGAGTATGAATTTGTGGGAGTATATGCAGACCAGGGCATCTCGGGAAGATCAGAGAAGAGACCGGAGTTTCAAAGAATGATCGAGGATGCTAGGGCCGGAAAGATCGACCTTATCATAACAAAGTCCATATCACGATTTGCGAGGAATACGGTCCTGCTTCTTAAATACGTCCGGGAATTAAAAGACCTGGGGGTAGCAGTTTTCTTTGAAGAGAACAACATAAATACCTCGTCTTCCGAAGGGGAGATGATGCTTACGGTGCTTGCCTCTTTTGCACAGGAAGAGAGCCGGAGCATAAGCGAAAACTACAAGTGGGCGCTAAAGAAGAAGTTCGAGCGCGGTGAAGGAATGGTAAATACAAAGCGGTTCCTTGGATACGACAAGGACGAGAACGGGCATCTTATTATCAATGAGGCCGAGGCTAAAATAGTAAGGCGGATATACGATATGTACCTATCCGGGATGGGAAGCTTTCTCATAAAAAACAAGTTGAATGAAGAAGGGGTTCCGACCGTAACGGGAGTGCCGTGGACCTGTGGAACCATAAGTGAAATCCTTAAAAATGAGAAGTACAAGGGGGACTTCCTTATACAGAAAACCTACAATCCGGAAGTCGGAGGTGCCTCAAAGCCTAACAGGGGACAAGTGCCGCAATATTATGTGAAGGACGATCATGAAGCAATCGTTTCGGAAGAGGAATGGGAAATGGTCCAGGAGCTCATGACATATAGGTGCGAAACTAGAAATATAACAAGAGGATCTCAAAGATGCTTAGCCCGGTACCCTAATAGCGGAAAGCTTAAGTGCCCACTGTGCGGTGCCACGTTACTTCGCAGACATGTGTATGGTGGAAAAATCGAGTGGATCTGCAGCACATACATTGATTATGGCAAAAAGACCTGCCCGGGGATACGTATTCGGGACACAGCATTAGAAGGACGTATATTTACAGAGCCGACCGTAGTAGAGGAGGTGATCATCGATGGCTCGAAAAATTACCGTTATACCAGCAAAGAAAAATATGACGCCGGAATCCGGGAAGACGACTCTTCAAAAGAAGAGAGTTGCAGCCTACTGCCGCGTGTCAACAGATCAAGAAGAACAGTTATCAAGCTATGAGAACCAGGTTCAGTATTACACGGATATGATCAAGAACAATCCGGAGTATGAGCTTGTGGACATATACGCCGATGAAGGCATCAGCGGAACCAATACTAAAAAGAGGGACGAGTTCAATCGTATGATTGATGACTGCCGCCTCGGCTATATCGACATAGTGGTAACTAAGTCCATTTCACGATTCGCAAGAAATACCCTGGACTGCCTTAACTATGTGAGGGAACTAAAAGAAAAAGGTATCTGCATAATCTTCGAAAAGGAAAACATCAATACCCTGGATGCAAAAGGGGAAGTCCTGCTTACGATTCTTTCCTCCTTGGCCCAGGATGAATCGAGGTCACTTTCTGAAAACTGCACCTGGGGTATCCGCCGCCGCTTTGAGCAAGGAAAGCATAAGACCTCAACAAAGAGATTCCTTGGGTACGACTATGATCCTGAAACAGAGAAGCTCGTTGTGAACCGTGAACAGGCCAAGGTAGTAAAGCGTATATACGAAGAGTTTCTTAACGGACTCACCGTGGATATGATTGCCCGGATGTTTAAGGTAGAGAAGGTAAAAAGCTGGGATGGAAACAGTAACTGGCAGCCTTCTGCGATAGACAGCATGCTCCGAAACGAGAAGTACATGGGAGATGTGATCTTGCAGAAAAGCTATACCACAGATTTCCTTACGAAGAAGAGAGTGATGAATACCGGAGAGCTTCAGATGTACCACATTGAAGAAGACCATGAGCCCATCATCGATAAGGAAACATGGAACGCGGTACAGCAGGAGTTCGAACGAAGGGATTTGTTTATGAAGGAACACCGGATAAATGCATATGCGCAGGAACCGGAAACGAATCCTTTATTCGGAAAAGTTATTTGTGGGGAATGCGGAGCAACATACGGAAGGGTGACATATAAGAACCGGTCCGGAACTGTAGTAAGGAAATTTAGGTGTGGTTCCTGTAATAAAGCAAACGGCCGAAAGGTTTGCAGTAATCGATATATCCTTGAAGAGGCGATTATAAAGCTTTTCAAAATGGGGTGGAATGCGATAGCCGAGCATCCAAAGAAATACGAATCCGTATGGAAGAAGAATCTTAAATCCGGTAACGAGCTGCTTTGCTATAAAACAAGACAGATCATGGAGGCCGCAAAGAAGGGGCCGATTCAGGAGTTTGATCCTTGGCTCATGATAAGGGTTATGGATATCATCACGGTATACGAAAGCGGTAATCTCACAATCCGGTTTTATGACGGGACGGAGTTTAGTTATGAGGCTGTATAAATACTGAAGTAAATGTACAGAATGCTTGCTATTACAGGGCTTTAGAGTGATTAATGTGTATACCAAAGAAAAGGAGGACATGCGTATGTGGCATGAAGGGACGATTGGAATTCCGATAAACGGAACCACGGGTACACGAATAGCCCATTATTGGGTGAAGGCTTACGACGAAGGCAGCGAGTTTGGCATCAACGGCGGTAAGATCAGCAAACTGAGAATCACGATAGACGGGCGGACGGTTGTAAATTATGACCGCGGATGGGATATAGAGCCGGACGAGGACAATCAGGCGGTCATGATTGCTTACAGCATCTGCCTTCAAAGCTACAACTAGAAAGAGAGGTAAAGTCATGAATTTTCCAAGAAGAGAGATAGTTGAGAACCTAAGAAAAGAATATCCTCCGGGAACCAGGGTGGAGCTTGTAAAGATGGATGACTTTCAAGCCCCGCCAGTCGGTACCAAGGGAACGGTTATCCGGGTAGATGATACAGGGAGTTTATTGATGCGGTGGGACACCGGTTCAGGGCTGAACGTTGTTTATGGAGAGGATGTTGTAAGAAAAATCAGCGAATAACAATTGAATACCAAGGAGAAAGGGCTGCGGCTCTTTTTCTTATAGTTAGGATGTCACCTCAATAGGCGGTCTATTTTTGTTTATTTTTCTTGTGCAAACTGCACAGTTGCGACTGGTAAAATAACGATAGATATGGTAAAATTTAAAGTTGGGTATTTGTACGCATTTTCTAGAAAAATACACTGTATTGGAGGATCAAAATGGCGCAGCATTTTTCGTTTAGAGTGCCGTGGCATGATAATGGATGGAATGGTTCAGTTTGTGACAATCCGTCCGAAAACTATGCCTGCATGCGCTTAAAGGGAATAAACCAGGGCAGAGACGAAGAACTCGAGGACAAATGCGCTGGTTGTAAATTATGTGGTCTTGATTGTCTGAATGATATGCCTTGTATCCGTGAGGGCGGCGGGTTTATGTCTCCAGATTCTATTAGTGTTACGGTAACACATCCCTATTCGTCGTGGAGTGATTATCATAAGCATTTAAAACCTCTTACTGAAACAATACCGCCATATTCATACCCGGCTAGACCCTTCCGATGGGTTATGCGAGAAAGATATGTTGGCCCTAAAAAGTATAAGTACATTGAAGATTTAGCTGCGGAGAAGGGATTTGAATACCATCCGGAGTATGAACCTAATATGTCAAATAAGACATGGGTTCAGGACGGAAGAAACCAAGAACAGGTATTTAAGTCGTTCTTTTCGGATGCCATAGAAGATGAGTCCATTTGTATTTTCTATGCAAAGCAGGTTCCTTTTATAGAGGATGCAAGAAGAGTTGTCGTTGGTATTGGTCATATAAAAAAGGTGAATGATGTCATCAAGTACGATATGACTAATCCCAATGGTATGACGTCATGTGCTTGGGAAAACATGATAGGCCATTCTATTCGTGACGATATGAAGGATGGCTTTCTATTTCCATACAACGCGCTTATGGAGTATGCAGAAGAGCATACTGAATTTGATATTCGGACAGGTACTGTGTTTGCTGCAGAGGATTATTTTGAAGAATTCTCCTATGCGACTGAGCAGCTTAGTCATGACGCAGTTATAGATGTCCTCCTTCAGAGCCTTAGGGTAGTGGAGGTTTATAAGAATTGCAAACTACCGGGCAACTGGGACGCCGTAATAAAGTGGTTGAACGATCAGTTAACGCTTGTATGGGAGGATAGAGGAGCATTCCCCGGACTTGGAGCTGTCTTAGCTGCATTTGGTATTCCTTCTGGCCCGGTTGTTGCTAAGGAGGTTAAAGACCAATGCGGCGATGAGCCCATTTGGGAAATGCTTGATAAGGCTATTGAGAATCCTGAAAAGTATCTTTCTGATATCTGCGCATCACAGGTAAATGATGTGATAAAGAGTACTTGGAAGAGCCTTAGTTCTGCACGTAAGGATTTTATTCACTTGATATCAAGAGTAGCGCTGTCAGTTGATCAGGCAAAGGTGATCTATGCCGAAGAGGGTAGAGATTCTTTGGGTCTTTCCTTTACTGAGCAGGATGTTATAGAGAATCCATATATTTTATATGAACTTACGCGAGACAAAGCGGAAATGTACCGAATTGCAATAAAGAAGGTTGACCTTGCTTTCTATCCGCCTGAGTTTATCGCAAAGAAATACCCTATAGACAAGCCGAGCGCTATGAATTCAAGCGTGGATCAGAGAAGAGTCAGAGCACTTGCTGTGGCTATGCTTGAAAAGAAGGCAGATGAGGGTAACACCTTGATGCCCGTAAAAAATATGATTTTGTCCATCGCGGACCTTGATATTGAGCCCAAGTGTCCTGTTACCGGAGATATGATGGCCGGTATGAACGAGTTCTTCTCTGCTCAGATTGAGATTAAGCAGGACGCCTTTGGTAAGGATTATTACAAGTTAATTAGATACAAGAAGATTGATTTCCTTATCTCAAAACAGATAACAAAGAGAGTTCAAAGCCCGAATAGGCTAAAGATAGATGTGGATTGGAGAGCAAGGGTTGATGAAGAATGTAACAAATTCAAGCCCAATCCTAATCCGGAAATAGAAGATATGGCTCGTAGGGAGAAGGCGGCCACTCTTAAGGTTCTTGCTGAGGCGCGTGTATCTGTTTTGATTGGTGGAGCCGGAACAGGTAAAACGACGGTTCTAGAGATCCTTTGTAAGGAACCGGAGATACAAAACGGCGGAATTCTTTTACTTGCGCCTACTGGTAAAGCACGAGTACGTATGAGCCAGGGCTTAAGGGGAAAGGTAGATTTTAAAGCTAAGACTATTGCACAGTTTTTGAGGACTACCGGAAGGTACGATGTCGATACTGGGCAGTATAAAATCCTAACTCCTGCAGAAAAACATAATGTTAAGGGCGAGGCAATTCCTAAGACCGTTATCATTGACGAGTCCTCGATGCTTCACGAGGATATGTTTGGTGCGCTCCTTGACGCAGTGGGAAATGAGGCTGAGAGAATTATATTCGTTGGAGATTACAACCAGCTTCCTCCTATCGGAGCAGGACGTCCATTTGTGGACATGGTTCGATATATAAAGACTGTTGACAAGATTGGCAACTTCCCCGTAGTAGGAAAGAACTTTGCAAAGCTTACCATTACCAACAGACAGCTTCCGAATGCCACGACAAACAAGGTTCGTAGCGATGTGAGGCTTGCAAAGTGGTATACGGATGAACCGGAAGACAGAGATGAAGATATCTTTGCGGAAATCCAGGCGGGTGCTCCGGACGGAAGAATTGTATTTAAACAGTGGCACGAGAAAGAGGAGCTCGAGACGCTTCTTAGCGAGACCATTGCTGAAGTGGCAAATATGAGCGGCCCGGATGATGTTGATGGTTTCAATATCAGCATGGGCGGAGTTCCGCATCATGGAGATAAGTATGACGGCCTGACATTCTTTAACTACTCAAAGGGCGAGTATAAAGGATGTGCGAGCAAGGCTGAGGATTGGCAGATCCTTTCACCGGTAAGAAATGATTCGCATGGTGTTTTGCACATGAACCACTTCATACATGAAAAGTACAGGGCTGATTCTATTCAGCTTGCAGCCGAAAGCGATAAAATACCTAAGAGGATGGGAGCCGAGGGAATTGTATACGGCGATAAGGTTATAAATGTAGTCAATCAAAGACGTGACGCCTTCCCTAAGGAAAACAGTGATAACTATGTGGCCAATGGAGAAATCGGTATAGCTTCCGGTGGCTGGGGTCAGAATAAGTACTTAAAGGTAGAATACGCATCTCAGTTAGGATGCAACTATAGTTATACAGAGAATGAAGACTTTGGTGATGAAGGAACGGATCCTCTTGAACTTGCATATGCTCTTACGGTTCATAAGGCACAGGGCAGCCAGTTTACTGCCGTAATAGTCGTGTTAAGCGATAAGTGTTTCCTCATGTCAAAGGAATTGCTTTATACCGCACTGACCAGACAGAAGGATCTGCTTATTATCCTTTATGATCAGGAAGCCTACAACTTAAAGAAGTATTCATCCATGGAGTATTCAGATATTGCCCAGCGATATACCGATCTGTTTGAGCCTCCTAAAATAGTTGAAGTTAATCAGAAATACTTTGAGGAGAATCTTATACATAGAACGAAGAACGGAATCATGGTTCGTTCAAAGTCTGAGGTTATCATTGCGAATATGCTCTGCGATAACGGGATAGAGGACTTCTTATACGAGGAGAAACTTCCACTGGGTGATACATATAAGCTTCCAGACTTTACCTTCAAAGACGCAGCCAGCGGTTCCTATATCATATGGGAGCACCTGGGAATGCTTGGTAATGCAGAATATAAGGCTGCATGGGAAGAGAAGAAAAAGATATATGAGGCAAATGGCTTCTCAGAGGAGAACGGCAACTTGATCGTTACCGAAGATGGACTTAACGGAAGTATTGACTCACAGATTATTCAGGAAAAGATAGACGAATATTTGTTGTAAAAGGATGCTAGTCATATGACTAAAGACGAACAGGTTTTATTTGAAAAATTAGCTGCGGATAGAAAAGAAAGCGCCGGAATGCTTGAGAAGACTTCCATGCGCGGTCTTAAATCCAGCGTTGTAGAGAAATATTCTGATCAGGCCCATTTCATATATGAGCTTATTCAGAATGCCGATGACGTAGGGGCAACGGAAGCTCGGTTTGAATTATACAAGGACAGGCTTGTGTTCATTCATAATGGAGTAAGGTTGTTTTCCGTATCGGATCTTGATACCGAGGAAGAAGATACCAAGGCCGGCACCTTGGGTGATTTGAATGCCCTTACTTCAATAGCTAACTCAAATAAAACATCAGCTTCTATAGGTAAGTTCGGTGTAGGCTTTAAGGCTGTATTCCAGTACACGACAACACCGTACATTTATGATCCCAACATTTCATTTAAGATTGAGAGATTCATAGTCCCGGCGATAATAGAGCCCGGCAAGGTTGATAAAAAGAAAAATGAAACGGCATTTGTGTTCCCGTTTGATCATCCGGATAGAAAGGCAGATGAAGCTTATGCTGATATATCGCACAAGCTTCAAAACCTTGTATTCCCTACGCTGTTCTTAAAGAATCTAAAAAAGATAAAGTACAGTTGTGACAACATAACCGGCGAATATGTAAAGAGAATAAAGGATACCAGGGAGTTCGGTAATACCACAGCCGAAAAACTCGAACTCATAAACGGTAAATCAAATGACAAGGATAGAATGTGGCTTTTTACTCGCGAGACCGAGGAAGGCTACGCCTATTCATGTGGTTTTCTTTTTGATAAAGAAGGAAAGCTTATACCTACGGACTATTATGCTTTCTGTTTCTTCCCTACGAAGAAGGATACCAATCTTAACTTCATAATAAACGCACCTTTTCTTCTTACAGATAGCCGAGAGGGTATAAAGGCAACTGATAAACACAACATCCGCATGATTTCGCTGTTGGCAGATCTTGCGGCAGATTGCTTTGTGTATCTGAGAGATATTGGCCTGGAAAACGACAAGATGATTATTGATGATGAGATCTTGTCATATATTCCGATTAATCAATCTTTATATATTCCGAAGAACGAAAGAGATGATATTTCGTTATTCCCGTTCTATAACAAGATAAAGACCATATTCTCTGAGGAGCAACTCTGGCCGAGCTTTAATGATTATGTATATGCGGAAGATGCCTATATGGCATACTGGTCGCTGATTTCAGATTTGTTTACAAATGAGCAGCTTGCTGAATTGTGCGAAGAAGAGGATGCCGAATGGGTGCTCCCGTCAAAAGGCTGGGAAACTTTATATCGTGCAAGGGATGGAAAAGCTGACTATGTCGGATCTGTTATAGAAAATCCCGTTCTCCAGGACTTTAAGATTATAGATATGCTTACAGCGGAGTTTATTGAGAACCAGCCAATTGAATGGCTGTTTAAGCTGTATGATTTTATAAATGAAACGGATAGAAGAAGGGATCGTAGTAGGACTGCGCCCATTTTCCTAAATCAGGATAGAAAGGCAGTGGCTGCATTCGATGAAAATGACAACGCCACACTCTTCTTAGACGATGAAGATAGCAAAGGGTACGATACAGTTTTGCCGGAACTCATGAGTAATGAATCGACTAAGAAGCTAATCGAACGCTTAGGAGTCAAGCAGCCTGAACTAAAGGATAAAATTACCAACAAAATCCTAAAGAAAGCAACACTAAACCCGAAGTCGGATTTTAGAGCATTCCTGGATCATTATATTCAGCTGATTGAAGCCGATGAGGAAACATACTCATTTATTGATCAGATAGAAGACCGGGAATTCATTTTAGCTACTACAGAAGACGGCACCGAACAAAAAGTATGCTCGGGAAAATCATTGTATATGCCTACACCTGACTTGAAACACTACTTTGAGGGTTCGGGAGATACGCTCTTTGTCTGCATGGATGAATATGAAGAGTATCTCAGGAAGAAGGAAATGAAATATGTAGATGATTTCCTCGCTCTTTTAGGAGTGAAGTCATACGTGCGTGTTAAAAGATATGAATATGAGTATGGCACTGTAAGCAAAACTTTTGGAACTAGATGGCATGATTCGACAAGATACAGACATTGGTATGATGATCGAATTGATAAAGACAAATTCGTATTGGATCGTATAAAGGATAATAATGATTTCCAATTATCTGTTTTGTTATGGCAACAGCTTATTCATGCATTTGTTTCGTCCAGCAATCCATATATTCTTGGTGGTACCTATAAGTATTTCTTTAGAACGGATTATTACAGTCGGTACGAGGGATTTGGCGTTCGGTATTTAAGGAACTGTGAATGGATCCAGGATAGACACGGGAACTTAAAGGCGCCAAAGGACATATGCATTCAGGATATGGCTCATAACTATGATATATCCAGTGAAGGCGCCAGGAAGCTGATTTCTTTCCTTAAAATCAAAGATGAGCATCCGGAGTATGAAGAACTTGATGATAAGTTAAGAAAAAAAGTCGAGGCTTATGATCGCTTGGCTTCGCTCGGTTTATTTGATTTATCACAGGAAAAGCTTAATCAGCTTGTGTCTTTGATGGAGAACATGTCTGAAGAAGATGAAAATGATAAGACAACTCCTCAACCACAGGATCCTAAGCCGGATACGACAGAAGAAAAGATAATAAACGACATAAAAGATAGGGTCAAAAACAAAAAGAATAACCCGGACGAAGAACCTAAGAAAGACGATAAGCCTGAAAACGATAGTGATGAGAATACCCGGGCTACAGTAAATTGCCAGGATAAAATAGATCAGGCTAAGCGAAAGTGCGAAGATGAAATATCCAGACTTGTTCAAATGGAGGAAGCAAGACAAAAAGCTGCTGATTCTAGCGAGTATTCCTATGGGTGGTTTTCTGCCTTGCTTGAATTGGAAGCAATGGCCAGCGGGGATGACAACTCTAAGAGCCGAGAGGTATCCATTTGTTTCTCGCAAGTAAAACGCGAGGCAGGAACGAATAGAACACTTATCCTTTCACACCCTGATAGGAACATTCCTCAGGTTATGGAGGAACTGGTGGATATTCCGCTTGATCTTACCTTTAGTGATGGTGAGACAAAGCGTCTTATCATTGAGGTTGCGAACGTTCAGTCATATACGCTCCGTGTAAAGATTAAGCCGGATGACTTTATATATTCAGCTGACTTTAGCGAGGTTACTCAGGCAAAGATAGTAGCTCAGAATCCTACATTCCTTACCAGAGAGCTTCAGAAGGAATTCGCAAGATTATCAACGGATCCATATAACCTTGATGATGATTACGATATGCAAGGAAACCTTTGTGAAAACATAAGGTTTATCTTCGGACCTCCCGGAACAGGGAAAACGACATATCTTGCACGTAACGTTCTTATGCCTATGATCAAGAAGGAAAAGAAAGTACGTGTACTTGTGCTGGCTCCGACAAATAAGGCTGCAGATGTTTTAGTTACACGCATTATGCAGGAGTCAGGCGATAACCATGATTATGAAGATTGGCTGGTTAGATATGGCGTTACCGGAAATGAAGAGATAGAGCAAAGCCCGGTATTTCATGGAAAAGAATTCGAAATTGATGATTATGATAAGTGCGCTGTGGTTACAACCATGGCAAGACTGCCATATGACTATTTTATAGACTCAACCGGCAAGTTTAATTTTCTTCATGGAATTAACTGGGATTATATCGTTGTAGATGAAGCATCAATGATTCCGCTTATATACATGGTATACATGCTGTATCTGAAGACGCCGAAGAAGTTTATTATCGCCGGTGATCCATTCCAGATCGAGCCTACAACCGTTATATCCGACTGGAAGAGTCAGAATATATATACAATGGTTCATTTGGATGAGTTCTCTGAAGATGTTGAAACAGTTCCTCATAAATATGAGATTACTCTATTAACGAAGCAATATCGTAGTATACCGAGCATTGGCGAGGTGTTTAGCCAGTTATCATACAAGGGCGTTCTGGAACACGCCAGAGAAAACGAAGATGCTAAGCCACTGAACATTGAAAGATTCTTAGACTATGAGAACTTAAATATTATAAAATTCCCGGTTAGTCAGTATGAGAGTATTTATCGTTCTAAGCAGCTTAAGCTAAGTAGCTATCAGGTATACTCTGCGTTATTTGCATATGAGTTTACTACCTATATGGCCCAGGCCCTTGCGCGCGAAAATGGGGATGAGATATTCCGTATAGGAATCATAGCGCCTTACGGAGCTCAGGCAGGAATAATAGATAAGTTGATCGCATCAGCTGACATTCCGGATACCATAGAGGTTAACTGTGGAACTATACACGGATTCCAGGGAGATGAGTGTGATATCATACTTGCACTTTTCAATCCGCCTCCGAAGATTACTACAAATAAGGAGATGTTCCTTAATCGGCAGAATATCGTTAATGTAGCTATCAGTAGGGCTAGGGACTACTTATTTGTGCTTATGCCGGATGATGACACAGAAGGTGTTCAGAATCTGTCACTTGTAAATAAGTTAAAGCGCCTAATTGAAAAAGACTTCCACGCTGAACATAGTTCTAAGAGCTTAGAGGAGTTGCTTTTCGATAATGAAGATTATCTCGAAGAGAATGCATTCTCAACAGGCCATCAGCTTGTAAATGTTTATGGACTTCCTGAAAAACGATATGAGATCCGAAGCGAGGACAATGCTGTGGATATACAGGTGCATGGATCAGTTTATTATGCTCCTATTGCTCAGGCAGATGAGGAAGATCGTCCGTTAACTGTAGAGGAGCTGGCTGAAGAGGTGCTTAACGAGGGCGTATATCATACCGGATACAAGAACGGTACGGTTGTTGCATGCGACGGAAATCATATAACAGTATCGTTCTCTGGGACGGAGAAAACTTTTATTTTTCCGAAGTGTTTTGACGGATTCTTAAGAGCGGATGATCCGGAATTACAGCAAAAGATAGAGGTCTGCATTGAAAACCAGGATTAATGACACGGTCGTTGACTAATTGAGGAGTCAGAGCAATTTATGTGATACCCCATAATGGGGAATAACTTGTTTAAAATGGAGGTATCACAATGACAGAAGCAGTAGGAAAACAGATTACACAGCTCAGACTAAAGGGATTAGGCTACAAATCAATCTCGAAGGTGATTGGAGCTTCACGGGAGACCGTCAAGTACTATTGTAAAACACACGGGCTTGATGGAAATGCAGCCGATGTAAAAATCCGTTATGCGGAGAGAAGAAGGAATCCTGAGGCATGTAAGCAATGTGGACGTAAGCTTGTACGGACTGGGCATTCCGGTAAAAAACTCTTTTGTACAGAAAAATGTCGCCGAGACTGGTGGAAGGAGCATCCTGAAGAAAGCGTAAAGGGCAAAGATTCTTTTTACAATTTTCAGTGTGCCGGTTGCGGAAAGTATTTTACGGTGTATGGGAATAAGCGTAGAAAGTATTGCAGCCACGATTGTTATATCGTTGACCGCTTTTGGAAGGACCCGAATAAAAGTATTACGGTTGTTAAAACAACAAGCAGAACGATGATCGGGGATATTCGCCCCAAGAAGGGCCGCTGATAAGCAACAGGGGGTAAATATGCCACGTGCGCTTTCTTCGATGAAACAGGCCGCATGGTGAAGACATTATTTGGTTTAAGGATTATTCTAACCCTCTCCAATAAAAAGGGGGTTAGAACTTCCTTGCGTCCTAAGGAGGATGTTCGTTTAAGTACTAAATTGCGGACATCTGGAGGGAAAATCGCTCGGTATTTCCACGCGTACAGTTCACGTTTTTTTAATGAGAGGCAGTACGCCGACTATTATCCGAATATGTAATTATGTGATAAAAAGGGTGTGCCAATAATAAAGCGGGAAGTATTGCAAAGATGTTAAGTTTGCGTAAAGAGAACGGGCATGTTGAGACGGTAGTTTCGCTTTCACGGGTCTAAAGGGAAAGTACCTCGAAAAGGCTTGAAATCAAAGGGGTTCGGCACTTTGGGGTAAAGGTTTGAAACGGCAAAAAGGGGCATTGGTTTTATAGAGGATGGAGTTT
>JAEEGL010701481.1_pt1 | contig 13334 bp, 10 predicted proteins | sample 9134231 | NCBI WGS metagenome assembly JAEEGL01 (sample SAMN16246548, study PRJNA631951) | gut metagenome | biome: gut microbiome; feature: rumen; material: fiber-attached | host: Bos | place: Iran: Karaj | collected 2018-10 | reverse complement strand
GCCCGGCAAGGACTTCGTCCTCGCCATGGATGCCGCGTCCTCCGAGTGGAAGGGCACCAAGATCGGCCAGTACAAGCAGCCCAAGAGCGGTGCGAAGTTCACCAGCAAGCAGCTCGTCGACCACTGGGCCGACCTCGTGAAGAAGTACCCGATCATCTCCATCGAGGACGGTCTCGATGAAGAGGACTGGGAGGGCTGGAAGTACATGACCGAGAAGCTCGGCGGCAAGGTTCAGCTTGTCGGCGACGACCTGTTCGTCACCAACACCAAGCGACTGAGCAAGGGCATTGCGTCCGGCGCCGGCAACTCCATCCTCATCAAGCTCAACCAGATCGGCTCTGTTTCCGAGACGCTCGACGCCATCAAGATGGCGCACAAGGCGCACTACACCGCCATCGTCTCCCACCGCTCCGGCGAGACCGAGGACACCACCATCGCCGACCTCGCCGTGGCGCTCAACGCCGGGCAGATCAAGACCGGCGCCCCCAGCCGCAGCGAGCGCGTGGCAAAGTACAATCGCCTGCTCCGCATCGAGGAGGAGCTGGGAGCCGCCGCGGTATACGCCGGATTCAACGCGTTCAACGTCAAGCGCTGACGCTTCTAACCCGGCAGGACTTCTCAACCGACGCGAGCGCCGCCCCTTTCGGGGCGGCGCTCGTTCGTTCTTTTACATGAGCCGCTATCGTTGCCGCAGGCGTCTTCTCTCATACGGAACCCATGCGTTTATGGAATCTTTTATAGCGCCGAAGGCGCGTATGCGTTCGCGTGATACTGATTCCCATTAAAAATCTTCCCCCGGAAGATTTTTATAGCGCCTCAAGGCGCGTTGGGAATCGTATGAGATGCCAGTTGCGCAAGCAACTGTATGCCGCCGCGTACGGCGGCATCTCCCTGATAAAAAGCGGAAGCTTTTTATCGGGGAATAGTATGAGACGTCAGTATGCCGCCTCCGGCGGCGTCTCTCCGACAGGAAGAGTATGCTTTCCATCAGAGGATCGCATCATCGCTCGAACAGGCGCAGCACGGGGAGCTTCCACTTTCCCCTGCCGCCGTAAGGATGCTCGCGCAGCGGCAGATTGAAGCGCGTCGAGCCGTAAAGCACCGTGGACGGGTGCGTGAATTCGCGGAAGCCCCATACGCCGTGATACGCGCCCATGCCGGAATGCCCGGTGCCGCCGAAAGGCACGCCCTGCGCCACGACGTGGTTGCACACTTCGTTGACGCAGCCGCCGCCATACTGCTGGGTCGACATGGTCCGCTCCGCCCACGCCCTGTCGCGGGTGAAAAGGTACAGCGCCAGGCCGTGTTCCCGCCGCGCGATGACGTCCATCAGCGCGTCGATCTCCGCGTCCGGGTAGGTCAGGACCGGCAGCAGGGGCGAAAACAGCTCGTGCCGGACGACGTCCTCGTCGACGTCGACGGGATAGATGACCGTCGGCGCGTATTTGAGCGTTTCGGGGTCGCCGGTACCGCCCCAGACGATGCGCCCGCGATAGCGTTCCGCCTCCTCCGCGCACTTGCGGTAGGCGGCGGAGCTGATGAGACGGGGATACTCCTCGTTATGGGCGGGGTCCGGTCCGATCTGGCGCTCCAGCTCCGCCTTCAGCGCCGCGACGAATTCGTCCGCAACCTCCCGCGCGACGGCGACCTGGTTGACGTTGATGCAGATCTGCCCGCTGTTGCACGCCTTGAAAAAGGCGATCTTCCGCGCCGCGTCCCGCAGATCGGCGTCCGCGCGCACGACGCACCAGTTCCCCGTCTCGCCGCCCAGCTCCAGCGCCACGGGCGTCAGGTTCTTCGCCGCCTCCGCCAAAACGTGCTTTCCGACGGCGGGAGAGCCGGTATAGAAGATCTTGTCGAAACGCTCGGCAAGGCACAGGTCCGCGACGTCGTGCCCGCCGTCCACCACCACGGCGTAGTCCGGCGGGAACAGCCCCGCAATCAGCTCCCGCAGCGTTTCGGTGCAGCGCGGCGTCTTGGAGCTCATCTTGAGGACCGCCGTGTTGCCGCCCGCGATGCTCGCCGTCAGCACGCCGAGGGAGAGCAGGATCGGAAAGTTGAAGGGGCTTATGATCAGCGTGGTGCCGTAAGGCATCTTATAGACCTTCGTCACGATGCTCGGGAAACAGGCGACGCCGCTGAAATGCGTCTCCGGCCGCGCCCAGCGGCGCAGGCCGCGCACGGTCTCGCTGATCTCCGCGACCAGACTGCCGATATCGCAGAAATAAGCCTCCGCGGCGCTGCGTCCCAGATCGGCGGCAAGCGCCGCCTCCAGGTCCTTTTCGTGCAGCAGTACCGCCGTTTTCAGCTTGACGAGCTGCTCGATGCGCCAATCAACGTCCAGCGTCCTGCCGGAGAGAAAGAACTCCCGCTGCCGCTCCACGGCGTCATGGATCGTCTCCCTTGTCCACATAGCCCAGTCTCCTTTGCTTTTTCATCGTTTGCAAATGATACCATAAGCTCTGCGGCTTTGCAAGCTATCGTTTCCCGCCGAGCGCCTCCTCCAGCTTCTCCAGCGCGCGCTTTTCGATACGCGATACGTAGCTGCGGCTGATGCCGAGCTTCGCGGCGATCTCCCGCTGCGTGCGCGGCGCGCGTCCGCCGAGGCCGTAGCGCAGCGACACGATCTCCGCCTCCCGCGGCGTCAGGCACTCCCGAACGAGCCTGCGCACGCGCAGGCAGTCCTCCCTGTCCTGCAGATCCGCGTACATCGTGTCGTCCACGCCGACGACGTCGAGCAGATACAGCGAGCTGCCGTCCTTGTCGGTGTCGATCGACTCGGAGAGCGAGACCTCGTTCTGCGTCTTCCGCTTGGAGCGGAAGTACATCAGGATCTCGTTCTCCACGCACTTCGCCGCGTAGGTGGCAAGCCTGGTCCCCTTCTCCGGCCGATAGCTCGAGATCCCCTTGATGAGTCCGATCGTCCCGATGGAGAGCAGGTCGTCCTGCTCGCTCTCCTGCGCGTAATACTTCTTCACGACGTGGGCGACGAGGCGCAGATTGTGTTCCACGAGCACGTTGCGCGCCTCCTGGTCCCCGTCCGCGAGACGCGCAAGATACGCGCGCTCCTCCGCCGCCGACAGCGGCTTCGGGAACGAGCCGCTGCGGTCCGCGAGATGCAGCGAGAGCAGCAGGCTGTGGGTCAGCAGGTAAATAACGGCGGATAACATGAACGATCCCTCCCGCCCCTTACCTATGCCGCGACGGGAAGTCCCTATGACAAGAGCGCCCCCGCGCCGGGATCGGCGTGAGAGCGCTCCGTCGAATACGGTTATTGCCGGGAGAGGAATTTCAGCGCGGCGTTGACCATGACCTCCATGCCCAGGGGCAGCGCCTCCTCCTGCGGGAGGAATTTGCCGTTGTGGATGGGGTACTCCGGCTTGCCCGCCTCCTGGCAGCCCAGCCAGTTGAAGCAGGTGGGCACCTTCTCGCAGTAATACGAGAAGTCCTCGCCGCCGAGGGCGGGATTCTCCGGGATCAGCAGCGCGTCCTCGCCCAGCGTTTCGGTGATGGTCTCGCACATGAGCTGGAACTGCTCCGGGTCGTTGACGGTGGGCGAATAACACATGCGGTAATCCACCTCGGCGCTGCCGCCCATGCTCTCGGCAATGCCCTGCGCGATCTTTGTGATGCGCTCCGGCATGGTCTTTCTGACCGCCGGGTTCAGGTTGCGGCAGGTGCCCTCCAGCCTCGCCTCCTCGGCGATGATGTTGTAGCGCGTGCCGGCGGTGAGCTTGCCGATGGAGATGACCGCGCTGTCCAGCGCGCCGACGTTCCGCGAGACGATCGTCTGCAGCGCCGTGATGATGTAGGCGGCGATCACCGCCGCGTCGATGCCGTCCTCCGGACGCGAGGCGTGGCTGCTCTTGCCGTGGACGGTGATAAAAAAGCGGTCGGAGGACGCCATCATCGCGCCGTTGCGCACGCCGATCTTCCCCGTCGGTATCGGGGGCCAGACGTGCTGGCCGTACATGGCGTCGACGTGCGGGTCTTCCAGCACGCCGTCCGCGATCATCGCCTTCGCGCCGCTGGCGGCGGCGTCCTCTTCCGCAGGCTGGAATACCAGCTTGACGCAGCCGTCGAAGCGGTCGCGCAGCTCGTTGAGAACGTAGGCCGCGCCGAGCAGCATCGCGGTGTGCGCGTCGTGTCCGCAGGCGTGCATGACGCCGGGATTCTCAGAGGCGAAGGGCACGCCCGTGCATTCGGTGATCTCCAGCGCGTCGAAATCCGCGCGCAGGCCAACGCACTTGCCGGGGCCTCTTCCCTGAATGAGGGCGACCACGCCGTAGCCGCCGACGTTTTCCTTCGGTTCCAGCCCGATCCCGCGCAGCACCCCGGCGATATACGCCGCGGTCTCCTTCTCCTGATGGCTGGGCTCGGGATGCCGATGGAGATACTCGCGGTGCTCGCGCACCTTGTCCCAGTACTTCTCGATCAGGGCCTTTACTTCGCTCATGAGAAACTCCCCCATTCCTTATTCTTCGTTCTTTTCCACTTCCAGCGCCAGCGTCGCGAAAATGCGGGCGGCAAGAGGTATCACGCGCTCGTCGACGTCGAAATAATTATTATGGTGCGGCGCCTTGAGCGCCATGCAGAACACAAGCTCCGTCGCCTGCCCGCCGTGCTGCTGCACGTCGCGCATCATGGTGGTCACGTCCTCGCCGCCGCCGAAGTTCACGTCCGGCAGCACCTCGTCCACCCCGTCCACCGTGCCCAGAAGCTCGACCACACGGTCCACCAGCGGCTTGTCGCACACGACGTCGCCCGCGGAACCCATAAACCGGATGTCGCAGGCGCATCCGTACATCTCCGCCGCCGCCTCGCACACGCGCCGCGCCTGCGCCTCCACGAACTCGTTGATCGCCGTCGTGCCGCCGCGGGTCTCCAGCGTCATGACCGCCTCGGCGGGGATGACGTTGCGCCCCGAGCCGGCGTGGAGCGTGCCGACGTTGATGCGGCTCGCCCCCTCGCTGTGGCGCGGGATCGCCAGCAGGTTCAGCACCGCCGTCGCCGCCGCGGCGAGGGCGTTCTTTCCCAGCTCCGGCGAGGCGCCGGCGTGCGACGGGACGCCGTGGAACGCGACGTCCAGCTTCGTGCTGGAAAGGAAACCGTGCCCGCTGGCGGCGACCATGCCGACGCGCTTGTCGGGCAGCAGTCCCACGTGCCCGCCGAAGAAATAGTCGCAGCCGGAAAAGGCGCCGGTCGCGGTCAGGCTCGCCGCGCCGCGCAGCCCCTCCTCGCCCGGCTGGAACACGAGGATCACCTTGCCGCGCAGGCGGTCGCGGCAGGCGCACAGCAGCCGCGCCGCGCCGATGCCGATGGCGGTGTGGGCGTCGTGTCCGCAGGCGTGCATACAGTTCCTGTGCACGGAGCGGAAGCCCTCCGCGGCGGGGACGTGCTTCGGGTCGTCCGCTTCCTCCACGTCGTTGCAGTCGATGTCCACGCGGATGCCCACCGTCGGGCCGGGCAGCGCGCCCTCGATCTCGGCGATGCAGCCGGTGTAGCCGCCGCGCATGGCCTCGACCAGCTCCGGGCGGTCGGTCTCCCCCATGGCGCGCTGCCAGCACGCCTCCAGCACCTCGTCCGGCGGCATGCCGTGCATTTTTTCGCGCACGTGGATCGACGGGCCGTAGCGCACCGGCAGCCCCAGCTTTTCCAACTCTGAAATGATGCGGGCGGTGGTCCGGAATTCCGTCCAGCCGGATTCGGGATAGCGGTGGAAATCACGGCGCAGTTCGATCAGCTCGCGCTCAAGCGAGGCAAGGTCGACGTTTTCAAAACGCATCCCGCGCCCTCCTCAGTGGGTCAGCAGCGCCTGCGCAAGGCGCGCGGTGTTGATCAGATTCTCCACGCTGATACACTCCTGCGTGGTATGGACCTTGGTCATGCCCGTGCCGAGCACCACCGCCTGCAGCCCCTTTTGGTTGTAGACGTTGGCGTCGCTGCCGCCGCCGCCGAGGGTGGTAAACCCCTGGATGCCGATGCAGTCCATCGCGGTGAGCAGATCACGGACCACAGGGCTGTCGCTGGAAATCGTATAGCCGACGTAGTTGGTGCGGATCTCGCATTCCAGCTTTGCGCCGAACTTGTCGCAGGCGCTCTGCAGACAGTCGCGGATGTGCGCCGTCTGCGCGTTGAGCTTGGTAAGGTTGCGGCTGCGCACCTCCGCGATCAGCGAGGCGCGTTCGGGCACGATATTGGTGGCGTACTCCGCCTTGATCGTTCCGATGTTGCAGGTGGTCTCCGCGTCGATGCGCAGCAGGTTCATCATGGCGATGGCGTGCGCGGCGACCTGGATGGCGGAGATGCCCTCCTCCGGCGCGAGCCCGGCGTGGGCGCGGCGGCCGACCACGTCGGCGAAGATCTTGTTCTGCCCCGGCGCGCCGATGATGATCTTACCCACGTCGCCGCTGGAGTCGAACACGTAGACGCGCTTGCCCTTGAGCTGCTTGATGTCGAAGGCCTTTGCCCCGCGCATTCCGCCCTCCTCGCCGATGGAGAAAACGATCTCCGCGGCGCGATGGGGCAGCTTCTCCTCCTGAATGGACCGGATCGCCTCCAGGATGCCGCAGATACCGGATTTGTCGTCGCCGCCGAGGACGGTGTCGCCGCTGCTGTAGATCACGCCGTCGCGCAGGATCGGCTTGACGCCCTTGCCCGGCACGACGGTATCCATGTGCGCGCTGAGCACGTACGGCTCCCCGGGGATCGTGCCGCGCAGACGCGCGAGGACGTTGAAGCCGTTGGAGCCGAAAGTCTCGCCCGCCTTGTCGGAGGTCACCTCCAGGCCCATGCTCATGAGCACCTCGAGCAGCTTTTCGCCCATGGCGCGCTCATTGCCGCTCTCGCTGTCGATCTGTACGAACTCGTAGAACTCCTTCAGCAAACGCTCCTTCTTGATCATGACACCACACTCCTTATATAGTTAATTTCGTCGGTCTCACATTCACGGTATCGCGCTCACTCCGTCTCCGGCGCGCCGAAGGCAGTCTCCAGCGCCGCCCTGACGGCGTTCTGGTCGAGCTTCCCGCTCTTTGCCGTATCCTTGCGCCATTTCTTCAGATAGCTGTATGAAACGCATTCGCGCACGCCCGGTATCTTGAATTTCGCCGTTCCGTAGTTGTCGGCGAAGACGATCAGGCTCCCCACCGGCACGTTTTTCACGCCCGCGCGCATAAAAACGCGGTTGAGCACGACCTTCTGCTCTTCCAGCAGGGGCAGCGGATTATCCTCCCATCGCTCGTCCTTGTTGAAGCAGAAGCGCCAGCGCGGCTCGTTCGCCCCGCCGAAAACCGTCAGTCCGAAGGGAAAGACCTTGACCGTGAGCACCTGGTCCGGCAGCACGGCGATCAGCTCGTAATGCTGCACGTCCTTTTTGGATCGGATCGTCCGGTCGAGGTAGCACACCGTCCCGTGCCCGCATACGCGCCGCAGCGCCCGCGCCGTGCGGGGAATGGCATGCGCGGCGTCGCGGTGCCTGTCCATGATCCGGATCGTCAGTTTGATGGCGGCAAAACCCGCGACCATGATCAGGAAAAAGAAAAAATAGTCCCAGCCGGTACGGAGCTTCCAGGCGTTGAAGCCCTCGAAATCAAACCAGGATTCAAAAATACGTCCCATACTTCCTCCGCGTCCGGCGCATTGAAAAGTTGTGCCAAGCGCCCTGTCGATTCAGCTTATCATACCATGCCAAAGAACAAAAGGAAAGCAAGAAAGAAACATTCAGCAAAACGACGAATTAATTTATGTCAATTTGAATATTGTGAACAAAGTTTGAACGAAGGCACTCTTTTTTCAAAAAGCCCATTGCCCTTTCTTTGGGAAAATGTTAAAATCACCATATCCAAGGGTATGGGATTGCCAGTTTTGCACAAAAGCCTGCCCCGGAAGGCCGCTGGGCGCACCGGCAGCTCCGCCCCAAAGGAAAGAAGAAGGAGGAAAGAAAATGCCATCCAACAGCCTTACCAAAAAGACCTGGCTCGACAAGTTCCTCGACGGTCTGGAGCGGGTATGTAACAAGCTCCCGCCCCCTGTGATCATGTTCATCTATCTGTTCGTGATCATCGCCGTCGTCAGCTGCATCTGCTCGCTGGCAGGCATGGAGGCGCTCAACCCCGCCACCCAGGAGGTCGTCAAGGTCCTGAACCCGATCTCCAAGGACGGCCTTGAGTGGTTCCTGTCGAACATGGTCAAGAACTTCACCGGCTTCGCTCCCCTCGGCCTCGTCATCACCATGACGCTCGCCATCGGTCTGTGCGAAGAGGGCGGATTGATCATGACGCTCCTCAACGACAAACTCCGCAACATCCCGCCCGCGATCCTCGCCTACGTGATCGCGCTGGTCGGCACCATCGGCAACCTCGCCTCCGATACGGCGATGGTCGTCATCCCGCCGATCGCCGCCATCCTGTACTACGGCGCCGGCAAGCACCCGGTCGTCGGTATGATCAACGGCTATGCGGGCGCCCAGGCCGGCTTCTCCGCGAACCTGATGATCGCCGGCACCGACGCGCTGCTGCAGGGCATTACCAACACCAACCTGGACGGCTTTCTCGGTGAGGGCAAGTTCCACGTCGACGTATCCTGCAACTGGTACTTCATGTTCGCCTCCACGTTCCTGTGCGCGCTCGTGATCGGCACCGTCTGCAACCTGATCGTTGACAAGCGCTTCGGCACCTACGTTCCCGGCGAGGGCGCCGACGTGCCTGAGCTGAAGGACGTCGACCCGAAGGACAAGAAGGCTCTCGGCAAGGCGGGCATCGCCGCGCTGATCTACCTCGTCATCATCCTGATCGGCTACTTCTTCGGGCCTCTCGCCAAGATCAATGAGGACGGAAGCCGCGCGCTCGTCGGATCGCTGCTGCTCTCGAACCTGATCCCCGTGCTGTTCTTCTTCTTTGCGATCCCCGGTCTGGTCTTCGGTATCGCCTCCGGCCGCTTCAAGAGCAGCAAGGACGTCAACAAGGCGTTCAGCCACCAGATGAGCCTGAGCGGCTCCTACATCGCGTTCTGCTTCTTCTGCGGTCAGTTCAACGCCCTGTTCAACTGGACCAAGCTTGGCACGGTCATCGCCATCGACGGCGCTTCCGCGCTCAGCAAGGCGGGCTTCACCGGCTTCGGCCTGATCGTCTGCCTGATCATCATGACGGGCCTGATCAATCTGCTGGTCCCGTCCGGCTCCGCGAAGTGGGCGATCCTGGCGCCGGTCTTCGTCCCGATGATGATGCTGCTCGGTTATCACCCCGGCTTCACGCAGCTGATCTATCGTCTGGGCGACTCCCCGACCAACGCGTTCACCCCGCTGTCCCCGTACATCTGGGTCACGCTGAGCGTCGCGCAGCGCAACTACGACAAGGATCTGCAGATCGGCACCATGGCCGCCGGCCTCTTCCCGATCGCCATCGTGCTCCAGGTCGCGTGGATCATCTTCCTCGGCATCTGGATGCTCATCGGTATCCCTGTCGGCCCGGGCACCCCGATCCTTCTGCCCGCCGGCATTCTGTAAGCGTTTCGGCGCTCGCAGGCTCAACACCGATCAGGGAGCCGCACCTTACGGGTGCGGCTCCCCTTTCTGAATGAACTGCCAATGGAACGAAAAGAGATACAGCCATCCGAATCCTACCCGCTCGCCGTGCTGCTGGCGCTGACCGGCGGCTTTCTGGACGCCTATACCTACGTCTGCCGGGACGGCGTGTTCGCCAACGCGCAGACCGGCAACTTCGCCCGCTTGGCAATGTCGCTGGCGAACGCGCACTGGCTGCTCGCCCTGCGCTATCTGCTGCCGATCCTGTCGTTCATTGCCGGCGTGACGCTCGCCATGCGCATCCGCGCCCGCTGTCAGGGCGGCCGGCTGCACTGGCGGCAGATCTCCGTCCTGCTGGAGATCGCGCTGCTCGCCATCGTGAGCCTGATCCCGGCGGGCGAGATCAGCAACATCGCCGCGAACATCGTCGTTTCCTTCACCTGCGCTATCCAGGTGGAAACCTTTCGCAAGTTTCTCGGCAGCGTCTTTGCCTCCACGATGTGTACCGGCAACCTCCGCAGCGCGACGGAGACCCTCAACCACTACTTTGAGGACCGGGATCCCAATGTGCTGCGCAAAAGCCTGCGCTATTACGGCATCGACCTGACCTTCGTGGCGGGCTGCGCCTTCGGCACGCTGATGACGAAGCTGCTCGGCATCGCGGCGGTGCTGTGCTGCTGCGCGCTGCTGCTTGCCGTGTTCCTGATGATGTTTCGCCGGCCCATTGAAAGAAAAGACTGACAAGGAGATTCCCCTGTCAGTCTTTTTTCTAAACCGCAGCGGCACAGGCGCCTTTCGCTATGCCATATTTGCGCCGACCGCCTCCAGAAACGCGTCGAACAGCGGCTTCATGTCCGGCCCCTCCGGCGTCAGGCGGTCCGCGCCGCGCATCCGCTCGGGGTGGAACTGATACGCGAAGACCGGCAGCGACGCATGGTGCATCGCTTCGACGACGCGCGCGTCCTCCGCGAACACCGCGTCCACGACGCAGCCGGGCGCCAGATCCCGGACGCACTGATGGTGGTAGCTGTTGACGGTGAACCGCTTCCCGAACAGCTTTTCCAGCAGGCTGCCGTCCGCCGCCTCGATCTCGTGCAGGCTCCCGCCGGGGTGCTCGAAGCCGAGCTGCGTGGGGATATCCTGATACAGCGTGCCGCCGAGCGCGACGTTGAGCACCTGCATGCCCCGGCAGATGCCGAGGATGGGCTTTTTCGCCGCCAAAAACGCCTTCGCGTAGGCAAGCTCCAACGCGTCGCGCCAGGCGTCCGGCTTGCCGCATTTGGGCATCGCCGCTTCGCCGAAGCGCACGGGGTCCACGTCCGCGCCGCCGGTGAGCAGCAACGCGTCCGCAAGGGCGCAGCTCTCCTCCGCCGCGTCCGGGTCGGTCACGCCAAGCACCAGCGCCCCGCTCTCTTTCAACGCTTCCGCGTAATTGCGGTACATGGTGAGACGCCTGATCGGATGTGGCCCGACGTCGGTGCCGAAGGTCATCAATACGATCGGTCTGCGCATGGGTACTGCCTCCTTGTCCCGCTCTCCCCGCCGCGGCGGAGAAGCGCCGTATTCGTATCAAGAATAGCACACCGGCGCGGGTTTGGCAACGCCGGGCATACAGAAAAGAAAGGAAATGCAAAAATGGAACTGACGACGACCGGCAGCCTGCTCCGGGAGCTGTTCGCGCGTTTTGCGCCCATCGGCGCGCTGCCCGGCGGCGGCGTGACGCGCCTTGCCTACACCGAGCGGGAGGACGAGATGCACGCGTGCTTCCGCGACGCGGCGCGCGATCTGGGCTTCCGTGTGTGGACGGACTGCGTCGGCAACAGCTACGCCGCCGGCTTCCCGGAGGGCACGCAGGACTACACGCTCATCGGCTCGCACCTCGACTCGGTGATCGAGGGCGGCGAATACGACGGCGTGGCGGGCGTGCTGGCGGGGCTCGCCGTGCTGTGCGAGCTGCGCGAGCGCAGGATCGGCACGCCCGTGGCGGTCGCGGCGTTCCGCTGTGAGGAATCCAGCAACTTCCGCGTCTGCACCGTCGGCAGCGGGCTCGTCACCGGCACGCTGGAGGACGCCGTGCTGCGCGGCGCGTCCGACCGGCAGGGCGTTCCCCTGCTGCGGCATCTCGAATGTTACGGCTTCGACCCGCACGCCGCGCTGCTGCGCGGCTGCGCGCGCTATCTGGAGCTTCATATCGAGCAGGGCCGCGTGCTGCAGGAGCGCGGCTGCGAGATCGGCGTCGTGAGCGCCATCGCCGCGCCGCACCGCTTTCTGCTGCGCCTGCGCGGCATGGCGGAGCACTCCGGCGCCACGCCGATGTCCCTGCGCCGGGACAGCCTGTGCGCCGCGGCGGAGGCGATCCTCGCCGTGGAGCGCGCGGGGCTGTCGGAGGCGGTGAACGACTCCGTCGCCACGGTCGGCTGCGTGGAAAACCGTCCCAACGTGATGAACGCCGTCCCCGGTGAAACGACGCTGCAGATCGATCTGCGCGGCATCCGCGAGGACAGCGTCGTGCGCATGGAAAATGCGGTGCGTCGCGAGGTCGAGGCGCTTTGCGCGCGCCGCGGCGTCGGCTTCACGCTCGACGCCGTGGACGTCAAGCACCCGGTCCTGCTGGACGAGGGGCTGCAAAAGCGTCTCTGCGCCGCCGCGGAGGCGCTGGGGCTCCCCCATATGGTCCTGCCCAGCGGCGCCGGGCACGACGCCATGTCCTTTGCGGAGCTCTGCCCGACGGGCATGGTCTTCATCCCCTGCCGCGACGGCGTCAGCCACAACGTCCATGAGCATACGGAGCTTTCGCAGATCGAAAACGGCGTACGGGTACTGGTGCGGCTGCTCGCCGCCGAGCAGGCGTAACAAGCGGGCTTCTAGGCCATGCGCCCCGGAAGCCCGCATTTTTTCTCACTTTTCGCCCTTCACCGTCAGAAACACGCCCGGCGAATGGGTCAGGTTGACGAGCGAAGCGTAATTGACGTCGAATTCGAGGACGTCTCCCACCTTGATCCTGTCCTTGACCGCCTCCACGTCCAGGATCGTGTGGTCGCTCGACGCGCCCAGGATCTCCACGCCCGGCATGCGCGCCCGCAGATCCGCCCAGTCGCCATAGTCGACGCGCCCGACGGCGACGATGGCGCGGCGGCGGACGCCGCGGTCCTCATAATGCCCTGCATGCCCGTAGGCGTCCACGGTCAGCTCGCCGACCGGAAAGCTGGGCTTGTCGCGGCACTCGACGACCTCGGCGCGCAGCGTAAAGGCGTCGCGGTGGGTGAAATCGGGGTCGCAGCCGTAATTGGCGCGCCCGACGAGCAGGATCTCGCCCAGGCGCAGGTTGTTGACGCCCGCCGGCATCGTGCCGTCCAGCGCCAGATAGGTCGACGTGGACGCGCCGCCGCTGATATAGCGCAGTCGGCGGCCGATCCGTTCCTCCACCCGTCTTGCGATCCCGGCGAGGCGACCCAGGTTGTTCGTATCCGGGCGGATCGAGCCATAACAGCTCAGGTTCACGCCCACGCCCAGCAGCTCAAGCCCGTCGAGCCGCCGTTCGACCTCGTCCGCCGCGGCAATCAGCTCCTCCTCGTCCCAGAAGCCCTCGCGCAGGTCGCCCAGGTCCGCCATCAGGATGACGCCGTGCCGCCTTCCCTGCCGCCGCGCCTCCGCGTCCGCGGCGCGCAGTACCGTCAGGTCGCTCTGCAGGCTGGCGTCCGCGAGCGAAACGGCGTCCGCAAGCTCCGAGAGCATGGGGATGCGGATCAGCAGCAGCGGCGTTTTGACGCCCATGGCGCGCAGCCTGCGCACCTGGTCCATGCGCGACGTC
>JAEEGL010519778.1_pt1 | contig 13334 bp, 6 predicted proteins | sample 9134231 | NCBI WGS metagenome assembly JAEEGL01 (sample SAMN16246548, study PRJNA631951) | gut metagenome | biome: gut microbiome; feature: rumen; material: fiber-attached | host: Bos | place: Iran: Karaj | collected 2018-10 | reverse complement strand
CCAATGCGGCGAATGTAATAGCCCTCGTTCGGCAGTGCTGAGACGTCGAAGCCCGCCGCGCGGGAAAGCGGTCCGTCACCGAGGATAAACTGCAAGGGTCCCTCGGACGGCTGTTTGACAATCAAGGGCTTCTGTCCTGTAACCTTGCCCAGATACAGTTGTAGTTCATCAGCCGCATAGCGAACCACTTGGCAGGAGGAGTCACAGATGATTTCCATCTTGGAAAACTCATCAGTCTCCGTGGAAATCTCCGCAGTGCGAGGAGTTGCCGACATGCAGTTTATCGCACATAAGAGTAATACAAAAAAGATTGTTTTCCATGTTTTAGGCATTGTTCTTCCTTAGTTCTAGATTAGGATGTTCCCAATATATGGTTTCACCTAAAATATTGTCGTTTGTGCTATTTTTCAAATCTGCATGATCCTCTTTCTCCCTTAAAAACTTCGAAAAACGTGAAAAAACACCTCAAAAAACTCCGAAAAACGTGGAAAAACACCTCTAAAAACTCCGAAAAACGTGACAGTTGATTTGTAACTTTAATAATATAAGGTATTTTATCGTTATTCAACAATCAACAATTTGGAATTTATATGTATTTGAGAAGAAGAATAGATGCGTTTCTACGTGAATGGCATCAGTCTGAAGGACATTTGCCGCTTATTGTAAGCGGCGCACGTCAAGTGGGAAAGACAGAGTCAATACGTCATTTTGCACAACAAACATACGCCTCCATAATTGAGATCAATTTTGTCGAGGAGCCACGCTATAAAGCCATCATAGAGGAGGGTTACAGTCCTGAGAAAATCATTAAGATCATGTCCAGGATGAATAGTTCATTTCACTTTGAAGTTGGCAGAACACTGTTATTTTTTGATGAAGTGCAGGAATTTCCTGAAATAACAACATCTCTGAAGTTCTTTAAGATAGATGGTCGGTTTGATGTGATATGCAGTGGTTCATTGCTTGGGGTACATCACAAGCGAATCGAATCGCATAGTGTTGGCTATAAGACGGATTATACGATGCGCTCCTTTGATTTCGAGGAGTTCCTTTGGGCTTTGGGGTATTCAGATGACGTTGCTGAAGACATGCTTGAGCACATGCAGTCGCATCACTGTTTCACAAATGGAGAACTAGATCTGTATTCGTCTCTTTATATGGACTATATACTCCTTGGAGGAATGCCTGCTGTCATTCATGATTATCTTCTGACACGCACATTTGAAAGGACACTGGATATTCAAAGGCAGATTCTTAAGGATTATCAGGAAGACATTCGCAAATATGCGGAAAGACTGGACCAGACCAAGATATTGGCCGTTTTCAATCAAATTGCTCCTCAACTTGCGAAGGAGAACAAGAAGTTTCAATACAGCAAGATATCGCCAGGCGCACGTTCCAGAGAATATTTCGGTTGCGTTGAATGGCTGCTTGATGCAGGTGTTGTTTCTGTGTGCAAATGCCTTAATTTTCCCGAATTGCCATTAAAAGGCAATGTTGATGAACAGAAATTCAAACTATATGTAGCCGACACAGGAATTCTTATAGCCATGCTTGATGACGAGACGGGGGACGACCTACGCATGAATTGCAATCTTGGAGTCTATAAAGGAGCGCTGTATGAAAACTTCGTAGGCGAAGCACTTTCAAAGTCGGGCTATGACCTATATTATTATAGGCGAGAGGACGGTTCACTGGAGGAGGATTTTTTCGTTCGGACCGCAAGCGAACTTCTCCCTGTAGAAGTCAAAGCGGGGAATTCCGTATCCAAATCGTTGCGTAATCTGATATCTTCAGACCATTATCCGTCCATCCATCATGGCATAAAGTTCATTCATGGCAACATTGGACAGACGGAGACCATTACGACATTCCCCTACTTTTGCGCGTTTCTTCTGCGTAAATATCTTAAAAACAAACCATAGGCATTAACGTCAACAAATCTAAGAGGATTTCATAATGAAAAGGATTCTATCAGCCGCAATGATGTGCGCGACGGCACTGCTGGCGCAGAACATCGTCAAAAACAGTGGATTTGACAACGAAGATGTCAACAGCGCAAAACTTCCTGACGGATGGACGCAAGGCAAAGGACTGCCCGCGTGGGAATACACGAACATCGACGGTGTCTCCAACGCCAGCTCTGTGAGGCTCGTGATGGACGCGGCTGACAAAGACGCTGCGACCCTCACGCAGGCCGTCAAATGCCGCCCAAACACAGAATACACGCTCAGGGCGATGCTCAAAGGCGACGGATGCATTCCAATCGTGTCGGTGAAGACTCAATCGGGCACCGTCCTCGCGGAGACGACGACTGACTCCAAGACATGGAAGGAGCAGTCCGCGAAGTTCAAAACCGCGCAGGACGTCGCCGAGCTGAAAGTCGTCATCTCATGCAAGCCGACTGGACTCAAGGGAACGGCGACTGTTGACGACGTGATGGTTTTCACGGGCGAGGCTCCCGCCGCCGCAAAAGTCAAGATAGCACCGTTCGTGCCGAAGGGCGAGAACATCGCGCTGAAGAAGCCATGCACTTTCTCCAGACAAGCGACTTATTCTCATTGTAAAGACCCAGACGACAAAAAACAACTCACAGACGGCGTCTATACCAAAGGCTACTTCTGGACGCAGAAGAGCACCGTCGGATGGAATGGCGGAAACATCATCTCCATTACAATAGACTTGGGAAAGACCTTTCCGATAAGCGGCTTCTCGTTCAGTACTGCCTTCGGCACGGCAAGGGTCAGAATGCCTGAATTCATTCATGTCTATACAAGCGAGGACAACAAGGAGTGGTACTACATAGGCGAACTCATGGCGAAGAGCATTGCAGAGCGCGGTCTGCCAAGTGAAACGGAATACAACAACTACAAGGCCGCCTCCAACGACATGCCGTGCAAGGGACGTTACGTTTGCTTCTTGGTCAGGCAGAGACCATACACCTTCTGTGACGAACTGGAGGTCTTCAGGGGAGACGACTCCCTGCTCGCCAAGGCACCCTCCGAAAATAAGTCCTCCACTCCGACCCTGCACTATTTTGACAGGCAACTCCAAACGCTTGTCGAAAGTGACGTCCAAACGCTTGAAAACAACATTGGGACTCTTGCTTCCACCGAAAAGGCAAAACTTTTGGCGGAGATTACTAACTATCGCAAGAACAAACTCAAAAAACTTACGATTGGCAGCGAAGATGTGACTCCCGTCTTCCCGCTTGACAAGGTACACGAAGAATTATTTGCCATCAACGCCAAGTATCTGCGCGCCAAAGGCTTCAACAAACCAATGATTTGGCGCAACTGCCGCTGGGACAACCTGAATCCAATGGAAGCACCGTCCAAAAATGGCGAACCAGCGCCGTTGGATGTCGAGATGATGCGCGGTGAAGTGCGCGCGGAGTCCTTCAACATTCTCAATCCAACCGATGCCACACTCAAATTCAAAATAGAGGTGAAGGGGCTTCCAGAAGGGAGCGGCATCGACTGCCGAGAGGTCATCGGTATGGTCGCCAAACAGATGCATCTCTCGTCAAGTGCTCTCAAGCCTGGCGACGGAGCCTCCATCAGCATGGAGGTTCCCTCAGGCATGAGCAGGCAGATATGGCTTTCGTTCAAGCGTCCGACTCTCAAGGCTGGACTCTACAAGGCGACCGTCAACGCCGTTGCTGAAAATGTCAGCCTCAGCGTTCCCCTCAGTTTGCAAATATACGATTTTGACTTCCCGAAGCAACCGCGCCTTCATGTCGGTGGTTGGGACTATCTCGACGGCGACGGCAACTGCTACAAAGGAAAGGACTGCATCGAGCAGAATGTCGCGATGATGCGCAGCATCTACGCTGACAGCCCATGGGCAAGAGCCATCGTCCTTCCCAAAGGCGCAAAATTCGACGCGGAAGGACATCTTCTCAACGCCGACCAACTTGACTTCAGCGGTTGGGACAAATGGACAGCACGGTGGCCTGGCGCACGAATCTACTGCGTCTTCGCTTCGGTGAAGCGCAAATTTTATAATGAACAGATGGGCACGCCGCGCTTCAACAGAATGGTTGGCGAGTACTACAGGGCATTTGCAAAAGGTCTCAAGAGCCGCGGAATCGACCCAAAGAATGTTGTTCTGCTTCTCGTTGACGAGACGATGACAAGAGAGCAAGACGAGAGAATCATCGCATGGGCAAAGCCCATACACGCCTCCAAGGCGGGCTTCCTAATCTACGAGGATCCGAGATGGAAGAGTCTTGAGAAGGGCGATCCAGAAATGTACGATTCAGCCGACATTCTTTGCCCGAGCACCGTCCAGATGACGAACGCAGATGACGTCGAGGCGTTTATAAAATTCTTTACCGACTACCGCGACAAGGGAAAGACACTCTGGCTCTACGCTTGCAAAGGTCCCGCGAGACTTCTCGACCCTGTCACCTACCATCGTGGACAGGAGTGGCGCGCCTTTGAAATAGGAGCCAAAGGCTCGTTCTACTGGGCGCTCGGCTGTGGCGGCGGAATAGGCGACTCGTGGCATCCATTCAGGCAGCCTGGCACCGAATTTTCGCCTTTCATGGTCTCGCCAAAAGGACCGATGGACGCCAAGCAGTCTGAAGGTCTTCGCGAGGGCGTTCAGGACTACGAGTACCTCTGCATGCTGCGCGATAGAATCGCGGAACTGAAGGCGAAAGGCGTCAAGTCTGAGACGATCGCCAAGGCGGAACGTCTTCTCGCGGAGGCGCCCGCCCGCGCCCTTAGGCTCACTCCTGTTCCAGGCGCCGCCGAATGGTCGCAGAAATGCGCGATAATGTGGTATGACGAAAAGGACCGCTCTTACATGGACACTGAAAGCCGCAATGTCCTGCGCATGCTCAATGAGTTGAAGGGATTGTAATTTGGATTACTACCATAAATAATAAGGAGATTACAGAATGAAAAGGATTCTATCGGCCGCAATGATTTGCGCGACGGCGCTGCTAGCGCAGAACATCGTCAAGAACAGTGGATTTGACAACAAGGACATTGAGAGCATGAAACTTCCTGACGGGTGGACTGGACAGGGGAAGCCCGCATGGGAATACACGAACATCGACGGCATCTCCAACGCCACCGCCGTTAGGCTCAAGCTGGAAACTCCAACCGTTGACGCAAAGGATGCGGCGACGCTCACGCAGACCGTCAAGTGCCGCCCAAACACAGAATATACGCTCAGGGCGATGCTCAAGGGCGAGGGATGCCTTCCAGTCGTGTCATTAAAGACAGCGTCAGGAGATGTCCTTGCGGAGATTTCAACTGATTCAAAGGTTTGGAAAGAGCAGTCCGCGAAGTTCAAGACTGGGCAGGGCGTCGATGAACTGAAAGTCATCATCTCATGCAAACCAGGCAGCCGCAAGGGAACGGCGACTGTTGACGACGTGATGGTCTTCGCAGGCGCGGCACCCGCCGCCGCAAAGGTCAAGATAGCCCCGTTCGTGCCGAAGGGCGAGAATGTCGCGATTAAGAAGCCATACACATTATCGACGCCTCCAAACTATGCCCTCTGCAGAGACCCTGGCGACAAGATACAACTCACTGACGGCGAATACACAAAAGGCTATTTCTGGTCGCAGAAGAGCACAGTCGGCTGGAGCAGCAGGAATGTCCTCTCGGTGACAATTGACTTGGGCGAGACGTTCCCTATAAGCGGTTTCTCGTACAGCACCGCCTTCGGCAAGGCTGGAGTCAAGATGCCTGAGTTCATCCACGTCTATGCGAGCGAGGACACCAAGGAGTGGTACTACATAGGCGAACTCATGGCGAAGAGCATCGCCGAGCGCGGTCTGCCAAGCGAAGAGGACTACATCCACTACAGGGCCGCCACAAACGACATGCCATGCAAGGGCCGCCACATCTGCTTCCTTATAATGCAGAGTCCATACACCTTCATCGACGAGCTGGAGGTCCTCAAGGGAGACGACTCGCTTCTCGCAAAGATGCCGTCAAACGAGAAATCCTCAACCCCGATGGTGCATTTCTTCGACAAGCGTCTGCAGTCGCTTATCGAGAAGGACATCCAAAAGCTTGAGGAGAGCATCGGCAAGATGACCTCCGCCTCAAAGGCGACTCTTTCGGCGGAGATTGCGGACTACCGCAAAAACAGACTTGCGAAATTGTCTATCGGCAGCGAAGACGCCACTCCAGTCTACCCGCTTGATGATGTACATGCTGAATTTTACGCCATCAACGCCAAGTATCTGCGCGCCAAAGGTTTCGACAAGCCAATGATTTGGCGTAGCTGCCGTTGGGACAACCTGAATCCAATGGAAGCTCCAGCCAAGCCTGCCAAACCAGAGCCACTGGAGGTCGAGATGATGCGTGGCGAAGTTCGCGCGGAGTCCTTTAACATTCTCAATCCGACTGACAGTACACTTAAATTTAAAATAGAGGTTAAGGGGCTTCCCGAAGGAAGCGGCATCGACTGCCGTGAGGTCCTCGGCATGGTTACCAAACAGATGAGATACTCTACAAGCGCTCTCAAGCCAGGCGACGGAGCCTCCATCACCGTTGACGTTCCCGCGGGCATGAGCAGGCAGATATGGCTCTCGTTCAAGCGTCCGACTCTCAAGGCGGGACTCTACAAGGCGACCGTCAGCGCCGTCGCTGGAAAAGTCAGCCTCAGCGTCCCGCTCAGTCTGCGGATTTACGACTTAGACTTCCCGAAGGAGCCGCGTCTCCATGTCGGCGGCTGGGACTACCTCGACGGCGACGGCAACTGCTACAAGGGCAAGAACTGCATCGAGGCGAACGTGGCGATGATGCGCAACATCTACACTGATAGCCCATGGGGACAAGGCATCGTTCGGCCACAAGGTGCCAAATTCGATGCGGACGGACATCTTCTCAACGTGGATCAGCTTAACTTCAGCGCGTGGGACACATGGGTTGCACGGTGGCCTGGCGCACGAATCTATTGCGTGTTCGTCTCCGTGGGGCGCAAATTCTATGAAGAGCCAATGGGCACGCCGCGCTTCAACCGAATGGTCAGCGAGTACTATAGCGCATGGGCAAAAGGCCTCAAGGAACGCGGAGTTGACGCAAAGAACGTTGTTCTGCTTCTTGTTGACGAGCCGATGACAAAGGAGCAGGACGAGAGAATTATCGCATGGTCAAAGGCGATTCGCGACTCCAAGACAGGCTTCCAAATCTACGAGGATCCAAGATGGTCGAACTTCGCCGACGGCGACCCAGAAATGTACAACTCAGCCGACATTCTCTGCCCGAGCACCGTCCAGATGACCAACGCGGAGGATGTTGAGGCGTTCAAGAAGTTCTTCACCGACTACCGCGACAAGGGAAAGACTCTCTGGCTCTATTCATGCCATGGTCCCGCCCGCCTTCTCGACCCAATCACCTACCATCGCGGACAGGAGTGGCGCGCCTTTGAGATGGGCGCAGAGGGTTCGTTCTACTGGGCTCTCGGCTGTGGCGGCGGAATTGGCGACTCGTGGCATCCATTCAGGCAGCCTGGAACAGAATATTCGCCTTTCATGGTCTCGCCGAACGGTCCGATGGACGCCAAGCAATCCGAAGGTCTCCGCGAAGGCGTCCAGGACTACGAGTACCTCTGCATGCTGCGCGACAGAATCGCGGAGCTGAAGGCGAAAGGCGTTAAACCAAAGAAGCTTGCCAAGGCGGAGATACTTCTCGCAGATGCTCCTGCCCGTGCCCTTAGGCTTACTCCCGTCCCTGGTGCTGCCGAATGGACGTACAAAAACGGAATTATGTGGTATGACGAAAAGGTCCGCACATACATGGACATCGAAAGCCGCAATGTCTTGCGCATGCTCGACGAACTTAAGGGATTGTAATTCGCAAGGATGTACCGACGGTGCAAGTGTTTCTTGCACCGTGCTATTGCAGTTGTATAACGAATGACTTTGCTTTCTATGCAGACCTTCTGCGTTGACAGGCAAGCCGCAATCGCGGCTTGCCGCCCCCGTCTAGCCATAGCGCGAATGCGGAATGGCATGGCGATTCAATTGTTTTTCATCTCCATTGTCTTTTTTGTTGCTCTGACGGCGACCGCCGACATCAAAATCGGCAACGTCCCTTTGGACACAATTTGTGTCAATGACGACGCCCCCGATTCAGTCAAACTTGCCGCGACGGAACTTCAGAAATTCGTGGAAATAACCTCTGGCACCAAACTGTCGATCACATCGCAGCCCAACAAATCCATAGGCGTGATTTTCCTTGGCGGACATCTTGAACTTCTTAAAGATGTTGGGCGTGAAGGATTTAGGATTCAACCGCATAATGGAAACCTTTACATAACAGGGCATGATTCGCCGTCTGGAGCGGTCTTTGGGATTCGTAACCCATGGCGGCGCAAGGAGGTCTATAACGACCAATTGAAGCTTGGCGCGTTCGGCGAGACTGGCACGCTAAGCGGCGTGTATCGCTTCCTTGAGGATTTCTGTGGAGTTAGATTCTACTGGCCTGGAGAATTGGGAACCGTCATTCCCGAGAGGCACGATGTGGCCGTTCCAGAAGGAACCGTTATCTCAAAGGAGCCTATATTCAACTGCCGTTTCGTGTGGCTGTGCGACTTCAACGAGGCCCCTGACGACGCGCTATGGTACCGCCGTGTCGGATTCGGAGGCATCGCCCCCGTGCAAATCATAGACTACAACTGGTTCTTCACGAACAAGTTAAAAGATTCGCATCCAGAGATTTTCGCGCTTGTTGACGGCGAGCGCGACTTCGGCTCCAAATGCGCCGTCCGTGGCGGCGGACATCTTTGCTACTCTCATCCAAACACGGTTCCGCTGGTGGCTGGACTCATCAACGACTATTTTGACGAGCATCCAGAGCAGTCCTTTTTTCCAATGCTGCCAGGAGACGGTCTCGTGAGAGTCTGTGGATGTCCGCAGTGTCAGGCAGAGGTCAATGACAACGGCGACCGCAGTTGCAAGTTCTCCGATCACATCTGGGGATTTGTCAACCGCGTTGCGGCTGAAGTCGCGAAAAAGCATCCCGACAAGTTTATCGGATGCAGTGCATACGACTCATACGCCGCTCCGCCGCTTAGGATTGCGAAGCTCCATCCGAATGTCGCCGTGCAGTTCGGAAAGAATCGCAGTGCGATGGCCGCTCCTGCCTACGAGAAGTTTGTTCGCGAGCGCATCGCCCAGTGGAATAAAAAGACTGACAACAATCTCTGTGGTTGGGACTTCTATCTGCAATGTCAGATTCCATGGCGAAATCTTCCATGCCTCTATTCAAGCGTCATTAAAAGGAATTTGAAGGACATGAAAGCCTCGGGATTCATCTCAGAGGGCATAGAGGCAGAGAGTTGGCGGAAAGGTGAGCCGCATAGAATCACCTATCCCGCCACGCAGCATCTAAATCTGTATCTCACAGGAAAGCTGTACTGGGAGCCTGATTTGGATTTAGACGCCTTCTTTGACGAATATTGCTCGCTTTTCTACGGTCCAGCCTCTAAACCGATGCGCGAATTTTGGAAACTCTGCGAGAAACGTTGGATTGAGGCACACAAGAATGCTTCTGGATTCAGCATATTTGAGATTGTCCGTCCGAATGACGTCTTTGACCTGCAGACCATCAACAGTCTTTCATCGTTGCTCGCAGAGGCGCGGAAACTCGCTCCAACAGATAGCGCATATTCCGCGCGTCTCGCTCAACTGGCCGACGAATTCTCCAAAGGGCGTGAGACAGTCGTCGTCATGGTCCGCAACAAAGCCCCAGAGATGACTGCGTTAAAGGAAACTGAGTCCATCACCATCGACGGCGTGCTCTCTGAGAAGTCATGGAGCAGAGGCAAGGGTGCGTTTATGGTTGGGTACTGTGGCGAAACCACGGAGGTCAACACGCTCCTCTTCTGCCGCAATGACGGCGTCAATCTCTACGTTGGCTTCGTCATGGCCGAGCCTGAGACCGATAGACTCAAGACCGACGGCAAGGTGCGAGACTTTCCCAAAATGTATCTTGATGACAGCATCGAAATCTATCTTATGACTCACGACACTCTTCCGAATTCTGGCTACCAGTTCATCGTCAATCCACTTGGAATGCTTTGGGACGCCAAACTCAATGAAGACCGCACTCTGGAGACCCGATGGAACAGCCGCGCGGTCGCCGCCGCAAAAGTCGATAAGAAACGCTGGACGGTCGAAATCTCCATACCACTTGCTGACATTAGTGCCGCCCCTGGCCAGAAAATTAAGGCCAACTTCTATCGCAACCGCGTCCTTGACAAAGGCGGCGCAAAATCCTCCTGCTGGTCACCAATCATGACCGAAGGCCACCGCACCCCCTCCAAATTTGGCACCCTCATCATAGAACCATAATAGTCACTGGAATGAATTTGCAGCAAGTGTGTGAAGGACGGAGACGGAGCAAGTCGATGTTCGGTTCATTTAGGACTTGATTTCGTCGGCCATGAACTTTGGGTTATTGCCAGCGATGACGATGACTGCTTCACCCTTGACATTCTTATCCTTATATTCTTGTACAAGTTCTGCGAGCGGGCCTCGTGAGCAGCGTTCGAATTGCTTTGTGAGTTCCAGGCAGACGGCGGCCTGCCTGTTGCCATACACTTCGTAAGCCTCTTCCAAAAATTTACCTATGCGGAACGGTGACTCGTAGAAGATAAGAGTGTGCGGCATATCTTTGTCCATTTCCATGAATGTCCTGCGTGCGCCTGGCTTCTTGGGCGCAAAGCCTTTGAAGGTGTAGCTGCTGCAAGGAAGTCCAGAGATTATTAAAGCAAGCGGCACAGCACTTGCGCCTGGTATGGGCACTATGGCGTGTCCCGCTTCTATGGCGGCGCGGACGGCGGGATATCCAGGGTCGCTGATAAGCGGATAGCCTGCGTCTGTGCAGATTCCGACATCCTTTCCCGAATCCAACAATCCGACTATTCTTGCGGCGGTCTGCCGTTCATTGTACTCGTGGTTTGAGAAGAGCATAGGAGGCTTTTCAACGCCTAGAAGCTTAAGCAGATTTCCCGTGTGGCGCGTGTCTTCGCAGGCCAGAGCCTCAAGGCTCTTCAAAGTTTCAATAACGCGTGGACTCGCGTCGGAGAGATTTCCTATTGGCGTCGCTATGATGAATAGTCTGGACATAATCACTTCTTCCTTGCGTAGCGTGAATAGCGACGCTTTACAACGGAGCGGCTTCCTTTCACCTTTTCCGTTCTACGGTTGATTCTAGACTTTGCCTTCATTCTGGAAGGTCTGATTGCCTTAAAGTCAGGCATGGTATTCTCTGGAGCATCAATGATGTCCTGAACCTGCATTGGTTCCATAATATCTTGTGTAATAGCATCTTCAGCAACTGAAGGTACTTCAGCAGGCAATGGCTTTTCAACGTCGGAAGAGTTTTCAACTTCCTCCTGCAATGTCTGGCTCGGCGGCTCCTCCTCTTTTACGGTCTCTTCGAACGTATGTTTGTTCCGAATGTTTTCTTGAGCGCTGCTTCTGTCTGAAACAGTTAGGCGGAGTATTTCGTCAACGTCCATTCCATTGCAAAGGGTCACAGCCATGAGGCCCGATTCGGAGGGAGAAAGTCCTGCGTTCCAGCCATTGACGAGCCGCTTTCCTTGCTCAATTGCGAGAGTGAGGGCCGTCATGGAATTTGTGATGAACTGTTGTTTGGTTAGTTCACGCTCCTTGTCGTCCGCTTCAGTGCGCAATGGGGCGAACAGGCACTCAGCGTTGCCGCTCCAGTTGAATTCGCCAAGCATCTTGATGATGGCGACGATGTTTGATATATGAGCGTTCCAATTCCAGCCGTCTTCGCCGCCGAACGGCATGTATGCAAGGGAATTTGTGGCGGCAAGAACGGAGTATGCCGACATATATGAAAGGTCATCGTTCTCAATGCATAGTCGCCAGAAACCAGGCTGGTTCAGCTGTGACATCATGAATGCGGCCTGCATAGGGCTTCCCATGTAAAGATGACCTCTGAATCTTCTGGAGTATCCTGTCATGAGTTCAATTGCATCGAATCCATTTCTGACGTTAATGAATCGTGTGACTCCGTTAAGTCCTTCGGCAAGCATATTGAACGATGATCTCCAATTGACGCCAAGGGGTTCCTCATATCCCTCGCGTCCAATGAAAAGTCTGAAATTGCGTGTGCCAAGGGCCTTTGCAATGAAGGCGGCGCGTTCAATCTTTCGCATTGCAAGCTGGCGGATCGTGTCATCGGGATTTGTGAATGCGCCGTTTCGAAACATGGCATCGCGTGTTAAGTCACAACCAAAAGATGAAAGCACAAGGTCGTTGTCCTCAAGAAAGTCCTGCGTTTTCCGCAGCATCAACTGGTCCTGCTGGTCAATGACGCGCCCTCTGTTGTCTGCCGTCCATGGTGCAATGTCGTCATCGTACGCTGAAATGCCCTCTAGGAGGTTCTCGTCAGCAGCCCAGGCCAATGTTTCGAAAGTGTCGTCGATTGATTCGGCAAGATAGACTGAATTACCAAAAGAGTCGCCAAGTCTGCGCGATATAATGCCTAATGGCATGATGCGCCTGATAATTCGACTTGAGTTGTTTTTTTCCTCGTTCTTTTTTCTCATAATATATTACAAAGTCTTGATTGATATGAATATGGGCATATAAGGCAGAAGCTCAAGCGTTGAGGAGGCGTCTATAGCGGTTTCCTTATCTGTGACTGGGTCATAGATGGTGATGGAGCTTGTAGTGCCTTTTATGCGGAACTGCTGGCTGGCGGACGACGGATTGAATGCCACGGCGAAGAGTCCGCCGTCGTTTTTGTAGGAGCTAACCTTTACCTCTGGATTGTCAGCCACGAGGGGACCGCCGTCAATCCAGTACGGATGGAAGGTGGCGTTCTTAAGGCCGAAGGCATAGAGCCGTCCGCGAATCTTCAGCTCAAGATCCTTTTGGATGAAATTTGGATAGACCATGAGATTGTGGAGCAGTGCGATGCCCATGAAATGCGAGGTGGTCTTGACGCCTTCGACTTGGTCGGCGCGACGATACTGCGGCAGCAGCATTCTGTCTGGGCCGACCTTTACAGCGTTCTCGTATCGGAACTGATCGAGTGACATGAACTCCATGTAGTAGTCATTTTTGACGAAATTTGAGCGGTACTGTTCTCCCATGAGCACGACATCTGCGAAGGCGTCGGCGGTGTTAGCCTGGTCAGCTCCGAGATGTGCAATAGTGATGGATTCGGGATTGAGTTTGCGTTGTGTGATGTATAGTCGCTCTTGGAAGAGTCGGGCTTCAAATTCAGGGTGGAAAAGGCGTCCGTTTTCGGTGCAGACGTCGGCTCCGAAGCAGTCATAATAGACGCCGTCCCAGTTGAATTTGGAGAGAGGCTCTTGGAACT
>JAEEGL010413643.1_pt1 | contig 13334 bp, 13 predicted proteins | sample 9134231 | NCBI WGS metagenome assembly JAEEGL01 (sample SAMN16246548, study PRJNA631951) | gut metagenome | biome: gut microbiome; feature: rumen; material: fiber-attached | host: Bos | place: Iran: Karaj | collected 2018-10 | reverse complement strand
TATTAGAAAAGAAGTTTCAAAAAGATTAAGATTACTTGGTTTAAATGAAACTAAGACTTATACATTAACATCTCCAGAAATGGCTAAACTATTTAAATATGAAGATAAACAACCTGTTGTTTTACCAAACCCTATGAGTAGTGATAAGTCAGTTATCAGAACAACAATCCTACCTTCATTAATAAATGTTTATGAATATAATAAAGCTCGTAAAGTAGAAAATATCAATATCTACGAAATAGCTAAGACATATGATTCAGAATATAATGAAGATTCTAAGATTGCTATGTTAATGAAAGGATCATATTCAATCAATAACTGGCAACATACAACTACTAAATGTGATTTCTATATACTAAAAGGAATCATCGAAAATCTATTAGATTATCTAGGATTCAAAAATAGATATACATTTGTAGCTAGTGAAATCCCAGAATTACATCCTGGTATGTCAGCTAAGATTTTATTAGATAGAGAAGAGATAGGTGTTATTGGTAGAGTTCATCCTTCTTATAAGAAAGAAGAAATCTACGTAGCAGAATTATCTTTAACTAAACTATATAACAAAACAATTAAACCATTAAAATATAAAGAAGCATCTAAGTATCCAGAAATCGAAAAAGATATGGCTTATGTTGTATCTAAGGATGTTGAATCAAGTGTTATTCAAGATCAAATTAAAAAATCTGGTGGCAGATTACTTGATAGTGTAGAAGTATTCGATATCTATGAAATGGATAATGAAAAATCTATCGCTTACAAACTAGTCTTCAAGGATCCTTCTCGTACACTTTCTGATGAAGAAGTAATGGAAGTATTTAATAAGATTATCAGTGAAGTTGAAGCCAAAACAGGTGCAAAACTTAGAAGTTAATAAAAAGAGTACAGAAAATGTGCTCTTTTTTACATTTTTTTAATAACAGATATTGACAAATAAATCTGTTTTTAATATAATGTTAATAACAGAAGGACAATAGTGAAAAAAAGCACTAATGTTTACATTGATAATAACAAATAAGTAAAAAGGAGAGAAATAATTATGAAAATCGGAAAGAAAAAAGATATAATAGAAATTGAAGAAGCTTTATTCGTAATCGATATGAATAATGGTTTTTGCAACAAAGGTTTACTTGCTGATCCATCAATCAAAAGAATAGTACCAGCAATTAAGAAATTAATTGAAGCGGTATTAAGAAAAGGTGAAGGATTATTCTTTGTTAACGATGAACATACAGAAGATAGTGTTGAACTTGAAAGATACTTAAGACACTGTATGGGTGATGAAGAATCCGAAACCATTGATGAATTCAACGAATACAAACCATATGCACATAAAGAATTCCGAAAGAATTCTAGAAATGCTATCTTTGCTCCAGGTATGATGGAAATGTTACTACAAATGAAAAAACTTAAAAGAGTAGTAATAGTAGGTTGTTGTACAGACTTGTGTGTACAGAACTTTGCTTTAGCACTTCGAGATTTCTTCGATCAATTCAATATGCATGTTGATGTAATCGTTCCAAAAGAAGCAGTAGAAACTTATGACATACCAGGAGTTCATGATCGAGAAGAAAAGAACCAAAGAACTTACTCAATATTTGAAGATAACGGTATAAAGCTAGTCAAAACATTGAAAGAAGGAGAATAAAATGGAAAGAAACTACACAATGATGACTGACCTATATGAATTAACAATGGGTCAAGCTTATTTTAAACAAGGAAAGGAAAACGATATTGCTGTATTCGATATTTTCTTTAGACAAAACCCATTTGGTAAAGGTTATGGTGTAATGGGTGGTCTACATGAAATAATAGACTTCCTAAAAAAAGCTCATTTTACAGATGAAGATATCGATTATTTAAGAGGCAAGAAATTATTTGATGAGGAGTTCTTACAATATTTAAAAACATTTGAATTCCATGGAAGCGTATACGCTATTCCAGATGGAACTCCAGTATTTGCTAACGAACCTATCGTAACAGTAAAAGCTCCATTAATTGAAGCACAAATAATTGAAACAATTTTATTAAGTTATGTTAATGCCGGTATTTGTTATACTACTGCAGCTAAACGTGTAACTGAAGCTGCTGGTGAAATACCTATTATGGAATTTGGTGCACGTCGTGCCCTAGGACCAGATACAGCATGTATGGCTAGTACCTATGCTGTAATTGGTGGATGCGTTGCAACATCAAACGTTTTAGCAGGTGAAGAAAACGACATCCCTATCAGTGGAACATTCGCTCACTCATTCGTAACATCATTCGATAATGAATATGATGCATTCATTGCCTATGCAGATACATATCCAGATAACTGTATTTTATTAGTAGATACATTTGATGTTTTAAGAAGTGGTGTACCAAATGCTATTAAGACAGCTAAATACTTAAGAGAAAAAGGTCACGAATTAAAAGGAATCAGAATTGATTCAGGTGACTTAGCTTACTTATCTAAAGAAGCTAAAAAGATGTTCGATAAAGCAGGATATCCAGATGTTAAAATCTGTATTTCTAATGGTTTAAAAGAACATACTATTCATTCATTAAAAGCACAAGGAGCAGTAATCAACTCTATTGGATTAGGAGACAACATCGTTCTTCCTGATCAAGCAAGAGTAGGTTGTGTATATAAACAAGTTGCTCTTAAATCTGAAGGTAAATATACTGCTAAGATTAAAGCAAGTAATGATGAAGCTAAAGCTATCACACCAGGTTATAAAAAAGTATATCGTTTCTATGATAAAGAAACTGGCTTCGCTTTAGGTGATGTTATTGCTCTTCATGATGAAAAGATACCAACAGATACATACACATTAGTTGACCCATTAAATGAAGAAAACAAAACAACATTAACTAACTACAATGTTCGTCCATTACAAGAAACAATCTTTAAAGATGGAGAATTAGTATATGAAGATCCATCAATAATGGAAAAGAAAGAATATTGTACAAAACAAATGGAAACATTATATCCAGAAGTAAAAAGAGAAGAAAATCCACATGGATACTATGTTGACTTATCTCTTGAATTATTAGACTTAAAGAAGAGAATGTTAAGAGCAGCTAAAGAACAAAAGGTAGAATACGACAAATAGATTAGGGGGATCTAAATGAATCAATTTGAAGAAAGCCGAAACAAATACAAAGTAAAAGAAAAGAAACTAATTTCAACTTACAGAGATGGTTATATTGGTAAGAATATTTACGAAGTAACACTTAATAATGGTGTTACAAGAAAGGTAGAACAAATAACAAAAGCTGGCCGTGAAGGTGATGCCGTTATTATCATACCTATTACTAAAGATAATAAATATGTAGTTATAGTTGAATCTAGACCAAATACTAGAGAAACTACATGTATTGAATTCCCAGCTGGTATGGTAGATTCTGGTGAAGACCATGCTACTGCAGCAGCTAGAGAATTATTAGAAGAAACAGGATACAAACCAGAAAAGTTAGTTGAATTAGAATGGCACTACCAAGATCAAGGATGTAGTGGAGCTATTATTAAATCTTTCGTAGCTTATAACTGTGAACGTGTTCAAGACCAAAGACTAGATGACACAGAAAGTATTGATTCATTTGAACTAACAGAAGAAGAAGTTAACGATTTAGCTCTAAATAATGAAATAACAGATTCTGGTAGTAGATTAGCATATTTTACATATACATTAAAAAAGCAAAATAAGACATTATAAGAGATTTTATTATTATTTCGTAAAAGTATAGGAATAAAACACAAAAACCTCTTAAAACGTCTAAAAATATACAAAGAAAGGATGTAGTTGTATGGAATTTAATGCACAAGAACATGCAACCAAGATAATAGACTTTATTAGAGACTATTATCAAAAGAATAACTTAGGAGGAGTAGTACTAGGTATTAGTGGTGGTAAAGACTCTGGTGTTGTAGCTGGCTTATTCGCTAAAGCTATTGGACCAGAAAATGTTATAGGTGTAACACTACCATGCCATAGTAAATCACAAGATGCTAATGACGCAGTTCTAGTAGCTGAAAAGTTTGGTTTCAAACTAATTAATCTAGATTTAACTTCAGTATATGATCAATTCGAAGAAGAAGCTAAAAAGATAGATGACTTCGTAGTAAGTGAAGATAGTGAAATTAATTTAAAACCAAGATTAAGAATGTCATCAGTATATTACTTAGCTCAAATGTATACTAAGAAAACTGGTAAAGTATACTTAGTAGCAGGTACAGGTAATAAATGTGAAATCTACGTAGGTTACTTCACAAAAGGTGGAGATGGAGTATCTGATATAAATGTATTAGGTGACTTAACCGTAGAAGAAGTAATCAAAGTAGGAGAAGTAATTGGTGTACCAGAACAAGTACTATATAAAGCACCAAGTGATGGGTTAAGTGGAAAAACAGATGAAGATAGATTAGGATTCACTTATGCTGATGTAGCAAAAGTAATCAATGGTGAACCTGTTGATGAAAATGTTAAAGCAGTAATTGAAAGAAAACATGCTGCAAATCAACATAAATTCAATATACCTATCTATAAGAAATAAAAAGGGGCAAGAAAGAAGGCTAGGAATGTCTAAAATCGGAGTTTTTGTAGGAAGCTTTAATCCTGTTCATGAAGGACACATTAAAGTAGTTAATTATTTACTAGAAAACAATTACGTTGATAAAGTATTATTGTTACCAACACCAAACTATTGGGATAAACAAGATTTAATCCCTGTAGAAGATCGTCTAAACATGTTAAGAGTCTATGAAACCGATAAAATAATCGTAGATGATAAACACAATGACTTCCCATATACTTACCAAGTATTAAGAAGTTTAAAAGAAGACTATGACGATGAACTATATTTAATAATGGGTGCTGATAACATAGAAAACTTTTATAAATGGCGTAACGTAGATGAAATACTATTAAACAAAATAATAGTATTAAATAGAGATAACATAGATATTAACAAATATCTAAAGAATTATCCTAAAGAACAATTCATTCCAGTTACTGACTTCCCATTCATTAATGTCTCTTCTACAGAGATTAGAAATGGTAAATTTAAACACATACATCCAGAAGTAATTAAATATATTAAAGAACATAATTTATATAAGGAGGATTAATTATGAACAGAAATATTGAATTTGATTTAAAACCAGAAAGTGTAGTACAAATGTTAAGTGGTTATTTATCACTTAAACATAATAAAGTAATTAGAGTACAAGAACAACATAGAGTATACAAACCAGGTTATCATGAAGATGATGACGTAAAAGTAGAATTCTTCTACCAAGATGGTGATAAACCTGTATATCTATATCCAAATGATGTAGAGGAAATCTTAAAAGGTTTAATAAATGAAAACTATGATATAGCAAGAATGATTTACGATACAGATATTACACAAAATAATAGACCAGTTTTCCATGGGGTAAAATTATTTTTAACAGAAAAAGAAGTTAAACATAATATGCAACCCTAAAATAATTTAAGTAAGGAGGGGGTTACTTATGTTCGATGAACAAAAAACAATAGAATTCTTCAATCGTATTATTAATGCTCCTGAAATCTCAGATGAAGAAATTGAAGAAAACGTAGCTAAGTTTCATGAATACTTATCTTTAACACATATGTGTGATGAAGATACATTAGAAAAACTAGGTAAAATAGTTGAATGCCTTCATGAAATACTTGTTATTAGAAATACAATTGGTTACGTAGATGTAAGTACATTACTATTAGCAGAACCAGAACCACAAATGAGACTAACAAAGAAACCTAAAAAAGCAACTCAAACAAAGCACTACAATCATTATCACAGCAGTTCTTCAAGTGGTTGTGGTGGAAATAGTTCAAGTTCTAGTTCAAGTTCTTGTTGGGGAAGTAGCACAAGTTCTAGTTCATGTGGTGGAAGTAGTTCAAGCTCATGTGGCGGAAGTAGTTCTAGTTCATGTGGCGGAAGTAGCTACTCAAGTCGTTGCTAATGGAAACAATTAAATTATTTGGTCAAGAACTAGTAGTTAAAAATGAACTATGTAGTACTAACCCAAAATATATAAAAAATTGTAGACCTGCATTAAGACTCTACATAAAACTAACAGACAACTGCAATGCACACTGTCTGTTTTGTGCTAATAGTAATAGTTGTGATTATGGGAATCTAGATCTAAAAAAACTAGAATATGTAATAAGATATCTAGTAAACGAAGAAAGACTTCAAGGTATATCTATTACTGGTGGTGAACCGTTATTAGAAATTAACAAATTATTTCAATTATTAGATTTAATTTATACAATAAATCCTAATATTGAAATTCAGATATCTACTAATGGTATTAATTTATCTAAATTAAAACAATATCCAGAACTAGATAAACTAGAAAGTATTCATATTTCTAGACATCACTATGATGATAATGTAAATAATCAAATATTTAGATCTAATCAAGTTGCTCAAGCAAAAGACATAATCGCACTTCAAGAACACTTACAAGATAAAAAGATCGTAAATATTAATACAATAGTTATGAAAGATTACATATCTAATGAAGAAGAAATAAGAAATATGTTAGATCATGTAGGTGAATTAGGTGTTTATAAAAATGGTTTTATCTCTTTAATGAGATGTAATCCCTATGCTGAACAACAATTCATCAATTTTAACGATATTTTTAAGTCATTAGGAGGATCTTTCTTCAACGGACATCACTTCTACCATCAAGAGTATTGTGAATGCTTAGATGGCATCTATTTAACTAAATACAATAAATTAGTTGAATACTACGCTCGTATGCTAAAAGACTGTGAATGTCCATATACTACTCAATTAGTATATACATCAGATAATAGATTAACTGCCGGTTTTGGTAAAAAGCTAATATTAAAATAGGTGATAATATGAAAACATTTAAAGAAATAATAGAATACCTTACAGAAAAGAATATGACCCTATCAACCATGGAATCATGTACAGGTGGTGCTATAGCAAATGCTATAACTAGCATTGAAGGAGCATCAGAAGTACTAAAATTCAGTGCTGTAACATACTCTAATGAATATAAAATAAAAATGGGTGTTGATCCTAATGTAATAGAAAAATACTCAGTATATTCAATGGAAACAGCACATGAAATGGCTAAAAATATTTCTAAATACACTAATTCCAATATTGGAATAGGTATTACAGGTAAACTTAATAGAGCAGATAAAAGAAATAACTTTGGTAAAGATAATGAAGTATTCATTGCTATTTACTATAACAATGAATTCTATGATACTAATATAGTTGTAGATCAAAAGAGTAGAGCAGAAAACAAAGAAGTTATTATTCAAACAATAATAAATAGATTGGAAGAGATTCTATGGAAATAAAAAGAGTAAAACTGTTTGTTAATGACAATGATTTATCAAAAAGAGTAGCAGAAGAAGTAACACAAGAATTAACTAAATATGGTTTTGAAATAGTTAATGAAAACTTCGACTTAGGTATCTCCATTGGTGGAGATGGCTGTTTCTTAAGGATGGTAAAATCATCTAACTTTAATGAAAATGTTCATTACATAGGAATTAATAGTGGTACACTAGGATTCTTACAAGAAATAAATATTGAAGATACTAAAGACTTCGTAAGAAGATTAAGTATTGGTGATTACAAAGAAGAACATCTAAGTGTCCAACAAACAAATATCATTACAGAAGATAAAACTTATAACTATACAAGTTTAAATGAAGTAGTAGTAAGAAGTAAATATTTCAATACTTTAAAGATCGATGTTTATGTTGATGATGAATTCCTAGAGCACTTTAGTGGTGATGGTCTACTTATTAGTACTAGTACAGGAAGTACTGCATATAATATGAGCTTTGGAGGTAGCATAGTATATAATACCTTAAAGACATTATCTATCACACCAATCGCTCCATTAAACAATAAATTCTATAAATGTTTGACTAATACAGTAGTTATACCTGATAATAAGATTATCAGATTAACACCTACTCAAGAACACTATAATTTATTTATAATGATTGATGGTGAAAACAAAGAAATAGATAACGTTCTAAAAGTTGAAACAAAAGTTGGAACAAGAACTATTAAATGTTTAAGAATGAATGATTATCATTTCATTAAAATAGTAAATGATAAATTATTAGAAAAATAATGGAGGTTTTTATGTATAGTAGTGAAGAAGAATTTTTAAAGAATTATGACCCAAGTCAATACGATAGACTATCTCTTACTGTTGATATCTTAGTATTAAGTATCAGTGATGAAGAAGTCTCCAATTATCGTAAGACAAGTAAGAAACACATGAGTGTTTTATTAGTTAAAAGAGATAATTATCCATTTAAAGATAAATGGTGTCTTCCAGGAGGTTTCGTAGATGTAGATGAAGAATTAGAAGCATGTCCTGGTAGAATCCTAGCTCGTGAAACAAACATTCATAATATTTACTTAGAACAATTATATACTTATGGAGGAGTTCATAGAGATCCTAGAATGCGTGTTGTATCTACTTCTTATATGGCTCTAATCGATAAGAATAGATTAGATTACAAACTAAATGATAATACATCATGGTTCAATGTAAGCTATGAAGAAAAAGATAATGTTGTAACAGTATACTTAGATAATGGTCAAGATAGATTATCATTCAAGATTAAAAAGACATTAAGAGAATTAACTACTGACCGTTATAAATTTGACATAGTAGAAAACAATTCAATTGCTTTCGACCATCCACTAGTTATTCTAGCTGGTATTGAAAGATTAAAGAATAAAGTAGGTTATACAGATATCGTATTTAATATGATGCCTGAATACTTCGCTCTAGGTGATTTACAACAAGTATATGAAGTAATTCTTAATAAGAAACTATTAGACCCTGCATTTAGAAGAATCATTGCTGATAAGGTTGAAAAGACTGATTTAGTTAAAACAGGTGGTGGCCACCGACCATCAGCACTCTTCAGATACAAAAAACATAAATAAAAAAAAGACTTTTTTCAAAGTCTTTTTTATTTTACTATTTTTGACCAGCTGTATAAGTTTGTGTAACTGTCTTAGTGTTACCAGTAAATTCCCAACCTTCTAAGTAAGAGTATTTACTCCAAGTATATTGATATGAAGTATAAGTTTGAGTATTTAATGTAGCATCTATAAATTCATCAGTGATCTTATAGCACTTATCGAATTGTTTAGTGTATCCTGCTGGACAATTATATCCAGTTAATTCACCTTTCTTAACCTTGTAACATTTCTCACCAACTAATTTAGCATCAGCATCTTCGCAATAATATGTTCCAGGTTCTTTAACTAACTTGTAACACTTAGTATTTTCACCTGTACCTGTAGCTGTATATCCAGTAGGACAAGTATATTTATAAATATCTGTTGCAGTTGCATCAATCTTCTTTTCACATTTCTTAGTTGAACTATTTAATGTGTATCCACTTGGACAAGAATATGTATCTTGACCAGGATGAGCAGTTGCGTCTTTAGTAATTGTACACTTAGTACCATTTAATGTTCCACCTTGAGGACAAGTATAAGAACCAGTACCAGGTTGTTCAGTAGCTGCATATGTCTTTTCACATTTCTTAGTAGAATTATTTAATGTATATCCACTTGGACATGTGTAAGAAACATGTTTTTCAGCTTGAGTTGTAATTGTACACTTAGATCCATTTAATGTTCCACCTTGAGGACAAGTATATGTAATCTTTTCAGTAGCATCTATAGTAGATGTTGTTGTTCTCTTACATCTATTTCCATCTCTAGTGTAACCACTTGGACAACTATAACTTGGTGTAGCATCTATAGTAGATGTTGTTGTCTTATGACACTTAGAACCATCTCTAGTATATCCACTTGGACAACTATAATTTGTAGATTTAGTTCTTGTATAGTAAATATATTTATACCATATACCCTTGTTTCCACAAGGAGCACCACAAGCAGCACCTGATATAGCACCTTGTAATACTAACTTACTTAATTCACCAGTATAAGCAGCTCCAGAAGAAGTCTTGTATTGAGTACCGCCATTCTTCCAATCACTATATGAAACTGATGCAGTAGCATCTATAGTAGATGTACTGGATTTATGACATTTAGAACCATCTTTAGTGTAACCACTTGGACAAGTATAAGTTACAGATAATTCTGCATAATCAGTATTAGTTTTTGTACATTTCTTTCCACTTAATGTGTATCCTGAAGGACAACTATATGAAGCTTGTGATGTAGCATCATAAACTTTATAACAACTTGTTCCGTTTCTTGTATATCCACTTGGACAAGTATAAGAAACATCCTCAGTTGCAGCAGTAGTTAAGATACAATTCTTACCACTTAATGTTCCACCTTGTGGACAAGTATATGAACTTGCACCAGGTGTATATGTAGCTGTGTAAGTCTTAGTACACTTAGTACCATTTAATGTATAACCACTTTCACAAGTGTAAGTAGTTTGACCATGAGTCACAGTAGCATCAGTGTATTTAACACAGTAAGCACCGTTCTTAGTATATCCATCTGGACAACTATATTCAGTACCAATTTTTGTTTTAATAACATCAGTATAAACAACATGTTCAGCACCAGTGTTATATTTTGCAGGAGTTACAACAGTAACATCTTCAGAGTATACAGGAGTAGCATCAATTGTTGCTCCAGTAGTACGTCTATAACATCTGTTACCAGTTAATGTATAACCTGCAGGACAAGTATAAACTGATTTAGTAGTATAAACTGCTTTTCTATGTTGATAGTATAGTACTTGAGTAGTACGTATACCCATATCAGCATCTTTTACACTAGTATATTCAGAATATTCATCATCATCACTGTATCCAGGATTCTTACTGTCTCCAGTATATTTACTGTCATCAGCATGTGAATCACTGTATGATCCATTACCTGAACCATTATTAGATCCGTTATTAGATCCTTTTTCGTTAGTACCATTACCATTTCCATTACTATTACTATTATTATTAGTTCTAGAACCATTATTAGTAGTAGCAACAGTATTTGAACTAGTACCAGTACCATTTGCAGTTAAAGTTTCAAGAATATAATCTTTTTCATCTTTACCACAATTTAATTCAACTTTTAATACATATTGATTATCAGCTGTCTTAGTAACTTTGACACCACTTGTATTTTGATCACAATAATTTTTATGTTTATCCTTAAATTGAATAATCATCTTATCATCAATCATTTGTTGTAATGTCATTGATGAAGATTCACCAACAGTTGATGGTAATCTATCACCAACATAGTACTTTTCAGCAGCTTCTTTCATTGTATTGATATTATTAGAATAAACATTATTATAAAGTACTTCCATATCAGGTTTTGGGAATAACCAAATTAACAATAATATGAATAGTACTAAAAGAATAACTTTAATAATAATATCTTTCCAGTTAATACCAACTTTATAAGTTACTTCTTTTTCTTCGTACATATTAATACCTCCTTATATTATTTTGATACGTTATACATATGATAATTATTTAAAGCCATAGCTTCCATATCATTTTGAATTCTTTGACCAAATGTTTGACCATCTACTAGAACATCTTCGATTGCCCATTCATAGTCACAACCATTATTTACCCAAGCATTCATTTCATCATATGTAACGATGTCTGGTACATAAATAGGTTTTCCATCTTCATCAACACCAGAAACATTTAAGTAGTTGTAAACTTCCCATTCTTGAGAAACTTTTTGAACTTCTCCTTTTTCTGGTCTGTATTCATAATGGTTAGCCATTACCATTTGGAATTCAGTAGTAATAATTAATGCAATAGCATGGTTAGCTAATGCTTGTTCACTTGTAATAGTGTATTCTTTACCATTAACAGTAATATGAGCACCATTACCTTTCATTAAGTCAGCCATTGCTTGACCAACTTCTCTATAAATTGTATTAATTGTTTCTCTATCAGTAGCAGAGAACATTTCAATACGTTTAGTTTGGAACCATAAAGCTAATGGATAAGCGCCATTATCTTTGTAATTACCAAATGCTTCTAAGAATCCAACATGTTTAACATTTGGATTTAATGCACCTTTAACGCTGTCTTCTCCAACTGCATATAGTATATGAGTTAAATAATCTGGAACATTAATTGGAGAGATTAATAGTTGTAGTAAATTTAAATGTAATACATCAATTTCTTCCATTGATTTTGGAGTATATACACCCCAAGAATATTTAATTAAAGTAAAGATTTCTTCAACTGTATATTCTTGATTTGTAAAATAATTGATAATTCCAGCTTCTTTTAATTCTTCAACTAATTTAGTAGCAAGTCCTAAAACATATGCATCATCATATATTTCTCCGAAGTTGCTAGCATCCATATCAGCTTCTACAACTATTGCTGTATCTGCTTTAGCACTTACAGGTTTTGCTGCAGTAGCACCAAAAGCAGTGAATGCCATTACTAAACCAGTAACTGCAGAGATAACTCTTTGTCTTACTGTAGTTCCACTCTTATTTCCTTTAGGTTTAACTAAAGAAGCATCATATTCAGCCCTTTTAGCTTCATCTGATAATACCTTATAAGCTTCGTGTAATTGTTTTTCATATTCAACCAACTCAGCATATTCAGGACTATCAACGTGAGCTAAACTCTTTTTAGTGGTGATATCTCTTTGAATTAGATCATATCTAGCATCAAGTGAAGATAAATCAACACTAGAGAAACTTTCGCCTTTGGCTATAGAATAGCGAAATAACTCGTAATAATTCTTCATATCCTTTTCCCCCTTTTGAAGTAAAACTCCTTCAAATCACGGCCTATACTACCACTCCGCCATTTAAAAGTCAACATTATCCTATATATAAGAAATGCCAATTTTTACCTCTTCTCATGCCCAAATTATAACAAATTCGTTAAAAACGTGTCAAAAACTCCTAGTTATTTAATAGATAAACTTTTTAAAACCATAAAAATGTGGTATAATCACCGTACATACACGGGGTAGACTGGCTTCGACAGGGTATGTTTGAATATGAATGCAAGTGGTGGAGCACCTAAACTCAAAATTAAATTAAAATGACGAAACTGAATATAGTTTCGCTCCTAATGCTTTAGCATTCGCCTAATAATAGGTTGAGGAGCACTTTTATATACTTTTACTCATAGGGTAATATAAAAGTTTATAAATATGAGTTATATTACTGTATTTCCTAAGTTACAGTAACGAATTCTTATTAGGATAGCTAAAGATTTATGGTACGTTATAGCCATTACTTTAGTGAAATTAAAATCTAACTAAACTTGTAGATTTTGTATTACAAAGTATCTTGGACATGGGTT
>JAEEGL017188103.1_pt1 | contig 13335 bp, 10 predicted proteins | sample 9134231 | NCBI WGS metagenome assembly JAEEGL01 (sample SAMN16246548, study PRJNA631951) | gut metagenome | biome: gut microbiome; feature: rumen; material: fiber-attached | host: Bos | place: Iran: Karaj | collected 2018-10 | reverse complement strand
GGTCTGGCCCTTTTTGCATTCATTGCCGAGGAGATGTTCCGCTCTTGCGAAGCTACAAGCAATGAGCGTCGTCAGCAGGTCGGCGAAGTGTTAGGTAAGAAAATCTCAGTACAGGACTTCCAGTCTCTTGTAGAGGAGTATGAGGATGTCCTCAAGATGACACAGGGACGTGACAACTTCTCTGAAGAGGAGCTCAACCAGATCAAGGATCAGGTATGGCAGCAGTTTGTCAACAATACCATCCTCGAGAAGGAAGCAAATAAACTGGGACTGACAGTGACCGACGAGGAACTGCAGAACGTACTCAAGGCAGGGACGAATCCCATGCTCATGCAGACGCCTTTCGTCAATCAGGAGACTGGTCGCTTCGATGTGACGCAGCTCACCAAGTTCCTCGCTGACTACAAGAAGGCACAGCAGACTCCTGAGGTGGCCGAGCAGTATCAGCGCATGTATAACTACTGGAAGTTCATCGAGAAGCAGCTCCGCGACAACCTGCTGGGACAGAAGTACCAGACGCTGCTCGCACAGTGCCTGTTCTCGAATCCCATTTCTGCCAAGATGGCATTTGCCGGTCAGAACGAGGAGAGCGACATCCAGCTGGCAGCACTGCCTTACTCTACCATCAAGGATGATGAGGTCGAGGTGACGGATGCGGACCTGAAGAAGATGTATGACGAGAGGAAGGAGATGTTCAAGCAGTATGTGGAGAGCCGCGACATCAAGTATGTCGACTTCCAGGTAGTACCTTCTGCTGCTGACCGCACAGAACTCAACAAGTCTATGGCTGCTGCCAAGGAGCAGCTGGAGGCTGGCATGGCTCCTGCAGAGGTGGTTCGCAAGGCACAGTCTGCTGTTCCCTATCAGGGCTTTGCCGTAAGTCGTGCTTCTCTGCCTACCGACGTTGCTGCTCAGATTGACTCTTTGCAGGTTGGTCAGGTGTCAAAGGTCTTCGAGACTCGTTTCGACAATACACTCAATGTCATCAAGTATATCGCCAAGGTACAGCTCCCCGACTCTGTGGAGTACCGCCAGATTCAGGTGGGTGGCGAGAGTGCTGAGGATGCCCACAAGCGTGCTGACAGCATCTATACCGCTCTGAAGGGTGGTGCTGACTTCGAGGCTTTGGCCAAGAAGTATGGTCAGACTGCTGACAAGCAGTGGCTCACTTCTCAGATGTACGAGCGTATGACAACCATCGATGGTGACACCAAGGAGTATCTCACTGCACTGACGACACTGGGTGCTAACGAAATGAAGAATATCGAACTCACACAGGGTAACATCGTCCTTCAGGTGACAGCTCGCAAAAATATGATTGACAAGTACGATGTTGCTGTGGTCAAGCACACCATCGATTTCTCAAAGGATACCTACTCACAGGCTTACAACAACTTCAGCCAGTATGTCAGCGAGAACAAGACGCTCGAGGATCTGGAGAAGAATGCTGCTAAGTTCGGCTATAACGTTCAGGAACGTAAGGACCTCTACAATTCTGAGCACACAGTGGCTGGCCTGCGTTCTACGCGTGACGCCATGAAGTGGATCTTTGATGCCAAGGCTGGCGAGGTATCTCCGCTCTATGAGTGTGGCAACAACGACCACCTGCTGGTCATCGCACTCACCAAGGTGCATCCTGAGGGCTATCGTGACCTCGCTGATGTCGAGGATATGGTGAAGCCTGAGGTCATTCGCGACAAGAAGTTCGAGAAACTTGCTGCCAAACTGGCTGGCGTGAAGAGCATTGACGATGCCAAGGCCAAGGGTGCTACGGTGGACAGCGTTCGTCAGATTACCTTCTCTGCTCCTGCCTTCGTGCAGGCTGCTGGTGCCAGCGAGCCCGTCCTCAGTGGTGCTGTGGCATCCATGAAGGCTGGCGACTTCACTGCTGCTCCCATCAAGGGTAATGGCGCTGCCTATGTCTTCCAGGTGTTGGCAAAGAAGGAACGTGAGGGTGCAAAATTCGATGCCAAGCAGCAGATGGCTCAGCTGCAGCAGCGTGCACTCCAGGCTGCAAGCCGTTTCATGAACGAGCTTTACTTCAAGGCGAACGTCAAGGACAATCGCTACCTCTTCTTCTAAGGAGAGGGGTTTGGTTCCGTAGCTCAGTTGGATAGAGCAACAGCCTTCTAAGCTGTGGGTCTTGGGTTCGACTCCCAACGGAATCACTACATAATGAGGGTATCAATCATATTGTTAGTATTGCTGTGCATGGTTGCTTGCCAGCAGAAGCAACAAGAACCTGTGGTGACACCATGGGGACAGATTACTGATACCATTCCCACCGACGATGATTTTGACCTCGATGCCATTCAGCGCAATGGTGAACTCATAGCACTCACACTCACGGGTCCGGAGACTTACTACGACTATCATGGTCGCCATCTGGGTACCCAGTATATGCTGGCCCAGCGCTTTGCCGATAAGATTGGTGTCATGCTGCGCATGGAGGTTTGTCGCGACTCAGCAGAGATGCTGCAGCGACTGAATGACGGAGAGGCAGACCTCATCTGCTATCCCATGACCAAGGAGGGCATAGGCTGGCTCGTGGGGGATGACAAGGAGGACCTCTCACGTGAACTCGCTGCATGGTATGAGCCGTCACTGGTCGATTCTGTCAAAAAGGAGGAGGAGTTCCTTCTCTCTTCGCGTTCTGTCAAGCGCCGCGTATTCTCGCCCATGCTCAATAGGGCAGGGGGTGTCATCTCGCATTACGATGGCTTCTTCCAGCGTTATGCTGCTACCATCCGTTGGGACTGGCGCCTCATGGCAGCACAGTGTTACCAGGAGTCTACGTTTGACCCGCAGGCGCATTCATGGGCTGGGGCCTGTGGACTGATGCAGATCATGCCAGGTACGGCAGACCATCTGGGACTGCCTCGTGGTAGCATCTATGACCCGGAACAGAACATCGCTGCAGCAGCGAAATACCTGGGTGAACTGGACCAGAACTTTAAGGACATCCCTGAACGGGCAGAACGGACCAAATTCGTCCTCGCAGCATATAATGGCGGACATTTCCATATCCGCGATGCCATGGCCCTGGCGCGTAAACATGGCAAGAATGCCCAGCACTGGCGCGAGGTGGAACCGTATGTCCTAGGACTCAGCAAACCGGAATATTACAACGACCCGGTGGTCAAACATGGCTATATGCGTGGTTCTGAGACGGTGGACTATGTCCGTAAGATTCATGAACGATGGAATGGCTATCGTGGTGTCAAGACGATCCGTAGCAGCGTAACAGTCAATGGCACGCCCCAGAAAGCCAAGCGCGAACGCAAGAAGAAATATCAGATTGAAGCAAACTAACCACTTCTAAAATATTGAAGATATGAAACAACGAAATCACTCATTCATGTTATCCGTACTCATGAGTATGGCCGTAACAAACGCTTTTGCAGGGAGCATCGCTGATACAGGGGATGCTGACGATCAGCCTAAGGGGGCTATAGTGATTGCTACCACACAAGGTAATACTGATACCTCTACAGCCTTCAATACCGAGAATACGTGGGTGAATACGCACGAGTATGAAATGACCGTTGACCCCGTCAATAATCCGAAACTGGTGGTGAAGGGCATGGCTCGCAACGTGTCTCTGGATTACTTCCGTTTCAACTGGAATGGCGATGATCCTACTGCTCAGACCGTCTTCTCTGGCACCAGCGCAACATTGCCTGCTGGCTTCCTCAGGGAAGAGTGGAAGAGGATGACCATCACACCACTGAATATCGAGAATATGGTGGATGGCGAGACGTATGAGTTCATCCTGACATCATACGAAGTGTTGCCCTATGCGCGTGTTCCGCGCATACGCCATCATATTCTGTTGAAGAAGGTGATGCCTACAGAGGCGAAGACGCTGACCTTCCGTCCCAAGCAGGAGGTGGAGGATGGCTCTGGCAAGGTCATTGCCTACATGATTCCCAACAAGGAGTACACCGATGCTTTCCCCTATCGTCCCTGGGCTGCTCCCGGTCAACCGCGTGCTTTTGCCTACCACCAGACCAAGGCAGAGATGGAGGCATGCTACGATGCGCGTGATGAGAAGGCAAACAATGGTTTCAAAAACCTGAGCAACATCTTCTATAACCTTTCAAAGAATGGTCAGAATGGTTACGACGGTAATCCCGAGGTCTATGATGAAAACGAGTGGGACAAGACCTTCGAATTTGTTTTCGGGACTTCTCTGCACAAGGGTGACGAGGAGGTTGACCTCGTGGATGCCAAAGGCAAGGGTGTTACCTACGAACATCCTGTGGGCTATGATACCAACCAGAAATACATGCTGAACGTCGATGCAAGCTTCATCGATGGTGAGACATGGCATGAGGTGAAGCCTGCTACCATCTATCCGGGTGTCTCTACACGGATGAAGGCGAACGGTGATGTCGAATGCTTCAACGAGGATTATCGGGTGGAGAGCAATCAGACCTTCCAGTTCCAGTATGCGTGCTGGCACCATGCCAATACCGTAGCATGGGCAAGTGCTGACAAACAGCACAAGCTCCAGTGGAGCCACGAGGGGCTCAACCAAAGCTATGATTTTAAGGATATTGTTTCGAAAAACACTTACGATCCGATCTTCTTCGGAAATGGCTCTGCTGGTGACATGACGCTGCTGGGCCTGACGGATAAGCGTTTCCTTGACATCTATAGCTATACCATCGAACTGAATACCGAACCTGATGGTTCTGGTCAGGTGAATCCGTACTTCGTACCCAATATCAATATTGAGACCAAGAAGATTGAGTATGTTCAGCGCTATACGCAGATTGAAGCTGCGCCTATCGCAAACCATACGGAATACCTCATCATCACCATGAAGGATGCCTTCAACCACGATGTCCCCATGGTGCTCGATGTCCGCATTATCAGTCCAAACAATACGGAAACGGGTATCGACCAACTCGCCATGCCATCGGACAAGGCCCTCCAGCCCGACGAGGTCTATTATAACCTCAATGGCCAGCGCGTAGATCATCCCACCCCTGGCCTCTACATCCATCATGGCCACAAAGTTGTAATAAAATAACATTCTCGACAACTTACCCAACCCTCTCTTGCCGTGTAAGAGAGGGCTTCAACCACTCCCCAACCCTCGCCAATCTTTGGCGAGGGCTAAAAAAAATAATCGCAGAGGCCGACGATTATTTTTGCCCTTTTTGGTATCGCGGAACGACGCGATGTCTTTTTTAATCGGCTACGCGCAGCCATTAGAGCCCCTTGCAGGGGCGGCTTTAATGCAGGGTGTAAAATAATAATGGCGAATCCCGAAGGGACGAAAGCTTGGTGAGCCAACCTTGATATAATCTGAAAAATAGGGTCTTCCGTATTTTTCAGTTACATCCTTCCCATATAGGGGAAGGCTTGGTTAGGGTGGATGTTTCTTTTAGTTCTTTTCTTCGCGCCAAAGAAAAGGACAATAACCTTCTTCTATTCTATTTCAATGATTGTTTCTTCAAACAATCCTTCCCGAGTAATAACATACCGGCGGGAATTGACCAGTTCCGGCTTACGTTCCTTATCATGCGACTGATAATAGAAAATAAGCGTAATCTCATATTTCGTCGTGATAAAATACTCCATGGAGGTCTGACCAAAGTCTTCCTCGCGGTCTTCATCCTTCTGCTCAAAGAGGCATAGCCTATCAATGGGCTGGTGCTTGGCATCCATGGTATAGAGATAGAGTCGGGGAGAGATGGAGTCTACCATCTCTGCCAGCAGGATGACAGGCTTGCGATAGGCCGTAGGCAGTGCCAGGGCCTTCAGGTGGGCATTGACGGGATAGTTGAAAAACTCGTTGATGGTCTTGGGGACAGACGCGAAATGGCCTATCAGCTCGATGTCGCTGCCAGCAGACTTGATGGGCAGGGTATGGACAGCCAGCGTGTCAAACCATGCATCGACAGGGTTGTCATAGATGCCAGCCTTTTTCTGAATCTCTTGGACCGTCTCTGCCTTGCGGATACTGTCAACCATCTCCATATAGTATGCTGCATCTTTCTTTTTCTTACATCCTGTCAAGAAGGAAATAAGCAACAAACAACCAACAATCAACGATATTTTTTTCATTGTTTCCGTATTTTTGCGCAAAAATACAAAAAAACTCCCAACTTTCAACACTCAACTCTCAACTTTTTCGTAATTTTGCAGCAAAATGACAAAAATGAAGCATTTGTCGATACTGATTCCTACGTTCAACGATGTGTGTACGACGCTGGTCACTACGTTGCACGAACAAGCCGAAACCCTGGGTATTGGCTACGAGATCCTGGTAGCTGATGACGGGTCAACAGACAAGGCGGTGGTGGAAAAGAACAGACAAATCAATAGCCTGTCCAATTGCAGACTGATAGAACAACCAGCAAACCAAGGCCGGGCAGCCATCAGGAATTTCCTGGCCCGCCAGGCAACCTATCCATGGCTGGTATTCATCGATAGCGATATGGTAGTGTGCAGGGGGGACTTCCTCAGACGCTATGCAGAGACAACGGATGCTTCCATCGTGGACGGAGGAGTGGTCATTGGACAGGTGCAACCAGGAAACCTGCGTTCGCTCTACGAGAAGGCTGCAGAACAGGAACACACTTTCGAGAAACGCCAGCAGTCGCCCTATCAGGACTTCCATACTGCCAACTTTATGATTGAGCGTGAATTGATGTTGCAGCATCCTTTTGACGAGCGTTTCCGCTATTACGGCTATGAGGATGTGTTGTTTGGCAAGGCGATGCAACAGGCTGGCATACCCATCACGCACATGGACAATCCCTTGAGTTTCGAGGTCTTCGAGGATAATGCGGCATTCGTCGCAAAAACCGAAGAGGGTTTACGCACGCTCTATACGTTCCGGGAGGAACTGAAGGGCTATTCCCGACTCCTCGACACCATGTCCCGTCTTCCCCGAACTCCCCTCCGCCTTTGGCACAAGCTTTTCGGAAAGCTCGAAAAACAAAACCTTATAGGGAACAAACCATGTTTGTTGATCTTTAAGCTTTATAAAATCGGCTATTTTTCTTCTCTTTAGGGGCTCCCCTAATACCCCTTTTTTTGCAGGATGACCCATGCTGGTCAGCAACATCCCCAACCCCTTCTTGTTCCTAAGAAGGGGCTTCAACCACACCCCAACCCTCGCCAATCTTTGGCAAGGGCTAAACTGACTGCGGGCAGAGACCGCCCTCCGTCAGGCCTTTTTGGTATGATTCACAAGCTTTCGCCCTACGGGTGAATCATGTATTTTTATCGGCTGGCGCCTGGTGTTATTCGTTTGATTTGTGTTCGCTAAAAAATTCTCTAATTCTCCAATTCTTGAAGATAAAAGTCATCGCGTCGTTCCGCGATACCAAAAAGGGCAAAAATAATCGTCGGTTTCTGCGATTATTTTTTTGAGCCTTCACCCTTTGAAGGGGGAAGGATGGGATGGGGGTTGGTACCCTCTCTTATATGCTTAAGAGAGGGGCGGGTGAGTTGTAGAAAAACCTTCTTTGGTTCTTTCTTCGAAGAAAGAAATAAATATTATGTTGTTTTATTTGGAAGAATCAAATTTTTGTGTTATTTTTGCAAAAGAATATGAACACGGACGAATATAAGACCATTTCAGCGACTAGCGAAGGCTATTACACTGAGAAGCGAAGCAAGTTCCTGGCTTTTGCCCACCATGTGGAGACAATCGACCAGGTCAAGGACATCATTGCCGCTTATCGGAAGAAATACTACGATGCCCGCCATGTATGCTATGCCTATATGCTGGGACCAGAGCGCCAGGACTTCCGTGCCAATGACGATGGGGAACCCTCATCAACAGCTGGCAAGCCCATCCTCGGACAGATCAACTCCAACGAACTGACGGACATCCTCATCGTGGTGGTACGCTACTATGGTGGTGTCAACCTGGGAACCAGCGGACTCATCGTAGCCTATCGCGAGGCTGCTGCTGACGCCATTGCACATGCCACTGTCGAAACCCGCCAGGTGGAGGAACTGGTGAAGTATTCTTTCTCTTATTCCCAGATGAATGATGTCATGCGTATTGTCAAGGACATGAATCCCCGCATCATCTCCCAAACCTATGACAACGTCTGCGAAATCACCCTCTCTATCCGCAAATCCGAATCCCAAACCCTCCGCCAACGATTGGCGAAACTCCTGTAAATGCTTGCAGAGAATCCGTGTTCGTTTATATAAAAACAAAAATTCTTTGTTTTTTTTGATGTCTATTCGAAAATAATTCGTAACTTTGTCACCCAATTTAAAACGCATTCATAAAAAATAATAATATTATGGCAATAGTAAAACCATTTAAGGGAATCAGACCACCGAAGGAACTGGTGGAACAGGTAGAAAGCCGGCCGTATGACGTGCTGGACAGTGAAGAAGCAAGGGCAGAGGCAGGAGACAACGAAAAGAGCCTCTACCACATTATCAAGCCGGAGATTGACTTCCCCGTAGGGACTTCTGAGTATGACCCCAGGGTGTATGAGAAGGCTGCGGAGAATTTCAAGAAGTTCCAGGACAAGGGCTGGCTGGTACAGGACGCGCGTGAACATTATTATATTTATGCACAAACTATGCAGGGTAAGACCCAGTATGGTCTGGTGGTGTGTGCCCATACGGATGACTACCAGAAGGGGAACATCAAGAAGCATGAGTTGACGCGCCGCGACAAGGAAGAAGACCGCATGAAGCATGTGCGCGTGAACAATGCCAATATCGAGCCGGTATTCTTTGCCTACCCTGACAATCAGGTGCTGGACAAGCTCATCATGCGCTATGCAGCTACTGAGCCGGAATATGACTTCATCGCACCGATAGACGGCTTCCGCCATCAGTTCTGGGTGATAGACAGTGACGAAGATATGCAGACCATCACGAAGGAGTTTGCCAAGATGCCCTCGTTGTATATTGCTGACGGTCACCATCGCAGTGCTGCTGCAGCACTGGTGGGGGCAGAGAAACAAAAACAGAACCCCAACCACAAGGGTGATGAGGAGTATAACTACTTTATGGCTGTTTGTTTCCAGGCTTCGCAATTGACCATTCTGGACTACAACCGTGTGGTGAAGGACCTGAACGGGCTGAGCTCGGAGGAATTCCTCGCTGCCCTGCGCAAGAATTTCGTGGTAGAGAACAAAGGCACTGACATCTACAAGCCCCAGCAGTTGCATGAGTTCTCGCTATATCTCGACCAGCAGTGGTACAGTCTGAAGGCCAAGGAGGGCACGTATGACAATACGGATCCTATTGGGGTGCTGGACGTGGATATCTCCAGCCGTTTGATTCTGGATGAGATCCTAAACATCGGTGACCTGCGTTCGTCGAAGCGTATTGACTTCGTAGGAGGACTGCGTGGATTAGGAGAACTGAAGCGTCGTGTGGACTCTGGGGAAATGCGCGCTGCACTGGCGTTGTATCCCGTGACGATGAAGCAGATCATGGATATTGCGGACAGCGGAAAAATCATGCCTCCGAAGGCTACGTGGTTTGAGCCAAAACTCCGCAGCGGACTGGTTATCCACAAACTGAGTTAAGTGTGAGCTATAGAAAAATTCTTTGTTTTCTTTGATGTTTATTCAAAAATAATTCGTACCTTTGCAAACGATATGACGCACACAGGTCAGGTAAATGACCCGGTGCATATGTCTATAACAGGGAAGTCTGCCGCCGTACTGAAGGTCTAACACAATGACTCACAAGGGATTACGCGATGGTATGACGGACCAACGGGGTGGGGTGCAAGAGATGTTTGTACCCCGTAAAATAGTAAAAATGTCCAACGAGCGTGCTCGCGCGGACGAAGCGAAGCTGTACAACAATGGAAGTAAAAACGGAAGATAAGAAAGTCTGGTGCATTCTGCGCCATCCCGACGCTGACTTGATTGGCGAGATATTCAGTGGCAAACGCAAGGTGTATAACACGTCACCTGACAGTACCTGTCCCTTGCCGCCATTCGAATACTTCATTCCTTTCGATGACCTGAAGAAACGCCCTGTCGAGCCGAAGACAGCCGACGATGAATACAAGTCGTATGATGCCATGCTCGACGAGCGGGCATTACGCAATGACCTCCACCACTATATCTTCATCTGTATGCCGAAGGAGGTGGTGCTGCAGATGCTTGATGCCCCTTGGAACAAGGCGTTACGTAATCGGCTCTTCACCTATCGTGACGAGAATGGCGTCCCCATCGAGATCAGCAATACCGAGATGGAACGCTTTAAGACAGTCATCAAACGTTATGACTTCCAGATAGTTAATGGCGAACCGACCGATGAGGTCCACGAGGGTGACATGGTGACCATTGTCAGCGGCCCGATGGAGGGTAGCGATGGTCAAATACAGGCCATTCGCGAGCGCGATGGTCAGGTACTCTTGACGGTGGTCTTCTCGATGTTCCAGGACAAGATGCGAATCGCCGTCCCTGGCATCCATATCGCTGATGTACGCCTGAAGGCCCAGGATGCCCAGCAGCTGTTGCAGGACCCGGTGATTGGCCATTTCGAGGACGAGCTCATCGAGCTCCTCTGCCATCTCCATGGCAAGAAGGGCTCTCGCGAGCTGAACAAGGAAGACCGCAAGCGGCTACGTTTCCTCTATCAGTATTCCGATATTGTCTTCGAGGACAACGATGACAACCGCGCGAAGTTCGCGGCCCTGATGCTCATCTGTGCCTATCTCATGAACGACAAGGATGAAGTCTCCCGCCGCACCCAGCAAGTCATGGACTTGTTGATGCCTGAAGTCGGAAGTCTGAAGTCTGATGTTGATAATCATCCCTCATCCCTCAGCCCTTTGCCCTTTCAACTTTCAACTTTCAACTTTCAACTTTCAACTGAGCTCTCCTGCTATCTCACGACCGCTCTCTTCATTGTCACTCACAATCCTGTGCTTCGCAAGCAGGCCAAGGCCTGGCGCCAGTCCCATCCCGACTGTTCCCTGGTCATCCGCCGCTTCCACTCCATCGCCAAGCAAATCCGTTGCTAGCTTTCAATCAGATGACCGTCATTACAATGACAGCTTTGTTCACGGAATTAAAATTCTCGAATTCTCTAATTCTTGAATGTTTTGATTCTTTCTGTGTGACATGAGACATAAAAATAATGAAGGAGGAATTTGGGGGAAACTCCCCCGAATTAATTTGTACAACAAACAAATAATAATAGATATGGTAAAACGATTGATATGTTTTTGTGCCTTAATGGCACTAATTCTTGTGGGCTGCGAGAAGCCCCTACTTACAGAAGAGGAGGAAGAAGACGAAGATGTTGACGGAAACCTGACCGTGACAGTCTGGCAGTCAGGCCACGAACCCTTCCCCGCCATGACCCGCGCAACATCACTAGCCGACTATAACCGTTTAAACTATGCCATATACACTACCGAAGGAACACGCGTAAAACAGGTCAACCAGACCAGGGACAACAGCGGTTTTGGCTCTGCCACCTTTCAGTTGGAGCCCGCTACCTACCAGGTTGTTGTCGTTGCCCATAACAGCAATGGCAACCCCACGATGACCAACCTGTCTAAGATCCAGTTCAAAAACAGCCAGGGCTTTTCCGATACCTCCCTCTATTATGGCGAGGTCGAAGTCACCGAGGAACACAAGAATATCGAGGCCCGCCTCGAACGCATAGTCTCCCTCTGCCGTTTCATCATCACCGACGACTATCCCGAGGATGTCACGCAGATGCGTTTCCAGTACAAGGGAGGCTCTGGAGCCTTCGATGCCAAGACCGGTTATGGCAGTGTCAACAGCACACAGACACTGTTCTTCGATGTCACTGAAGGTCAGAAGCAGTTCGACCTCTACACCTTCTTACACGATGACGAAGGCACTCTGCATCTGCAGGCCACAGCCTACGATGATGCCGACAATATCATCCACGAACGCGAGTTCGATGTCCCCATGCTGTACAACCAGATTACCCGCTTCTCCGGTCCTTTCTTCACCGGTAGCGGCAGTGGTTCCCTTGACATCACCATTGTCATCGACACCGACTGGTCCGGCATCCAAGATATCACATTTTAATTAATAAAAGGAAAATCAATATGAACAAAAATAAATTCTCAAATTCTTTAATTCTTGATATTTTATTCGTTTTATTCGTGTTCGCGTTGACGAGCTGCACCTCCGAGTCCGAGTCCCCTTCGGCCCTCGAAGCCCCCGTCACAGTCAGCGTTTCCGACTTCGCAGTCTCTGTCTCTGACTTCCCCGACGCCCAGACCCGTGCTGTCAGCCCTGCCAGCTACGCTGATGTCAAGGCCCTCACGCTGATCTTCTTTAAAGGCACGGAAAACGTCTACGAGGCCACCCAGTGGAAGTCTGACGCCACATCATATACCACCTTTGGCGTATTCACCTGCAGCCTCCCCGTTGGCACCTATACCATGGTTGTCGTTGGTCGTAACTATTCTGATGGCGATGAGTTTGCCATTACCAGTCCCACCGCTGCAGCCTATACCAGTGAACGCGTCCGTGAGACCTTCAACTACAGTGAGGTGGTCACGATAGCAGACACAAACCCTGTCAATCTCTCAGCCACCCTCAGTCGTATCGTTGCCCGCCTGATTGTCAAGTCCACTGACCCCCGTCCGGCAGAAGCCACGAAGATCCGTACCACCTATGCCAAGGGCGGCAAGGGTTTCGACCCCTCTTCTGGTCTGGCCACCACAGATGCCGGTTACACGCTCACCAATACCCCCACTGCTGCTGCAGGACAGACTGCGGGCGTCTTCAATTTCGTCTTCCTGGCCAGCGATGAAGAGACGATGACCATCACCATCGAGGCCCTCGATGCCGCCAATACGGTGCTGTCTACCAAGGTCGTCCCCAATGTGCCGATGAAGCGCAACAAGACCACCATGCTCAGTGGTGCCATCTATACCGACGCCTCCACCGCCACCTCCACCTTCCAACTCGACACCGACTGGCTCCCCGGCACCACCACCATCAATTTCTAATTCGTGTCATCCGTGCGATTTGTGTTCGCTAATGAATATTCTCTAATTCTCGAATTCTTGATGTATTATAATAAATGAAGTACCATATATTTAGTCCTTATCGTGTTTGCCCGCTAGGCGCCCATGTTGATCATCAGCATGGCCTAGTCACCGGCTTTGCCATCAACAAGGGCGTAGACCTCTGGTTCGATGTCAATGACGATAGTCATGTCCACCTGGAGTCCAAGACCTTCGAGGGCATTGTCGACTTCGAGATTGATGCCCCCTCCCAGGTCCGTGAACGTCATTGGGGCGACTATGCCCGTGGTGCCAAATATGCGCTCCGCAAGCGCTTCGAGCTCAAGCGAGGCATCAATGGTGTCATCCAGGGAAGT